>Ga0070664_100004986_pt1 | contig 10641 bp, 9 predicted proteins | sample KBSC73metaG_FD_65863 | JGI IMG/M metagenome (GOLD analysis project Ga0070664, IMG submission 65863) | Corn rhizosphere microbial communities from Kellogg Biological Station, Michigan, USA - KBS C7-3 metaG | ecosystem: Host-associated > Plants > Roots > Rhizosphere > Soil ... | reverse complement strand
CATCGGCGCGCCCGGTTATGGCGGACAGCGGAAGGCCACCGGCCAATCCCTTGGCCATCGCCACGACATCCGCCTTGATGCCGGAGTGCTCGAGCCCGAACATTTTCCCGGTGCGCGCGAAGCCCGTTTGAATCTCGTCGGCGATAAAAAGGATGCCGTGCTCGTCGCAAAGCGCCCTGAGAGCGCGGAGGAAGTCGAAGGGAGCAATGTAGAACCCGCCCTCACCCTGCACCGGCTCGATGATGATGGCAGCGATGCTCGAAGGGTCCGCCGTGTATTTGAAGAGGGCCTTCAGCGCAGCGAGGCTCTGCGCGCCGCTGACTCCGTGATACGTGTTGGGAAACGCGACGTTATAAACGTCGGCGGGAAAGGGGCCGAAGCCCTTCTTGTAGGGAACGACCTTGCCGGTTAGCGCCATTCCCATGAGCGTGCGGCCGTGGAAGCCGCCGCTGAATGAGACGATTCCCGGACGGCCGGTAGAGGCGCGGGCGACCTTCACCGCGTTCTCGACCGCCTCGGCGCCGGTAGAGACCAGCATGGTCTTGGCCGGACTCGCGACGGGCGCCAGCGCGTTTAGCCGCTCGGCCAGGCGGACATAGGATTCATAGGGCGTGACCTGGAAACAGACGTGACTGAACGCCTTCATCTGCTCTTCGACGGCGGCAACGACTTTCGGATGCTGATGGCCGGTATTGACCACGGCAATGCCGGCGGCGAAGTCGATGTAGCGCTTGCCGTCCTCGCTCCAGATCTCGGCGTTCTTGGCGCGCTTGGCGTAGATGGCGGTCGCGTTGCTGACGCCGCGCGGCACGGCCGCAACTCTGCGCTCATGAAGGTCTGCCGAATTTGCCATGTAGACGTTCCGTTCCCTTTTTAGAGTCTTCTTAGAGCGCGAGGCGTCAGGATTGGAGCACGACCGGGCTTGAACCGACCCAGCTTACCCAAACTTTCTCGCCGACGCTGAAATTGTCCTGGTCGAAGCGGGAGCGGTTGGGACGCGAGATCCGGATCAGCCGGCCGTTGGCAAGCAGGACGTGGTAGATCGAAATATCGCCGAGGTAGGAGACGTCCTTGATCTCTCCCTTGGCGACATTGTGGGCGGCCGGAGACTCAGGTACCGAGGGCGGCGCGTCAGAATCCTTGTGCAGGTTCATTTTCTCCGGGCGGATCGCGACCCACACGGACGACATCTCCTGGCCAAGAACGGCGTGCGGAACCTGGACGCGATAAGGGTCGAGCTCGGGGCAGGCAACGATGGCCTCGTCGGGCTCGTCGTCGATCAGCTTGCCCTCAAACATGTTCACCGAACCGATGAAGTCGGCAACAAAGCGGGAGCTTGGAAACTCGTAAAGGTCTGAGGGCGTGCCAAGCTGAGCGATCGAGCCCTTGTTCATGACGGCGACGCGACATGCAATGGCAAGGGCCTCGGTCTGGTCATGGGTGACCATGATGAAGGTGATCCCGACCTTCTGCTGCAGTTGGGACAGCTCGAAGCGCATGGCCTCGCGCAATTTGGCGTCGAGCGCCGAGAGCGGCTCGTCGAGCAGCAGAACCTTCGGCTTTTTCACGAGCGCACGTGAGAGCGCCACGCGCTGGCGCTGGCCGCCTGATAGTTGATCCGGCATGCGCGCGGCAAGGTGACCGAGCTGGACAAGGTCGAGGGCTTCCTGCACGCGCCTGTCCCGCTCCGGCTGGGGCACGCCATCGATCTTGAGACCGTAGGCGACATTGTCAGCGACCGACATATGCGGAAAGACAGCATAGGACTGGAACACCATGTTCACGGCCCGCCTGTTGGGAGGTATGTCGCCCATGTCCTGGCCGTCAATAAAAATGTGCCCCTCGGTCGGCACTTCGAGGCCGGCAAGCATGCGCAACAACGTCGTCTTGCCGCAGCCGGAAGGCCCGAGCAGCGCGAAGAACTCTCCGGGCATGATGTCGAGGCTGACATTGTCAACCCCGACCGCGGAGCCCCAACGCTTCGAGATGTTGCGGAAGCTGATGATGGGCTTGACGGTGGGATTGGCGGCTTTGGCGACTTCGGCTATTGCTTGGTCCACGGAGCTCACCCCTTCACTTCTTCTGCGCCCTGCTCTGCATCACCATCATGATGATCATAAGCACGATCGTGAGCAGGATCAGCATGGTCGACGCGGCGTTGACCTCCGGGGTCACGGAGAAGCGCAGCATCGAATAGACCTTGACCGGGAACGTGATCGTATCCGGACCGGAGGTGAAAAACGTGATCACGAAGTCGTCGAGCGACAGAGTGAAGGCAAGCAGACCGCCAGCGATCAGTGCCGGGCGCATATGAGGCAGCAGCACGTCGCGGAATGCCTGCCAGTCGTTGGCGCCGAGGTCGCGGGCCGCCTCCTCCTGCTCCTTGTTGAAGCTCGCGAGCCGCGCGCCCACGACGAGCGCGACGAAGGGGAAGCAGAACGATACGTGCGCGATGGTGATGGAGCCGAGACTGAGCGGCCAGATGAGGTTGTTGGGCCAGGGCACGACGCGCGTGAAGAACAGCAGCATGGCAACGCCCATGCAGATTTCCGGCACCACGATGGGGAGTGTGAATGCGCCCTCTACGGCTACCTTGCCCACGAAGCGGTAGCGCCACAACAGAACCGCTGCCAGCGCACCGATGACGAGCGAGATAACCGTGGCCATCAAGGCGATGGTCAGCGAGTTGGCGAAGGCGATTAGCAGCGCTTGGTCGGTAAACAGCTGCTGGTAGTAATTGAGCGTGAAGCCACGCCAAACGGTGTTGCGCTTGCTGTCGTTGAAGCTGAAGGCGATCAGCGCGACCAGCGGCGCATAAAGGAAGAAGAAGACGGCCAACAGCCAAAGTCGCATCTGCCACATGCGATTGTATTCGAGGGGGGCGCGTTTTTGGGCCACGGCTAGATTCCGTGACCGTCCGCGGGCTTGTCGCGGCTGAAATAGGCGCGCAGCGCGATCGCCCCAAACGTCGCGTACATGAGCAGGAAAGACAGCGCGGCGCCGAACGGCCAGTCGTTGGCCTGCTTGAACTGGCGTTCGATGACGTTGGCGATCATCTGGCTGTCAGGGCCGCCGAGAAGGTTGGGCGTCAGATAGGCGCCGAGCGCCGGAACGAAGGTAATAATGATGCCCGAGATGATGCCGGGCAACGCCAGCGGCACCACGATCGAGAACAGGGTGCGGAGATGCCCCGCGCCAAGGTCGAGGCTCGCTTCGATGAGCGATTTGTCGAGCCGGTCGAGGGCGGCATAAAGCGGCAGCACCATGAACGGCAGGTGGACGTAGACGAGCCCCACCACGACGGCAAAATTGCTGTAAAGCAGTTGCAGCGGCGTGAAGTCGCCAAGCGGCTCTAAGCCCACCAGCGTTATGAGCCAGCTGGCCCGGTCCCAAAACCATGCGAGCGTGAAATTGACGTAGCCCTCGGTGCGCAGCACCGCAATCAGCGCGTAGGTGCGAATCAAGAGGTTGGTCCAGAACGGCAGCATGACCAGCAGCAGCATCCACGGCCGCCAGCGCTCGCTGGCAAAGGCAATCGCCAGTGCCACCGGAAAGCCGACGATCAGGCAGAGCAGCGTCGTGAGGCCGGCCACAAAAACGGATTTGACGAAGATGCCGAGATAAAGCGGCTGGAGCGCGCGGGCATAGTTGGCAAAGGTGCCGCTGATGTCGACCCCGGTCAGGCCCGCATTCTGGCCGAAGCTATAGGCCCAGACGATCGCGAGCGGAGCGAGGAAGAACGCGACCACCCAGACAATGGGCGGCAGGGCCGTTGCCAAGAAAGCAAAGCGACGTTCTTGTGTCTGGGTTGCCATCGCGGCTTCCTTCGCTCGCACGTCACATCAATTCCACTCAAATCAAGCTGCGCGCAGCCGCGTCATGGCGTCGTCGAGCTGACGCGTAAACTCTGGGCCGAGGTAACGCGGATACTCGCACTTGGCCATGATCTCAGCCGGCGGGAAGATCACCGGATTATCCTTATAGGAGTCCGGCATTAGGGCCACGGCGGCCGCGTTGGGCGAGGGGTATTTGATGGTCTTGGAGATCTCCGCCCCGACCTTGGGGTCCAGAATGAAGTTGATGAATTTGAGCGCGTTCTCGGGATGCGGCGCACCTTTCGGGATGGCCAGGGTGTCGGATTGCTTCATGGCGCCTTCCTTCGGCACGACAAAGTTGAGGTCGTCGTCCTCGACCATGACCTGCGCGATATCGCCGTTGTACTCCATCACGACGTCGACCTCGCCCGACAGCAGGAGGTCCTGGCCGTTGTCCTCATGGAAGGATTTGATGTTGGGCTTCTGCTTGATGAGCATGGCCTCGGCCTGCTTGATCAGCTCCGGCGAGGTCGAGTTGATGGACTGGCCGAGATACTTGAAGCAATTGCGGAACAGCTCGCTTGCGTCCGACATGACGGCGATGCGGCCCTTGTATGCGTCGGAATCGAACAGCCACTTCCAGCTGTCGGGGACCTCCTTGACCTTGGACTTGCGATAGCCGATGCCGATCACGAGCCAGGTGTAGGGCATGCTGTATTTGCGGCCGGGATCGTAGGGCGCGTCGTTGATGAACTCCGGCGCGACGTTTTTGATGTTCGGAATCTTGGCGTGATCGAGCGGCTCGAGCAGGGCGGCCTGAATCATGCGCTCGACGAACTCGCTGCCCGGGACGATGACGTCGTAACCCGGATTGCCGGCACGGAGCTTGGCGAACAGCTCGTCGTTGGTCGCAAACAGGCTCATATTGACGTCGATGCCGCTTGCGTTCTTGAAATCCTCGAGCGTGGTCTCGCCGGTATAGGTGTCCCAGTTGTAGAAATTGAGCTTCTTCTCTTCGTCGGCCCACGCGGCGGACTTCTTGTCGACAAGACTGATGCCGATCGCGGCAGCGCCGAGACCTTTCAGAATCGAGCGGCGTGATGTGGTGAAGGATTTGGCGTTCGCGTTGGTCATACTCACTCTCCCCTGTGCTTGCTAACGTTGCCCGTCGGTGGTGTGCGCGTCGTCGAGTATGGAGGCTGGCGGCTATTCCGGCCAAGCTCATTCGATAGGCAATTTCTGCCTCGGCGTGACCGATCATGCATCGATTGCCCCCAGGCAGATGTATTTGACCTCGAGATACTCGTCCAAGCCTTCCGCGGCGCCCTCGCGGCCGAGACCGGATTCCTTGACGCCCCCGAAGGGCACTACCTCGTTTGAGAAAATGCCCTCGTTGACGCCGACCATGCCGGCATCCAGCCTCTCGGCGACGCGCCAGGCACGGCTCAGGTTCTGGCTGAACAAGTAGGCGGCGAGGCCGAACGGCGTATCATTGGCGAGTTTGATCGCGTCGGCTTCAGTATCGAAGCGCACCAGCGCGGCGACCGGCCCGAAAATCTCATCGCGAACGATGCCCATATCGGGGGTGACGTCGCCCACAACGGACGGCCGATAAAAGAGCGGGCCAGCCGCGTCGAGCCCGCCGCCGGTCAGGACTTTCGCGCCCTTCTTCACCGCATCAGCCACGAGCGTCTCGACTTTCGCAATCGCCTCGCTGTTGATCAGCGGGCCGATATTGATGCCCGCCTCCGAGCCGGGGCCGACGGCAAGTTTCTTTACCGCTGCGACGAGAGCCTTTGCGAAGCGGTCGTAGATTCCCGACTGCACGAGGATGCGGTTGGCGCAGACGCAAGTCTGGCCAGCGTTGCGATATTTGGAGGCCATGGCACCGGCGACCGCCTGATCGAGATCGGCGTCGTCGAACACCAACAGCGGCGCATTGCCGCCGAGCTCAAGCGTGAGCTTCTTCACCGTGTCGGCACATTGCCGGTACAGGATCTTGCCGACCTCGGTTGAGCCGGTGAATGAAAGCTTGCGCACACGCCCATCATCGCAAAGGACCTTGCCGACGGCCGGCGCATCTATGGTTGTCACGATATTCAGCACGCCCGCCGGCAAGCCCGCGTCCTGTCCAAGCTTGGCAGTCGCGAGCGCGCAGAGCGGCGTCTCCGCCGCAGGCTTGACGACAATCGTGCATCCGGCAGCGAGCGCCGGTGCCACTTTCCGCGTGATCATGGCGATCGGGAAATTCCAGGGCGCGATCGCAGCGACCACGCCGATTGGCTGCTTGATGGTGAGGTAGCGCTTGGACGCGACGGTGGTTGGGATCGTCCGCCCGTAGGCGCGCTTGCCCTCCTCGGCGAACCACTCGATGAACGAGGCGCCATAGCCCACCTCGGCACGCGCTTCGGCAAGCGGCTTGCCCTGCTCGGTCGTCATCAACTTGGCGAGGCTTTCGGTCTCGGCAGTGATGAGATCGAACCAGCGCCTGAGGATTGCCGCCCGCTCCTTTGCGGTCTTGGCCGACCAGCCCGGCAATGCGCGGCTCGCCGCGTCGATTGCCAACGCCACCTCTTTAGCACCGAGGTCCGGCACGCTTGCCACTTCCTCACCCGTCGCCGGATCGGTGACGGAAAAGGACTTGGCAGAGGTGATCCACTCCCCGTCGATCAGCGCCGCGGCCGGAAACTTCTTGAAGATCATGTTCATAGGCAATCTCGTCAGCGTATCGTGATCGATACCGATTTTAGGTCAGCGTATTTGTGAAGCGCGTGGAGCGATCGGTCGCGGCCGAAGCCGGATTGCTTGAAGCCGCCGAACGGCATTGTGATGTCGCAGGCGTCCCAGCCATTAACCCACACGAGACCCGCCTTGATCTCGCGCGCGGCGCGGTGCGCGAGACTGATGTCGCGCGTCCACAGCCCCGCAGCAAGGCCGTAGACCGTGTCGTTGGCCAGGCGAATCGCGTCATCCGGCTCCTGGAAGCTGGTCACCGCGAGGACCGGACCGAATACCTCCTCGCGGGCGAGCGCCGCCTCAGGCGCCACCTTGTCGAACACGGTCGGCTCGACGAAGAAGCCGCCACTGTCGACACGCACTCGCCTTCCGCCGAGCCTGAGCGCCGCGCCATCACGGGTCGCGCCTTCGATGTAGCGCAAGGCCGTGCGCATCTGCTCAGCCGACACCATGGCGCCGAAATTGGTCGTGGGCTCCAGCGGGTCGCCCGGCACAATGCGCTTGGAGATCGTGATCAGCTTGTCAACGAAAGCATCCCCGATGGTCTCATGCACCAGGAGACGCGAGGCCGCGGTGCAGACCTCGCCCTGGTTGAAGAAGATGCCCCACGCGGCATGGAAAGCCGCCGCATTGAGGTCTGGGCAATCGGCAAAGACGATCTGCGGCGATTTTCCCCCGAGCTCCAAGCTGACCCGCTTGAGATTGCTCTGCCCCGAATATTGCATCAGGAGACGGCCCACCGCACCCGAGCCGGTGAACGCGATCATGTCCACGTCCATATGCAGCCCCAGCGCCCTGCCGGCCGTGTTACCGAAACCGGGCACGACATTCAGGACGCCCGCGGGCACGCCGGCTTCGAGCGCCAATAGCCCAAGCTTGAGCGCGGTCAGCGGCGACTGCTCAGCCGGCTTGAGCACGATCGAGTTGCCCATGGCGAGCGCCGGGGCCACTTTCCACATCGCCATGAGGAGCGGAAAATTCCACGGCACGATGGCGCCAATCACCCCAAGCGGCTCGTGGACAGTGAACGAGAAGCGGTCGCTCGTTTCTGGGCCGACCTCGCCGTAGATCTTGTCGAGCGCTTCCGCATAGTAGCGAAGCGTGCGGATCGACTGAGGGATGTCGATGTTGATCGCGTCCTTGATCGGCTTGCCGACATCGAGGCTCTCAAGCACGGCGAGCGTCTCGGCATCGCGCTCCATGAGGTCGGCGAGGCCAAAGAGGATGCGCTTCTTCTCGCGGTAGTGGAGACTGCGCCACCTTCCGTCTTCGAAAGCGCGCCGCGCCGCAGTTACGGCGGCATCAACGTCGGCGGCGTCACACTCGGCGACGCGATTGATCACCGTGCCGTTGCGCGGCGTCACATTGTCGAGGGTGCGACCGGTAACGCTCGGCTGGAGGCAGCCATCGATCACCGCTTGATGGGGCGGCCCGATCACCTCGGCGACCTTCTCGAAATGTTCAAGCGACGTCATAGTTAGCCTCACGCGACTTGCGAACAGCAGAGGATGTCTTGCGCCTCGTCGATGGTGAGCCGCGCATTCGTCATGGCGTCATGCCCCTGGCTGCTGCGCCGAAGCGGCGGAACAGCGATGTCGAGACCGGGTTTAACTTTGCTCCCCATTCGGGGTGCCACTGTACGCCCAAGCAGAACGTCTCGTCGTCAGGTCCGCGCACCGCCTCGATCAGGCCATCCTCCGCGAAGGCCTCGGGCTGCAGCCCATCGGCGAGGCGCGCGATGCCCTGCCAGTGCAGCGAGTTAACCATCAACTTGTCGTTTCCGATCCAATCGCGCAATCTGCCGCGAAGAGAAACCATGTGGACGGGACCGTACATCTCATCGAGAGGAAGTTCGTACCGCGCGCGGTGGTCTGTGTGGCCGTCCACGTCGTGGACGGCCTGATGCAGGCTGCCGCCTAGGGCCACATTCAATTCCTGGAAACCGCGGCAGATCGCGAACAACGGCGTCTTGCGCTCGACTGCGGCCCTGATGAGCGGAAGGGTCAGCGCGTCGCGCAAAGGGTCAAGCGCATCCGGCTTGATCGGCGTTTCCTCCCCATACTGCTCAGGCGCAACGTTGGAGCGGCTGCCCGTCAGGAGAATCGCATCGGCCACTTCAAGGATGGCCCCGATGTCGGACATGCCGGTACCCACCGGCACGTGCAGAGGCTGGCACTCCGCGACCTCGGCGATCGCAGCCGTATATTTACGGCCCACGGCGTCGAATGTGTAACCTTCGATCAGCGTGGTGCAGGCAGGAACGACGACGATCGGGCGGCTCATGCTGCGAGTTCTCCGGCGACGTCGTTGAGTGTGAGATCGAGCGCGCGACGGATCAGCACCTCTGCTTCGTCGAACTGGGTCTGAGTCCAGATCAGCGGCGGTGCGGTGACCATGGTGTCGGAGACGGCGCGCATGACAAAACCTTCGCGGAAGAAATGGTCGCGGCAGATGAGGCCGACGCGGCCCGGATCGTCGAAGCGGCGGCGCGTGTGTTTGTCGGCGACGAGCTCGATAGCGCCCAGAAGTCCGACAGAGCGAACCTCGCCCACGAGCGGATGGTCCTTGAATTTCGCAAGCAGCTTCGCCAGTGCTGGCCCCCCGAACTCTTTGACGCGCGGGACAAGCTTCTCCTGCTCCGTGATTTCGATATTCTTCAGCGCGACGGCGCAAGCCACGGGGTGACCCGAGAAGGTATAGCCGTGATTGAAGTCGTCGGCGTGCGCCATCAGCGCATCGATGATCTTGTCGTCGACAATGACGCCGGAGAGCGGGATATAGCCCGACGTCACCGCCTTGGCGAAGGTGATGAAGTCGGGGCGGATGCCGTAGTGCTGCGAGGCGAACCACGTGCCGAGGCGGCCGAAGCCCGTGATCACCTCGTCGGCAAGGAGAAGAATCCCATACTTGTCGACGATGCGTTGCACCTCGGGCCAGTAGCTTTCGGGAGCAATCTTGACGCCGCCCGCGCCTTGTACCGGCTCGCCGGCGAACGCAGCAACGTTCTCGGGGCCGACGGCCAGGATTTCGTCCTCTAGCGCGCGCGCGGCGCGAATACCGAAGGCCTCCGGCGATTCCCCGGGCTCTGACTCTCCGTACCAATAGGGATCAATGATGTGGCGAAATCCCTCATAGACCGGGTAGCTATGCGCGTGCACGTGCGCCATGCCGCCCATCGAGCCGGCGGCGATCGTCGACCCGTGATAGGCGCTCTTGCGCGAGATGATGACGCGCCGCTTGGGTTCGCCTTTGAGCACCCAATAGTGACGGATCAGACGGATCGCCGTGTCGTTCGCTTCCGAGCCTGACGAGCCATAGAAAACTTGGTTGAGGTTGTCGGGGGCAAGCTCGGCAAGCTTGCGCGACAGCTTCACCACAGGGGGATGCGTGGTGCGGAAGAAGGTGTTGTAGAACGGCAGCTCGAGCATTTGCGCGTAAGCCACCTCGGCGAGCTCTTTCCGGCCGTAGCCGACATTAGCTGTCCACAGGCCCGACATGCCGTCGAGGACGCGCTTGCCGTCGCTGTCCCAGATATAAGGCCCGTCGCCTCGCACTATGACGCGCGCACCGCCTGCCCTAAGCGAGCTGTGATCGGTGAATGGGTGCAGATGGTGAAGAGCGTCGAGCTCTCTGAGTTGCGTCGTTTGGTATTGATTTGTCACCTGAGTAACCTCCAGCAAAACGTGACCCGAAGGCCGTCCGATCAGCGCTGGAAGCTCGCGTGAGGCGTGTAGCCGATGCGGGCGCAGAGGAGCAGAAGCCGGAGCTTGGGATTCAGTCCACTCAAGGCAATCGCTGTTTTGGAGGCGAACATAACGGTGGGTCGTCGGACTCTTTTGGCCATCTTTCTTGCGCCCATCACGCCCGGGCCTCCACTCCCCCGCTCTACGGCTCAGCCTTGACAGAGGCTCTTTAGCGGGTTTGGCTACACCGCAGACTTTATTGGCTACGGTGTAGAATTGTCAACGCAAACAACGCGTAAAGCGGCGCCGCGCCCGCGCGGAAGGCGCGGCCTCGATCCCGATGCGATCCTGGATGCCGCATTCGACATGTTCTCGCGCGAGGGCGAGGTCGGTTTCTCGGTGCGCAA
>Ga0070664_100004984_pt1 | contig 10642 bp, 9 predicted proteins | sample KBSC73metaG_FD_65863 | JGI IMG/M metagenome (GOLD analysis project Ga0070664, IMG submission 65863) | Corn rhizosphere microbial communities from Kellogg Biological Station, Michigan, USA - KBS C7-3 metaG | ecosystem: Host-associated > Plants > Roots > Rhizosphere > Soil ... | reverse complement strand
TCCTCACTCACGAGATCGAGCATCTCAACGCGGGCGATCAGAACCTGCTTGCTATCGGATGCCTCGCAGCCGCGTTGATGCCGTGGAACCCTGCCTGCTGGATTATGGTAGCGCGTCTCCGGCTCGCGATCGAAATCGATTGTGACGCGCGAGTTCTCCGAGGCGGCGTCTCGCCACGTTCTTATGGATCACTGCTCGTCGATGTCGCCGAGAGCTCGTCACCGTTCCCGTTGGGAACCATGGGCCTCGCCGCTCGTTCATCTCACTTACACTCGAGGATTCTCGCCATGCAGTCTCACCGCTTCAATCACCCCATCCTGCGCGGCGCAGCCGCCGCGCTCGTCGGCCTGGTGAGTCTCCTCGCCGCTTGCGAGAGTCGCTTGCCTACTGCGACCGATATCGCCCGAATGGATGCCGCGTCAGTCGAGCGCGCAACGCCGACGATAGGATTGATGCAGGACTCGTCCGTTGCGTGGGTGGTAGATGGCGTCACCTCGACCTCTGTCGCGGCAAAACGAATTCCCGCGGACAGCATTCTGTCGGTACAGGTAAGCAAGGCAAACGGGCAGGGCGAGATCCGTATACTCACGAAGCGTGGTCAGAGCACAGGCGGCGACATGCTCTTGTCGAAGCGAGCCGGTGACGTACCCGCTGAACCCAGCGCGGCCACCGGCGACAAGCTGCTACGCAAGCAGGTCGGGCCAGAACCGCTCGTGATAATCGATGGCATGCCGTCCACGACCGCAGCGCTCGGTAAGATGTCTCCGGATCGCATTGCGTCGGTCCAGGTTGTCAAAAGCCAGGCTGCCCTGGATCAGTACGGAGAGAGCGGCAGAAACGGTGTCATCCTGGTGACGACGAAGAACCAGTAGCTCCTCGCTTTCTTTCATGTGGTGGCCAGCCGAAGCGCTCGACTCTGAGAATCCGGATCGGGTTACGACGAAGACCCGTTAGCGGCAGTATTCACCTGCGCATTCTGCTGCGCCTGTTGCAGTATCCCGCCCAGCACCGCGCCGGGTACGAGCAGTACGTTGGCCACCGCCGAAGCAATGACAGCAGGGCCAACTCTCGCCGAGCCTATTGCCACAGCGGCGATGGTGCAGAACAGGGCGGCGGGGAAAAGCCCGGATGCAACGGCGGACCAAAGCGGGGCCTTCGTTCCCACCCGCGCCGCTTCGTAACCGCCCATGATCGACGTGACGAACCTCGCGACGATCGAAAGCGCGGTCACAACCGCCATCTTGTCGAACGGTCCGAATAACGTGAGCGGCCAGCTCACTATCGTCACCACCAAGGCGGCAAGGAATGCAATCACTGAACCCCAAAGCATCGCCGGCAGTACGCTGGTAACAGTCGCTGAGAGATTAGGCACCGTGTGACGCAGTGAGCCAAAGAAGGATCGGATTGCCTCGCGCCAGCACCACCGCCTCGCGGCGTCCAGTCCGTCACGCTCGACGCGCATCCGATATTCCTCGTCGAGATCGCCGAGCATGGCCTCCCGCATTTCAGGGGTCGGGGCAATTGCCGAGACGATTCTGTTGACGCCGTTCGGAATCATGCTGTTCTCCCGCGAAGTGTCACACCGTTCCACATTCGCTCGTGTCGACTTCGGGCAGCTCGGCACTCAGCCGCGCCGTCGCGCGTGAGGGCGAAGTAGCGTCTCGACCGCCCGCCGCGCTCACTGCGAGGTTCGGATGCCCGCGATATCAGGAAACCTTTATCCTCGAGCCGTTGCAGGGTCGTATACACGGCACCGACTGAGTAGTCTCGACCCTCGATCTCGCTCAGCTGGCGGCGTACCGCGGCTCCATAAGCGTCCGCACCCAATCGCGCTACCGTGAGCAGCGTCGCGAGCTCGAGCCCCGAAGGATTCGCCATATACTATATTGTAGAACATATCGGCGCTGCCGGCAATAGCCGATCCGCCTGCCCCTATTTCCGCTCGCCAGATATCTTGAGCCATGGCTTCAGTCGGACTCATCGGCGGACTTGGTCCCGAATCGACCATCGACTACTACCGCCGCATACTAGCCGGCTGGGAGAAGGTCCAACCTGGCTCTTCCCCATCCGTTATCATCGACAGTCTCGACGTCCAGCGAGGCCTGCGCCTGGTCGCCAACGACCGGAAGGCGTTGGTCGAGTATCTGTTCGAGTCGGTACAGCGTCTCACCAACGCAGGCGTCGACTTCATCGCGATGGCGGCGAATACTCCCCACGTCGTGTTCGATCAGCTCGCGGCACGATCGGCTGTACCGATGCTCAGCATAGTCGAAGTCTGCGCCGACGAAGCGGAGCGCCGCGGACTGCGCCGGCTCGCGCTCCTCGGCACGCGCTTCACCATGGAAGGCCAGCTCTATCCAGGCACTTTCAGCAAGCGCGGAATGACCGTCGTTGTTCCTGGCGCGCAAGAACAGGCGTGGGTCCACGAGAAGTACATCGGTGAGCTGCTCAAGGGCGATTTCCGGGACGATACTCGAACGAGATTCGTCGCCCTCATTACCGGCCTGCGCGACGAAGACGACGTCGAGGCGCTAATACTTGGCGGCACCGAGCTGCCGTTGCTGCTCAAATCAGACACGATTGCCGACCTTCCCGTGCTGGACACCACTGAGCTGCACGTCGCAGCGATCGTCAATCGTCTCCAAAGCCTCGAGCGAGCATCATGATCCACTTGCGCATCGTCGCTCTTGCCGCGATCTCGGGCTTAACCTCTGCTTCGCCAGCGCCAAAGCCGGTACACCATTACGTCTTCTTCGGGCAGGACCGGGAGCGGATTGCAACCGACTCGCTGTTCCTCAACACGCCGACAATCGAAGGAGCCCAGATCGTCTATCCCTGGCGCCGGCTCGAGCCGCGCAAAGGTCAGTACGATTTCAGCTCCATCCGCGCGGATCTCGAATTCCTTGCGTCGAAGCACAAAAAACTGTTCGTCCAGCTGCAGGACGTCAGCTTCCTCCCCACTCGCATCAACGTCCCCGACTATCTACTCACGGATCCGCGCTATCACGGCGGCGCTGCGAAACAGTATCGTATCGATGGCGACGACGAAGAGCACGCTGTGCACGAAGGCTGGATGGCTCGGCGCTGGGATCCCGCGGTGCAGGCGCGACTCGCCGCGCTTTTGTCCGCGCTGGGAAAAGAGTTCGACGGCCGCATCGAGGGAATCAATCTCGCCGAGACGGCGGTGGAGTTCGGCGAAAGCGGACGATTGTTTCCGGCGGGCTACTCGTTCGACACCTACCGCGACGGCATCATCACCAACATGAAAGCGTTGAAGCGCGCTTTCCCGAAATCGGTGACGATGGAGTACGGCAACTTCATGCCCGGTGAGTGGCGGCCGACTGTCGACAAAGGCTACCTGCGCGCGGTGTACGACGCGGCGAGACAGCTCAAGGTTGGCATGGGCGGTCCCGACCTCCTTCCCTTCCGGCCGGGCCAGCTCAAAGGTCCGTACCCGCTGCTCAGAGAGATCGCGGGCGCGGTGCCGACCGGCATCGCCGTGCAGGATGGGAACTACGCCGATGTGGATCGCAAAACGGGCAGGCGCGCTTCGATCGGGGAGCTCGCCGCGTTTGCGACCGACAATCTCGGCGTCGACTACATCTTCTGGTGCACTGAGGAGCCGTACTATTCCGGCGAGGTCATCCCCTACATGAGGGGTGCGCGGTAACGTGCGTTACCGCTTCGCGGTCTTCGCGTACTCGTCCCACAGCACCGCCATCGCCCTCATTCCGAGCCGGAAGTTCTCGTCGCTCATCCACTCGTTGGGCGCGTGCGCGTTCTCGCCGGGCAGTCCGAATCCGACGAGCAGTACCGGTGCGCCGAGTATGCGCTCGAAATCTCCGACGACGGGGATCGAGCCGCCTTCACCGGTGATCACCGGCTCCTTCGTGAAAGCCGCCTTGAGCGCGCGCCGCGCCGCGTCGTAAATCGCGCCATTCAGCTCGGCGCGCCATGGGCGTCCGCCGTGCAGCGCCCGCACTTCAACTGTCACTCCCTTCGGCGCGACCTTGGCGACGTGCGCCTTTAGCAGCTTCTCGATGTCGGCCGGATCCTGATCGGGAACGAGGCGGCAGCTCACCTTCGCCATCGCCTTCGCGGGCAGCACTGTCTTGGCGCCTTCGCCGGTGTAGCCGCTCAGCAGTCCGTTGACCTCGCACGTCGGGCGGATCCACAGCTTCTCGAGCGTGGTGAATCCATCTTCGCCGCCAAGCGCCTCGACTCCGGTTTCTTCCATGAAACCGACGTTCTCGAACGGCAGACTGCGCATCTGCTGGCGGATCTTCGGATCCCATTCGCGAACCTTGTCGTAGAACCCGGGGATGGCGATGTGCCCCTTTGCATCGTGAAACGTCGCGAGGATCCGGGCCAGCGCCATCGCGGGATTGACGATCGCGCCGCCGTAGCTGCCGGAGTGCAGATCGCCCTGTGGTCCCTGAACGTTGATCTCGAAGTACGCGAGCCCTCGCAGCGATGACAGAATCGAAGGCAGTCCCGGCGCGAACATCGCCGAGTCGGAAATGACGACCGCGTCGGCCTTGAGGAGCTGCTTCTGTTCCTCGACGAATTGCGCGAGGTGCTCGCTGCCGATCTCCTCCTCGCCTTCCGCGATCACGACGATGTTGACCGGCAGCTTCTTCCGCGTTGCGAGGTGCGCCTCGAGCGCCTTGATGTGGAGGAAAAGCTGGCCTTTGTCGTCGACCGACCCGCGCGCGAAGATGTTCCCCTCGCGCATCGTCGGCTCGAACGCCGGCGATGTCCAGAGATCGAGCGGCTCGGGCGGCTGTACATCGTAGTGCCCGTAAATGAGAACCGTCGGCGCACCGGCGGCCTTCCGCCACTCGCCGACGACGACGGGATGGCCCTTCGTCGGATAGATCTTCGCCGGCACTCCGATCTTGTCGAGTGAGCTCTTCACCCACTCCGCGGCGCGTTTGGTGTCGGCGTTGTGATCGGACTTCGCGCTGACGCTCGGAATGCGCAGGAACTCAAACAGCTCCTGATGGATGCGGTCGTTGTTGCCGGAGAAGAATTTCTCCAGGTCAGCCGGGATCGCACCGGCGGCGGTGGGCTCGATGGCGGTATTGGTCATGGTCTTCGACTCGTTTGCGTTTTCTTCATCTTCGAACAAATGTGCCCAGCACGGCGGATCACCCATGCTTCGCGCTCCCCATCAGCTGCATCGTTGCCATCCCCGCGAATGTCGCGCCGAGACACAGCGCTACACTCAGAATAACATAAGTCGCGGCTCGGCCGTACTCTCCGCCCTCGATCAGGCCGATCGTTTCAGCGCTGAAGGTCGAGAAAGTGGTGAACCCGCCGCAGAATCCGACGACGAGAAGGGCGCGCATCTCGGGCGTGGTCTGCACGTTCATCAGCTGGCGCACCAGCACACCGATCAGAAAGCAGCCGGTGATGTTCACGACCATGGTGCCGATCGGGAATCCGCTGGCGCTCGAGCCCTGCACCGCGCGCCCGACGACATACCGAAGCACCGAGCCCGCCGCCCCACCGACTGCGATCAGGAGATAGATCATTTAGGTTGATTATAGTTGCGTCGAGGAGGAAAGATGCATGGCCTGAAGGGCGAGCGGGTATTGATGCGGATCCACATCGGCGAGCGCGACAAGTTCGGGGGCGAGCCGCTGTACTGGGCGATCGTCCACCTCCTCCGCAAGCGACACTACGCCGGTGCGACTGTCACGCGCGGGATCATGAGCTTCGGCGCCAGCAGCCGCATCCACGCCGCGAAATTCCTGGAGCTTTCGCTCGACCTCCCGATCGTGATCGAATGCGTCGAAACCCAGGAGAAGATCGACGAGATCCTCCCCGAGCTCGACCAAATGGTAACCGGCGGCCTGATCACCCTCGAGAAGGTGAACGTCATCACCTACCGCCCCCACGAAACGAATGAGGGCCGTACCCAGGACGTGACTCATGGCGAAAGAGCGACACGGTAGCAGCAGTTGTCTGTACCCAAAGCGCGACCGCGTGACGTCCCGACGTCGTGAACTCTCAACCGGCAACTACGCTACTGACGTCTCGCACCCGTTCAGTTGCAGTTCCCAGCCTCGCCCCCGTTCAGTTGCAGTACACTCGACGCCGTAGACCCGCACCATGCCTAACCACCTAAAGGACGAGACCAGCCCGTACCTAAAGCAGCACGCCGACAACCCGGTCGACTGGTACCCGTGGGGCCCCGAAGCTCTCGCCAAAGCGCGCGCGGAGAGCAAGCCGATTCTCCTCAGCATCGGCTACGCCGCCTGCCACTGGTGCCACGTGATGGCGCACGAATCCTTCGAGGACGAAGAGACCGCGCGCATCATGAACGAGAACTTCGTCAACATCAAAGTCGATCGCGAGGAGCGCCCCGACATCGACGGCATTTACATGCAGGCGGTGCAGGCGATGACCGGGCACGGCGGCTGGCCGATGACGATGTTCCTCCTGCCCGATGGCCGTCCGTTCTACGGCGGCACCTACTTTCCGCCCGACGATCGCCACGGCCTCCCATCATTCCGCAAAGTCCTGAAGGGAGTGCGCGATGCCTACGACCAGCGCCGCGATGGCGTCGATCAGACCGCCGAGCATCTGCGCGGAATTTACGACAGCAACGTCGCGCCGGCCCGCAGTCCCGGGCGGTTGAGCCGCGACATGCTCGAGACCGCGTACGCAACGCTCGTCGATCGCTACGACGAGGAGAACGGCGGATTCGGCAACGCGCCGAAGTTCCCGTCGACGATGGTGCTCGACTTCCTGCTCCGCTACTCCAAGCGCACCGGCACCACCGACGCGCAGGACATCGCCGTCGACTCCTTCCGGAAGATGGCGCGGGGAGGCATTTACGATCACGTCGGCGGCGGATTCGCGCGCTACTCAGTCGATGCGCACTGGCTCGTGCCGCATTTCGAGAAGATGCTCTACGACAACGCGCTCCTCGCCCGCCTCGGCGCGCATCTCTGGCAGGCCACCGCCGACGACGAGATCAGGCGCGTAACCATCGAGACAGTAGAGTGGGTTGGGCGCGAGATGACATCGCCCGACGGTGGCTTCTACTCTTCCCTCGACGCCGACAGCGAAGGCCACGAAGGCAAGTTCTACGTCTGGGACGAAGACGAGCTCGACTCCCTCCTCGGCGGCGACTCGCGCGCGTTCAAGACCTATTACGGGGTCACGAGCGGCGGGAACTTCGAGGGGACGAACATCCTCCATGTTCCGGGCGACCCGTCGGCCGTCGCCAAATCTCTCGGTATCACCGTCGAGCGGCTCGACCAGATCCTCGCGCGCGGCCGACGAGTTCTTTACGACAAGCGGTCGAAGCGAGTGTGGCCTGGGCGCGACGACAAGATCCTCGCGTCATGGAACGGGCTGATGCTGCGCGGCATCGCCGCCGCGGCGCGCGCTTTCGACCGCGATGACTTCCGGAATCTGGCGATCCGCAACGCGGAATTCCTCGCCCGGCAATTGGTCCACGATGCCCGCGTGATGCGCACCCACAAGGACGGCATAACCAGGATCGCCGGATTTCTCGAGGATCAGGCCGCGGTCGGGCTCGGCTTCCTCTCGGTGTACGAGCTGACCTTCGACGAGCGGTGGGTCTCCCGTGCGCAAGCGATCTGCGATGCGATGATCGAGGCGTTCTGGTCCGACGATGTCGGCGCCTTCTTCGATACAGCGTCCGATTCCGAGCAGCTCATAACGCGCCCGCGCGAAGTCACCGACAACGCAATCCCGTCGGGCACATCGCTGGCGATCGAGCTGCTGCTGCACCTCGCCGAGCTCCAGCACGACAGCGATTACCGCCGGCGCGCCGTGTTCGCGCTCGAGACTCTGGCCGAGCCGATGACGAAGTTTCCATTGGGATTTGGTCACCTGCTTGGCTGCGCGGACATGGAAGTCAACGGCGCGATTGAAGTCGCACTGATCGGCGACCCGGTCGGCAACGGCTTCAAGGCACTGGAGCGCGCGGTCGCCGGTCGCTACGTTCCAGCGCTCGTGCTCGCCGGCGGGATGCCCCGCGCCGAATCGCCGGTGAGATTGCTGGATGATCGTACGTCGATCGATGGCAAGCCGACCGGCTACATCTGTCGCGGCTACACGTGCGACAAACCGGTTACGCAGCCGGCGGAGCTGTCGGATCAATTGGAGAGCGCAGCGAGAACAGCGGCAGCCACCACCGTCTGAACGGAGTCTCAATGGACCGGATCAACAATCGCATCGCCCAGGCGTATGGCTACGCGGTCTGCTTCATTACGGTGATCATGATGCTGTTCTCGATCAAGTCCGTCGTCGACGCGGCGATCGATCTCAGCGATCCGCTGCGCGCGGAGGGATCGCGGTCCGGCCGAACCCTCACGAACTTCGAGGTCTACAAAATCGAGGCTCGCAATCAGGGCGTGAGGCCCAGTCCGATCGCGCCTGTCGTTGCGCCTACTAAGGGAAGCGTCGCTTCCGACAGCGCCACGATTTCAGATGCTGACCTCCGTCGCCTCTACGACGCCGAGCGTGAGACCGCGATCGGCAACGCGCGCTTTCGGAGCGTTCGCACGCTGATTGGCAGCGTATTCCTGATCGCGCTGGCGGTCGTTCTGTTCGGGATCCACTGGCGCTGGCTGAGGAAACGCGACGCACTGCCCGAGACAGGCTGACCCATCATTTGAAATCGGAGCTCCAGCACTAAGTGGCTGACCAGAAACCTTCCTTCACCCGCGGGGTCTTCGCGGGTGTCGTCCTCGACTCGCTACTCTTCCCGTATCCGCGCCCGCTCGACGAGCGTGATGCGGACGAAGCGCGCATTGTCCGCCGACTCATTCGCGGTCTCCGCGAAATGAAGGGCACTCTCATCGACTCGGCGAAGTTCGACGAAGAAGAGACGATCCCCGAAGACGTCATCCGCGCGTTCGCCGAGCTCGGCATGCTCGGGCTCACCATTCCAAAGAAGTACGGCGGACTCGAGCTGTCGTCGGCGGCCTACGCGCGGGTGTTCGAGACGCTCTCCGGCATCGACGCATCACTCGCCGTGCTCGTTGGCGTCCACTGCGGCCTCGGCTCCAAGGCAATCGTGCTGCACGGTAACGACGAGCAGAAGGAGCGCTATCTGCCGCCGCTCGCACGAGGTGATTTTCTCGCCGCGTACGCGCTCACTGAGCCCGACGTGGGATCGGACGCGCAGAACATCAAGACGACCGCGACCCAGAGCAAGGACGGATCGCACTGGCGTCTCAACGGCCGCAAGATCTGGATCGGGAACGGTCATCGGGCCGGCGTGATCGCGACCTTCGCGCAGGCGGCGGTGCAGCGGCGCGGAGAGCTCGTGCATCGGATGACGGCGTTCCTGATCCGACCCGACATGCCCGGCTTCAAGGTCGTCGGAACGGTCCACAAGCTGGGAATCCGCGGCTCGACCCAGGCGGAGCTGAGCTACGATGGGCTGGTGGTGCCGGCCGATCATCTGCTCGGCGCCGTCGGTCGTGGGTTCGGCGTCGCGGTGCACGTGCTGAACGCCGGGCGGCTGACGCTCGCCGCCGGATGCACCGGCGGCACCAAGCGGACGTTGCAGGAGATGACGACGTACGGCGCAGAGCGCGTGCAGTTCGGTCATCCGCTCGACTACTTCGAGATCACCCAGCGCAAGCTGTCGCGGATGGCGAGCGAGATCTACGCGTCCGATGCGATGCTCGGAATTCTCGCATCGCTGGTGGATCGCGGGGACAACGATTTCTCACTCGAGGCCGCTTGCGCGAAAGTATTTGCCAGCGAGATGGTCTGGCGCGCCGCCGACGACATGGTCCAGCTCGCGGGCGGGCGCGGCTACGTGAAGCCGTACCCGTACGAGCGAAATCTGCGCGATGCGCGGATCAACAGGATTTTCGAGGGCGCCAACGAAGTGCTGCGACTGTTCATCGCCCTCAACGGTGTGCAGGCGCCGGCGCAGGCGTTGAAAGAGGTTGGCTCCGCGTTGCGCCGGCCACTGCGCAATCTGGGGCTACTGGGCGGCTACGCGACATCGCGGGTGCGATTGCGGCTTGGCCAGACGTCGACGCTCGACATCGAGGTCCACGATCGCCTCAAGCGCAACAAGGAGTACTTCGAGAAGCACGTCGCCGAGCTCGGCGCGGGCACCGACAGAGTGATCGTGCGCCATCGCCAGAAGATCGTCGATCGCCAGCTGGTGCTGGAGCGCCTGGCGAACATGGCGATCGATCTTTTTGCGACGGCATGCGTGATCGCGCGCACCCAGAGTCTGATCGACGAGCGCGGGGTCGAGCTGTGCGAGCGCGAGATCGCGCTATGCGATTTATTCTGCGTCGAAGCGGGCAAGAGGTTCCGGAGGAATCGGAATATGCTCGACGCGAAGGAGGAGGAGGTCGATCAGGTTAGGAGGTCGGTCGCGGAATCGGTCCGAGAGGGGGGAGGATATTTTGTGACGGACGCCATTCTGGAGGATGGGCGCTGACTGGCGCCACTGAAGACTACCAGCTAGTAGCAGTGGGCGGAGCGGCTGGTAGCTCCGAGCTCGGATTTGATAACAGCACTCCGTCCGACGCACTGCTTTTCATTCCAACCCTAGCTCGGCGCCGCTGGCTGCTCCGCCGACAGCCCCGAGCTGGTCGTCTTCAGTAAAGTTTTTTCAACGGGGGGG
>Ga0070664_100004983_pt1 | contig 10642 bp, 9 predicted proteins | sample KBSC73metaG_FD_65863 | JGI IMG/M metagenome (GOLD analysis project Ga0070664, IMG submission 65863) | Corn rhizosphere microbial communities from Kellogg Biological Station, Michigan, USA - KBS C7-3 metaG | ecosystem: Host-associated > Plants > Roots > Rhizosphere > Soil ... | reverse complement strand
CCGGCGGCGAGAGAAAGCCGGATTGCGCGCGGTTGAGGCCTGAGATCAGAGCGATGCAAAAGGTTTCGGGTGAGCTCGATGGTCTTTCGGTAGGTGCACAGAATCGCAGCACAGTCCGTGCAGCTATTAATATGGCTGTGAAAAGACATAGCCGCCGAAGCGCTCATGCTCGTCGATAGGTAAGCAGGAATCAAATCAACTGCAGTTCGGCAGGTCATGAGCGCCGGTTCTGTCCCGGAGGCGATTGTGTGGCGCGCGCGTGGGTCATTGTGCACTAGATCTCTCGTAGCGCAGTTAACGCATTTCTATTCTCAGCGAAATGGAATCATTCCCTAACTTACCGCGCGGCTTGCGCTGGCGGTCGAAAAACAAGATTATCGCGTTTCAATATCCGAATTTAGATGCCTGGTATGACTGAAAAGTTACGTCCGGAATCGTCTGGTTTGAGAGTACACGGTAAGGTAAGAGCACAGGATCCGCGAGATACTGTGCCGCCGAAATTCGGCAGAGCCGGCAGTATCGGCGCAGGTCGGAGCTCCTGCGCGATACTGACTGCTGGCCGGTCGACTTCGAAATGGAAAAGAAAACGTGGGGAACTTACATCGGTCTGAGTTGACGGCGAGTATGCGGTTTGCTCTCCGGCTTTGAATTCCAGGTTCGCTCCTGATCTCGAATACGATCCAAGCGAGATTGAAACCAAGTGCCGCGCGGCCATTCCCAGTGATTCTGTGGCAGCCCTGCCTCGTTATAGTAGCCCTGATTGACCGGACTTTGGCTGAAGATTGCTTCCCAAGTGTTCATGTCGTGCTCCTTTCCCGCTATTCGAACCTACTCTACGATGCACCGGAAAAACGATTTTTCAAGGGGTGCCCGGAGAAGGCTTGCAACAGCCTGAGCGCTCAGCGGCCTCGGGATGGGAATTTTAGCGCCATGTCTGATCGGCAAAAACCAGCAGAAAAACGGCGATTTGGCGCATTTTTTTGCGCAGGAAGGCAAGAACATTCTTGCGCAGTTTCACGGGTAACGTCGGAACGCGTATGGAGCCTGTAGCCACGATTGTTTTTTTATAGGTTTTCAAGAAGCTGACGCAATCCGGGCAGATACTCAGATGCTCCTCGAATTCCCGTTTCGCCCTCCGATGCAGTCGGTTTGAAACATAATCGACAACAAGCACACTGATCTGTTTGCACGTCGGATCGGCGACTTTTTTGCCTCGAGCTGTTTTTCGTTTCAGCATTGCGAGTTTCGTCCTTGTGCTACGCTGGTGAATAGCCGAGGTGCACGGCCAGTTTCCCGCGCAGGAACAGGCGAGCGCGGTGCAAACGGGTTTTCACCGCCGAGACTGAAAGTCCCAAAGAAACGGCAATTTCTTTATCGGACAAGCCTTCGAGGTCGCTTAGCACGACCACGCTCTTATCCAATGTCTTCAACTCGTTCAGTGCTTTCCCGAGAACTTCCTGGAGTTCATGTTTACTGTACTGTTCATCGAGGTTATCCGACCAATCGACGACCGGGCGAACGCTGTGGTGGCCGTCGGTCTGAAACTTCGGCAGGTACTCTTCATATTCGACCTCTTTGTTGTTTTTCCTACGGCGGATTTTTCCAAGCGCCGCATTGACTGTCAAACGATAGAGCCAAGTGGCAAATTGGGAGTTGCCCTGAAACGATTTTGCTTTTCGATACACGGTCCAGAAAACATCCTGAATGATCTCCTCGGTGTCTGCCGGCTCGCCGAGTATCCGGAGCGCGATATTGTAGAGTTTGACGGAGTACAAATTGAAGATCGTTTCCAGTGCTCCTTGGTCGCCGGATTTCAGCCGCTCGATGACCTCCGTCAGATCCGGTGCGGCAGCGGAAGCGGGCGTGAGCCGGTGTAGATTATGTGACCGGCGCGGCAATTTTTGCGATGGCAACCGCACTGGAATTCGCCGCCGTACGGTTCCCGCGACCGTTGTTTCTGATCCTGACATCATCATACTCATCTCCTCTTGATTAAACATGTAGGGCGCTGAATTCAGTCAGTGTTTTCCGCCGTCTGCAGCAAAGCGGCGATGAAGGGGGAACAATTGATGATTCGGAGATTATCTCGCTTGAGTTGCGCCAATTTCTGCGCCGGCTCGGTCTGCATGAAAGTCACACCAGCCATATCCAGAACCAGTGTAAGGTCAGGTTCTGACCGGTATTGAGCGCAGGCGCGGTCAATCTCCGCAAACGATTCCAAAGTTATTGTGCCGTCCAGGCGAAGCTTTACTACGCTGCCATTGTTGATTGTTTGGGTTATTCTGAGCATCTGTGCCTCGTTTGTCCTCGGTGAAGGCTTTAGAGCAGCGGTTGTGCCATATTAATAAGTTATTGTAATACCGTCGTTTTTGGTCCAGAACGAAATTTCGCCGCGGCATTTCGTCGCGAAATATCGCGATGCTTGCGAAATACCGCAAACCGGAATACTTCTGGTTACGTGAATCTCAACGAATTAATTGGCCAGACGGCGAGCTTGTCAGCGCTCGAGCACTTAGAAGATACTCGGGCCGAGCATGATCTCGACACGGTGCTTTCGCTTGCTGCATCAATCGCGGGATGTTCGCTCGCCTTGCTCAGCTTCATGGATGAACAGCGAGAGTGGTTCAAAGCCAAAATTGGTTTTGATTCGAGCGAACTGTCGCTCGATAACTCATTTTGCGCTCACGTTGTTTCCGGCGGCGAGCCATTGATCGTTTCCGACACGGCTGCGGATCAGCGGTTTTGCAGGAATCCACTCGTTCTAAATCCACCAGCCATTCGCTTCTATGCCGGTTTTCCCATCATCACTGCAGACGGACACGCCGTCGGTGCTTTGGCGGTTTGTGATCACCAACCGCGCCAACTCTCACCCCAGCAAATAAGCCAGATAGCAGTCTTGAGCAGGCTGATTGCGGATCGCCTGGAGTTGCGCCGGACGGAAGAGTCGCTTGCCAGGACCATCGCGACCAATCGCGAGCAGGAAGAAAGGCTACGCGAGAATCGGGAAGTTGAAACCAGACTGATCGAGTGGAGTCCGGACTGTATCGCGGTGCTCAATCTTGATGGCCGCCTCATCACGATGAACCGGGGCGGCATGCAGGCATTGGAAATCTGCGACATCGCAGAACTGAATAGTTCTTCCTGGATCGCTCTTTGGGCGGAGAAAGATGTGCCGTTGGCCGTCGAGGCTGTCGAATCGGCCCGGCGCGGAGCCTTAGGGCGCTTCACTGGATTTCGCGCCACTCAATCCGGCGTTCCCAAATGGTGGGATGTGATGGTCAGCCCGATCCGAGACTCGAGCGGATCTCTCGCGCAACTCCTGGCGGTCATGCGCGATATTACCGAGCGGCGCCGCGCCGTGCAGATGTTGCGGGTGGTTTCGGAAGGCACGGCAGCTGTCACCGGCGGTGATTTTTTCCGCTCCTTGGTGCAACACCTCGCCGGCACGGTTCAAGCGCGCTACTCATTCGTCGCGGAATGCACCGATCCGACAAAAACCGAAGTGCGAACGTTGGCGTACTGGCAAGGCGCTGACTTCGGCGCAGACGTGACGTTTTTGCTTCGGGGTACGCCTTGCGAGAAAGTGATTGGCGGCGAGATTTGCTGTTATCCGGAGCGGTTGCAATCTCTTTTTCCAGAAGAGTCCGCGTTGGCTCGCCTCAACGCGCAAAGCTATCTCGGAGTTCCGATTCACGCCGCTTCGGGCGATGTCCTCGGACATCTGGTCGTGCTCGATGACAAGCCGATGGGGGATATGGAATACGCCGTGCCGATCCTGCGCATTTTTGCAGCTCGCGCCGGCTCGGAGTTGGAACGGAGTCGAACCGAGGCTTCGCTCAAAAACAGTGAAGCGCGCTGGCGCATGTTGTTGGAAATCAACAATGCCATCGTGAGCAAACTTAGCCGCGATGAACTATGGACTGCGATCGCCGAGGCGATGAGCCGGGTCGTAGTATTCGATCGAATCGCGCTCGCGCTGTACGATCGAGAGGAAAATTGCCTCCGCATCGCCAATTATGCGGGACCGTATTTGCGCGATGATTACACGCCGCTTGGCCGCCGCCTTAAACTGGACGACAGCCCCGCCGGCCGTGCTTTTGTGACGCGTACCTCGGTCTTACGGCGTGATCTCGAGGTGGAACGCTTGACCGGTTCCGAGGAACGAGCTTACGGCCATGGCTTTCGCTCGATCTGCTCTTTGCCTCTGGTCGTGCGCGGCTTGAGCATCGGCGCGATTACGCTGGGCAGTCTGAATCGTTCGCAGTATTCCGAAAGCGACGCCGATTTCCTGATGGAAGTTGCCAACCAGATCGCGATCGCCGTAGATAACTTGAGAGCGCACGAAGAAACCGAAGCACTGAAGGCGCGCTTCGAAGCCGAGGCGGTTTATCTCCAGGAAGAGATCAAAACCGAGCACAATTTCGAAGAAATTATCGGCCAGAGCACGGCGATTCGCGCGCTCTTAAAAAAGCTCGAGCAAGTGGCGCCCACCGACGCAACGGTTTTGATCCACGGCGAAACCGGCACCGGCAAAGAGCTGCTGGCGCGGGGGGTGCACGATCGAAGCCGGCGCAAAACCCGGCCGCTAGTCAAGGTGAATTGCGGAGCGATTCCGTCGGGTCTGGTGGAAAGTGAATTATTCGGGCATGAGCGCGGCGCCTTCACCGGAGCGACACAGCAACGGATCGGCCGATTCGAATTGGCGCACGGCGGAACCATTTTTCTCGATGAGGTGACCGAGTTGCCGCTCGAAACGCAGGTGAAGCTCCTGCGCGTTCTTCAAGAAGGCGAGTTCGAGCGGGTGGGGAGCAGTCGGACCATCAAGGTCGATGTGCGTGTGATCGCCGCAACCAACCGCAATTTGCAGGAAGTCGTGCGGAGCGGCGCTTTTCGCTCGGATCTCTTTTATCGGCTGAACGTATTTCCGCTCGAAGTCCCGGCGCTGCGCGAGCGACGCGAGGATATTCCGCTCTTGGTGAATTTCTTCCTCGGAAAATTCAGCAAAAGCGTGGGCAAAGAAATCCGCGGTCTGTCGCAAAAGTCGATGGAACGTCTGGTCCAATACGCTTGGCCGGGAAATATCCGCGAGCTGCAAAATGTCATCGAAAGAGCGGTTGTGCTGGCGAAAGGCGCGATCGTGCAAATCGATGATTCGATGTTGGGCGCTGAAGCGAGCCCAGAAGAATCAACCATCGAGACGCTGGAAAACGTGGAACGGAATCACATCATCAGGGCGCTGCAAGAAACCCAGTGGGTCATTCATGGTAAAAAAGGCGCAGCCGAGCTTCTCGGCATCAACCCGAGCACGCTCCGCTCGCGGATGGAAAAGCTGGCGATCAAGAAAGGCGCTGCGCTAACGTAAGGCGAAGGCTCACGAGCAATTAATCTTCGTCAGGGCGCGTGCCAGGAAACAGGTTGGGGGTGTTTTTCGGTATGATTCTTTTGGGTGGGCGCACCGGGCGTCCCGGGAGCGACTTAGTGATCCCCGATCGCCAATTCACGAGAATTCGGTAGAACAATAAAACGGCCAAGACCAATCCGTATTGCGCCGGCCGTCGGATATCGGCCTTCACCAGCCAGTAAAAATGAATCACGCCGGCCAGAGCGGCAACGTAGATCAAACGGTGTAGCTTTTGCCAGCGTTTGCCCAACCTTCGGATCATGCCTGCCGTCGACGTTAGCGCCAGCGGCAACATGATGACGAAAGCGGTGAAGCCGGCTGTCACGTATGGCCGCTTGATAATGTCTTTGCCGATCGCCTGCCAGTCAAAAAAATGATCGAGCACGAGATAAGTGGCGAAGTGCGCGGACGCGTAAGAGAAGGCGAAGAGACCGAGCATGCGGCGCAATTTGATCAGATCATTCCAGCCGGTAAGTCGTCGCCCCGGTGTCACGGCCAGAGTTCCGATTAGAAAAATCAACGCCCAAGAACCTGTGAAGTGCGTAATGAAGTCGATCGGGTTGACGCCGAGATCACCGCTATAAGCGCTGTATGCGAGCTGGCCGAATGGGACCAGGCAAAGCAGAAAAATAAAGGGCTTTAACCGAGCAATCATCCAAGAATGTCAGTAAAAAGTAAAAAATAAAGAGGAAAAATTGCGACCTGTTTCTCCGAGCCGGGTTTTAATTTTTCTCTTTCACTTTTGATTTTCTTCAGTAGTATTTTTTCAGATCCATTCCCTTGTACAGGCTCGCGACCTGCTCGCCGTAGCCGTTAAACATCAATGTTTTGCGGCGCAAAAACTCGCCGATGCGGCGCTCTGTGGCTTGACTCCAGCGCGGGTGATCCACCTCGGGATTGACGTTGGAGTAAAACCCGTATTCTTGCGGCTGCATAGTGTTCCATGCGGTCTTCGGTTGCGTCTCGACGAAGCGCACTTTGACAATCGATTTGATGCTCTTGAAGCCGTATTTCCAGGGCACCACCACACGGATTGGCGCGCCGTTTTGCGCCGGCAAATTTTCTCCGTAGAGTCCCACCGAAAGGATCGTCAACGGATGCATGGCTTCATCCATGCGCAATCCCTCGGTGTACGGCCAGTCGAGCACGTTGCCGAAAATTCCGGGCTTCTGACCGGGCAAGCGCTTGGGATCCAATAACGTAACGAATTGGATGAACTTGGCGTTGCCGGTGGGCTCGACTTGCTTGATCAGTGCGTTCAGCGGAAAACCGACCCAGGGTATCACCATTGACCAGGCTTCGACGCAGCGAAGGCGGTAAATCCGTTCTTCGAGTGGGCTGAGCTTCATCAAGGTATCGATATCAAAGGTCTTGGCTTTCTTGACCTCACCTTCGACGCTCACCGTCCAGGGACGCGTAGGAGTTAAGTACTTGGCGTTCTCGGCAGGATCGCCTTTATCTACGCCGAGCTCATAAAAATTGTTGTAGGTCGTAATGTCCTTGAACGAATTTTGCTTTTCATCGGTGCTGTAGGAGCTCTTCTTGACGTTGGGCAATTTCTCGCCCGCGTATGCACGTCCAGCGGGCCGCATCATATCGAGTCCCCAAATTGCCGCGCCTGCGGTCAGTGTTGCTGCGGCGGTCGAGGCAATAAACTCGCGCCGATTCAAATAGAGCTCCTTCGGGGTTATTTCCGACGACTTAATATCCGCTGGTTTTTTGATGAGCATTTTCAAACCCTTTCAACAGCTTCCTATCTGGACCGGGACATTCGTTTTCAATTTTTCTCAACGAGCAGTTGGCGAATCACAGACTCGGTTCGTTGATATGCGCCTTCTCCTATGTAACTGTAGCGGATTATGCCGCTTTTATCGATGACCACAATGGTCGGCCATGCCCGCACACCGTAGCGGTTCCAAATCTCGAAACCGTTGTCTTGAACCACGGGATATTTTATACCGAGCGTCGCCGTGGCTTCCTTGACTCGCGCGAAAGATCGTTCCCAGAAAAACTCGGGAGAATGAACGCCTACGATCGTTAAACCCGCTCGCTCGTATTTCTCGTGCCAGTCCCGCAACTGCGAGATCGTATTTCGACAGTTGATTCAGCCATAGGTCCAGAATTCAACCAGTACCACACGGCCCTTCAATGCGGCGACGGTGAGGGCGTTGCTATTGAGCCAAATTTCCCCGGCGAGTTCGGGAGCGGGTTTGCCTGGTGAAGTAGTGTCGCCGCGTCCCGGCCAGAAAATCACTGTGCCCAGAAACAAAGCGATCGCGATAGCACCGATTGCCCGCCAAGAGATCCGGTTTGGCATTATCGTGAGTAGCGCGGAGGTCCGCGTCGTGCGGTTCACAGTGTATTAGATGGCGCACGGGCCGCGTTGGTTGCAGTGAGTTTACCCACCGGGCCAAAGCGATGGCCCGGCGGCGACATTGCGGACCAATCCGCCAACGTTCTCACGCCGCTTTTTTCCGTGATCACGCAGGTGTGCCGCTCCGGCGCCGCCATGCCGAGCCAGCCAAATTTCTTGCCGTCAAACATTACGCTTTTATCGCCCATGACATCACGGAGGATCACCGAGCCGGAGAAATGGCCGATGGTCGAACCATCGCGCGACGCTCTATTGTACAAATGATTGGCGGCGATGAGCTGCCCGGCGCCTGGCATGTTCTGCACGACAATGCTCGGATTGCCGGGCAGATGTTTGCCGATGTGGCGCGCCATCATGCGGCTGTAGGTATCGAATCCCCCCGTCGGCAGCGGTGCCGACGAGCACCACGACGGTTTTGCCTCTGAAGAACTCTTGGGCCGCGGCTGGAGCAACAGCCATCAGAAGCAATGCCGCAGACAAGATGACCTTTACACAGCGCCAAACTGCGAAACCCGTAGAGCGTCCTTAAGCGTTCGTTGCGGAGCTTGTTGGATTATTTCCCACGGTCTACTTGCATGCGAGGTTCGGCTGCGTCCAACTTCACATCGGCGTAGCCCATCGGCTCTGGCTTTTTTTGCCCGACCATCACCTGCAGGTAAGCGGGCTCGAGGCCGTTGTTCTGAAATCCATGAATCACCCCGGCGGGGCATGAGACACAGTCCCAGGGGCCGAGATTTTCCTCGACGCGCCGGCCATCTTCTTCCTCGAAGAATACCGTCAGGTTCCCCTTCAAGATGAAAAACACCTCTTCAACCGGATGCGTGTGCGGCGCATTGCCTTCGCCCGGTGGCACGTACATCACCGACAGCCGCGTCGCACCGGCCGGAATATGTCTTATCTGCGGCTTGCCGAGCGTTTCGCCGATGTAGCGGAACTGGGCTCGACGATAGCCGTCGTAGTTCGAGTCTCCGAAGACGTTCCAATCCGGCTTGATGTCGGCGAAGCGGATCGTGTAGCGCTGCGCAATCCCCTCGAGGTTCATGTTGACGACTGCGGCATGACGCGGATGCCGAGCGACTTTACTCATATCGTGCCTCCGGTAGTGACGATGGTGAAGTTAACGGAAATTTTTGTCGATTTCTCTACGATGCCAAAGTCCGTTTATCCCCTTTACCCAAACCTTGTCAACGCATCATCGCCGCAACAGACAAATTCAAAAAAGACCACAGGCATAGTCGACACGGAGATAGAAATGGATTTTCCCGCTGCTAATCACAAGTTCGTTCCGAACTCTGTGTCCTCGTCGTCTCTGTGGTGAACGTTTCGGGTTTTGTGTTGAGCCGCATCGATTGACACTCTGCGCGTTTTCGCCTTATCTTTGCGACTTCGACAAAAAAATTTCTGTCATGACGCCGCGGCAAAAATTTTCCTCCGTGGGGACTTCGGCGCGCCGCCTCGACGGTAAACCTAAGGTTACCGGCGCGACACGCTACACCGCGGACTTGAGTTTGCCCAATATGATTTGGGGCAAGTGTCTGCGCAGCCCATTGCCCCACGCACTCATCCGTCGCATCGATGTCGAAAAAGCGCGAAACCTGGACGGCGTTTTCGCGGTGCTCACCGCGGCCGATCTTCCTGATCGTTTGACCGGAATCATTCTCAAGGATATGCCGGTGCTGGCCAGAGATCGTGTGCGCTTTATCGGCGAGCGCGTCGCGGTGGTCGGCGCGACGTCTCCGGAGATTGCGGAAGAGGCGCTCAGTCGCATCGCTGTCGAGTATGAGGAATTGCCCGCTGTTTACGATCCGCTACAAGCGATGGCGGCGGGCGCGCCGCTGATCCACGAGCACTTAGAAAGCTACGACGGCCTGCGTTTGCCGCTACCGGATATTCCGAACCTGCACAACTACGCACAATGGCGCTCGGGTGACCACCGCCAAGGATTGGCCGACGCAGATTTCGTCTTCGAGCAGAGCTTCACCACCCAGCGGGCGCATCAGGGCTACCTCGAACCGCACGCGGTCGTCATCCAAGTCTTGTCGGCGGAGAAAATCTTGATCTGGTCCACGGCTAAACAAGTATATCTCTCGCGCACAAATCTCGCCGAGTGGCTCGGCATCTCTGAAGAGAAAATTATCTTCCAAGTCGGCGCCATCGGCGGCGACTTTGGCGGGAAGGGCACGCTGATGGACTTGCCGGTGTGCTACTTTCTCGCGAAGATTACCGGCCGACCGGCGAAGATGATCATGAGTTATGCCGAAGAGTTGAGCGCCGCTAACCCGCGTCACGCCGCGGTGATCATGATCAAGACCGGCGTCAAAAAAGATGGCCGGCTCTGTGCCAGAGAGCTGAAAGCGGTTTTCAACGGCGGTGCCTACGCCGGCATCAAAGAGAGCAGCAATGGCAACCTGCCGGGCTCGCGCCACGGCAACGGCTCGTACGCGATTCCCCATTCGTACATTCAGTCGCTGTGCGTCTACACCAACTGCATTCCCGGCGGCATCATGCGCGGCCCTGGCGATCTTCAAGTCAACTTCGCCGTCGAGTCGCATATGGATTACGTCGCGGGCCAGCTCGGCATCGATCCCTATGAGTTTCGCCGTCTCAATGTTCTCAAGCCGGGCGACCTGATGGTGAACGGCCAGCGTGTGAATACCGATATGGGAGCGCGTCTGCTGCGAGAAATGCAGCGGAAAATTCGGCCGCGAACGCGCGCAAAGAAAATTCCGTATGTCGGCCGAGGTCTTGCCCTGGCTTCGCGCGACGTCAATTTCGGCGCGGCGAATATCGACGTCGGCATCGACGAAAATGGCGCGGCGTACATCGTGACAACGGTTCCCGACACCGGCACCGGCGCGCACACGATC
>Ga0070664_100004982_pt1 | contig 10643 bp, 10 predicted proteins | sample KBSC73metaG_FD_65863 | JGI IMG/M metagenome (GOLD analysis project Ga0070664, IMG submission 65863) | Corn rhizosphere microbial communities from Kellogg Biological Station, Michigan, USA - KBS C7-3 metaG | ecosystem: Host-associated > Plants > Roots > Rhizosphere > Soil ... | reverse complement strand
GGCGGATTCCACTTTCGGCCCCATGTTCCCCGGCGGAAAATGCCCGTTGTGAAGATGAGTTTCGATTTCTGCGGCCATTACAGACTCTAGCCGTTGCTGTCTGGAAGTTTTGTAGTTGAGATAGACGTAGTCGGTGTCAGTTGAAATTGCAAAAATGTCGACGCCGAGCTGGCATGCCAGGAGAGCTGAAGCGCGATCTTTGTCGATTACAGCCTCAATGCCCCTGAGCTGTCCGTTTTCACGGACGACAGGGATTCCGCCTCCACCGCAGGCAACGACGAGCGCACCGGTTTCAGTCAGCTCGCGAATCACTTCGAGTTCGATGATTTCGACTGGCTCGGGCGATGGGACGACGCGCCGATAACCGCGAGCCGCGTCTTCGACGATTTGCCACCCGAGTTGACGCTTGCGCTCTTCTGCATCGGAGCGGGAGTAGAACGGCCCAATCGGTTTCGTCGGGTGCGACAATGCGGGATCGGTCGGAGACACAACCGTCTGGGTCACGATACTGACAACAGGTATATGCAAGTCGGCGACGGCGAGTTCGTCTTGCAGGGATTGCGCCAGCAGATATCCGATTTCGCCCTGGCTGGCGGCGCCGCAAACGTCGAGTGTTTGGCCGGGAATGAGGTCGGATGCGCGTTCGGAGCGCAACAGCTGGGCACCTACCTGTGGCCCGTTTCCGTGCGTAATGACGATGCGGAAGCCATCGCGGATGAGGCCGACAACCGCGGCGGCGGTTCGACGGGCATTGGCAAGTTGCTCGGCAATGGTTCCCTTCTCTCCAGCGCGAATTAGAGAGTTGCCGCCAACCGCAATGAGAATGGAACGCATAGGGCCGCACTCAGGCGTCAGGAGCCAACGACTTCACCTCACTACGCACTCTGCCCACAATCCGTTCAGAATCAAGTCGCCTGCGCTCGTTTGAGATAGCCGCCACTGACTCTTTGGCTACTGACTTCTGAGAACCGGCTCCGAAACTTCCTGCATGACTGATCTCAACCCGTCTACTACTTCGTGTTTCATGAGCTCGAGCATGATTGCCTTTTGGGCGTGGAGTCGGTTCTCGGCTTGCTGGAAAACAACGGAGTGCGGCGAGTCGATGACGTCGAGTGTGACTTCCTCCCCACGGTGCGCGGGCAAGCAATGCATGAAGAGCGCGTTGGATTTCGCTTTGCGAAACAGATTCCAGTTCACCTGATAAGGGTGGAAGACTCGAGCACGCAGCTCTTTTTCCGATTCCTGACCCATGCTGGCCCACGTGTCGGTGTAAATCACGTCAGCGTTTTCTGCCGCTGCTATGGCGTCGTGGGTGATGGTGCAGGTGCCCCCAGTCTGGCGCGAACGTTCGTTGGCCCAATGCATCGCGTCGACTTTCGGCTCATAGCTGGCAGGTGTAGCAATCCAAACGTGGGCACCGAGTTGGGCGCCGGCAAACATCAAAGAGTGCGCGACGTTGTTGCCGTCCCCGATGAAGGCGATCTTGAGGCCGGCGATTTCGCCTTTCAGTTCGAGGATCGTAAGGTAATCCGCCATGGCCTGACAGGTATGGCTGTAGTCGGTTAGCCCGTTGATGATCGGTATATTGGCGTATTCGGCCATTTCCTCAACCACCTCGTGCGCAAAGGTCCGAATCATGATGCCCTGCACCATGCGCTCAAGGTTTTTCGCGACGTCGTAGATCGACTCTCGTTTCCCGAGATTGATTTCGGTGGGGGAAAGGTAAAGAGAAAACCCGCCGAGCTGCTGAATCCCCACATCGAAACTCACCCGCGTTCGGAGTGAGGGCTTCTCGAAGATGAGCGCTAGAGTTTTTCCAGCAAGAGAGTTGGTGAACAGCTCGGGATTGGACTTGATGAGCCGCGCCAGTTCGATGAATTCGCGGATTTCGTGGGGAGTAAAGTCTCGGATCGATAAGAAGTCGGAAGCGATCATGATGTCCTCATCAAATCGTGCCACGTACAAAAACGAAACGCAGCAAGCTACGTCTCGAGAGGTCTACTACCGAGACAGAACCGGCGCGGCACGGCGGAACTCGTTTTTCTCCGCAAATTCGTCCAGCAGTTCAGTCAGACCCGGATGCGCTACTTCTTTAGCTTCGTACCCGACGCGGACGGCGGGCTTGTTGATTTTTAAGATCAAGCCAAGGTCTACGGGAGTCGCGACGATTACGACATCGCATGGAGTGGCGTTGATGGTTTCTTCGAGCTCATGGCGCTGCTGCGCGCTGTATCCCATGGCAGGTAGCAAGTCGTGCAGATGACGATAGCGTTCGAAAGTCGTTCGAATTGAGCCAACGGCAAAAGGTCGCGGATCGACAAGTTCAGCTCCTGCGGCACGCGCTGCCACGACACCCGCGCCATAGGGCATTTCGCCATGAGTCAGCGTGGGGCCGTCTTCTATGACAAGAGCCTTTTTCCCGCGGAGCACTTCCGGCGACTTCACGGAGACGCGGCACGCCATATCGATGATCCGCGCGCTGGGATTGTGCTGTTGAACGTTCGAGCGAACGGTTTCGATATCGGCAGGGCGAGCGGTATCGACCTTGTTGATCACGACCACGTGAGCCCGACGCATGTTGACTTCGCCAGGGTAATAGGCCAATTCGTGTCCGGGGCGGTGCGGATCGACGACTACGATTTCAAGATCGGAAGCGTAGAACGAGGTGTCGTTGTTGCCGCCATCCCAAAGAATAATGTCGGCTTCCTCTTCGGCACGGCGAAGGATCCGCTCGTAGTCGACGCCGGCATACACGACCGTACCGCTCTGGATGTGGGGTTCATACTCCTCGCGCTCTTCGATGGTGCACTGATTGCGATCTAGGTCCTCGAGGGTGGCAAAGCGTTGCACCGCTTGTGCCGCGAGATCTCCGTAGGGCATGGGATGGCGAATCACTACAGGCCTCCATCCCTGACGACGCAGTTCGGCTGCGACCATGCGCGATAGTGGACTCTTTCCGCAACCGGTGCGAACTGCGCAAATCGATATGACCGGCAGAACTGACTTTACCTGGGTGCGTTCAGCGCCGAGCAGCCAAAAGTCCGGACCAGCCGCGACCACACGCGACGCGAGATGCATCAGGGTCTGATGTGAAACATCGCTGTAGGAAAAGACAACGACGTCAACGCCTCGGTCGCGGATAAGAGATTCCATGTTCTTTTCGTCCGTGACGAGGATGCCTTGCGGATAGCGATGACCGGCGAGTTCGGTGGGATAACGGCGGCCGGCAATATCTGGAATCTGCGTCGCCGTGAAAGCGACCACGTTGAAGTCGGGATTGTTGCGAAAGACAACGTTGAAATTATGAAAGTCGCGCCCAGCAGCACCCAGGATAAGAACGTTTTTCATGAGCAAGGCTCCTCGAACTGCGCATCGGCCTATGGTCGCCCGACGCGGCCCAAAGGGCTGTGAGGATAGTCACCAGAGGATGTGAGGCAAGGCACGCCTCAAGAAAATGTTCAGCGCATCACACCTGTCGTGCCAAGGAGTTGGCAGCGTTGGCACGAATCCGGCAAGTCATTGGTGTTCCCACCCGACGTCATCTACCGATCAATCGTAAAATGCGCAACTTTTGCGAAGTGATCGCAGCCATCGCCAGGAGCGTGTTGCGGCCCCTCGCATGCAAGTACCGCGCTCTACCGCCGGTGACGGTATGGAAACTCGCAGCTTGTGAGTCGCCGGATGGCGGCACAGTAATCAGGTTGTTAGGCGAACGACGAGACCCTATCAGGAGCAAACATGCTTCATAAGTGCGCGAACCCTGCTTGCACAGCAATTTTTCGGTATATGCGAGAAGGCAAGATGTTTTATGTGGAGACCGAACTATTCAGCACGCCAGACACGGGACGACCGCATGGAGAGCGACGAAAACGATCGCGCCGGCTTGAGCATTACTGGTTGTGTGATGAGTGCTGTGTACACATCACTCTCACCTTTGATCAGCATAAAGGAATTCTTACAGTACCTCTGCCGGACGGCATAGGAAAGAAAACGATTCGGATGATGTCGCCAGAGCACGTGCTGGCATGAAAGGTGTCGTATGAGCTACGAGAACGAGGAAGTGGAAAGCGATTTCAGCCGCCCATTTGCGTGCGCAATCTGTGGAGAAGAGGCGCTCCGACCGACTCATTGGTTCCTCTTAACCGAGAATCAATGGCTTAACCGTATCAAGGTCCTGCTATGGAGTGACGCTACGGCGTGCCAATCGAACGTGATGACGGTGTGCTGTCCTGAGCATGTCCAGGAACTGGTAGCGCACTGGATGGCTACGGGGTCACTCAACTATCCGTTTGCCAGGGTACCGGGAGAGCGGGCACGGCGGGAACATCCAAGTGGCTCGTTCGAGGCAGACACGCGCAAATGCACGGTGGTCGGCGAACTTGCGGTTCACCGTGAGAGTCTGTCGAGGCTACTCGAGGAAAATCCGCAGGCGCTGGCCGGCATGCTGGAAGCACTAATGAACGGTCTTGGCAGAAAGAGCATGCGAACGATCAAGATATTTGACGAAGCAGAAGAAGCGGCCGTGTGCTGAGGATCTGTTCCGCTTCGTACTAAGGAGAATCGAATGCCCACGGGTCAACCGTGGGCATTTTTCTGCATTCGGGGTTGAGCTGCGATTACACGAGAGAAACGTTCTTAAGCGAAATGAGCGGCGTTGGCTTCTGCGAACTGCTTCTTGTCATCCGGAAGATCTTCCTGCGTATAGATCGAATCCGACGTGCAGGCTGGGACGCAAGCGCCGCAGTCAATGCATCCGGCGGGATCAATAAACATCTGCGTGGCGGCCTCGAAATCGGGCTCGTCTTTCTTCGGATGAATGCAGTCGGTCGGGCAGACATCGACGCAAAGCGCGTCCTTGATGCAATTGTCAGTGATGACGTAGGCCATGAAGAGCAGCTCCAAATGAAATGAATTGGGTTGGTGCGTCCAGAATGAGCGTAACCAAGAGCGTTTCTGAAAACAGTGATGATGGTCACAAGAAAATTGCAAGAGCTGGGGTGCGTTCTAGCCACCGCGAGCATAGGTTCCTCACCAACATCCGTGATCTACATCACAGCCTGGCAAACGGGAGTCCCTGTACAAGTGATGCAACTGAGAAACAAGGACGACCCCAGAAGATTGCCCGGCCCAACCCCAACACCCACTGAGCCGCTGCCCCAGCGGCGGGCCGGGCACTCGCTATCCGATCCGCAATTCACTTCGGTGTGACCGCTGGTCCTGACGCGACACCCAGGAAGCGTACACTGGCTTCCCGCAGGAGGCCCGCGGCGTGAGCCATCGCTTTTTGAATTTTGCAAATCTTCTCTTTCTTACAACCGTCGCGCTTACAACCTTAGCGTTCACCGCTGCGCCGCCATCTCCTCCGACGTATGGGGTTCGAATGGAAACAGGATGGATCCCGATGAAGGATGGCGTGCGTCTGGCCGTTACCCTCTACATGCCAGATGGAACGAAGGCTGGGGAGAAGTTCCCTGCACTACTGGAATATCTGCCGTATCGCAAAGATGACGGTACCGCCGACGGAGATTATTCAAAGCATGCTTATTTTGCGCGGCGAGGGTATGTGGGCGCGCGGGTCGACATTCGCGGGTTTGGAGCCAGCGAGGGCGTCCCGACGGACCGCGAATATTCTGAACAGGAACAGCTGGATGGAGAACAGGTTATTCACTGGCTGGCGACGCAATCGTGGTCGAACGGCAACGTTGGGATGTTCGGCATTTCGTGGGGAGGATTCAATTCCATGCAGATGGCAATGCGGCATCCGCCGGAGTTGAAGGCCATTCTCGCGGTAGCAGCGACGGCCGAGTTGTTTCACGATGACGTTCACTACGTCGATGGTCTGTTTCACGTGGACGAATTCGAACTCAACATGGACTTGGCGCCTGGAATTACGGGCGCGCCAGACTACACGCTGGACGATAAAGTACTCGGGCCAAGATTTGACGCACCGCCATGGTCGCTGATGTATATGAGGCATCAGAGAGATGGAGGATTCTGGCGAAAGCCTGTGCGGCCGTTGAAGGACATTGAAGTTCCTTCCTTTCTGATTGGCGGTCTTGTGGACGGATATCGCGATTCGATTCCGGCCATGCTTGAGCAAGTAACGAAGGCTCCGGTGCGAGCGCTGATTGGTCCATGGAACCACGCGTTTCCGAATGACGCGGATTTCGGTCCCCAAATTGAGTGGCGCGAGGACGCGACGCGATGGTGGGACTACTGGCTGAAAGGTCGTGACACGGGTGTGCTGAAGGATCCGAAACTCATCATCTACATGCGTCACTGGTATCCGCCTGACCCGAATCTTGAGACAGTTCCTGGAGAATGGCGGGCGGAACATTCCTGGCCTCCTGCTGGTTTGAAACCGATGACTATGTTCTTTCAGGCGAATCACACGCTCGCTGCCTCGGAGAGCACGACGGCTCAACATGCATTGAAGTATGTGCCGACGGTGGGGGTGGGCGCTGGATTTTGGTGGGGCGAGCTTTTGAGCGACCAGCGTCCCGTGGATGCGTTCAGCCTCGTCTACGACTCAGAACCCCTGAAAGAAGATTTGGCAATCATGGGGCGTCCACATGCGCTGCTAAAAGCAGCGGCATCGGCCCCGCTTGCGAATTGGTTTGTGCGGTTGAGCGATGTTGCCCCGGACGGAACAGCGACGCAGATTACTGGCGCGGGATTGAGCGGAGCCCAACGAGAGTCGATGACCGATCCCAAGGCACTCGAGCCGGGAAATTTCTACCCGCTGAATGTGGAGATGCACCTTGCGACATGGGTCTTCCCGAAGGGCCACAAAATACGCGTCGCAGTGTCAAATGCGCTGTGGCCGATGGTATGGCCAACTCCTTACAACATGACGACTTCGCTTGAGTTGGGCGGGCCATCTGGCGCGAGAGTGGTCCTGCCGATTGTTCCTGTAAAAGGTGAACCAGTCCAGGGCATCGAGAAGCCACAACCCTCGGAAACGAGAGCCGATCTTCACACAGAAGGATTTCCGTGGCCTGGAGAGTGGACTTCCTTGCGCGACGGAGGCCGCCAGTCCACCAAGGTGACGTGGCGAGGCAAGATGGGGTCGACGTATCCCTGGGGCAAGGAAGAAGATCATGAACTGCTCACCTACGAAATGGAAGACGCGCATCCGGAGAAGTGCACGGTGCTGGGTGAAGCGGAAACGATCATCATGCTTAAAGATCGGGTGCTGACGTGGCGTGGGCATCTGTCCGTCACGAGCGATGTGAAGAATTTCTATTACAAGTACACTCGCGAATTGATGAAAGACGGGGCCACGTTGAAAACGAAGACGTGGGAAGAAACCATCCCACGGGACTTTCAGTAGGTTAGGGCAGTGCGTAAGTGAGTGGTCGCGCTGGTGGAAACTGCCGGAAGAATTGCTTGATCAAAGTCGTCCCGCAATGGCGTCGGTATCACCGTTTTCGACTGTATAATCGGAGATTCCGATGAGCTATCAGGTTCTCGCCCGTAAGTACCGACCCCAGAACTTCTCCGACGTGATTGGGCAGGAGCACGTCACGCGCACGCTCAAGAACGCCATCGAGCAAGGGCGAATTGCGCACGGGTACATCTTTAGTGGGCATCGTGGAATCGGAAAGACAACCGTTGCTCGCATTCTCGCAATGGCGCTAAATTGCCGCTCATCCGATAAACCGGTGGCTGAGCCGTGTGGGGTCTGTGAGTCGTGCACTGAGATTCGCGCCGGCAACTCGGTAGATGTCATTGAAATTGATGCCGCAACGAACCGCGGGATCGACGAAATCCGCGAGTTGCGAGAAGCCACGCGCTACCGCCCGGCCAGGGATCGCTTTAAGGTTTACATCCTCGATGAAGCGCATCAGATCACTGATGCTGCCTTCAATGCCCTGTTGAAAACCCTCGAAGAACCGCCCGGACATGTGGTGTTCATGCTGGCCACGACGGCGCCCGAGGACATACCCCAGACGATCCGGTCGCGATGTCAGCACTTCAGCTTCCGGGCTGTAAAGTTTGAAGACATCCTCGGACAGCTACGCGATCTGGCTGGACGGGAGAAGATCACGGCGGATGAGGATGCGCTAGCACTGCTCGCTGAGGCCGGCGACGGCTCGATGCGCGACGCACTGTCCATTCTTGACCAGGCGATTGCGTCCTCGACCGACGACTTGACCCTTGCGGGCGTGCAGCAACTGATTGGGGCCGCGCCGTCCCACGTGCTCGAAAATGTAATGTCGGCGGTGGCTCGGAGCTCCAGTGAAGAAGTCTTGCGTGCAGTCGATGAGTTGATCAACGAAGGTCATAATCCCACGCACTTTGCACGCCAGTTGGTGCGATTTCTGCGGAACGCAACGGTAGCGAAGATCGCGGGAAAGGACTCTTCCCTGCTGCAGATTTCCGGTGATGAGCGTACCCGCGTGTCACGCGTCGCAGAGTTGTTCAGCGAGGAAGATCTGGCGCGACACTTGCAGATCATGTTGCGCACGCACGCGGAACTGGGTTACCGGCAGGAACAGCGATTTCATCTCGAATTGGGTTTGTTGAAAATGGCGCATGCACAGCGCCTGTTGCCGATGGAAGAATTGCTGAGCGGAGTTGCACCGTCGGCGGCCGCCTCAACACCTGCGGCGCGGCCGAGTGTGGTGGGTGGAAACGAACCTCGGCGCGCCGATTCCGCGTCGCGAGGAGCGGTTGTATCGCCGTTCGCGGCGGACTCGGCACGAAAAGGCAAGCCTGAGATGTCCGCGGATACCTCTCCGGGGCCGCGGGCTGTGCCGAATGTAGTTGGTAGCGCGCCCGTCGTCATGGGATCGGCGGCACCAGCAACAGCGCCCCAGAGTGTTCCGGTGGTGGTTGCGGATCCAGAGCCCACGATCGTTGCGACTCTTGCTCCGGCCCCAGCGGTAGCCAAGTCATCCGACGATTTGCGAAACGCGGTTTTGAACGCCCTCAGCGGCCAGCCGATGCTCGTCGCGATGCTTGAAAACGGCGAGTGGAAAGTAGAAGGCAGCGCAGTCGTAGTAAAGGTTGCGTCCTCGGCGGCTGTAATTGACATGTCAGTAAGCGCGGACGCTAAGCGCGCGGCAGGTGCGGCCGCCAGTGGAGCACTGGGGCGTCCAGTGAAACTGAGGGTTGTGCCTGGTGGGACCGTGCAGGCAACGCCGGCGGCTCCGCGATCGAACGGCAACGGACGAACGAAAGCGGAACAAGATCCAATCGTGCAGAAGATGCGGGAGAAGTTTGGGGCTGAGATCCGCACGGTGATCGATTACACGAAGAGAAATTAGCCATCAAGGCATTCAGCTTCACACGAGGTTTCTACTCGCTTTTCCCTTTGAGTTGGGGATTTGGAGAAATTGAAATGGGTGGATTCAATCTGCAGGAATTGATGTCACAGGCCAAGAAGCAGTACGAGGGCCTGCAGAAGAAGATGCAGGAGACCGTGGTCGAGGCGTCTTCGGGCGGCGGCACCGTGACGGTAAAAATGGACGGCCGCAAACAGGTTTTGAAGTTGACGATTGACCCGGAGGCTGTCAAAGCTGGCGATGTTGAGATGTTGCAGGACCTGGTGATGGCAGCCGTCAACGAGGCCGGCCGCAAAGTAGACGAGGCGATGCAATCAAGCCTTGGCGGCATGATGGGCGGACTGGGCCTCAGCGGATTGATGTGATCGTGACAAACTCCGTGATTGATAAGCGACGATGAATCTTAGTCTTCCTTCGCAATTGAAAGTGATCTTGCCGCTGTCCCTAGTGTTTTGTTGCGCAACATTTCCAATCCAAGCTCAGAAAGAGGTGGCCGTGTCGACTCATGCAGAGGGGTCGTTTGATGTGAAGATGGTACCGCGCTCGCCCGACGCTCAGAGTGACGATTCGGGTGTGGGAAGGATGACTTTCGACAAGCAGTTCCATGGCGATCTGGAAGCGACGAGTAAGGGCCAGATGCTGGCTGTCACGACTTCAGAAAAGAGTTCGGCGGGGTACGTGGCGCTTGAAAAGGTCATGGGCAAACTGAAAGGCCGCAGTGGAAGTTTCGCGCTCGAACACACGGGCATCATGAATCGTGGCGTGCCTGAGTTGAACGTGGTGGTCGTACCGGATTCGGGAACTGATCAACTCAAGGGCTTAACTGGCAAAATGGAGATCGTGATTACAAACGGAAAGCATTTCTACACTTTCGAGTACAAACTGCCGGACGAACAGTGAAGTTGTTAAACCACGCAGCGCCGCGGTTGGAGAAAGCGGAAGCGCTCACTAAAAGTTAGCGAGGAACATGTCGAAATTTGCTGAGCCGATGACGCGGCTAATCGATGAATTGAAGAAGCTGCCAGGGATCGGTTCAAAGAGCGCGCAGCGCCTGGCATTTCACATCCTGCGATCGAGTGACGACGACGCTGAGGCACTGGCGGTCGCCGTGCGGGACGTGAAAGCAAGCCTCCGGCTGTGTTCGATCTGCAACAACATCACCGATGTCGATCCCTGTGTGTACTGCAGCAGTCCGACACGCAACCAGCGACTGGTATGCGTGGTGGAAGAACCCACAAACATTGCCGCCGTCGAGAAGACAAAACACTTCAACGGGGTCTATCACGTATTGCATGGATCATTATCTCCCCTTCACGGGGTGGGACCCGAGCAGTTAAGGATCGCGAACCTGAC
>Ga0070664_100004979_pt1 | contig 10644 bp, 7 predicted proteins | sample KBSC73metaG_FD_65863 | JGI IMG/M metagenome (GOLD analysis project Ga0070664, IMG submission 65863) | Corn rhizosphere microbial communities from Kellogg Biological Station, Michigan, USA - KBS C7-3 metaG | ecosystem: Host-associated > Plants > Roots > Rhizosphere > Soil ... | reverse complement strand
CAAACAGATGCACAATTCCCAATGCCGCAAGCATCGTGAACCATATGGTCATTACAGGACCAAATGATCTTCCAATAAACGCTGTTCCAAATTGCTGAACAAAAAACAACACAGACAAAATTCCAATGACTATGTAAATAACCGTCCATTGACTTATGTTGTGCAATGCAGGCACTTGTTTCAACCCTTCTATCGCAGACATGACAGAGATTGGCGGAGTAATCATTCCATCCGCAAGCAAGGCTGCGCCGCCTATCATAGCTGGAATGACAAGCCATTTTTTGGTCCGTCTGACGAGGGCAAACAACGAAAATATTCCCCCTTCGCCCCGGTTGTCAGCTTGTAGAGTCAGAATCACATATTTGATCGTTGTCTGGAGGGTTAGCGTCCAAATAATTAGCGACAAAGCGCCTATAATTAATCCTTCGCTTATTATTTTGCCGCTTGTAATCGCGTTCAGTACGTACAGCGGAGAAGTGCCTATATCTCCGTAAATAATTCCAAGGGCAATCAAAAGACCGGCTAAAGAAACTCTGCTATTCGATGACATCTTAGTTAAACCACATTAGAGTTCTAAAAATAACTAAGGAGAGCAGTTACCACCTCGTTTAGAACTTGTTCCGGGTAAAATCTTTATAAAATCTTTATACGATTAACCGAGTTTTGCTTGTTGATCCAGAGATTTACTTTTGACACAAAATGATTCTCCGTCCGCTAAATACAAAACCCAGGTGGAAGCAATACCTCTACTGTATTATTACGGTTCTGGTCATGGCATGTATCTGCTTTGCCCTTTCTGGATTGGTTGGCTACAGGGTAGTGGCATTCATTTTATTAGTTACAGTTTCTATACTTGCAATCACATTTGATATTTTACCGGTGCTGGTTGCAGCTGCATTAAGTGCTTTTATATGGAATTTCTTTTTCATCCCTCCAAAATTTACAATCCACGTATCAGCCACAGAAGATACCATCCTGTTGATAATGTATTTTGTAATAGCCATGATCAATGCTGTCCTTACGTACAAAATAAGGCGGGTTGAAAAAATTTCGAGCATAAAAGAAGAAAGAGCAAACAGCGTCAAACTCTACAATACTATTCTCAACTCCCTGTCGCATGAGTTGAGAACACCTTTGGCTGCCATCATCGGTGCAACGGATAATCTCCAGACAAATTCTCATCTTACTTCCAAAGACAGAGAACAACTTATTGCCGAGATATCAAAAGCCTGTTTGAGATTGAATCAGCAGGTTGAAAACTTATTGAACATTTCACGTCTTGAATCCGGCCATATTCAAGCCAAAAATGACTGGTGCGACATAGTTGAATTGGTTTATGATGCCGTAAAAAGAGTTGAGGAGAACAACCGCGATAGGAAAATTCATATTAGCATTAATCAGGAATTTCCACTTTGCTTCCTGGATAAAGGGATGCTTGACCAGGTGATCTATAATTTGCTGAATAATGCGGCTATTCACACGGAAACAAGTGCCAGGATTGATATCTCGGCCACTATACATGGGGATATACTAGCGGTCTTAATAGAAGATACAGGTTCAGGCTTTGTTAATGGGGATATCAAAGATGTCTTTGATAAATTTTCTCGTTCAAAGGCGCTAACGACAGCAAGGCGGGGGCTGGGTCTTTCAATCGTAAAAGGATTTACTGATGCAATGTCAGGAAACGTTGATCTCGAAAAGGTGCATCCTCACGGTTCCAGGTTTGTAATCACTATTCCAGTAAAAAGTTCATCCATTAAGCTTGCAGAATATGAGCCGGCCAGAGATATTAATCGTTGATGACGAACCTCAAATGAGAAAGACATTGGAAATTACTTTGCAAAGCAATGGCTATACACCGAAATCTGCGGCTTCTGCAAAAGAAGGCATAATAATGGCCTCGAACCATCCTCCAGCCTTGGTTTTGTTGGATCTTGGTTTGCCTGACGAAAGTGGACATGTCTTGTTGCAAAAACTAAGACGGTGGTACACTAACCCGGTGATTATCCTTTCGGTTCAAAAAAATGAAGAAGATATCGTTAAGGCGCTTGATAACGGCGCCAATGATTATTTGTCCAAGCCTTTTCGAACAGGCGAATTACTTGCAAGAATACGTTCTGCTCTGCGTTCCTTAATCACAGATGACGCAGATACGGCTCTTAATTTTAGGGATATTCAAATAGATTTGTCAGCAAGGCTTGTCAGAAAAAATAATCAACTCGTAAGATTGACTTCAACGGAATATAATTTATTGGCCTTGCTGGTAAGGAACGAAGGAAAAGTACTGACCCATCAATACTTATTAAGAGCTATCTGGGGTCCTGGTTTTATCAACCAATCGCAATATCTCAGAGTGTTCATTGCACAGATAAGAAAGAAAATCGAAACCGATGCCAATAGGCCGGAATATTTATTAACCGAATCTGGCGTTGGCTATCGCTTTATTAGTCAGATCTGATTGTCATGTCTGGAAATATTTTAATAATTGATGATGAGGAACAATTGCGTAAGCTTGTTGGCCGAATTATCGGCCTTGAAGACTTTCGTGTATTTGAAGCCGGAACCCTTCGTGCCGGATTTGACACGCTAGCCAGGGAAGAAATTGATGTTGTCCTATGTGATGTCAAGTTGCCTGATGGCAACGGAGTTGATTTTGTAAAACAGGCCAAGGCAAAATTTCCACTCGCCGAAATCATATTGCTAACCGCCTATGGCAACATCGCTGATGGGGTTCAGGCAATAAAAAATGGAGCTTTTGATTATATAACAAAGGGAAACGATAATGACCGAATTATTCCTCTACTTTACCAGGCTACAGATAAAGTTAAGCACCAAAGAAAGGCTGCCGTTAAGTTTAAAGAAAATGACACATATGGGTTTGACGATATCATAGGACATAGTTCTGTTATTCAACAAGCGATTAACCTCGCAAAGAAAATTGCACCTACGAACACCAATGTATTGTTGCTTGGAGAAACCGGTACCGGCAAAGAAATATTTGCAAATGCTATTCATACAAACAGCAACCGAGCAGGAAAACCTTTTATTGCAATTAATTGCAGCGCATTTACAAAGGAATTGCTCGAGGGAGAATTGTTCGGCCATAAAGCCGGTGCTTATACGGGCGCAACAAAGGACAAAAAAGGGCTTATTGAACTGGTTGATAATGGAACTTTGTTTCTCGATGAAATCGGCGAAATGAACATCGATCTTCAAGCCAAGCTCCTTCGTGTGATAGAAAATGGGGAGTTCATCAAACTTGGTGACGTTAAAACGACAAACGTAAATGTAAGGATCATTGCAGCAACCAACAGAGACTTGCCTAAAAGCGTCCAAAAAGGTGAGTTCCGCGAAGACTTATATTACCGGCTGAATGTATTCACAATTCTGCTGCCTCCGTTGAGGGAACGCAGTGAAGACATAGGTGACCTGGTCGATCATTTCCTTTCCATTTATGGCGTCCGGGAAAACAAGCGATTAACGATAAACAGGGATGCTTTAAGCCTCTTACAACAATATTCTTGGAAGGGGAATATCCGTGAATTGAGAAACGTTTTAGAAAGATCTGCTATACTGGTTGAAAACGCAGAAATAACTCCGACAGATTTGCCATACGAAATTCAGAAGCAAGATCGGGTAGCCGCCGACAGTTTGACTCTCGCGTCCGTAGAAGAGAAACATATCCAAAAAGTCCTGCAATACACCGGTGGCAACAAAACAAAGGCCGCTGGGTTGCTAGGAATCGGGCTCACTACGCTTTACCGAAAGTTGGAAGAGTATAATATCTCAAAGTAGAATCCTTTCATTTTGAAAAATGGCCCTTTCATTATGAAAGGTTTTTTTGTTTGCTTCATGTGCTAGCGTATTAATGAGTTATTACAAAACCTTATTTCACAATAGCTTCTTACTGGCAATCTTCTTCATGATTAAACAGGCATTTCCTTTGGCATCCAACGGCAAGAAAGCTGAAAGAAACCGGACAAACTTGCCGCATGGTACCTAATTAAAAATTGAATAAGATGCCAGAGGCTCCAAAGGCCAAACATTATATAATAGTGTTCACGGTGGCAGCAATTTTAATACTGCTGTCATGGCTCATTTATAGAATATTCGGATGGCCGGCAAAATAAGAAACTAAGACAATCTTGCTAACCATTGCAGGAGTTGCTTTTGCTTCAATAATTCGTGAAATCTTGTTTCACTAATAAATCAAATCATATGTTAACTGTTGTATTAGTCATTGCAGGGCTGATATGCTTCTGGCTTTTTTTTAAATCTGTTGACTGGTTCGAAAAAATCTAACGGTCAGCAAAAACTGAATTCTTATGATGACAGCATTATTTATTCTTTCCATTGCAGTGTTTATATACCTGCTGTATGTATTGATCAAACCTGAAAAATTCTGAATGTTATGACTGGCGAAATTTTAGGTGTAATAGTCATTTTCCTCGGAACGGTCATATTGGCTTATCTCCTGGGAAAATACATCACCAAAGTCTTTAATGGCGAAAAAAATTTAATGGATTTTATGAACCCGCTGGAGAAGTTTATATTTCGCATTAGCGGCATTAATCCAAACGAGAGCATGAACTGGAAGCAATTCTTAAAGGCCATGCTCACCATAAATCTTTTGTGGTTAGTCTATGCTATGCTCGCACTGATCTTCCAGGATAAATTGCCATTAAATCCTGATGGCAATCCTGGGCAGACGCCAGACCTGGCTTTTAATACGGCGATCAGTTTTTTGGTTAACTGCAATCTTCAGCACTACTCAGGTGAGTCAGGACTTACTTATTTCACACAATTGTTTGTCATTACTTTTTTGCAATTTCTCAGCGCGGCAACGGGCATTGCCTGTTTGATTGCCTTGTTCAATGGGTTGAAAGAGAAAACAACCAATAACCTCGGCAATTTCTGGAATTACCTGTTAAAAAGCACGACAAGAATTTTGTTGCCTCTATCGATTATCGTAGCCATAATACTCGCCTTCAATGGAACACCGACCAGCTATGATGCGAAAGACAATATAGTAACCTTGCAGGGCGACAGCGTGCAAGTATCGAGAGGCCCTGCCGCAGGAATGATCGCTATAAAACAACTTGGCACAAATGGCGGCGGTTGGTTTGGCGCGAACTCTGCGCATCCATTGGAGAATCCTAACTATTTAACCAATGCAGTAGAATCGATTTCTATCTTTTTGATTTCTGCTGCGCTTGTATTCTCACTTGGGTTCTATATCAACAGAAAAAAACTGGCATGGATCATCTTTGGGGTGATGACATTTTTTTGCGTCATCTTCATAACCATCAATGTATATTATGAAACAAAAGGTAATCCGGCTATAGACCGGCTGGGTGTGGCGCAGCACCTTGGCAGCATGGAAGGAAAAGAAATTCGCCTGGGTTCTGCGGCGACAGCTTTGTGGAGTGTCATTACAACTTCTACATCAAACGGCTCGGTAAATGGCATGCATGACAGCCTTACCCCAATCTCCGGTGGAATAGTAATGATCGATATGTGGATCAACGCTCTCTATGGAGGTGTGGGCGTAGGGCTCCTCAATTACTACATCTTTATTATTGTGGCCGTGTTCATCGCCGGACTCATGGTGGGTCGAACTCCCGAGTTCATGGGTCATAAGATCGAAGCCAGGGAGGTGAAGATTGCGATGATTGTGACCCTGCTTTCTGCTTTTCTTGTCAAGGGTTTTACAGCATTGGCTGCATACATGGTAACGCATCATCCCGAAATAGCATGGGCAGTAAAACCATCGGCATGGTTAAACAACCCTTCCTATCATGGTTTTTCTGAAATGTTGTATGAATATTCTTCAGCCAATGCTAACAATGGTAGTGGTTTTGAGGGACTCGGAGACAATAATGTGTTCTGGAATGTAACCACAGGTATCGCGTTGATTATCGGAAGATACCTGCCAATTATTGGTCCGGTTGCAATAGCAGGCCTCCTCGCCAATAAAAAATATATTCCTGAATCACCAGGTACGCTAAGGACAGACTCGCTCACTTTTGGTGTGATGACAATATCAGTTATTGTAATTGTAACAGCATTATCATTCTTTCCTCCAATGGCGTTAGGCCCATTAGCTGAATATTTTTCACTTTATAAATAATTGATTGAGCATGGCAAAAAGAAAACGTTATATAAAATTATTTGACCCGGAACTTGTGGGTGTTTCAATCAAACAATCTTTTGTCAAGTTGAATCCCGCATTGATGGTAAAAAACCCCGTGATGTTTACCGTGGAAATTGTAACAGCCGTTATGCTGGCCGTCTGTATTTACCAGGCAGGTACCGGGGATACGTCACAAGGAGCATTGTGGTATAATATTGTTGTTTTCGTCATCCTGCTGATAACAGTCCTGTTTGCAAATTTTGCTGAGGCATTGGCAGAGGCAAGGGGTAAGGCACAGGCAGAAAGTTTAAGAAAGACAAGAGAGGAAACTCCTGCAAAAAAATTAACCGCGAACGGAATCAAAGTCATTCCCTCATCGCATCTCAGGTTAAGTGATCATTTTGTTTGCGAAACTGGAGACATTATTCCTATGGATGGCGAGATCATTGAAGGGATTGCTACCATCGACGAGTCTGCCATCACCGGCGAATCGGCTCCTGTCATTCGCGAAGCCGGGGGTGATAAATCGTCAGTAACCGGTGGGACGAAAGTATTAAGCGACCGAATTGTTGTTGAAGTGACGACCGCGCCTGGTGAAACTTTCCTTGACAAGATGATCGCATTGGTGGAAGGTGCATCAAGACAAAAAACACCAAATGAAATTGCACTGACGATACTCTTGGCAGCCTTCACAATGATATTTACTATTGTCTGCGTAACACTCAAACCTTATTCTGACTATGCCAACACACCCATCACCGTTGCAGCTTTCGTCTCGTTGTTTGTTTGTTTGATACCAACAACGATCGGCGGCCTTTTGAGCGCCATTGGTATAGCTGGTATGGACAGGGCCCTTAGGGCAAACGTGATCGCGAAAAGTGGTAGAGCAGTTGAAACGGCTGGTGATGTCGACGTATTGCTGCTTGATAAAACAGGAACTATCACAATCGGGAATCGTAAAGCAACAAATTTTTATCCCACTGACGGTGTAGGAGAAAGAGATTTTGCTGAAATGGTTGTGCTGAGTTCACTGGCGGATGAAACACCGGAGGGAAAATCAATCGTGGAACTCGCAGGAACAAAAGGAATAAAGCCCGGCAAAGACAGAATCGGGATGTTGTTCATCAACTTCACTGCAGAAACAAGAAGCAGCGGTGTCAATCTTCCTAACGGCATCAAGATTCGCAAAGGAGCTTTTGATGCGATCCGCGATATGGTGGTAAAAGCTGGCAATACGATCGCTAAAGAAACTGAAGACAGAGTAAAAGTGATTGCCCAGAATGGAGGTACTCCACTTGTTGTCTCATTCGATAACGATGTAAAGGGTGTGATCGAACTGCAGGATATCATTAAGCCCGGTATCCAGGAACGCTTCCAACGCCTGAGAAAAATGGGGGTAAAAACAGTAATGGTCACAGGCGACAATCCTCTTACTGCAAAATACATTGCTAACAAAGCCGGCGTGGACGATTTTATTGCAGAGGCTAAGCCCGAAGATAAAATGGAGTACATTAAGAAGGAACAACGGGGTGGCAAGCTGGTGGCTATGATGGGTGATGGAACAAATGATGCACCGGCCCTTGCACAAGCTGATGTTGGAGTGGCCATGAACAGCGGAACACAGGCTGCAAAAGAAGCTGGAAACATGGTCGATCTGGACAGCGATCCTACAAAACTGATCGAAGTTGTAGAAATAGGAAAGCAATTGCTGATCACAAGAGGTACATTGACTACTTTTTCTGTTGCAAATGACGTGGCAAAATATTTTGCGATCGTACCTGCATTGTTTATTACTTCCATTCCTGCATTGCAGGCGCTAAATATTATGGGTTTAAAAAGTCCTGAATCGGCTATTCTTTCAGCGATCATTTTTAATGCGATTATTATCCCGTTGCTGATCCCACTTGCTTTGAGAGGTGTTCAATACAGACCCATTGGTGCATCCGCATTGTTAAGGCGGAACTTGTTGGTGTATGGATTGGGAGGCATCATTGCTCCATTCATTGGAATTAAGGCATTAGACCTGTTGTTGGGCCTATTTATGTAATGATAAAATTATTTTGAAATGAAAAAGAATTTATTAATATCTCTGAAATTGACACTGGTATTGCTTGTTCTTTGTTCACTATTGTACCCTTTACTCATTGCGGGCATTGGCAAAGCTACCGCTGGTGGGGGAAAAGGAAAGACTCTTTCGGTAAACGGTAAAGTAGTAGGATATGAACTCATTGGTCAGAAATTTACTGATGATAAATATTTCTGGAGCCGTCCTTCTGCCGTAGATTATAATGCGGCTGGTTCTGCGGCGAGTAACAAAGGGCCTTCTAACCCTGACTATTTAAAAATTGTACAGGATAGAATCGATACATTCCTTGTTCACAACCCGGGAGTAAAGAAAGAAGAAGTTCCCGCTGATCTTGTAACAGCATCCGGCAGCGGGCTTGATCCGGATATCTCTCCAGCATCGGCTTATGTCCAGGTACAACGGATTGCAAAGATTCGCGGGTTACCAGAGGAAAAAGTCAGGGCCTTAGTTGATCAACATATCGATAAACCATTCTTAGGTATGGGACCTTCAAAAGTAAATGTATTGAAACTAAATATCGCACTGGATGAATTGAAATAGACAACGAAGATCTCAGGTGTTTTAATTGTTAAACCCTTCTTTGTCTAAGGAGAGGTTATTGTCGAACTATCCCAATTTATAAAATAAATAAAAATGAAATTTATGAAAGCCTTAATGACTGAAGCTCTTGTTTTGGCCGGAACGATTTCTTATGCTCAAGATTCCAGCGGAAACAAGTTAGTTATGACTGGCTCGGTGGATGCTTATTACAGGTATAATTTTCAGAATGCTAAAGATTCGGGTCGAACGAACAACTATACAAGTTTTACGAATTCTCAAAACTCTTTCGAACTTGGAATGGCGTCCTTTAAGGCTGACTATACAAGAGGAAAAGCAAACGGCGTGGTTGACGGGGGCTTTGGGCGCAGAGCTGAAGAATTTTCATACACTGATGGTGAAGCCGACCACGGCAAGAGTGGTTTTTTGACATTGGCAGCTCTTAAACAAGCCTATATTTCTTATATGCCTTCCAGCAAAATAAAATTTACGGTGGGAAAGTGGATGACTCATGTTGGCTATGAAGTGTGCGACGCTTATCTGAACAGAAATTACAGTATGGATTACATGTTCTCCTATGGCCCGTTTTTCCATGTAGGGCTAAAGGCTGATGTAACTCTCAATAGCAACTTCGGATTCATGGTGGGCGTCTCAAACCCAACCGATATGTCAACTGCGAGCTTTGCAAATAAACATTTTCTGGGTCAGGTTCACTTGACCAGCTCAAATACTAAAATCAACGGCTACCTGAATTATATGGGCGGCAAAGACGTGCCCGATGCCATGATCAACCAGTTTGATGTGATAGTTACAGGGACCGTTTCCAGCAAATTCGCGATAGGATACAATGGCTCAGTGAAATCGGTAAAACCAGACAATAGCAGTAGCAATGCATGGTGGGCTTCTGCTTTATATCTCAATTTTGATCCTTCCTCTGTATTCGGTTTAACAGCGAGGGGAGAATATTTCAGTGATGAGCATGCCATAGCGAATATTGGTGGAATGAGTGGAAATAAGATATTCGATTTTACTTTGTCAGGTAATATCCATATCGACAATCTTACCATCATCCCCGAATTCAGAGTTGATGCAGCGGATGAGGCGATCTTCTTTAAAAATTCAGGGGAGGCCGTAAAAAATACGGGCACATTTCTTCTAGCGGCAACTTATCATTTTTGAACTTTGAAAAAATATTTGAAAACAGGCATGTAAGTAAACTCATTTCAGTTTTGAGCCAGTTAAACGATAAAGAAAAACAGGTCGAGCAGTTTCTAAAACTTAGCCAGGCAAATAACCGGGGCAAGCTGAAAATTTACATTGGCATGAGCGCTGGTGTAGGAAAGACATGCCGCATGCTGGAAGAAGCGCACGATCTTTTAGAACAAGGCGTAAATATAAAAATTGCATACGTGGAAACTCACGGGCGAAAAGACACCCAGGCATTGGTCGATGGGTTACCCATTATACCACGCCGTGAAGTTTTTTATAGAGGAAAAAAATTGGATGAACTGGATGTGCAGGCGATATTGCTATTGCACCCCGATATTGTAATCGTGGATGAACTCGCGCATTCAAATATTCCCGGAAGTAAAAACGAGAAACGCTGGCAGGATGTATTGGATATCCTTGAGGGAGGTATTGACGTTATCACTGCAGTAAATATTCAGCATATTGAAAGTATTAATGAAGACGTAAAACAGATTACTGGTGTTGAAGTAAAGGAAAGAGTTCCGGATAAGATTTTACAATTGGCTGACGAGGTGGTGAATATTGACCTGACAGCAAAGGAATTGATTGCAAGGTTGAAGGAAGGAAAGATATACGATCACGGCAAAGTGCAGCAGGCTTTAACCAATTTTTTCCAGCCGGAAAAGATCCTGCAGTTGCG
>Ga0070664_100004978_pt1 | contig 10646 bp, 10 predicted proteins | sample KBSC73metaG_FD_65863 | JGI IMG/M metagenome (GOLD analysis project Ga0070664, IMG submission 65863) | Corn rhizosphere microbial communities from Kellogg Biological Station, Michigan, USA - KBS C7-3 metaG | ecosystem: Host-associated > Plants > Roots > Rhizosphere > Soil ... | reverse complement strand
GGGTGTTTGCCTGATACTAAATTTTCGTACAAATATTTAAACGATTCAACAGTCGAATTCACCAATCAAACAAAAACATCCTCCACCACAAATTACCTATGGAATTTTGGCGACGGCACCACTGGTACAAATAGCCAGGTCACTTTTACACATGTATATAAGGATGACAAACCTTTTACAGTTTCTCTTAAAGCAACAAATTCCTGTGGTGAAAACAATTATACTGAGACAGTTGCTGTTTGCAGAAAACCTGAAGCCTCCCAAACTATTTCAACATCCGAATGTGGTGCAGTAAGTATTAATGCGGGAGCTTCAAGAAATGCTATTAAGTATCAATGGGATTTTGGCAATGGAACTGTATTACCGGCCACGCCCTCCACAGCGTCCACTATCAGTTATACTTATCCTAACAGCGGAACGTATACTATAAAACTTAAAGTGTTTAATGCGGCCGGTTGTGATTCTGCAAGTACCTCAAATAATGTAACAGTAACTTCTTCATCTCTCGGTTCTAATAGTACCTGGTCTTACACTTCCGACGATCTTGATTTCAATTTTACACGAGCTGCCATACCTAATGCTGTTTCTTATAAATGGAATTTTGGCGATGGCAGTACGTCAACATTACAAAATCCAACTCATAGTTATGCCGATCCCGGAGCTTACACCATTACGCTAAGCGCTTCAAATAAGTGCGGTGCCACTTATGAATTCAGTGTTCCGATTTCAGTTCCGCATTACAACACATTGAACAATACGCCCGCTACAGGTTTTCAGCAGGTGATCGCCTTTTCCCAATCATTGATTTATTTTTTGGGAACGAATGGAAAACTTTACAAAACGGATACATCTGGAAATTGGAGTACAATTAACCTTCCAACTGGGCTTGCTTTTAGCAGTGCCGCAAAATTGTTTAAAGATCAGAACAACAACCTCTGGATTTATGGTAAAAAAGAAGTAGCAAAACTTAACAGTAATGGGTCCTGGAGTTCCTATTTTTCCACGACAGGATTGGGAAATAACGTTACGATTGAGGGCATGGCTATCGATAATAACAACGTTTTATGGACCTTAGCCGACGGTGTACTCAGAAAAGGCAATACAAGAATCAATTCTGCTGTAACATTTTCCTCCGTTGCATATGCTCCGGGTACAAACAGAATCTGGCTTACATCTCCAAGCAGTGCAGGTTTATATTATATCAATACCAACAGTACACAATTGAATCCTGTATCTAATACAGCTATTGTCGGCGGAGGAGATGAGTTAAAAATTGCTCCTAACGGCGATATGTATATGACAACTTCAGTCGGAATTGTGAAGACCAATAGTTTAGTGAGCACCGTAAGCAGTTACACAAGCAGCAATACCAACGGTTTGATTTCAGGGCGACCATCATCTTTTGATTTTGATGCCGAGGGCAATCTTTGGGTGCTGTTATCAGGGCAATTGTACAAAGTGCCTACTAACAATAGTACCAATACAAAAAAGTATTCGTTTAATGCTGATTTAAGCAACCTTGCATCAATAAGTGTCCTTGATTTTTCTGGAACTGACAGCGATATTTTATTATCAAAAACTTCAGGCAATGCGGCTATTAAAATTAAATAGTGTATTAATCTTGTTGTTACTGGCTTGCTTCATGCACAGTAATTCGCAGCAAGTAATTAATGACGTTGCTATTGAAAAAAGAGGTAACAGTTTATATAGGATTAAGTACAGCTTAAATCAAACGGCCGATTTTACTTTAGAAAAGGCGATTCTAAAAATCTACCGAAGAAGAAATGGCAACGTAGAGGAAATATTCTCAGTGCCAATAACCGTCCCACCTTTAAGTGCGCAGGACCAGCAGTACCATAATTTTGACTGGACCGCATCCAATGGATTAATACAACAAGGTGATGACCTTCAGGCAAAAATTATTTTGACCTTAAAAACATCGCTTGCCCGTCAAAAATTAAATAGAATTCCTGTTGCGAGTGCGGGCGAATTTATGCAGGCAGAATTGCCGGTTACGAAACCGGTGGAACTCAATGGAAGTAAATCCCGCGATGATGATGGAAAAATTGTTGATATTGAATGGAAACAAGTTGGCGGACCTACCAACCTGAATATTACACGTAAAGATTCATTGATTGCTTATGTAGATGGCGAGTTTAAAACGGGTACCTATGCATTTGAAATAACGATTAAAGACAATCTGGGTTCTGTATCCAGTAGTCGCACCTCTTTGACTGTAAAGACACCATCATATTGGACCAATCCACCTGTCAACAACCAGCAAAAAACTAAAACAGGTCAACAAACTACGCCTCAAAAAAATCAAACGAAATTAAAAGGGGGGCCTTCTAATGCAGCGCTTAATTTTTTGTTACCTGGTGTTGGACACTATTTCGTAAGCGGAGATTATAATGGTAATAACCGCAAAGCAACTTCGTTTATAGTGACAGGAGTATATATTGGATCGCTAGCCGGAGCAGTAGTGCTCAACCAAAAATCTGATGAAGAATTTGATAAATACACTGAATTAGTCAATTTCAGGGAATATCAAAAAGATACGAATGGAAACATCATTGGCATTCGCGGAGGTAACCAGGCACAGGCAGATGACCATTACAACAAAGGACAATCGCTTCAAAGAAACGCAATGATCTGTTTGGGTGTTGGCGGTGCAGTTCTTGCCGGAGATTTGGTTTATACATTTTTAAGAGGCAATAAAAATAAAAAGGAGTGGACGTCAGCAAATACTTCTTTTAAACCCAACTTATTCATTTCATCCGATGGAATGGCAACAAACATTGGCATTCAATTAAAATTTTGAGAATGAAAAATTTATTAGCTGTATTCATTTGTCTCGCTGCATTAAAGGGGTATAGCCAGACGAGTGAAGCTTTTGTCCAGGAAAAATCAAGTGCATGGATTAGAGTTACAGAAAACCCTGTTCCAACTTCCAAGCCTGAAACAATAAAAAAGCAAACAACAGCCGCAAAAAAAAGTACCACCACAAATAAGCCTGCTAAACCAAAACAAAACACACAACAGGAATTTGAAAAAACCAACAGCGAGGTAAATCGTTTCAAGAAACAAAAGAACGGTTAAACAGGAAAATAAAATTGCACTTCAAACTTTCTAACCAACTATTACATGAAGAACAGCTGTTCACAGGAGTCGATATTTGGCTCATGTGAAATTTTATTTAGTCCTTAACCATTATTTTTACGAGGCTTCGTCTAAAAAGTTAATTCTCTTTTCCCTCTTACAATCTTTCATTTCAAATTGGCAGATAATTGCCCGACCCTTACCTTTGCAGCCGAAATTGAAAATAGGGTCTAATTCCATCCATTTTCAATTGAAAACACTTCTTTAAAAGCTAAATATGGCAAAAGTCGGTAAGGTAAAACAGATCATCGGCGCCGTGGTAGATGTGCAATTTAACGGTGGCCTTCCTGAAATTTATAACGCATTAGAAATCAAAAGGCAAAACGGAGATACCCTGGTTCTTGAAGTGCAAAATCACCTGGGTGAGGATAGTGTGCGTACAATAGCAATGGACGGTACCGAAGGTTTGCTTCGCGGTATGGATGTAGTGGATACCGGTTCTCCCATTACCATGCCGGCCAGCGAACAAATTCGCGGACGTTTGTTTAATGTAACAGGTGATCCAATTGATGGTTTACCCCCGGTTCCTAAAGTGAACGGCCGTGCTATTCACGCCAAACCACCAGCTTTCGAAAATTTGTCCACTGCAAATGAAATTTTATTTACTGGTATCAAAGTAATTGACCTCATTGAACCCTATTCAAAAGGTGGTAAAATTGGTTTGTTTGGTGGTGCTGGTGTAGGTAAAACGGTTTTGATCCAGGAATTAATTAACAATATTGCAAAAGCGTATGCCGGTGTTTCTGTATTTGCTGGTGTGGGCGAAAGAACACGTGAAGGAAATGATCTGATGCGTGAAATGATTGAAGCAGGCATTATGAACTATGGCAATGCTTTCAAACATAGCATGGAAGAAGGTGGATGGGATCTGAGCAAGGTAAATATGAATGAACTGGCAGAGTCAAAAGCCACTTTCGTATTTGGTCAAATGAACGAACCACCGGGAGCCCGTGCCCGTGTTGCGCTTTCTGGTTTAACCATAGCTGAATATTATCGTGATGGTGACGGCACAGGTAAAGGACGTGATATCCTTTTCTTCGTTGACAATATCTTCCGTTTCACACAGGCTGGTTCAGAAGTATCGGCTTTGTTGGGTCGTATGCCTTCAGCAGTTGGATACCAGCCGACCCTGGCAACCGAAATGGGAATCATGCAGGAAAGAATCACGTCTACTAAAAATGGTTCGATAACATCGGTGCAGGCAGTTTATGTTCCTGCAGATGATTTGACTGATCCTGCTCCTGCAACTACTTTCGCTCACCTTGATGCAACAACTGTATTGTCTCGTAAAATCGCAGATTTGGGTATTTATCCAGCAGTAGATCCGCTGGATTCTACTTCAAGAATTTTAAGTCCCAACATTGTTGGTGATGCTCACTATAATTGCGCTAACCGGGTTAAATTGATTTTGCAGCGTTATAAAGAGTTGCAGGATATCATTGCCATCCTTGGTATGGATGAACTGAGTGATGAAGATAAATTAACGGTAAGCCGTGCACGGCGAGTACAGCGTTTCTTATCACAGCCATTTCACGTTGCTGAAGCATTTACAGGTTTAAAAGGCGTTTTGGTACCAATCGAAGAAACCATTCGTGGATTCAATATGATCATGGATGGTGAAGTGGACGAATATCCCGAAGCTGCTTTTAACCTCGTTGGTAATATAGATGACGCCATAGAAAAAGGTAAAAAGTTGTTAGCACAGGCACAAGGATAATTTGGTACCCCCTTACACTGTTTATTTGAACCAGTTCTTACAAAGGCATTTTAAAAATTTAATTCACTTACTGCTGTCTGAGCGGTGAGTGGAGAAGTCCCTCCACCGGAGGGATTTAGGGAGGCCATTTATGACTCTAGAAATATTAACTCCGGAACAAAAAATATTTAGCGGCGAAGTGTATGGCGTTCAAATGCCAGGCATTAGCGGTTTGTTTGAAGTATTAGATAAGCATGCCCCATTGGTAAGTGCGTTAAAAGCTGGTCGTTTAAAGGTTTTAAGAGACAAACAAAATCATACAACTTATTACGACATCACCGGAGGTTTTGTTGAGGTGCTCAACAACAAAGTGACAGTTTTGGCCGAAGGTGCCAGGGAAGTTGAATAAAAAATTATACCAACGAAAAAGCTCTCAACATTTTTGAGAGCTTTTTATTTCATGCGATAGTTGTTGTAATCTTTGATACCAAAAAATTGAGTTGAGTATTTATTAATTCAGTTGTGGGTCAATCGGGAAGTTGATCATCATTTCGTACTCTCCGCCCATATGTTTTAATGAATCTTTCCAAATTTCTTCTGCGTTGGGATGGAAAATAAGTTTGCGAACTGCTTCTACAGTAAGCCAGGTTTTCTCATCCATTTCAGTTTGCAGCTGGCCAGCACTCCACCCCGAGTAACCGATGTAAAATCGTATTTTTTCAGGATCGGCTTTTCCACTATTAATAAGCTGAACTACTGAGTCAAAATCACCACCCCAAAACACGCCTTTCATTACCTCAACGCCACCTTGTATCTGCTCAGGGTACCGGTGCAAAAAATGAATGGTATTCATTTGAACCGGGCCTCCATAATACACTGGTAATTTATACCCTTCTATCTCCGGGATCAATTCGTCGAGGGTGTTTTCATATTGACGGTTCAGTACAAAGCCGATCGTTCCGTCTTCACGATGTTCAGTTAAAAAAACAACTGTTCTCATAAAGTTGGGATCTTTAAGAAAAGGATCCGCAATTAATAAAACACCTGCTTCTGGTTGTACCATAGTCGGGTAATGTGTGTTAAAAATAATACATAACAAACTTATGCCACCACTATATCAGTTTTGCACCGATATTTTTGTAAACCATTAATTTTATTCATCTTGCCTGGAGTGAAGCGCATATTCCCCATAATTATTATTTTGATCGGCTTATCGTTGATCGGGATTATTTACATTCAATATGCCTGGTTGCACAGTATGCTATTGTTGCGACAAGACCAGTTAAAAGAAAGAATATTCAATGTAGCCAAATCTGTCAGCAACGATCTTTCAATGTACAAGGGTGTGCATCCACCTAATAAAGCCTACCCAATTTTTAATGATGATAATCCGGGTTCTGATTTTTTTAAACCATACCTGGTCGGCAGTCGTTTAACCACGCAAGACGTTAGCGAAAAAATCAGGCTTTCCTTTGAATCAAATAACTTAAAAGAGGTGCCGTTTGAATTTGCTCTTGCTGTGTTGAACTCAGGGCAGGAGCTGGCTTATATGGAAAGGCAATCTCAGAATTTTGTGGAATGGTACGGCGATACAACCAATCACCTGAGCTATATTAATTACCTGATTCCACCAAGTGGTTCTGCAACTGAAAACCTCACCTCGGATGAGGTGTTGATTATTGTTGTGCCTCAAATCAAAAATCTTGTATTTAAAGACATGACGTCAAGAATACTAGTGGCCATTTTATTTACATTGATCATTTTTTCTGCTTTTTACTTAACAGTAAGTACAATGATTCGCCAGAAAAAGGTGAGCGAAATAAAAAATGATTTCATCAACAATATGACTCATGAGTTTAAAACTCCCATAGCTACAATTTCACTTGCGGTGGACGCAATTCGAAATGAAAAAGTGCAGAGAGACAGTGAGAAACTCGGTTATTTCAGCAGTATCATTAAGGAAGAAAACCAGCGAATGAATCGCCAGGTAGAAACTATTTTGAAGTCTGCATTGATGGACCGGCAGGAAATACAGTTGAATCTGAAACCATTGCATGTACATGAAATTATTCGTGATGTAGCCGATAATTTCATTTTGAGGTTGCAGGAAAAGCAGGGTATGTTAGAAACTGATTTAAATGCAACCAACGATCTCATCGAAGGCGATGAAGTGCACATTTCCAACCTTATCACAAACCTTATGGATAATGCGGTAAAGTATTCTAAGGAAAATGTACCTCCAATTATTAGACTGTCTACTTCTTCCAATAATAAAAAATTGATCATTCGTATGGAGGACAATGGCATCGGCATGAGTCGTGAAACCTTAAAAAGAATTTTCGAAAAATTCTACAGGGCACATACCGGAAACATTCACAATGTAAAAGGCTTTGGACTTGGTTTAAGCTATGTGAAAAATGTTGTTGAAGCTCATGAAGGAACAATCAAAGCGGAGAGCACATTAGGAAAAGGAAGTTGTTTTACAATTGAGCTTTCATTGAAAAACCCTCACTGATTTCTCCACAACAAACTACTGTCGCCATAACTTAAAAAACGATAGCCATGATCCAGGGCATGGTTGTAAATTTTCTTCCAATCGGACCCAATAAAAGCACTGACTAATAACAGCAAGGTGGATTGTGGTTGATGAAAGTTTGTAATTAAGCCGTCAGGGATTTTAAATTGATAACCGGGTATAATAATTAAACTTGTTTGGCAACGTAATTCGGTTAGGCGTTTATTTTCTAGCCACCCGATCAACGCGTTTAAGCTTTCGTCAGTTGAAACACCGGGAAAATGTTTTTCAAGTTCATAAACTTCCCATTGATGCAAACTCCATTCATCTTTTATCAATCCATTTAACAATTTCACTCCAAGCCAATAGATGGTTTCAAGTGTTCGTAACGAAGTTGTGCCAACTGCAATAGTTTTTTTTGAGGAAACAATTTTCTTTAAAGTTTCAATGGAAACAGTAAACGGCTCCTGATGCATTTCATGTTCAGCAACGGTTTCCGTTTTTACAGGTTTAAATGTTCCTGCCCCAACATGAAGCGTGATGTATTGCGTATCAATTTTTTTCATTGATAATTTTCGGAAAATGTTTTCCGTAAAGTGTAATGCTGCAGTTGGTGCAGCCACAGAACCATCTTGTCTGCCAAATATAGTTTGATACCTTTCTTTGTCTTCTTCTGTTGCGTTTCTTTTAATATAGGGCGGAAGCGGAATGGCACCAGCTACATGCAATACCTCACCAAAGGAGTGGCTGGTATTCCAACTAAACTCTATAATAAAACTGTCTGAGTGTTTTGAAATATACGTTGCCTGTAGATTAACAGTTTGTTCATCAATAACAAAATCTTTTTTTAGAATTTGACCGGGTTTCCATTTTGATGCGCCTCCAATCAGGCACTGCCATTGAACTTTCGAAACCGACGCCAGCGATTGTTCAATAGTTTGTTGATGGGGTTCCAGGCAAAAGATTTCAATAATTCCACCTGTAGGTTTTCTGAAAAAAATTCTTGCTTGAATAACCCGGGTATTATTTAGGATGAGTGTGCTGTCCGGTGGTAGAGCTTCATCTAAGTTGTAAAAAAAATCATCGATTATTTGTCCGTCCCTATAAATTAAAAGTTTGGATTGATCTCTCTCATTTAAAGGAACCTCTGCTATTCGAAATTGTGGCAGGGGATAGTCATAATTTTTGATGAAGATGTTTTGGGCTTCTGAATTCATGCAATAATTAACTAAAAAATGTAGGTTTCCACAGAAATTACACGCTTTTCCACAGTCCATTCACACATAAACAGAAAAAATAATTTTTTATCGGCCTAATTCCGCGCCTGTCGGGCTTTTCGGTGGATTTCAACCTGTGGAAAAATTAAACAGTCGAAAAAGACTGTACAAAAGTGGGAAAAAGTGTTATTTTGTGTCAATATGTGCCACCATTCCCAATCCATTGAAAATGATAGGCTTCTTAGGCGAATTTGAATCAACCTTGGACGCAAAAGGTCGCTTTCTCCTTCCTGCCAGCTTAAAAAAGCAGCTACCGGAAGGCGAAAATACACGATTTGTTATCAACAGAGGATTCGAGAAATGTTTGACACTGTACCCCAGGCAAAGCTGGGAACCACTCTTCGCCAGGATCAGCACTTTGAACGATTTTGACCCAAAAGTTAGAGAGTTCAGGAGATACTTCCTGAACGGTGCCACTGAGGTGGAATTAGATTCCGCAGGCCGCCTTTTGCTGCCTCCGAATTTAAAAGACTATGCAGGTTTGGAAAGAGATATAGTACTGGCCTCGGCAGTAGATAAAATTGAAATCTGGTCCACTGAAAACTATAAAAAGTTCTTTGAATCATATTCACCCGAAGATTTTAGCACGATTGCCCAGCAAGTGATGGCAAAAGGTGATGATGTGAAATAGATTGGAATGAAAAAGACTCACAAAGCTGAAAATAATTCTTCTGATAAAACTCACGAAGAGTTCCAATCTTATCACACCCCCGTATTGCTCAATGAGGTGCTCGAAAACCTCGACATTCATCCTGCTGGAATTTATGTCGATTGCACTTTCGGAGGTGGAGGGCACAGCATGGCTATTCTTCAACGCTTAACTGAAAAGGGACGATTGGTTGTTTTTGACCAGGATGAAGATGCCCGGCGAAACATTCCGGATGATGATCGTGTGCTGTTTATTCCGAACAACTTTCGTTACCTGCAGCGGTTTCTTCGTTTGAACGGAATTGAGACTGTTAATGGAATTCTTGCTGACCTCGGTGTTAGCAGTCACCAGTTTGACGAAGCTGAGAGGGGGTTTTCAATTCGTTTTGATGCATCGCTTGACATGCGGATGGATCAACGTCAAACCAAAACGGCTGCCGATGTTTTGAACAGGTATTCCGAACAAGAGTTGCACAAATTGTTTGAGCAGTACGGCGAGGTAACCAATTCCAAAACACTTGCAAGAACCATCGTTGAAGTAAGGAAAATGGCTCCTTTGAAAACAATCGACAATTTAAAGAATGCTTTAAGCCCGATTGTCAAAGGAAATCCAAACAAATATTTAGCACAGGTTTTCCAGGCTTTACGAATCGAGGTGAATGACGAAATGGGTGCATTAAAAGAAATGCTCGGTCAGGTTCCGTCTGTTTTAAAACAAGGTGGACGCATTGCAGTGATCACATTTCATTCCATTGAAGATCGGATTGTAAAAACTTTTTTTAAAGAAAACACATTCGATGCACCTGAAGAAAACCCTTTTGCAGCAACAGAACGAGTGAAAGTGCTCAAAGCGATAAACAAGAAACCAATTGTTGCAACAAGTGAAGAAACAAAAAAAAATTCCAGGGCCCGTAGCGCAAAACTTCGGGTTGCTGAAAAAATATAGAGTAGAAAACGGTTATGGAATCCAATAACAAGAAAGAAAAAACTAGAGCGTATCATTTGAAACGGTTGCTGAATTATAAAGCAGTCGTTAAACAGATTCCTTTCTTTTTGTTTTTGGCATTTCTCGCAGTTGTCTATATCTACAATGGTCACATGGCGGATAAAACCCTTCGCAACATTACTAAAACCAGTAACGAATTAAAAGAATTACAGTTCGAATATAAAGACGTTCAGGGCGATGTATTAAAGCGCAGCAAACAAAGTGAATTGATTCAGGCAGTAGAACCGTTGGGACTAAAAGAATTAACTACACCACCGGTTGTTTTAATTGACAGTAACGAAACAAAATAATAAACCAATAATCGATTGTCGGAGTGGATGTAAAACGCGACATACTGTGGAGAGT
>Ga0070664_100004975_pt1 | contig 10648 bp, 3 predicted proteins | sample KBSC73metaG_FD_65863 | JGI IMG/M metagenome (GOLD analysis project Ga0070664, IMG submission 65863) | Corn rhizosphere microbial communities from Kellogg Biological Station, Michigan, USA - KBS C7-3 metaG | ecosystem: Host-associated > Plants > Roots > Rhizosphere > Soil ... | reverse complement strand
CGCTGATGGACCGCTTCGAGCCGCCGTGGCTCGGCCGGCGCCGCAGCTGGCTCGTCCTGACCCAGCTCGCGCTCGCCGCCGCCCTGTTCTGGATGGCGGCGACGCCGCCGCGCTCGGCGCTCGGCGCGTTCGCGCTTCTCGCCGGCCTCGTCGCCTGGCTGTCGGCGTCGCAGGACGTGGTCGTCGATGCCTACCGGACCGACCTGCTGCCGGCCGCCGAGCGCGGCTTCGGCTCGTCGCTGACGGTGCTCGGCTACCGCCTGGCGATGATCGTGTCGGGCGGCATCGCCTTCATCTGGGTCGATCCGCGCCAGGGCGGCGGCTGGAGCTGGCCCGAGGTCTACCGGGCGATGGCGCTCTTCATGATCGGCGCGGCGGTGTTCTCGGCGCTGCTCGCGCCCCGCCTCGTCGGCGCGCCCAAGCCGTCGAGCGTCGCCAAGAACGACGTGCTCGGCTTCCTCGCCGTCGCCGCCGCGGTCGGCGCCGGCTTCGTCGTGACCCGCTACGCCTTCGCGCCGTGGGCGCGCGCGCTGGTCGCGCCGCTGCTCGCTGCGCAGGGAATCGCCGCGCCGCTGCCCGATCGCTGGGCCGACCTCGTCGCGCTCTTCGCCGGCATCGCGGTGACGCTGCCGGCGGTGGCCTGGGCGGCGAGGAAGGCCCGCTTCGAGACCTTTCTCGGCAGCCTGGCGAGCTACTTCTCCCAGGCCGGCGCGCTGCCCTTCCTCGCCTTCATCGTTCTCTACAAGCTCGGCGACGCCTTCGCCGGGTCGCTCTTGACGCCGTTCCTGCTCCAGGCGATGCACTACAGCACCGCCGAGGTCGGCGTCGTCAACAAGGTGATCGGCCTCTGGCTGACGATCGCCGGCGCATTGGTCGGCGGCGCGCTGATGATCCGGCTCGGCCTGTGGCGCTCGCTGATGCTGTTCGGCATCCTGCAGATGCTCGGCAACCTCGGCTTCTGGTGGCTCGCCCTGCACGGCCGCGACGCGCTGCCCGGGCTCGTGATCCCGGCATTCGACTGGGGCTTCGTCAAGCTCGCCGAGCCGACGCCGGTCGACGGCGGCCTCCTGATGGCGATCGCGAGCGAGAACATCACCAGCGGCATGGGCACGGCGGCCTTCGTCGCCTTCCTGATGAGCCTGTGCAACCGGCGCTTCAGCGCGACCCAGTTCGCGCTGCTGAGCGCGTTCGCGTCGATCGGCCGGGTCTGGGTCGGCCCGCTCGCCGGGGTGCTCGCGCAGTCGATCGGCTGGCCGGCGTTCTTCCTCGGCTCGATCGTCGCCGCCGTGCCGGCGCTGGTGCTGCTGGCGCTGCTGCGGCGGCCGATCGATCTGCTCGAGCATGGTCCGGAGGAGGGTGACGGTCAGCGCTGAGGCGCTGCGAGCGGGCCCGGCGCGCGAAGCCGCGGGAGTGCCTTAAGAACCTTAATTTTGCGTTCGTGCCCGGCTCGCCGCTGTGCATCGTCCAACCTGCGTGGCACGATGGCTGACCATCATCGAGACACCGGAGGGTGACATGGATGAGCCACTGATCGGCCAGGGTTTCAGCCTCGTCATGCAATTGCGCACGCCCGCCGAGATGGAGCCGCTGCTGCGGTCGCTGGCGACCGCCAAGGACAAGATCGACAAAGCGCTGAACACGCTGGACTACGTGCATTCGGCGCGCTTCCTGCCGATCTTCTCGCATGGCCTGCTCTTGATCGTCACCGAGTTCGACGGTGTCGACAAGGACTACGTCATGGATTTCGCGGCCCTGCTCGACGACGAGTTCAGCCTCATCCTGTCTTACATGAAGGATGCGCCGCCGCTGCCGGTGAGCCGCTATCCGAACGAGTTCTGGGACTACGTCTACCGCAACACCCGGTCGCCGTTCGGCAAGTTCCCGGACGTGTTCATGCCTTATCCGCACAAGGCGGTGATCGACATCGTCGGCGCGAAGCGGGCAAAAAAGCTGCCGCCGCCTCGCGAGCGGGAGGAGCCGGCCCGGCTCGAAGACGAGGATCTGCAGGCCAACATCGTCGACGGATACCACGGCACCGAGGCGGTCCATGTGCGCGTTCGCTTTGCGTCCGCCGAGAAGGGACAGGCATTTCTCGCCGACCTGCTGAGCGACGAGGCGACGCTGCGCGTGACGACCGGCAAGCGCTGGGCGAAGAAGGAGGACAAGCCCGCGTACTGCCTGAACATCGGCTTTACCTACGAGGGGCTGGCAACGCTGGCAGTCGCGTACGACGTCCTGCGCAGGTTTCCCCAGGCCTTCGTCGAGGGGCCGCTTGCCCGCGCCGAGAAGATCGGCGACATCGGCAACAACGATCCGAAGAACTGGCAGGCAGCGAAGGCGGGGCCCGACGGCAAGCCGCTCGGCGTCCACGCGATGATTTCGCTCTACGCTCGCGACAAGGGCGATCTGGGCACCTACGAGAAGCGGCTCGACACGCTCCTCGCCAAGCACGAGGTCGTCGAAGCGTTCGACGACCGCCTCCGCGGCGCCCTCCTGACGAAGCCCGACAACGTCCACTTCGGATACCGCGACGGCCTGTCGCTGCCGAAGGCCGACCCGGCGGGCGACTTCATCCTCGGCGCGGACCGTGTCAATTCGCGCGGCGGTACGTTCATCGGCAGCCTGCCCGAAGCACTGGCTCGAAACGGCACCTATGGGGCGTTGCGAGTGATCGAGCAGGACACCGTCGAGTTCGACAAGTTCATTGCACGTGCGGCCGACAAGAACGAGGTCGATCCCGAGTGGATCGCCGCCAAGCTGATGGGACGCTGGCGGGACGGCTCGCCGCTCGCACTCCATCCCGACAAGCCGGACCCCGAGATCGGCAAGCGCGAGCCGGGCGAGCTCGACGAATTCGACTACGTCAAGGCCGATCCTCGGGGCGAAGAATTGCGCAGCAGCACGGGCGAGGCCAGCGAAGAAGAGCCCGCGCAGGCGTCCGTGAATGATTTCGAAGGGCTGCGCTGCCCGGTGGGAGCGCACATCCGCCGCTTCAATCCGCGCCATGGCCTCGTCCTCGGCGTGCCCTGGGGGCGCCGCGTCCTGAGGCGCGGCATGCCTTACGGCAAGGAGGTCGATTCCGAGCGCCCGCGTGCCGACGGCGGCGAGAAACGAGGTCTCATCGGCGTGTTCTATTGCGGCGATCTCGAGTCGCAGTACGAGTTCCTGCTCAAGGTCTGGGCGAACCAAGACGTCTCCGCGGCCGGCCTGCGCGGGAGCCGGGAGCCTTTCGTCGGCTCGCGCCCCGGCCCGACGCCCTTCGTCATCCACCGCAAGGACGAGGCGCCGATCAAGCTCGAAGTGCCGGTGCTGACGACATGCCGCGGCAGCCTGTACCTGTTCGTCCCCGGCATCGATGGCCTGCGCTGGCTGACCGGTGTGCGCAAGACCACCAGGGAAGCGCCTTCGATCGCCGCGCCGAAAGTCGTCACCTGGTTCGATCCGGCCGACCCGTCGTTCCACGTCGACCCGTATCCCTTCTACGCCGCGTTTCGCGCCCGCGAGTTCGAGCGCCCTTATCTGGCCATGATCGGCGGCGCGCAGCAGAGCTATTGGGTCTTCAGTCACAAACTCGTTCGCCAGGTCACCGACGCCGATGAAGTCTTCCAAAAGCCGGGCAAGGACCGCGACAAGGGACGGCGCAACGCATGTTCCGTCGCTGCGCAGTTCGGCGACGGCCTGTTCTTCATGGATCGACCGCGCCACACCCACGTGCGCTCGATGATGAAAGATGCACTGAAGCCGAACGTCGAGCGCGAAGTGGTCGAGCCGCGAATCCGCCGGATCGCCGATGGCCTGCTCGGCGCGATGGCCGGCAGGAGCACCTGCGAGTTCGTCGGCGAATACGCGGCGCAGTTGCCGATGCAGATTTTCATGTCGGTCATGGGAATTCCCGCAGACGACGTGCAGCTGGTCGACCTCTGGGTGCGAGCCGCACTGAAGGGCCACGACCGCAGCGCCTCGCCGGTCGATCAGGTTGCCGGAGCGTCGGCGTCGATGGCCTTGCGGAGCTATTTTTCGGGGCTGCGGCTCGAGATGTCCAGACGCAGCGACGCAGGACCGCCCTCGGTGCTCGAGGCGATGAAGAAATGCACCGCGCCGGTGGAGTCCGACAGCGCCATGAGCCCGTTCGAAGCCGTGAACACCGCGATCCAGTTCGCTCTCGGCGGCTACTTGTCGACGCAGTTCCTGATCGCCAGCGGCGTCTACACCCTGCTGCGCAATCCGGAGCAATGGGAGGCGCTGCGAGATGACCGCAGCCTGCTTGGCCGGGCAGTGACGGAGATGCTGCGCTACGAGGCGCCGTTCCAGATCGCCGACCGATGGGTCGCGGACGACACCGAGCTGAACGGCTTCGCGCTGAAGAAGGGCGACAAGCTCGCCGTCGTCTACGGCTCGGCCAATCGCGACGACGCCATCTTTGCCGATCCCGATCGATTCAAGATCGAGCGGAAGGCCGATGAGAAAGACGTCTTCGGTTTCGGCAACGGCATCCACAGATGCATCGGCGCGCCGCTGGCGCCGGTCGTGGCGAGAGTGGCCCTCGAGGCCTTGCTCGATCACTATCCGTTCGCGCGCCTCGGCCCGGCGGGTCCCTGGTCGACGGATCCGTATTTCCGGAGCCTGTCGCAGCTGACCCTCCTCCTGGGCTGATCGCGGCCCCGGGCGATGAGCGAGCTCGACGATCCGGCGCGGCCGATTCCGCAGGTCTTCGGCCGAGCGCGCTTCGACCGCGCCGCGCGCGAGCTGCGCATCGACGACAGGCGCGCCCCGCTCGGCCCGCGTGCATTCGATCTGCTCGCGATGCTCGTCGAGAACCGGGACCGCGCCGTTTCCAAGCACGAGCTGCTCGACACCGTGTGGCGCGGCGTCGTCGTCGAAGAGAACAACATCGAAGTCCAGATCTCGACGCTGCGCAGACTGCTCGGGCCGCATGCCATCTCGACGATTCCCGGCCGCGGCTATCGGTTCATGCTTCATTGCGACGGCGAGGTGCTGCCTGACGCGGCCACCGCGCAGCCGCTGCGCCAAGCCCTCCCGACGTTGCGCACCGATGGCAATCTGCCGGCGCAGCTGCCCGAGATCTACGGTCGCGAGGCCGATTGCGAAGCAGTGCGCTCGATGTCGGAGCGGCACGGCCTGCTCACCATCGTCGGTGCGGCGGGGATCGGCAAGACCCGCCTCGCGCTCGCCGTCGCGCAATCGGTGCGCGAGCGGTTCTCCGAAGGCGTGTGGATCGTCGACCTGGCCGCCTTGAACGATCCGCGGCTGCTCGTGCAGACGGTGGCCCAGGCCTTGCGGCTGACCTTGCCGGGGCTGCGCGATGCGTCGGCGGAGCTCGCCGCGGCGCTGCGCGGCCAGCACGCGCTGCTCGTTTTCGACAACTGCGAGCACCTCGTCGACGGTGTCGGCGATCTGGTCGCGACGCTGCTGCGCGAGACCGGCTCGCTTCATGTCCTGGCGACCAGCCAGGAGCCGCTCAAGCTTGCCGTCGAGCAGCTCCACCGACTCGCGCCCTTGTCGGTTCCCCTCGAGGCCACCGTGGTCGATGCCACGTCGTACGGAGCGGTGCGCCTCTTCGTCGAGCGGGTGCGAGCGCTGCTGCCGAGGTTCGCGGCCACCGAGGCGAACGTCTCCGGGATCGTCGAGATCTGCCGCCGTCTCGACGGCCTGCCGCTGGCGATCGAGATGGCGGCAGCGCGGGTTCCGGTGCTGGGTGTCGCCGGCGTCCGCGATCGTCTGGGCGAGCGCTTTCGCGTCCTCACCGGCGGCTCGCGCATCGCGCCGAGACGCCATCAGACGATGCGCGCCGCGCTCGACTGGAGCCACGACATGCTCGACGAGCGCGAGCGCTGCATGTACCGGCGACTCGGCGCGTTCGTGGGCACGTTTTCGCTCGAATCCGCGCAGGAGCTGACGATCGACACCGACATCGACGAATGGCAGGCGCTCGATCTCCTGAGCGGGCTCGTCGACAAGTCGCTCCTCATCGCCGAGGGCGACCCGAAGCCGCGCTATCGCCTGCTGGAGACGACCCGCGAGCACGCGCTGGAAAAACTCGCGGCCGCCGGCGAGACCGACGAATGGATCGCGCGCCATGCGCGCGCCACCTGGAACAGCCTCGACCGGGCGATCAAGTCGCGGCGGACCGATCTCGTTCTCGCCGAGATGGGCAACGTCCGCAGCGCCTACGAGTGGGCACGGTGCGAGCGCGGCGATGCCGCCACGGCGGTTGCGCTGGCGACCCTGCCCTCGATGGTGATCGCCGTCGAAGGCGCGGTCCAGGAAGCCCGGCAGCGCCTGCTCGAGGTCGAGCCGCTCATCGGCGATGGCGTCCCGGCGGATCTCGTCGCCCAGTATTGGCAGTGGTACGGCCGCATCGGCCTCGACGGCAGGTTGCCTGCATCGCGCTGCGTCGAGGCGTTCCGGCGCGCCGAGATGCTGTTCGTGCAGCAGAAGAACTTGCGCCATGTCCACGCCTGTCGGCGCCATCTCGCGGAGGCGCTGCTCGATGCCGGCGAGCTCGACCAGGCGATCGCCGCCCTGGAGCGCGCGCGCGCGATGGAAGATTCCGAGTGGCCCGTGGCCGATCGGATGCGGCGCCTGCGTGTCGAGGGCCTGTGCATGGCCAAGCAGGGCCACACCGAAGAGGCGCTTCGAGCGGCGACCGCGGCGCTCGCCATGGCGCAGCACGCCGGCATCGACCGCTACGAGCTGGTTCTTCTCGACGACATCGCGCGAACCTATCTGGAGGCCGGCAACGCCGCGGAAGCCGCCGCGCGCTATCGCACGCTGGCCGAGCGGGCGAGGGCGTCGCTCAACTCCGGGCTCACGCTGTCCAACGCCCTGGCCGGCCTGGTCGCGGCGCTGACGGCTGAAAACGAGCTGGACGCCGCGAACCGGGTCGCCCGCGAGGCGCTGCACGCCCTCGGTCGTTCGGCCATCCTGGTGGCCCGCGCCGACATCCTCGCCTGTCTGATGGCGCGACGGCAACGATTCGAGCTGGCCGGCCGACTGCTCGGCGCCTCCGAGCGGTTCCGTTCACTTTGCGAAACGCCGCGCGACGTCATCGAGGCGCGCTGCCGCGACGAAGCGATCGCCCTTCTCTCGGCTGCGGTGGAAGAGTCTGTCGTTGCCCGCTGGATCGCTGCCGGCGAGAGCAACACCGAGGAAGAGCTCGCCGCTGCCGTGGGCGCGGCGTGAGCATTGCGGTCTCGACCGCGCGGCGCGTCGGCGCTAGCATGGCGAAGAGTCTCCCGCTCGTCGCGAGAGATCGGCCGATGCCGCCTGTCGCCCCCAGCCCCCCGGTGTTCGAGCGCCGCCTCGCGGCCATCGCGTTCGCCGACGTGGCCGGCTTTTCCGGCCGGATCGCCGCCGACGATGTCGGCACCGTCAATGAATGGAAAGGCGCCCGGCTGGGCGTCATCGAGCCTTCCATCCTCGCCCACGGCGGCCGGCTCCTGCGCGTTGTCGGCGACGGCTTGCTGGTCGAGTTCCGCAGCGCCATCGACGCCGTGCGCTGGGCGATCGATGTGCAAAAGGCGATCGACGCCCAGCAGGCAGCCAGCGGCGCTCGAATTTTCGCCATGCGCATCGGCATCAATGTCGACGACGTTCTCGTCGATGAAGGCGAGGTGCACGGCGACGGGGTCAACGTGGCGGCTCGCATTCATGCCATGGCCGCTCCGGGCGAGGTTGTCGTCACCGCGGCCGTTCGCGACTACGTGCAAAACCGGATCGACGCCCGGTTCGAGGACCTCGGCGAGCATCGGCTCAAGCACATCTCTCATCCGGTTCGCATCGCGCGCCTGGTCTTTGCCGGCTCGCCGGTCGCCGCCATGGAGGCGACCGACGAGAAGCCCGCCCATGTTCGCAGCCCCTTGCGCCTGCCGGCTGTTGCCGTGGTGCCGCTGCGCTCGGCCGCAACGCTCGAAGCCGATGACGAGGTGTGCGAGGGCCTGATCGAGGAGGTCATCGGCGCGCTGTCGCGCACGAGGAGCTTTTTCATCGTCGCACGGACGATACCGCTGCGCGACAGCGCCGGTCAGAACGTCGTCATGAATGCCGCCCGCGATCTCGGTGCCCGCTACCTCGTGCTGTGCAGCGTTCGGCGCAGCGGCGCCTTGTTGCGAATCGCCGCCAAGCTGGTCGACGCGACCGCCGAGCTGACCTTGTGGGCCGATCGCTACGACGGCGCCCTCGACGACCTTTTCAATTTCCAGGAGTGGGCGGTCGCGCGCATCGTCGCCACGATCGAGCCCAGCATCGCCAATGCAGAACGAGCTCGTGCTCAAACGCGCCCGCTCGAAACCCTCGATGCCCATGACTGCGTCATGTGCGCGGCCGCCTTGCTGCAACGGCTCGACTATCCGCGCTGGGATGAAGCCGCGGCCTTGCTCCAACGTGCGATCAGTGGCGATCCCTTCCATGCTCGCTCCCACGCCCAAATGGCTTGGCTGCACCTTCTGATCGTGTCCGAGGCTCTGTCCGGCGACATTGCGGCCGACATCGGGCGGGCACGCGAGTTGGCCGACAAGGCGGTTCTCCTGGAACCCGAGGACCCCTTCGTCCTCTCGACCGCAGGCCATGTGTATTCGCTGCTGCTGCGCCAGCCCCAGCGGGGCCTCGGGTTTGTCCGCCGCGCCATCGAGCTCGACGACGCGAGCGCTCTCGCCTGGGGCGTCGGCGCGCTTGCGCATTCCAACCTGAGCGAATCGGCGGCGGCGCTGGCCCATTTCGAGCGAGCCCATGCGTTGATGCCCGCAGGCCCGTTCAGCCCCCTGTTCGTGGCAGCAGCGTCGATGGCCGAGCTCGTCCAGGGTCGGTTTGCCGACGCGGCGCGCTGGGCGCGCGAGGCCTTGCAGTGCAACCCGCGCTTTGTGTCCGCACACGTTCAGCTCATCAGCGCGCTTGCCAACGACGACAGGATCGGCGAGGCCCGCGCGTCGGCGCGCGAGCTGCTCGGGATCAGGCCGGGCTTTAGGATCGCTTCCCTGGCCGAGTGGCATCCGCTGCGGCCGAAGGAAAACCTCGAGCTCTATCTCAGCGGCTTGCGCGCCGCCGGCTTGCCGGATTAGGTTTCAGCGACGGCCGGCCTCGTCTTCGCGGTGAGCAGATGGTCGATGAGCCACGCTACTTTCGCCTGGCCGGCATCGAAGTAGCGGTTGTGCGCGCCCAGACCGAGGCAGAGTTCCGCCTCGCGGCTTGTGCCGAACGACGGGCCGCAGGGCGGCATCGGATCGAGCCCGTCGTAGGCGTTGTCGCGGCCGAAGCGCCGGTGGGTCACGTCGTCGCAAAGCGGGTGACCGAGCGGGTCCTGGTCCTCGCCGACCGGAGAATCGCTCCAGAGCCAGCGCCCGACGTAGTCGCCGCTGCAGAAGGCGTTGACCCAGCGGGCGACGCCGACGTCAGCCGCCAGCGGCCCCGTGACTTCGCCTCGACGCTCGATCACCCAGCGGTAGAGGGTTGGAAAGCGGGCGGCGTAGAGCTGACGCAGCGGGCAACCGAGCGTCAGCAAGTTCACCTCGGGCAGAGGCACCGTGCCGATGGTCGGCGTGGCGCCGGGCGCCGGTGCGCTCTTGCCGTCGCTCGAGAGAAAACGAAGCAGTTCGGCACTGATGACCGCGCCCTGGCTGTGGGCGACGATCACCACGCGATCATGGCCCACCAGGGCGACGTGGCGCAAAAGCGCGGCGAAGCGGGAGAAGATCTGGGCGCGGGGGATGTGCTTGCGTGGGAACTCGCGCAAGTGATTGTCGACATCGAGGGCGATATCGAGTGGTGCCCGGAGCGCGGGCAGGTAGCGCGACAGGAGGCCGCCCAGCAACGTGAAGGCGCCGCCTATGCTGATCGCGGTGATCACGAGCGGCCGGAGCAGGAACTGGGACGTGTCGGTAAGCAGGTCGCGGAACCCGGACTCGAGCTCGGCGGCGAGGCCCGGCGCGAAGTACGCGCCGACGATGAATGCGCTGGTTGCAGCACCCATGGCGACGCCGAGCGAGGCGACCGTCAGGCCGACGCCGGACAGGTTGCGAAATCCGGCCGTCAGCCAGCGGCCGAGCCGGCGCGTGCGAGCGATCAGATCCTGTTTCAGCAGCCGTGCCTCGTCGGTCGACGCCTTCTTCGCCCGGCGTGTCGTTCCCAGGACCTTCAGCTCGGCGAGGATGCTTGGCGTGACCATCGCCGCCAGGAACGCGACGAAGATCAACAGGACGGCGGCGATCGAGGAAAAGGGCGCTGTACCGCCGCGATAGCGGTCGGCCAGGAAGATCGACGCCGTCGCTGGCGCAGCGATCGGCGCGTCGGCACCCGCCGGCGTCGCCGCCTTGGCGCTGCGTGCGTCTTCGGTTGTCCAGAGGCAGACGTTGGCGGCGGCCGCACCGGCGCCGGCGCTGCTGCCCGCAGGCCGCGCCGGGCGGCGCACGAGCTGTGATTGCGCCCTTTCGAGCGCGCTGGAAGGCGCTGGCCCGAAGATGCAGGGTGAATAGGCCAGGCCGCGCGTCGACACTTCGAGCAACGGGGTCAATACCGCCCACAGCGCCATGGCGACGGCGAGGAAGAAGGCGAAGGAGAGGCTCAGGCCGAGCCGGCCTGTGACGATGCTGCCCCGCGCTTCGTAGCCGGGCTCGCTGGCCGCGACCAGGCTGCC
>Ga0070664_100004974_pt1 | contig 10648 bp, 3 predicted proteins | sample KBSC73metaG_FD_65863 | JGI IMG/M metagenome (GOLD analysis project Ga0070664, IMG submission 65863) | Corn rhizosphere microbial communities from Kellogg Biological Station, Michigan, USA - KBS C7-3 metaG | ecosystem: Host-associated > Plants > Roots > Rhizosphere > Soil ... | reverse complement strand
TGGAGCAGCTCCTTCGTGCGTTCCTTGACCCGGTCTTCGAGCTCTTCGGCGAGCCGGCAGACCTTCTCGTGGATGGCCCGACGCTCGGTGACGTCCCGATTCGTCTCCAGCACGAGCATGCCGCCGTGCTCTTCGTTCATGGTGACCATCCGGCTTTCCACCACGACCGGCTGGCCTTTCTTGGTCGACTGTCGGATTTCGCCTTGCCAACGGCCGTTTTCGATCAACTGCCGGTGGAACTCTTCCTCGGACAGCGGCAACTCCGTGACCAAGAGCTGATGGATGGGTCGGCCGGCGGCCTCTGACACCTTCCACCCGTATAACTCCTCTGCACCGTGGTTCCAATAAATGATGCCGCCACCCAGCCGCCAGACCACCACCGCATCATGCGTTTGGGCCAGCAGACCCGCGCGCCAGCGCAACTCTGCCTCGGTCCGCTTGCGGTCGGAGACATCGCGCAGAATGCCCGTGTATCGGATTTCCCCGTTCGAAAAACTCTCGCTGACGGCGATCTCGACCGAGAACGCGTCACCTTGCCGTCGTTGCCCGTTCAATTCCCGCCACAGACCGATGAGGCGCACGATCCGCTGTTTCGCGTCCCCTGAAAATTCATCGCCTCCTTCGGCAAACCACGCGGGGATCAGCATCGAGATATTGCGGCCGACCATCTCCTCGGCCCGATACCCGAACATTTTTTCCGTGGCGGGGTTGCACGAGAGAATGAGACCGGCGTGATCGAACGTGATGATGCTGTCCATCGCCGTCTCGACGAGCCTGCGATACCGCTCTTCGCTCTCGCGCAGGCGCCGCTCGGCCTGGTGCTTGAAGAGGGCGATTTCGATCTGCGTCGTGACATCACGCTCCTCGAAGGGCTTGAGGATATAACCGAAGGGTTCGGTCGCGGCGGCACGCCGCAGCGTGTTCATATCCGAATGGGCGGTCAGATAGACGATAGGGATGTTGCGGCACGCCTGGATGCGTTCGGCGGTCTTGATGCCGTCCATGGGGCCGCCCAGCCGGATGTCCATCAAGACGAGGTCCGGAGCCAGTGCCTTCGCCGTCTCGACGGCATCTTCACCGTCGGCCGCAATGCCGACTGAGCGGTACCCTGCCCGCTCGAGCTTGCCCGCCAGGTCGGCGGCGACGACCGCTTCGTCTTCAACGATGAGAATGTTCGCCTTGGGCATCCAGCACCGCCTTTGCCTCAGGAGATGAACTGACACGGGACTCGGGGATCTGGAAACGCAGCTCAAACGTGGTGCCTTCCCCCGCCGGCGTGACGATTTCGCCTCGGAGTTGCTTGCTCAGCATGCGGATGAGCCGCAGCCCCAAGGACTCGGCCGCCTGCAGATTGAGTCCAGCGGGCAACCCCCATCCGTCGTCCCGGAAGACCAGACGCACCGATTCGTTCCGCACGCTGGTCAGCTGGATGTCGATCGTGCCGTGATCCCGGCCGACAAACGCGTGCTTGAGGCTGTTGGTCGCCAGTTCGTTGAGAATCAGCCCGCAGGGAATGGCCATGTCGACCGGCAGGAAGACCGGCTCGAGCTCGAGCTGCAAGCTCACCTTGGACGAGACCTCCCCATGTGCCAGAAACAACTCTTTCGTCACATTCCGGATGTATGCGCCGAGCTCCGTGTGCGCCAGATCGGCAGATTGATAGAGTTTCTCGTGCACCAGCGCCATCGAACGGACGCGGTCACGGGTGTCGCGAAACAATGTGCGCGTGGCGGGATCCGTGAGGCGCTCCGCCTGCAGATCGATGAGGCTTGAGATCACCTGTAAGTTATTCTTGACCCGGTGATGCACTTCCTTGAGCAGAATGTCCTTTTCATGCAGAGAGGCTTTCAGCTGCTTGAGCCGCTCCTCGATTTCCACTTCCATTGCGCGGTTCATCGTGGCCAGCGCCCGTGTCTTGCGGAACAAATCCACGAAGACCGCTACTTTTGACTTCAGGATCAGCGGATTGACCGGTTTGCTCAGATAGTCCACCGCCCCGGCCCCATAGCCCTGCAGCACGTCCCCGTCTTCCCGGTAGTAGGCCGTCAAGAACAGGATCGGGATGTGCTGGGTCCGCTTGCGCTGCTTGATCAGCTGCGCCAACTCATAGCCGCTGACGTCCGGCATGCGCACGTCCATCACGATGACGGCAAACTCCTCTGCGATGAGCGCCAGCAGCGCTTCATCGGCCGTACGGGCACGGAACAGCCGGTATTCGGGGCAGGCGAGTATGCTATCGAGCACGTCGAGGTTTCGTGAATCATCGTCCACCAGCAGGATATTCGCGGGTTCATTGAAGGTCGTCATGATCTGATCACCACCCCATTCTATGCGTGCAGATGCCCTCTGACCGTGCCTGCTCCTGGTGAGTGTACGGGCCGTGTTTCAAAATTTTCAATCTCGCACTACCCTTCCGGTTATTTCTCACCTTCACCGGTACAGCCACACACGCAACATGGAAAGGAGCTGATCAGTGTTCACGGGTTTTGCGACGTAGTCCGAGGCGCCGGCTTCCAGGCATTTCTCGCGGTCGCCCTTCATGGCCTTGGCGGTCAGGGCCAGAATCGGCAGGGACCGGAAGTCCGGCTGCTTACGGATTTCTCGAATGGTCGTATAACCATCCATCTCGGGCATCATGATATCCATCAGCACGACGCTGAGATCGGGGGTGTTTCCAATGATTTCAATGGCATGTCGGCCATTGGTGGCGCTGATGACCTCCATGTCCTGATTTTCCAGCACGGTGGTCAGGGCGAAAATATTTCGCGCGTCGTCGTCCACCACCAGCACTTTGTGTCCGCGCAGCGCTTCGTTGGATTGGTGCAAACGCTCCAGCAACTGCTGTTTGGGTTCCGGGAGATCCCCGACGACGCGATGCAGGAACAACGCGGTCTCGTCGAACAGCCGTTCGGGGGATTGGACGTCCTTCAACACCACGCTCTTGGCCACCACCTTGAGCCGGCGCTCCTCCTCCGTGCTCAAGTCCTTTCCGGTGAAGACCACGATCGGCACGTTGCCGAGCGTCGGATCGGCCTTGACCTGGTCGAGCAGCTCGAACCCGCTCATGTCCGGCAACCGGAGATCGAGTACGCAGCAGTCGAACGACTGGTTGCGCAGCGCATCGAGCGCGCCGGCTCCTGTGCCGACATTGACGATTTCGATGTCGTCATGCAGGAGCAACTCGGTGATGCTACGGCTTTCAATCTCATTATCCTCCACCACCAGCAACCGCTTGAGGTGCGGAGTGATGAAGTTTCGGATGCGGTCGAAGCAGGATTCCAGTCCCTCGGTTGTGACCGGCTTCACCATATAAGAGAAGGCCCCGTGCGCCAGACCATGCTGCCGCTCTTCTTCGAGGGAGATGATCTGGACCGGGATGTGTCTCGTTTTTGGATTGAGTTTCAGATTGTTCAGCACCGTCCACCCGAGCATGTCGGGCAGGAAGATGTCGAGCGTGATCGCGGCCGGCACGTACTCCAGCGCAAGATCCAGCGCCTGCTTTCCCCTGGTCGCGACGATGCCCTTGAACCCCTTGTCGCGCGCCAGTCCCAACAGCACCCTCGCGTAGTGCGGATCGTCCTCGACGATCAGCACGACCAGATCTCGTTCCTGCACCGAATCCCGGTCGTCGGCGATTTTCTCTTCGCCGGCCACTGGAAGAATCGTCAGCGCTGGCGGCTGGCCAGGGAAGGACGCGGTGGACGCGGGACGGATCTCCGTGGACGACGGGCCTGTGTAAACCAGCGGGAGGAACAATGTGAACGTGCTCCCCTGCCTCGGTTCGCTGGTCAGCTTGATTTCGCCGCCGAGCAGCGTTGCGAGTTCTCGGCTGATGGCCAGACCCAGACCGGTGCCGCCGTATTTGCGACTCGTGCCGGCGTCGGCCTGTTGGAACGCTTCGAAGATCAGTTTCTGCTTTTCGGGCGCGATGCCAATACCTGTGTCGCTGATCGCCAGCGCCATCACGGTATGCGCCCGGCTCAACACCGGATGCTCCATCGTCCAGCCTTCGGTGGCGAGCCGGACATTCATGGCCACGTGTCCGTGAGACGTGAATTTGAAGGCGTTCGAGAGTAGATTTTTTAAAATTTGCTGCAGGCGCTTCGGGTCCGTGGTGAAGGCGCGCGGCAGCCCCGGCTCGAACTCCAGATGGAACGGAAGATTCTTCTGCTCTGCGATGTGCTTGAAGTTGCGCTCGACGCTTTCGCGTAGAGAGAGGAAGGTCATCTCCTCCGCTTCGACCGTCACGGTGCCCGACTCGATCTTCGACAGGTCCAAAATGTCGTTGATCAGGTTGAGCAGGTCCGAGCCGGCGCTGTGGATGTTCTTGGCAAACTCCACCTGCTTCTGCGACAGGTTGCCGGTCGTGTTGTCCCCGAGCTGCTGACCGAGAATCAGAATGCTGTTCAACGGCGTGCGCAGCTCGTGCGACATGTTTGCCAGGAATTCCGATTTGTACTTTGAGGTGAGCGCGAGCTCTGCGGCCTTTTCCTCGAGCGCGCGGCGGGCCTGCTCCACCTCTTTGTTCTTCCGTTCGACTTCCGTGTTGCGCTCGGCCAGCTGCTTGGCCTTGCGCTCGAGCTCTTCGTTGGTTTGCGTCAATTCTTTTTGCTGGGATTGCAATTCCGTGGTGAGCTGTTGCGACTGTTGCAGAAGGTTTTCGGTGCGCATCGTCGCCTCGATGGTATTGAGCACGACGCCGATGCTCTGCGTGAGCTGTTCGAGGAAGGCCAGGTGCGTCACCCTGAACGGATGGAGCGAGGCCAACTCGATGACCGCCTTCGTCTGCCCCTCGAACAAGACCGGCAATACCACGATATTGGCCGGCAACGCACGACCAAGACTCGATTGGATCGCCGCATACGCGGGCGGCACGTCCGTCAACAGAATGCGTTGCTTTTCCAGCGCGCACTGCCCGATCAAACCCTCTCCGCTTTCCACCCGGTCCTCCGGCTGCCTCGCACTCGCGTAAGCGGCCAGCAGACGCAGTGAGGGGTGCTGTCCTTCGACGACGTCCATCTGATACATCGTGCCCTGTTGCGCTTCGACGAGCGGAGCCAGTTCCGACAGCAGCATCTGGCCGACCGTGAAGAGGTCACGTTGCCCCTGCAGCATGCGGGTGAATTTCGCGACGTTGGTCTTCAACCAGTCCTGCTCCTGGTTGCGCTCCGTGGTCACGCGCAGGTTGTCGATCATCGTATTGATGTTGTCCTTGAGCTCGGCGACTTCGCCGCGTGTTTCCACCTGAATGGACCGGGTCAGGTCGCCCTTGGTCACGGCCGTCGCCACTTCGGCGATCGCGCGCACCTGGGTGGTCAAATTCGCGGCCAGCAGATTCACGTTTCCGGTGAGGTCCTTCCAGGTCCCGGAGGCACCGGGCACGTTCGCTTGACCGCCCAGGCGGCCATCCACGCCGACCTCGCGTGCAACGTTCGTGACCTGGTCGGCGAAAATCGCCAGGGTATCGGTCATGTTGTTGATCGTTTCACCCAACGCCGCGACTTCGCCTTTGGCTTCGACCGTCAGTTTCTGTCTGAGGTTGCCGTTCGCCACCGAGGTGACGACCTTCACGATGCCACGCACCTGGTCCGTCAAATTGGTCGCCATGACGTTGACGGAGTCCGTCAGGTCCTTCCATGTGCCGCCCACCCCTTGGACCACCGCCTGGCCGCCCAGCTTGCCTTCCGTACCGACCTCGCGCGCGACGCGGGTGACTTCCGCGGCGAACGCGTTGAGCTGGTCCACCATGGTATTGATCGTGTTCTTCAACTCAAGAATTTCGCCTTTGACGTCGACGGTAATCTTGCGCGAGAGGTCGCCGCGGGCGACCGCGGTGGTCACCTCGGCAATGTTTCTCACCTGGGCCGTGAGATTGGCGCCCATCGCGTTGACGGAGTCGGTCAAGTCTTTCCAGGTCCCGGCGACGCCCGGCACGACCGCCTGCACACCCAACCGGCCTTCGGTCCCGACCTCGCGCGCCACGCGCGTGACCTCCGACGCGAACGACCGCAACTGCTCCACCATCGTGTTGATGGCTTCCTTCAACTGCAAAATTTCACCACGGACGTCGACCGTAATCTTGCGCGACAAATCGCCGTTGGCGACGGCGATCGTGACTTCGGCGATGTTGCGCACCTGCGCGGTGAGGTTCGAGGCCATGGAGTTGACGTTGTCGGTCAGGTCCTTCCACGTGCCGGCGACGCCCGGCACGACCGCCTGGCCGCCGAGCTTCCCTTCCGTGCCGACCTCGCGCGCCACGCGCGTCACTTCCGATGCGAACGACCGCAGCTGCTCCACCATCGTGTTCGCCGCTTCCTTAAGCTGTAAGATTTCGCCGCGCACGTCGACGGTGATTTTCTTCGAGAGGTCGCCGTTGGCCACCGCAATCGTGACCTCAGCGATGTTCCGGACCTGGTCCGTCAAGTTACCCGCCATCTGGTTGACCGAGTCAGTCAACTCCTTCCACACGCCGCTGACGCCGCGGACCTGGGCCTGACCGCCGAGCTTCCCTTCCGTGCCGACCTCGCGCGCGACGCGCGTGACCTCCGACGCGAAGGACCGGAGCTGCTCGACCATCGTGTTGATGGCTTCCTTGAGCTGGAGAATTTCGCCACGGACGTCGACGATGATCTTTTTCGATAGATCGCCGTTGGCCACAGCGACCGTGACCTCAGCGATGTTCCGGACCTGCGCGGTCAGGTTGCCGGCCATTTCATTGACGCTCTCGGTCAACTCCTTCCAGACGCCGCTGACGCCCTTCACCTGAGCCTGGCCGCCCAATTTGCCTTCGGTGCCGACCTCGCGCGCGACACGCGTGACCTCCGACGCGAAGGACCGGAGCTGCTCGACCATGACGTTGATGGTTTCCTTCAGCTGGAGAATTTCGCCGCTCACGTCGACGGTGATTTTTCGCGACAAGTCGCCGCGGGCCACCGAGGTCGCGACTTCCGCGATGTTACGCACCTGGGCCGTCAGGTTGTTCGCCATGCTGTTGACGTTGTCCGTCAGGTCTTTCCAGGTGCCGCCCACACCGGGGACGACGGCCTGCACACCGAGCTTCCCTTCCGTGCCGACTTCGCGCGCCACGCGGGTGACTTCGGACGCAAATCCGTTCAACTGGTCCACCATCGTATTGAGGGTATTCTTCAACTCGAGGATTTCGCCCTTCACGTCGACGGTAATCTTGCGTGAGAGGTCGCCCTTCGCGACGGCGGTCGCCACCTCGGCGATGTTGCGCACCTGCGCGGTGAGGTTGACGCCCATCGCGTTCACCGAGTCGGTGAGGTCCTTCCACGTGCCACCGACACCGGGCACGACGGCCTGCACGCCCAGTTTGCCTTCGGTCCCGACATCGCGCGCGACCCGCGTGACTTCGGCGGCGAAGCCGTTGAGTTGGTCCACCATCGTATTGATCGTGTTTTTCAGCGCGAGGATCTCGCCCTTCACGTCGACCGTAATCTTGCGGGACAAGTCGCCTCTCGCGACCGCTGTCGTGACCTCGGCGATATTGCGGACTTGCGCCGTGAGGTTGTTGGCCATGGCATTGACGGAGTCGGTGAGGTCTTTCCAGGTGCCGCCGACGCCCGGCACGTCCGCATTGACGCCGAGCTTCCCTTCGGTGCCGACTTCGCGCGCCACGCGCGTGACTTCCGACGCGAACGACCGCAGCTGCTCGACCATCGTATTGAGCGTTTCTTTGAGCTGAAGTATTTCTCCGCGCACGTCGACGGTGATCTTGCGGGACAAGTCGCCGCGGGCCACGGCCACTGTGACTTCGACGATGTTTCGGACCTGGGCTGTCAGGTTAGACGCCATCGAGTTCACGTTGTCGGTGAGGTCTTTCCAGGTACCGGCGACGCCCGGCACGACCGCCTGTCCGCCGAGCTTCCCTTCGGTGCCGACCTCGCGCGCGACGCGCGTGACTTCCGACGCGAACGACCGCAGCTGCTCCACCATCGTATTAATGGCTTCCTTGAGCTGGAGAATTTCGCCGCGGACGTCGACCGTAATCTTTTTCGATAAGTCGCCGTTCGCGACGGCGATGGTCACCTCGGCGATGTTCCGGACCTGCGCGGTCAGGTTACCCGCCATCTGGTTGACCGAGTCTGTCAGTTCCTTCCACACGCCGCTCGCGCCTTTGACCTGGGCCTGGCCGCCCAGCTTGCCTTCCGTACCGACCTCGCGTGCGACGCGGGTGACTTCTGAAGTAAAGACCGCCAACTGCTCGATCATCTTATTGACGAGCTTGGCACTGCGAAGAAATTCTCCCTCCAGCGGCCGTCCGTCTTTCTCGAGCACCATAGCCTGACTCAAATCGCCTTTGCCGACGGCGCCGACGGCTCGCGTGACTTCCGTGGTCGGAGATGCCAAGTCATCGATCAACGTATTCAAGGAGTCAATCTCATCCGACCATCCTCCGGAGACACCTGGCACGGACATGCGTTGCCGCAACCGTCCCTCTTTGCCGACGACGCGGGAGATTCGGACGATTTCTTCCGCCCGCCGCTGACTGACGGCAAGAATATCGTTCATCGTGTCGGACATTTTCCCAAGCACACCGGTCCAGGTCGACGGCAGCCGGACGCTGAAATCGCCATTGCGATAGGCAACCATGACGTTAAGTATTTCGCCGAGTTGCTCACCGACGTCCTGGCGCCGCCTGGTGCCGCCATTGGCAACGGTAGGTGCATCCACCAGTGCGGTTCTCTCTTGCTCGTCGTCTGGCTGCTTCATCGTATGCCTCCGGCGGGAAAAAGCCCGTTTGAAACTGGCTCATTTGAACCGAAACAACGTACCTCGTAGGCGGAAACCTGCGAACTAGGGGGACCCCTAGTTAGGCCGGGGTGACAGCCAAAATTGTACAACGGCGCTGGCGATGCCGAAGACCTGGTGGTTCAAGCATACGAGAAGGAGTTTCTTGAGCGGCGCTCCAACGACAGGCAAGCCGGATGGCTAGCAATACCCCTGGAATCGGCGGCGCACTTTCATAACGACGTTCCGCATGATGCGCCTTGAGCCGGTGAGATCTTGGAACGCCCGTCCAGGGACCTTTTCCTCTTCTTTCAGCGATTGCGGGAGCACCTCGACCGACAATATCATGCTCTACTTCACCTACTCGATGAGGTTCACATTTTATCCATTTGATGGTACTGGATACTTTCAACTACGCGAACGGCAGTAGCCGCGGAATATTTATCAGGCAGGTATCCTCCATGGCACGGGCGCCGCTCGCTTTGTCACGCCGCTCTGCGGACGTCCTGTTCCAAACTGCGATGAAGCAAGGCGAGAACGGCGGCTTCCTCCGGAGAAAGGTCGTGCAAATTTGAGCGAAGCTCTCGGCCGGTCCTCCGATTGAGCGACGTCGCCAGTGTTCCGTCGAAGTAGGCGTTCACCACTTCCGGATGGATGTAGCATTTACGGCAGACGGCCCTCGTGTTCCCCAGGCGTTTGGCCACCGTCTCGACGGCTCGTAGCACGTTGCGCTTCGCCTGTGCTTGTGAATCGAACGTCCTCAGTTCATGCAGGGCCCTGGCGGCCAGGACGGTGCCGGCCCAGGTGCGAAAGTCCTTGGCGGTAAATTCATCTCCGGCGATCGACTTGAGATAGGTATTCACGTCCGCAGCATCGATGGCGCGCCGCTCGCCGTCGTCATCGACATATTGGAAAAGTTCATACCCAGGAAGCTCCCTGCTCCGCCGGACGATGCGGGCCAGGCGGCGGTCGTGTAGATCCACGGCGTGAAGCACGCCGCTTTTCCCGCGAAATTGGAAGCGCAGCGCCGAGCCGTTGACCTTGACGTGTCGATTCCGCATGGTCGCCAGACCGAACGAGTCATTGTGTTTGGCGTACTCTTCGTTCCCGACGCGGATCAGCGTAACTTCCAGCAGGCGTACGACGGTCGCAAGAATCTTTTCACGCGGGAGCCCCGGCAGCGTGAGGTCCTTCTCTACCCGTTGTCGAATCAGAGGCAGCGCGCGGCCAAAGGCGATCATCCGCTCGTACTTATTTCCATCCCGCACTTCCCGCCATCGCGGATGATACCGGTATTGTTTACGGCCTCTCGCATCCCGGCCCGTCGCCTGCACATGGCCTTCTGAATCGGGACAGATCCAAACCTCCCGCCAAGCCGGCGGCACGGCAAGCGAACGGATGCGACTCAGGACTTCCTCGTCACGAACCGGCCGACCGTCGGGACCACGATACCGGAATTTTTTGTGATCTTTGACGCGGGAGATGCCAGGACGCCGGTCGTCGACATAGTGCAACCCGGCCGAGCGAGCGACGGCCTTGCCGTCGACGGCGGTTGGCAGGAATGAGCGGGACTTCATCACGCGGCTCTACGACCTGGTTTCCGCCCGCGTGCCTTGGCCGCCGGGGCCTGAGGCCTGCGCACCCTGCCTTTCTGCTCGACGCTCTTTTTCAGCAGAGCCATCAAATCGATGACCTCGCCTTTGCGAGGCCGCTCCACCTCTTCAGGCGATGGCTCCGTGATCATCTCGGTCTGACCGGCCTTCACCCGCTTCTCGATCAGCGCCAACAGATCCTCATGGTAGGTGTCATGATATATGCCGGGTTTCCAGCCGGCGCTCATGCCCTCGACCAGCCGGCGCGCCATCTCGACTTCACGCGGATTGACGCCGACCTCTTT
>Ga0070664_100004973_pt1 | contig 10649 bp, 7 predicted proteins | sample KBSC73metaG_FD_65863 | JGI IMG/M metagenome (GOLD analysis project Ga0070664, IMG submission 65863) | Corn rhizosphere microbial communities from Kellogg Biological Station, Michigan, USA - KBS C7-3 metaG | ecosystem: Host-associated > Plants > Roots > Rhizosphere > Soil ... | reverse complement strand
CGTTGATCACCATCGGCGATCGCCGCTGGTTGCGCGGTCCTGTACGGCCCGGACCCACGACCCCGTTATTGTCGATCCCAATCGCGATCGACTGCGTGTCGCCGAAGCCGTTCGTGGGGGAGTGACAGGCGCCGCATGTGTTGTCGTCGTGCAACCCGCCGATCGGGTCGAACCATAGCATGCGCCCGACCTCGGCCACCTGGTGATCGACGCGGCGACCGAGGCGTGCCTCGAGCGTGCTCGCCATACGGCCAGTGAACCCGAGTGTGCTCAGGTACGCCTGTAGGTCAGCGTCCAATCCACGTGGGCTCGCCGCGAAAGCTGCCGCTGCCGGCACGGCAGTGATGCGATCCACGTCGGCGCGCTCGGTGCACGCGCCGACGGCAAGAAGCGTCGTGGTAATACCTGCGAGGACCATCCACGTGTTTGGACGCATCGGCGCTCCGAGGCGGCGTTTCAGATGGGATCGCAGAAGATGTCCGGGCCCCGGACGACGGGATTTTCGAATGGCTCGTAGGCGGGGAAGGTGAATTTGCCGCGCAAGTATACCTTCACGTTCGGCGTCTTCCCCTGCCCGAGGAGGTTGAAGTGATCGACGATGTCGACCACGAGCGGCGGCGTGGTCGGGTTGACCGGGTCGACCCAGGCTTGGGTGCCGGCGTAGTCGAACACATACGTGGACCCGTCCGTTCCGCTCGCCGTTCCGTGCGCGGTCAAGTTGAGCACGACTTTCCATTCGCCCGTCTGGGACTGAGACACGCGGGTCACCGCGTGGAAGACGCCGGTGCCCGTAACATCGGTCGGCAGGTTGCACAGCGCGCCGGAGATCGTGAACTGGACCGGCACCGTCGAGTTGTCCACGACCGCAAGCGCGGGTTGTTGCGGTACGTTCGGCCGCGCGGACGATGGCGCGACGGGTTCGCCGGCACAGGCGACGAGCGCAAGGGCGCCGAGGGCGAGAAGTGGGGCGCGGAGCAGCATCGAACCTCCAGGTTCTGGCCGGCAGAACGCCGGCGGTGATTGTGCTTCATCGAGTTGCCTTCGGCCGCCCCCGCGCCAATGTTATGGCACGCGGCAGCGTCTCTGGTCACCGGGTAGAACGACGTCCCGAGCCAGGATGCGACATTGCGGTTTCGACGCGTTCTCACCGCGGGCGGTTAAACGGGATATGGAAGCCTCAAGCACGCGCACCGCGATCCCGGAGGAACCGCGCATCGATGCCTCCGAACCGCTCGACCGACTGGTGCCGATCGTGTACGCGGAGCTGCGCGCCATTGCCCACCGCCAGCTCGGGATCGGCGGACGCGGAGGAACGCTCTCGACGACTGCACTCGTCCACGAGGCGTACATGAAACTCGTCGACCAGCCACAGGGGCAGTGGCGCGACCGTACGCACTTCTTCGCCGTCGCGGCGCTCGCGATGCGGCATGTCCTGGTCGACCGAGCGAAGGCTCGCGGGAGACTGAAGCGGGGCGGCGACCAGTGCCACGTCCGGCTCGATGAGGAGAACATCAGCGCCGACGATCAACCAGACGCGCTTCTCGAGCTCGACGAAGCGCTGACGAGACTCGCCGCATTCGATCCGCGCCTGGCGCGCGTGGTCGAGTACCGCTTCTTCGGCGGCCTCTCCGAGCGCGAGATTGCCGACGTGATGGGCGTAACGTTGCGCACCGTCCAGCGCGACTGGGTGAAGGCGCGCGCCCTCCTGCATCGAGCGCTTGCGCCGTGACCGATACTCCTGAAGGTGCCGAAGGCAGCCCGTCGTCTCTTGGTGCTATCACGGACTGGGCGCGGATTGAACCACTCATCGACGCGTTGCTCGACGCGCCACTGGATCGGCGGGACGCGATCGCCAGAGAGCTCAGCGACGGCGACGACGCCGTGTACGCCAGGCTGCAAGCGCTGGTCGCCGATTGCGCGAAAGACCACCGCCTGCTGAACCGGCCCGCGGCCGAGCGCTTCGCGTCGTTGTTCGACGCGGATCCGCATCGTGAGACGCACGTGACCGAGCGCCTCTCGGCTGCACTCGCGGGCCGATACCGGATCGAGCGCGAGATCGGCGCGGGCGGCATGGCGACCGTGTACCTGGCGCAGGATCTCAAACACGACCGCCAGGTCGCGCTCAAGGTTTTGAAACCCGAGCTGGCCGCCTTGTTAGGCGCTGAGCGGTTCCTCGTCGAGATCAAGACGACCGCGGCGCTACAGCACCCGCAGATCCTGCCGCTCTTCGATAGTGGCGCCGCCGACGGGTTTCTCTATTACGTCATGCCGTTCATCAATGGCGAGACGCTGCGCGCGAAGCTCGATCGAGAAAAGCAGCTGGGCGTGGACGAGGCGGTGAAGATCACCACCGAGGTTGCCAACGCCCTTGATTGCGCGCACCGCCACGGTGTCGTCCACCGCGACATCAAACCGGAGAACATCCTGCTTCACGAGGGCCGGCCCGTAGTCGCCGACTTCGGCATCGCGCTCGCGCTGAGTGCGGCGGCGGGCGGCAGGATGACGCAGCCGGGCTTGTCGTTGGGCACGCCGCACTACATGAGCCCCGAGCAGGCGACGGCCGGCAAAGAGATCACTGCGCGCTCCGACATCTACTCGCTCGCGAGCGTGCTGTACGAGATGCTCGCCGGGCAGCCACCCCACAGCGGCGAATCGGCGCTGCAAGTCGTCATCAAGATCGTCACCGAGGAAGCGCAGCCGCTGACCCAGCGACGCAAGTCGGTGCCGACTCATGTCGGGGCCACGGTGGCACAGGCACTCGAAAAGCTTCCCGCCGACCGGTTCGAAACAGCGGCGAAGTTCGCCGAAGCGCTGAGCGATCCACATTTCACGACGCGTACCGCTCAACCACGTACCGTCAGGCAAGGCGCACGGCGCGCGCCTGCCGTGCGTTGGCTCGTTGGACTTGGATTCCTCGCAGCGGGTGGCGCTGTCGGCTGGATGCTCCGCCCGCGATCGGTGAAACTGTCGGCTCCGGTCACGCACCTCACGATTCCAGTCGCGGGCGGCCTCGATGGAGCGGGAATCTTTCCGATGCTGTCGGTCTCGCCGGATGGCCGCTCCGTCGTCTATTTCCAGGGCGGCACACTGTACAGGCGACGACTGGAGCGCGATACACCGGAATCGCTCGCCACCTTCGCGATGGGCTGCTGCCCGCAGTTCGCCGAGGGCGGACGGTCGGTGCTTGTTGGTAACGCCACGCGTTTCGGCGGCGAACTGCGAATGGTGGCGCTTTCCGGCGGACCGATCGTGAATGTCGCGTCTCGACCGCTCGGAGAGGACATCATCAGCTCCGCATGGTTGCGGCCAGGTGTCTTCCGTCGCCCAGCCGGGGACACCGCGTGGACGCTCATCACGAAGCGGGACTCGGGAGGGGGAGTGGCCGCGTACATGTGGCCGCAGCTCCTCGAAGGTGGCCAGTCCGTGCTCTACACGCGCATGGGGCCGAGCGGAATGTGGCACGACAGCAGGATCGTCGTCGAGGATCTAACGAGCGGCGAGCGCACGACTGTCGCGATCGAGGGCACGTATGGCCGATACGTTCCGACCGGTCACGTGGTCTACGTTCGCGCCGATGGCACGCTGGAGGCGGTCCCGTTCGATCTCCGTCGTCGGCGCGTGACGGGACATGCATTCACTATCGCTGAAGGCGTTCAGACTGGTTATTGGGGAGGGGCCGCCTCGTTCGCCATCTCCGACTCCGGGACATTCGCCTACGTCCGCGGATCGAACTGGCGACTGCATCAGTTGACGTGGGTCGACCGCCAGGGCAAGGTGGTGGGCCATATCGGCGAGCCAATCACCGCCGAAGGCGTGCGACTCTCACCCGACGAACGCTACGCCGTGACGTACGTGGCGTCGCCCAACGCCGATATCGCGCGGTTCGACGTCGCGACGGGCGAGCAACGCCGCCTGACGTTCGATCCGCAGACCGAGGACATTCCAGTGTGGTCCCGCGACGGCCGGCGCGTGGCGTACCGGCTCATCATGGGTGCGAACGATAACCGCATCGTGATGCGGCCGGCCGACGGGCGGGACACGGTCGAGCCGTTGTACGTCCCACATCATGGCGGGACGGTTTTCCCGCTCGACTTTTCTCCCGACGGCTCGGCGCTCGCCCTCGAAGACGACGGATTGCTCATTCTACATCTCGCAAGCCAGCGCGTCGACACGGTGACGCGGAGCCGGAAGAGACAGGCTCAGTTCTCTCCCAATGGACGCTGGTTGGCGTACACCTCGGAGGATACGGGGCGGGAAGAAGTGTACGTCGTGGCCTATCCGGCCATGACGAACAAGCATCAGATCTCGACGACGGGCGGCCGGACTCCAGTGTGGTCGGCGCGAAGCGGAGAGCTGTTCTTTCTGAAGCGGGACACTGTGATGGCGACGTCGGTGTCCGCTCGGCCCAGCCTCGACTGGACCACACCGCGACCCCTCTTCGCGCGATCGGACTTGGCGGCACTCGATTATGGGTTCGCCGTATCGGGTGACGGGCGGCGGTTTCTCTACCCCGCCGGGAACCCCGAGGCATCGCCTCGGGAGATACACGTCGTCTTGAATTGGTTCGAGGAGCTGAAGGCCAAGACGGCTCCGTGAGCGGATCGCGGATCGTTGGCGCGGTAGACGCTGGTGTCCAATCGAGCGTTGCTCATGCGTCGTCAGGGTGCCGGCAGTCGGCCGGTCTCAACCCTCAGGAGGTCACGTGGCTGATCGGAAATACTTGTTGCTTCAGCGAGGCGCGACTGAAAAGCAGGAAGCGCCGTCACCGGGGCAGATGGAAGAGATGTACGCCGCGTTCAACGCCTGGAAGGAGAAGTACAAGGCCAACATCGTCACGATGGGCGGGCGCCTCGCTCCCGGAGGTAAGGTGCTCACGGTCTCCGGCGTGATGGACGGTCCGCTGATCGAATCGAAAGAGATCATCGGCGGCTACATGGTCGTCGCGACCGAGAGCTACGACCACGCGCTCGAGATTGCGCAGGGATGTCCGGGCTTGATCAGGCCGGGCTCCAGTTGTGAGGTCCGCGAGATCATGGGACCGTGAGCGACGCCACCTCCGCGCACGAGTTGGTCGAGCATAGCTTCCGGCACGACTACGGTCGGCTCGTGGCCGTGCTCGTGCGCAGAGTCGGCGCACAGCACCTCGAGCTCGTCGAAGATGCCGTCCAGTCGTCGCTCATGGCGGCGCTCACGGCGTGGACATCCGGCCACTGGCCGAAGGAACCGAACGCGTGGCTGTTTCGGGCGGCCTACAACCGCGTCGTTCAGGATCTTCGCATCGAGAACGGCCGCCATCGGATCCTGCACCGGATCGGCGAGACCAACGCCGATTCGATGGTTGCTCCAAATGACCCGGCATCCGTCGACGAGATCGGCGACGACCTCTTGCGAATGCTGTTCGTCTGTTGCGACGACGTCGTTCCGTGGGAGTCGCGCGTGATGCTGGCGCTGAAGACACTGTGTGGATTCAGCACGGGCGAGATCGCGCTGAGGCTTTTCACCTCCGAGGCCAACGTCTACAAGCGCCTCGCGCGGGCTCGCGATCGGTTGCGGCAGTCCGCGCTCGCCGTCGAGACGCCGCCGTTGCACGCGCTGCGTTCGCGTCTTCCTGCCGTGCACGCCGTTCTCTATCAGCTCTTCAACGAGGGCTACCTATCGTTCCAGGGCGAGCAGGCGATTCGGCGAGAACTATGTGACGAGGCGATCCGCCTCTCGACGCTATTGGCGGAGCATCCGGCGGGTGCCGTTCCGGAAACGTCGGCACTGCTCTCGCTCATGCACTTCCATGCCGCGCGCCTCGGTGCGCGCACGGACGCGATGGGCGGATTGCTCCTGCTCGAGGAACAGAATCGGTCGGTCTGGGACCGCGACCGCATCGTCGCCGGAATGGAGTGGTTGCGACGGTCGGCCAATGGGGCGGCGTTCTCTCGTTACCACGCCGAAGCCGGGATCGCCGCGGTGCATTGCCTCGCGCCGTCGTTCGCAGACACGCGCTGGGACGAGATCATCGATCTCTACACGATTCTCGAGCGGACCGCGCCGTCGCCGCTGCACACCCTGAATCGGGCGCTGGCCGTCGCCGAATCGACGGGAGCGCTGGCCGCGCTGGAGGTGCTCGAGGGCCTGGCGCCGCCCGCGTGGCTGGTCGGATCGTACCTCTGGGACGCCGTGCTGAGCGATCTCCACGCGCGTGTGGGGAACGCGATTATCGCCGAGCAACATCGCACACGCGCGCTCGACTCGGCTCCGACCGAATCGGTGCGAGTGGCGTTGCACCGCCGGCTCAAGACGCGAGGCTAGCCGCCGAACGAGTCGCGCGACGGCTCAACGCCACAGCGGCCCCCTACGGTGCTTTGGCGTTTTCTGTATGTGTCCTTGTCATTCGCTGGGTATCCACGCGGCCCCATCATCACTCGGCTCGCAACGCTTGAACCGGATCGATGCGCGTTGCGCGGCGTGCGGGGACATACGCAGCGAGCCCGCCGACGAGGAGGAGCACCAGACATGCTCCACCGAGGGATACCGGATCCCACGGACTGACCTGAAAGAGCAGCGCCGATAGTACGCGAGACGTCGCCAACGCTCCTACCAGGCCTGCGATCGCGCCCACGCCTCCGACAATACCGGCGCGGCCAAGCACTTCGGCGCGCACGCGACCAACTGAAGCGCCGAGCGCCATCCGAATACCAATCTCGCGCGTCTGATCCCGCACAAGCGACGCCATCACGCCGTACAGTCCGATCGCCGCGAGCAGCAGCGCCACAAGGCCGAAGCTCGTCATCAACAGTGTGCCAAGTCGTGGCTCAGCCAGTGATGGCGCAAGCACCTCGTCCATCGAGCGGACATCATACAGTTGGGTCGTTGGAGCCACTTCCGCGAGCGCGGCACGGAGCATCGGCGCCAGTACCGCGGGGGATTCCGTCGCGCGAATCGCGAAATAGCCTTGCCAGAATCCTTGCCCCACTGGGAGATAGGCGATCGGCGTCGATTCTCGGAGCACCCGAATGTGCGCGTCCCTCGCCACGCCAACGACCGTCCGCCATCCGATACCCCCGACGATCCCCGCCCATGACATCCGCAATTGCTTTCCGAGCGCGTCTTCACCCGGCCAGTAACGGCGCGCGAACGATTCGTTCACGATCATGACCAGCGGTGCCGAGCCGTCGTCGGCGTCGGTGAAGCCTCGGCCGCGAACGATCGGAATCCCGAAGGTGCGGAAATATCCGGGTCCGATGACGTCCCCGGAGGTCGTCGCGTTCGACGCCGCCTGATCATTGGACTGGCCGGGCTTCGTGAAGCGGACCGTCCATACGCCCGTGCCGACCATCGGCGGAACGACGAGCGGCGTCGACGCGACGATTCCCGGGATCGACGCCATCCGTCGCTGCATGCGCTGCGCGACGTCCGTGAGCATCTGCGGGGTCGTGTCGCGCACCCAGTCGGGCGTGAACGACACGGCCAGCACCTGCTGGCGGTCGAAGCCGATGTCGTCGCCTTGCAAACGCCCGAGGCTGCGCGCAAGCAGCGCCGCGCTTGCGAGCATTACGAGCGCCAGCGCCACCTGCGACGCGACGAGCGTCTGTCGAACGAGCCGGCGTCGTCGCGACTCGTGCCCTGTTCGCGCGCCCAGCCGAAGTGAGGAGGCGACGTTGCCCTGCGCGATCAAGAGCGTCGGGAGGACACCGAACAGCAGAACCGTGAGCGCGGTGATGCCGACGGCCGGAACGATCGGTGCGCTCGCGAGCCGAACCTCATCGAGTCGCGGAAGATTGTGCGGCGCGATGAGACCAACATTGCGAATCAATGCCGTTGCGACGACGAGTCCAAGTAATCCACCCGCGACGGCGAGCAGCGCCGATTCGACGAGGAGTTGCCGAGCAATGTCGCCGAACTGTGCGCCGAGCGCTCGACGCACCGCGAGCTCACGCGCCCGACCCGAGGCACGGAAGAGCAGGAGGTTGCCGACGTTGAGACACGCGATCAGGAGGAGCAGGGCAACGGCCGCCGTCAGTATGCCGAGGACAGGCCGTACGTCGCCGACGACGGTTTCAGTGAACGTCGCGGCGTGAGCGCCGGTGATCTTGTAGGCCGGATCGGCGCGGTTCGTGAACGCGACGTACTCGGCGCGAGCGCCGGCGACGGTCGCTCCGGGCGCGAGACGACCGACGACGAACACTGAGGTTGTCGCCGTCCATCCGCCGCGCATCGGCAACCAGAAGTCGACGCCGGCGGGATACGCCAGTCCCGGCGGTGCGACGCCGACGATCGTGTACGTCCACTTGGTGGTAGGATCGACGACCCGTTTGCCGATGACGCTCGAATCGCCGCCCAACTGCTTGCGCCATGCGTCATAGGCGAGCACGATCTTGCGTCGCGTCATGCCGCCATCGACGCCAAGTGGTGCGAACGCGGTTTCTTCATCGCCGCGATGGAAGAAATCTCCGAGCAGGGGACGTGCGCCGAGGACGTCGAAGAAGTTCGCGGTCACCATGCCTTGCTTCATGGCGAACGTGCGATCGCCGATGGTGAACGGAGCCGTTGTGGCGCCCCAGTGCGCCACGCCGGCGAGCTCGCTGAGCGTGCGAGACGTGCGGCGGAACGGCGCCAATAGGTGCGGGTCCGGCGCGTAGTCCGATCCGGGAGTACGGTACGTCCACATCACGACAATCCGGTCCTGGTCGCGCACGGGCAGTTGCTTGACGAGCACCGTTCGGAAGACGGCGAACATCGCCACCGATGCGCCAATGCCGGTGCCGAGGATGATCACGGCCGTCACGAAGAATCCGGGTGTGCGCCGGAAGCCACGCATGGCGAGCCGCGCATCAGCCTCGATGTGGGGCCCGAAGAATCGCAGATAACGTCGCCAGCGGGGTGTGTCGCTCATGTCATGCCCTTGAAGGTTGGGTGCGAAGTCCCTGAGTGACGACACCTAAGCTACGTCCAACCACGTGAGTGAACCGTGGTAGACCGGCAAAATCGATCCGGGCTGCGTGGTTTTCCATGCATGGGGCCTTGATCCAATCCGGTGGCGGTGAGTCGTCGCAGTAATCTCCCCTTCTCCTTATGGGGGTCTGATGATGCGCCATCCACGTCTGAGCGGCCGATGGGGCACGCTCGCCGTCGCGCTCGTGCTCGCCGCCGCTTGTTCGCCACGTGATTCGCAGAAGCCGCCCGCCTCGGAGGCGGGGTCTGTCGCTCCTCCGGCGCCTGCCGGACCGACGCGGATGGAAAAGGATCTGCTCGGTGAGAAGGCCGTGCCGGCAGACGCCTACTACGGCGTTCAGACGGCGCGCGCCCTGGAGAACTTTCAGATCTCGGGCGTCAACATCAATCATTATCCCGGATTCGTCGAGGCGTGGGCGATCGTGAAGCTCGCGGCGGCGCAAGCGAACACCGATGTCGGCGCCATGAAGACAGAACGTCTTGCGGCGATCCAGAAAGCCGTCGACACCGTCATGAAGGGCGGATACCACGATCAGTTCCAGGTCGACTGGTTCCAGGGCGGAGCCGGCACGTCGACCAACATGAACGCCAATGAGGTGCTGGCGAACATCGGGCTCGAGCTGACGGGTCACAAGAAAGGCGAGTACACCGCGCTCGAGCCGCACGACGACCTGAACATGTCGCAGTCGACGAACGACTCCTATCCGACGGCGATCAAGGTCGCGCTCCTGCTTCGCAATGACAAACTGATCGCCGAGCTGCAGCAGCTGTCGAAGTCGTTTCACACGAAGGGCGACGAGTTCATCAACATCGTGAAGATGGGCCGCACGGAGCTCCAGGACGCGGTGCCCATGACGGTGGGCCAGGAGTTCCACGCATTCGGCTCGTCGCTCGACGGTGAGATCCAGGTTTTGCGTGACGCCGAGAAGTACCTGTACGCGGTCAACATGGGCGCGACCGCGATCGGCACCGGCATCAACGCTCCGAAAGGCTACGCTGAAAAGACGGCCGCCCATCTCGCCAAGCTCACAGGCAAACCGATGGTTGCGGCGAAGGACATGCTGGCGGCGACTTGGGATCAGCAGGGATTCGTCGCCTACTCGGCCGCGCTCAACAGCGTAGCGATCAAGCTGTCCAAGATCGCGAACGACCTCATTCTGCTGTCGTCGGGACCACGCGCCGGTCTCGCGGAGATCGATCTGCCCGCGTTGCAGCCCGGCTCCTCGATCATGCCGGGGAAGGTGAATCCCGTTGTGCCCGAGCTGGTCAACCTCGTCGCGTTTCGCGTGATGGGCAACGATTACACGGTCACACTGGCGGCGCATTCGGGGCAGCTTCAGCTCAACGCCTACGAGCCGGTCGAGGGTCTGGCGATGATCGAGTCCCAGCATCTGCTCAACAACGCATCTCGGCTGCTCCGCACAAAGTGCGTGGACAGCATCAAGGTCAACGAGAAAGTGCTGGCGCACTACATGGAAACAACGGTCGGCATCGTCACGGCATTGAATCCGGTGATCGGATATGAGAAGGCCACCGAGCTGGCGAACGAGGCCTATGCGAGCGGCAAGGGGATTCTCGAGGTCATCCGCGACAAGAAGGTGCTCACCGAACAGCAGATCGCGGACTTGCTCGATCCAGTGAAGCTCACGAACCTCGACAAGAGCAAGTACAAAAACGCGAAATAGCGTCCCGTGCTTGTGCTTCTC
>Ga0070664_100004968_pt1 | contig 10652 bp, 10 predicted proteins | sample KBSC73metaG_FD_65863 | JGI IMG/M metagenome (GOLD analysis project Ga0070664, IMG submission 65863) | Corn rhizosphere microbial communities from Kellogg Biological Station, Michigan, USA - KBS C7-3 metaG | ecosystem: Host-associated > Plants > Roots > Rhizosphere > Soil ... | reverse complement strand
CGGCTCGGTCGTCGGCATAGCGGCCTGCTGGCTGTGGGGTATCATTGCGTCAAGACACCGGGTGTAATTTCCGTTCGCATCCCTCGGAAATTACACCCGGTGTCTTTTCAGAAACGTGAAAGAGTTGCAGGGCTCGCCCAAGGCCACCGGTCGCCGCTTTGCCGTCGTCGTGTCGACTTTCAACCAGGACATCACTGACGGGTTGCTTCGCGGCGCGCGCGCGGCTTTGAGTGATGCCGGCGTCGATAGCACCGGCGTCACCGTCGTCCGCGTGCCGGGCGCCTTCGAGATCCCGCTGGCCGCCCGTCGTCTCGCACGGACTGGACGATATGACGCCATCATCTGTCTGGGCTGCGTCATCAAGGGCGAGACGATGCACTTCGAGTACATCTCGTCCGCGGTGTCGCAGGGAATCATGGCGGTGAGCGCGGACACGGGCATTCCGGTCACGTTCGGCGTGCTGACGACGTTGACAGAGGAGCAGGCCACCGTCCGTTCGGCTGACGGGCCGGACAACAAGGGACGTGAAGCGGCACTGTCTGCCGTCGAGATGATCACGCTGGTCGACGCGATCGAAGACGGGGCCGGGCATGATGGCTGAAGCTGAACGCACACCGGAAACGCAGCCGGGCGCTGATTCGCGCCATCGTGCGCGCGAGGTGGCGCTGCAGATGCTGTATCAGTGGGAGGTTGGACGTACGCCCATTGAGGAGGTGTGCCAGACCTTCTGGACCGGTGGACCCGCGGGTGCGCCGCCCGCTGAAAGCATTCGCACGTTTGCGACGTCGCTGGCATCGGGAGTGGCGGCGCATTCCGCGCAGCTCGATACCCTGATCGTCGAGGCCGCCGAACACTGGCGCCTCGAGCGGATGAATGTGATGGATCGGCTCATCCTGCGTCTTGGTGTCTACGAGTTCCTCCACGAGCCCGGCACGCCCGCAATCGTGGTCATCAATGAGGCCCTCGAACTGGGACGCAGCTTCAGCGCCGACGAATCGGTGCGCTTCATCAACGGCATACTCGACGCCATCCGGCGAACGCTCAATCGCGAATGAATCCAGAAGAATCCGATCAGGTTGTCCAGCGCCGGGCCAATCTCGAGGCGCTGAAACAGCTCGGGGTCGATGCGTACCCCCAGCGTTTTGACGCATCGACGCCAATCGCCCGCCTCGTCGCGGATCACGGCGCGAAGACGTCGCAGGAGTTAGAGGTACCACGGATCACGACGAGAGTCGCCGGCCGCGTCCTCGCCATCCGTACGTTCGGGAAAGCCGGGTTCCTGCAGCTGTCCGACGGACGCGCGCGCGTCCAGGTCTACGTTCGACAGGACTCGGTACCAGAGAAGGACTTCCAGATCTTCAGGCTGCTCGACATCGGCGATTGGGTGGGCGTAGAGGGATATCTCTTCCGCACGAAGACGAACGAATTCAGCGTCCACGTCGCGAGCCTGCAGTTCCTGTCGAAGAGTCTTCTGCCGTTGCCCGAAAAATGGCATGGCCTCCAGGACATCGAGACCCGTTATCGCCAACGCTACCTCGATCTGATCGTCAACCCGGACTCGCGGCGGGTCTTCGAAGTCAGGAGCCGCGTCATTACCGCGATCCGGGAGTTTCTGATCGCGCGCGGGTTCCTCGAGGTCGAGACGCCGATGATGCAGCCGATGGCGGGCGGCGCCATCGCGCGCCCGTTCGTGACCCATCACAACGCGCTCGACATGGCGCTCTACATGCGAATCGCGCCCGAGTTGTATCTGAAGCGGCTGATCGTCGGCGGCATCGACAGGGTGTTCGAGATCAACCGTAACTTCAGGAACGAAGGGATCTCCACGCAGCACAACCCTGAGTTCACGATGCTCGAGTTCTATTGGACATACGCCGACTACAACGACCTGATCGTGCTGACCGAAGAGATGCTGCAGCACGTGGCACTGGCGGCGACCGGGAGCGACGAAGCGACGTTCGGCGAGCACACGATCTCTCTCAAGCCGCCGTTCCGCCGTCTCTCCCTGCGAGAGGCCGCGCGCGACGCGGCTGCCCGTCGTCTCGGCACGGCGATCCCCGAGGCGGACCTGCGCTCGGCCGAGGCGGCTGCGGCATTGGCGGCGCGCCTCGGCATCGATGTCATTCCTGGGAGCGGGGCAGGGAAGATCACCGCGTCGATCTTCGAGGCGTTGTGCGAGGGTGATCTGATTCAGCCGGTCTTCGTCTACGACTTTCCAACCGAGGTCTCACCGCTCTCGAAACAGCGGAAAGACGATCCAGACACCGTCGAACGATTCGAGCTTTACATCGGCGGCTTCGAAGTCGCGAACGCCTTCAGCGAGCTCAACGATCCGGTCGAGCAACGGAGGCGATTCGAGCAGCAGCTTCGTGAGCGCAAGGGTGGCGACGAAGAAGCGCACGGGATGGACGAAGACTACATCCGCGCGCTGGAGTACGGCCTGCCGCCGACAGGCGGTGAGGGGATTGGGATCGACAGGCTGGTCATGGTGTTGACCAACAGCCCGTCGATTCGCGATGTGATTCTGTTCCCGCTGATGCGTCCCGAACGCCGTACGCCCGGCGAAGGTGGTCAGCGTTTGACCTGAATCGTGACGACCTGCTCCGACGGGATCGGTACGCCGTTCCGCGTGGCCGGCGTGTACTTCCAGTTCCGCGTCGCCTGGGAGACGAGCCGGTCGTAAACGGGATGCGCCGATTCCTTGACCGTGGCGTTTGTGACTTTGCCACTCTCATCGATCAGCACAACGAGCACGAGCCTCGCATCAGCGCGAGATGCGAGGTCGGTGGGCATTGGCGGAACTTCCTGCGAGAGCGCGACAGGAGGAACGATCTTCGGCGGTGCAGCCGTAGGGCTGGCAGCGACGGGCGGTGGCGGCACTGGCTCGGGCGGCGCTGCGATGACCTTCACCGGTACCGCAGTGGCATTGGCGAGATCGATGAATCCTTTGGCCAGTGTCTCGAGGTCCTGCTTCGTGTTCGCGTCGGAGAACGCCGGATCATTCAGCAGTGTCAGGACGAGCGAGAAGTTCTTGACCGCTTCCTCGTTCTTCTTGTCTGTATATCGGTCGCGGCCTTCGGCGAACACGCGTCGAGCAATCGTCGGCAGCAGCTTTTGACGAACTTTGGTGACGAGTTCCACGAACCGCGGTGGCGCGTCCTCTGACGATGGAATGAAAGTCGGCGATGAATTCACGAGCGCTTCAATCGCGGTGCTCGCATCGCCCTGACGCCCGAGCGCGAGGAGACAGAGCGCTTTGTACTGTTGCGCCTCGACACTGTCGAGCGAAGCGACAACCTCGAGCGCCTTGTCATACTCGGCGCCGGCGTAAAGCGTCTTGTAATCGACCTCGGAGACCTGGGCGCCGGATGAGCTGGCGAGAGAGAGCGTCAGAATCAAGCAGCCGCAGGCGCCTGGAAGCCAGCGGAGCCTTCTCATCATCTTGATCTCATGTCCACTGAGATACGTGGTGAATCTTTAGGGGTTACTCGGGCCATCTGTCGTTTCTCACCGAATTGCGGGTGACGGAAGACGATCTCATGATCACCGATTGGTTGCTCTACGTTGGCCAGAGGAGTATCGCCTATCAGGGTCCCATCCACAAACACCTGCGCCCAGGGCAAGGCGTTGATGTTCATGGCTACGCGAGGGATTGTAAGCGAAACCGGGGCTCCGCGTCCCGCTGAAACAACGACTTTCACAGTTTGCCGGAAGTTGAACTGTTCCGAGATGAAATCGAGCTCGTGGCCGCCTGGTGGCAACATGATGCGGCTGATTTCACTGGTTCCGATGACACGTCCATCCTCGACAACCTGCATGGAAAATGGGGCTTGCAGCGTGATCCAGCCCCACGATGCCGACGCGGTGGCCGGGGTGCCGCCAACCACGAGAGAGGCGGTGGCGCCGGCTTCCACCTGCACAGAACGCTGATACGAGGCCGTCTCGCCTTTTACCGTCACCTGATGACGCCCGGCCGAAAGCCCTCCAATGGTCAGCGGTGTCTGGCCCCGAGCGGTCCCGTCCACGGTCACGGCGCTTCCAGCCGGATCGCTGACGACGGACAGACTGCCGGTCTGCACCGGGGGACGTGCGGGCGCCGACGTTTCGGCCCACTCGATGTGATAGGCCTTCGAGACGCCGCTGGAAACCTCGATGTTCATCTGCTTCGAGCTCGACCCTCGCTGCACCACCAACCGATGAGCGCCCTCGGGCAGTGTCAAGGTCAGCGGCGTCGTCCCGCGCACGGCATCATCGATTCGAACTTCCGAGCCTGGCGGATCCGTCTCGACACTCAGCGATCCCGTCAGCGCCGGCGCCGGCCGGAGCGTCAGAGCCGCGGCTACCGCGCCGGCCGCACCGAGGATAGCCAGCGTGAGGCCAATCGCGATCATCGCCCGCTTGCGGACCTTGATGACGACCGGGATACCGGGGGACACCTCGGCAGGATTGGTCTCGCTGGCGAACTCAAAGGTCGCATCATCGCGCTCGGTCTCTGGCGTCGGGACCGGTTTGGTCCGGACCGACCCGACCGTTTTGACGTGAGCTGAGTCAGGTGTCACGGTGCTGGCACTTAGCGCGATGCATGCCAATTCGGCCGGGCAGTATTGCGCGAATCTGAATGTGATGGCTCGATTAGTCCGCCTATCGGAGGACTCTTTTCGTGTTTCTTAATGCACTCTCGGGAAGCCGGACGCGTTCATAATATAAATGGAAGCCAGCGTGTCATTCGAGTTGTTTATCGCCCTCCGATACCTGCTGGCGCGTCGCCAGCACTCCTCTATTTCCCGAGTCTCGCTGTTTTCGACCATTGGAGTCGCAGTTGGCGTGATCGCTCTAGTGGTGGCGCTCGCGTTGATGACGGGGCTCCAGGGCGAGTTGAGGAATCGCATCCTCGGGTCCACAGCTCATGTGTATGTCTGGAAGACCGGCTCGTTGGGAGACTACAAGTCCGAGGTCGCGAATCTAAGCGCGGTGCCTGGTGTCGCCGGCGCCGGGCCCGCGATCATCGGCAAGGCCATTGTCTCGTCGGACCGCGCCGATGCCTTCATCACTCTCAAAGGCGTTGACCCTGTTCTCGAGGGTCATGTCACGGACATCGAGCGAACGTTGAAGCAGGGGAGTCTCGCGGGCTTGGCCGAGCAGGGCGAGGACGATCGCCCCGGCATCCTCCTCGGGAACGACCTGGCGCAACAACTGAACGTAAAGGTCGGCGATGAGATCACTCTCATCACTCCAGGTGGCTCGCTTTCGCCGATGGGCCTCATTCCACGCAATCGGCGTGTCCGGGTCGTCGGAATCTTTCAGCTCGGTCTGTACGAATACGATTCGGGCTACGGCTTCGTCAGCCTCGAGTTTGCCGGCCGCCTGTTTTCGAAAGAGGTTCCCGATCTGATTCAACTGCGTGTCAACGACATCTGGGCCGCGGCCGATATCGCCAAGTCGATCCCGCAGCGCCTCGGTCCGGAGTACGTCAGCGAGGATTGGTCCGAGCTCAATCGCTCGCTCTTCTCGGCGCTGTGGCTCGAGAAGATGGCAATCTCGATCACCATCGGCCTGATCGTCATGGTCGGTGCGCTCAACATCATTTCCTCGCTCATTCTGCTCGTGCGGCAGAAAAGCCGCGACATCGCCATTCTCAAGACGATGGGGACCTCGAGCACGCGCGTGATGGCGATCTTCATGATGCAAGGGCTGGTGATTGGAGTGATCGGCACGACCGTGGGCGGCCTTGCCGGCCTTGGCCTGTGCTGGGTGCTCGACACCTACGAGTTGATTCAGATCCCGATGGACGTCTACCAGGTATCGCATGTGCCGTTCGTCGTGCAGTTGCGTGACTTCCTCTTCGTGGTCGTGGCCACGATCACGATCTGCTTTCTCGCCACGATCTATCCGTCTCGCCAGGCGTCGCGGCTCGATCCGGTCCAGGCGCTCAGGTTCGAATAGTGGCGTTCGTCGAGATCCAGGGGCTGAACAAGGTCTATCACCTCGGGGAGCAGCGCATCCACGTGCTGCGCGACCTGGAGCTGCGCGTCGCCTTTGGCGAGATGGTCGCGATCGTGGGTGCGTCAGGCGTGGGCAAGAGCACGCTCCTGCACCTGATCGGCGGTCTCGATCGCGCGGACGCGGGACAGATCGTCGTTGCCGACACGAACCTGCGCGCCCTCGACGATGGCGCGCTCGTGCAGTTTCGCAATCGAAACGTCGGCTTCGTCTTCCAGTTCCATCACCTGATGCCGGAATTCGACGCGGCAGAAAACGTCGAGATGCCGATGCGGATCGCCCGGCTGCCTGGCGGCGATGCGCGCCGTCGCGCGACCGATCTCCTATCGCGAGTGGGTCTGGGAGAACGTGTCAAGCACCGGCCGAGTGAGATGTCTGGAGGCGAGCAGCAGCGCGTGGCGGTCGCGCGCGCGCTGGCGATGAAGCCGGCGCTGCTGCTGGCCGACGAACCGACTGGGGATCTCGACGAGAACACCGCTGACTCGCTGCACACGCTGCTGAAGGACATGCATGGCGAGCAGGGGCTGACGTCTATCATCGCCACGCACAACCCGCGCCTGGCGGCCGCGTGCGATCGCGTGTTCAGACTCGAGCGCGGGCAGCTGCACGCGCAGTAGCTGGGTAACTGGGTAACTGGGTAGCTGGGTAACTGGGTAGCTGGGTAACTGGGTAGCTAGGTAGCTCGGTAGCTCGGTAGCTCGGTAGCTAGGTGTATCGGTAGCTCGGTAGGTCCCGACCAACCCAGCTACCTAACAACCCAGCCACCTAACAACCCAGCCACCCAGCCACCCAGCCACCCAGCCACCTAGCCACCTAATTCGTCTGCGTGGTTGCTGTTGCGTACGCCCAGTGCCGCGTCGCACGCTGGACGACGTCGTCGATATCCTCCTGCAGCAGGAATCGATCTTTGACGAGCGAGGCGGCGGCGGTGCGTATGCGTCCCAGGTAATCTTCTCGATCCCGATAACGCTCTTCAACCGAGAGGCGCGGATCGCGGCGCGCCTCGCGCTCGGCCTTCGTGCGGGCGAAGGGCACGTACGATCCAAGCAGCGCATAGAGCGTCGTCGGATTGCCAACGCGCTCGGCTCTGAAGTTCCAGCCCGTTGTCGTTGCAAGAGGCACGACAAGCTCCGGTACCCGGATGCCTGCGACCTCGTTGCCGTCGGCATCGACCTTCGGGACGAGGAACGGAAGAGCAGCGAAGTGACCTTCGTCGAGATGTCCCGGTCCCTCGATGGTGCGCGGATCACCGACACCGGGTATCGCAGGAAAGCCGATGGCCTTCAGCTGCACCAGTGTCTGATCGCGCAGCGTCGCGTGCCGGCTGTCTGGTGGACGCGTGCCCGACTCGACCCACTGATACGCCGCGCGAAGAATTGCCCGCATGACGTTGCCCTGCGGCATGGGATTGCCGAGCGCTTGGCCGGTGCCGGGGGTCGGTGGAAAAACGGCTTCACCGTGCTGTGTGCCGGCCAGATGGTATATGCGGACGTTTTCCGGCAGGTCGGCGTCGCGGGTGCCGTCCGGTGTCAGGTGCGTCAAGGCGGCAGAGCGGCCAAGGCCCCAGTACTCCACCGACGTATTGGTGTAGATCACCTTCGGTACCTGATTTGGTCGATAGGCAGCGAGGATGCCGTCACGCTCACCACGCGGTCCAGCCTGGGCGAGATCCGTGAACGGATATTGCGTAGCGGAGAAGGTGTTGTAGCCCGGCGCTGCGAATCGCTCGTTGAATGACCCCTGTCCCGCGCCGGCGATATGCGGCCACACGAGATCGAACACGCGGCGATCCTCTTCGTCCGCGTTGAAGCCGTCATGCAGGAACTGACGCAGGAAGCGGCCGCTCTGCGAGGCGCCGAAGATGTACGCCGTTCGACCACGAATGGGCAGATCGGTTCGATAGCGGAATGCCGATGCCGCGTCGCGAACGGCCGCCATCCCGACGCCGGCGACCTTGGCGCCGCCCGCCGGGTAATCGATTTCATAGAGCCGGCCCGGTTCGAATCCCTCGTCGAGCACGATGTGCACGCGCGAGTTCTGCACGTTGAACCGCCACTTCTCGCGATTGATCCGCGTCGGCGTTCCCCAGAATCGATCGCGAACCGTCAGCGACGCCGTTCGATCATTCAGGTCGAGCGGAGGATATGCCGGCAAATCTGCCGGTGACGTGTCTGTCTGCTTTGCGTCGACGATGAAGGAGTAGCGCACACGGCCTTGCACGTCTGCGGCAGGCGCCTCGATCCTGACGAAAGGCGGCTGAACGTCGAATTGCCAGCCGACCCAGACGAGGGTGTATCCCTCCTTCATCAGGAAGCCGTCGCCGAAATCGGCGGCCTCCATCGGGTCCTGGCTGCCACCCGCACCTCGATTAAAGCGTCCGAGCAGTCCCTTGCGTCCGCGATTGGCGATCTCGAACAGGAGCGCGCCGTTGCCTTTCTGTGCTTCAACTGGTCGAAGGACGTACAGGTCGGCGGAGAAGTGGACGCGCCCGTCGTCCGCGCGGGCCGCGTGCTCGAGATCGACGACTCGCGAGTTGTGCTTGTCCGCAGGGTCGAGAGCGAACTCGATCGTGCCGGTGAGCTTCTCGTACGGACCAACCTGACCGAACGCCTGGCTTCCGGCTACCACTGTGCGATTGGCGATCGTGACCTTGGTGACTTCGGCACGCGCGTCCGTTGCGACCGCCAGCGCACATGTGAGGAATGCGAGGAGCCTACGTAAGTTCGTTCGCATCGTTCCTCCAAGTCCGGCTGAAGCCGGACACTTCGATCTCAAGTCCGGCTGAAGCCGGACACTACGATCTATTCAACCCCCGACAGTTCGAATACCGTCTTCGCCATGATCGAGTTGTCGTCTTCGCCTCGCCCGGCCGCCATCGTTGCGTGCAGAAGCTGTTGCACGACGGCCGTGACCGGCGCCGCCGTATCGGTCTCCGCGAGCGTCGAGACGACGTTGCGCATGTCCTTTGCGAACAGATGCGTCTTGAAGCCCGGCTTGTAGGTTCCCTTCAGCGCACGTTCACCGTGCACCTCGAGGACGCGACTCGCCGCGAATCCGCCGAGCAGCGCCTCGCGGACCTTTCCCGCGTCGACGCCCGCCTTGCGCGCCAGCGCCAGCGCCTCGGCGACGACGGCGAGCGTGCCGCCGATCACCATCTGGTTGCACAGTTTGCAGAGCTGACCGGCGCCTGACTCGCCGACGCGCACCACCTTCTCGGGATTTCCCATCGTATCGAGCAGTGGCTTGACGGCATTGAAGGCATCGAGATCGCCGCCGACCATGATCGACAGCGTTCCAGCGATGGCACCGATGTCGCCGCCACTGACCGGCGCGTCGAGCATCGTGGCGCCGAGCGACTTGGCGCGTTCGGCCAGCCGCCGCGCCGGGCCCGGTGCGATGCTGCTCATGTCGATGATGATGGTCCCTGGTTGAATCGCGCTGAACACGCCATTCGGTCCGGCGAGGACCAATTCGACATCTGGTGAATCAGGCACCATCGTGATGATGCGTGTGGCGTGACGCGCGACGTCCGCTGGCGACGACGCCCGCGTCGCGCCGGCGGCGACGAGATCGTCGACGGGACCCTGGCTACGGCTGTAGACAACGAGTGGATAACCCTTCTTGAGAATGTTCTTGGCCATGGGCCGGCCCATGAGGCCGAGTCCGATGAATCCGACGGTTTCAGGCATGCGGGAAAGTATATTGGGGACGGGCAGTCAACTCCCAACTCCGAAAATTCAACTCCCAATGGCACGCTCCGGGCACGGGACGTAGGGATCAATTTGGGCGTCGTTCGGGAGTTGGGAATTGGAGGTTAGGAGTTGGGCGTTAACGGTGGATACGTTGTTCTGGTGCAGGTGACCGTCAGGCCAGAGATGCTGGCCGAATTCGAACGCCTGCTGTTGCACAACGCGAAGGAGTCGGTTGCGCGTGATCGCGGGTGTCTGCGATTCGACGTGAGCCAGCATGTCGATGATCCGACCCGCTGGGTGCTTCACGAGGTCTACGACGCGCCGGAATCGCACACGGCGCACCGGCAGTCTGCACACTTTCTCGCCTACGACGTCCTCGCCCGTGACGCCGTGATCGAGAAGACCGTGTCACGATGCGTGGTCAAGCAGTTGACGTAGTGCACGCAACGCCCGCGCGTGGCGGATCACTACCTACCAGGCGCGCGAGATGCGCCGATAAGCAGAAACGTGAGCTTCGGGAGACCTGTGTCGAGCAAGAGGCGTCAATAGAAGTGGGGAGCCGATCAAATCGCTCACTACAGGCATCTGACCAAAGCGAACGGCGAAACCCTAGCAGGTGTAGGACTTAGGCGGGTGAGGCCATTGGTGGCGCGCAAGCTTTGCCTTATAATGACGTTAACGAGGTCTTCGTCAATAGCCTCCTAACCCCAAGGCGGGCCGGATGTTCGAACGTTACACGGAAAGGGCGAGACGAGTTCTCTTTTTTGCCCGCTATGAGGCCAGCCAGCTCGGCAGCGTGTCGATCGAGACCGAGCATCTCCTTCTTGGACTGATCCGAGAAGGCAAAGGGCTGACGAGCCGGATTTTTGCGCGCTCGCATCTGTCCCTGGAAAACATCCGCAAGGAAATCGAGGGTCGCACGGTCTTCCGCGAGAAGGTGTCGACCTCCGTCGAGATTCC
>Ga0070664_100004967_pt1 | contig 10654 bp, 15 predicted proteins | sample KBSC73metaG_FD_65863 | JGI IMG/M metagenome (GOLD analysis project Ga0070664, IMG submission 65863) | Corn rhizosphere microbial communities from Kellogg Biological Station, Michigan, USA - KBS C7-3 metaG | ecosystem: Host-associated > Plants > Roots > Rhizosphere > Soil ... | reverse complement strand
TCGCCGTGCTCGTCATGCCGAGTCCTCTTCGAGTTGACGTTTGAGATCCGTGAGCGCGGAGACGCGGCGCTCCGTGAACTTGTCGATCCATCGGTCGTGGATGAGCCGGATCGGGACGGGATTGAGGAAGTGCAGCTTCTCCCGTCCTTGCTTCCGGGTCACCACCAGCCCCGCGTCCTCGAGGACGCGGAGATGCTTCATCACGCCGAACCGGGTCATCTCCAACTCGCTTTCCAGCTCCGTCAGCGTGCGGCCGTCACGCGTGAAGAGCCGGTCGAGCAGGAACCGTCGCGTCGGATCCGCGAGCGCCTTGAAGACCAGGTCGTCGTCATGCATGGACCATTATACGTGACCAAATGGTCACATGTCAAGTCCGCTGCCTCGACGCCGTCGTCGGGTGCGCCTCCCGCCGCCGAGCCTCGCCGGCCACCGGCGTCGGCCGCAGATTGCCCGCATGAACGCACCGCTCCTCATCCGCGCCATCGCCGCGCTCTCCCTCGTCGCCCTCGCGGCGGCTGCCTGCTCGAAGGGCGCCGAGCGCGCGGCACCGCGCGCCGACTCCGTGACGACCCCTGTCGGGACGCCCACGACGCCCGCGGCGCGCGACACGTCGGCCGCGGCGCCGGCACCAGCTGCGCCGGCGACCGCCACGCCACCGTCGGCACCACCGGCGTCGCCGACCTACACCGTGACCGAGCGTGGCATCGGTCCCCTTCGCTTCGGCGTGACGTTCGCCCAAGGGGACTCTGCACTCGGCGGCGCGCTGCTCGTGCCGGTGGGCATCGACACGACCGGGTGCGACTACCTCGTGTGGGACGGTGGCCCGCCCGGCGTGCACGTGATGTTCGACGAGCACCACATCGCGCGCGTCGACATCGACACGGCGAGCATCGCCACCGCGGCGGGCGCCCGTATCGGCGACGACGAGGCGCGCATCAAGCGGCTCTATCCCGGCCAGGTCACGGTGACGCCGCACAAGTACGTGGACGGCCACTATCTCACCGTGACGCCGACCGCGCCCGCCGACAAGCGCTACCGCATCGTCTTCGAGACGGTTGGTGGCCGCGTCAGCCGCTATCGCGCCGGCATCATGCCGTCGGTCGAGTACGTCGAAGGCTGCTCCTGACGACGGATTCCTGCGCGTGCTCCCCGTTCCACGTCTCCGCACTTTCCGCACATGCCGCTGAAGCTGTCCCCCGACGCACGCACCAAGGCGCTCGCGTCGATCCGTCGCTACTTCGCCGAGGAGCTGGAGCACGAGCTGGGCGAGCTGCCGGCCCAGCTCTTCCTCGACTTCGTGATCGAGGAGATCGGCCCGTCGATCTACAACACGGCGATCGTGGATGCGCAGACCTATCTCCGGGACCGCGTCGTCGAGCTCGAGGATGCGCTGCATGCGCCGGAGTTCCCGCATTGGGCAGACTTGCGCCGAGCCCCCCGCCGCCGCTGATTGAGCGGCGAGAGCGTTTTCAGGAGGATCGCCCATGGGTGCCGCCGCAGCTGCTGCCGTCCTCGTCAAGGAGCGCCACGTCGTGGAGGCATTCCAGCGCGCTCGCGCCACGAGCCCCGAGCGCGCCGTCGTCCCGGAGGACATCGGCGTCGATCTCGCTGGCATCGGCGGCCGCCGGCTGCTGCGCCACGCGGCGCTGCGCGCGACGCCGTCCGGCCTGTACTATCTCGACGAGCCGACGTGGGCCGCGCTCCGGAGCACGCGACGTCGGATGGTCTTCGTGGTGCTCGTGATCGTCGGACTCGCGGCGCTCTACTTCGCGACGGTGGCGGGCGGACACGCATTCTCGCACGCACGGTGAAGGAGTCGCGGCAACTTCTCCAGCATTTCCTCGCGGCCCTCGCGTATCGCACGCAGAAGGCGCTCCGCGACGCACCCGACACCTTCGGCGAGTTCAGCGCGGGGACGTTCGTCCGCACGCCGCACGAGCTGCTCTGGCACATGACGGGTGTGATCGGCTATGCGCGCACGCAGCTGCACAGCGGGACTTTCGAGCCACCTCGGCTGCCGACGTTCGCCGACGAGATCATCCGGTTCCACGATCTCCTGGCCGCGTTGCACGCGGACTTCGCCGACGAATCGCTCATCGCGCGGATCTCCGACGAGCAGTTCCTCCAGGGGCCACTCGCCGACGCGATGACGCACGCCGGCCAGCTCGCCCTGCTGCGCAGGCTCGCGGGCTCGCCGGTGGCGTCGGAAGATTTCATCGAGGCCGCGATCGATGCGTCGAACGTGAGCGCGCGGCAACCGCTGCCCGTGGCGCCGGACGACTGGTGGCGCCCCGACCAGCCGCCGCAGCCGCCCGGCCCGCGCCGCATGACGGGGACGAATCGCATCCAATGATCGCGCCGCCGCGCGACAACGACGCGTTCCGCTTTCCGGTCTCGGTGAAGGGTGTCGTCGTTCGCGACGACGCGGTCATCTTGCTGCACAACACGCGCAACGAATGGGAGCTGCCCGGCGGCAAGCTGGAGCTGGGTGAGTCACCGGAGGAATGCGTCGGTCGCGAGATCGACGAGGAGCTGCAGCTCGACGTCGAGCCCACGACGCTGCTCGACGCGTGGGTCTACACCATCACCGAAGGGGTCCACGTGCTCGTGATCACGTATGGGTGCAGGGAACGCTCGCTGCGCGACGCCGTCGTCAGCGCGGAGCATGCGCGGCTCCGCTGGGTGCCGCTCGCCGAAGTGAGCGCGCTGGCGATGCCCGACGGTTACAAGTCGTCGATCCGTCGCTGGGTGGAGCGCACGTGAGCGCCGCGCGACGTGTCCTCGCGGTCGCGCTGCTCGTCGCCCTCGGCGCCTGCGCGCAGGAGAGCTCGACGCACCCTGCTGCCATGGATCTGCAGGCCAGCGCGCACATCGATTCGATGAACGCGAAGCTGAGCAAGGTGTATCGCGACCGCGACTGGCGCGGCTACGGGCAGCTCTTCACCGACTCCGCCGTGTTCGAGTGGCCGGCGACCCCGAACGTGCGCGGCCGTCCGGGCCTCGAGGCGTTGGCGCGCGATGGCTGGAAGCCGCTCGACGACCTCGCGCTCCGTGTCGTGCCGCACTCGCGACGCATCGGCGCCGATCATGCCACCGAGTTCGGCGCGTTCGAGGAGTCATGGCGCGATTCGACGGGCGCCCGGAAGATCGAGTTCGGCCGCTATGCCGAAGTGCTCGCCCGCCAGCCCGATGGCACCTGGCTGATCGATCGCTTCCTCGGCTTCGAGGACTCGACCGTCACCCGCAAATAGCCGCATTCCCCCATTCCCGCACTTCTGCACTCCCGCAATGCCGCGTCCATACATCCTGAGCGAAACGAACTGGAAGGCCGTCCGCGACACGACGTTCGACGTCGCCGTGTTGCCGTGGGGCGCCACGGAGGCGCACAACTATCATCTCCCCTATGGCACCGACGTGATCGAGTGCGATCACGTCGCCGCCGAGTCGGCGCGGCTGGCGTGGGAGCGGGGGGCGCGCGTCGTCGTGCTGCCGACCGTTCCCTTCGGCGTCCAGACCGGGCAGCTCGACATCCCGCTCTGCCTCAACATGAACCCGAGCACGCAGCGGCTCGTGCTGCGCGATCTCGCGCAGGCGCTCGCGGGGCAGGGGATTCGCCGGCTCGTCGTCCTGAACGGTCATGGCGGGAACGAGTTCAAGGCGATGATCCGCGACCTCCAGCCGCAGGTGCCGAATCTCTTCCTCTGTGTCGTCAACTGGTGGACGGCCGTCGACGCGAAGCCGTACTTCGCGCAGCCCGGCGATCACGGCGGCGAGATGGAGACGAGCGTCGTGATGCACGTCGCGCCCGAGCTCGTGCTCCCACTCGCGGAGGCAGGCCCGGGTGCCGAACGGAAGGCACGCATCGCCGGTATGCGCGAGGGCTGGGCATGGGCGCCGCGTCGGTGGACCGCCGTCACCGACGACACCGGCGTCGGCGACCCATCCGCGTCGACGGCGGAGAAGGGCGCGAAGTTCTTCAAGGCCGCGACGGAGCGCATCGCGGGCTTTCTCGTCGAGCTCGCGAAGACGGACCCGGGCGACCTCTACGGGGTCTGACACGGGGCATCGCCCCTCTCGCGTGTCGTCTGTCCGAGGGCGCGATGAGAGGCGTGTGGTGGTCGAGACACCGGCGCGCGCCGCGCCCACTGTCACGCATCACCGAGGCTCCCATGGAATCGAAGCCCACCTGCAGTGGCTGCGCCCCCGCGCGCGCCACTGAGACCGTTCGCGACGGCATCGGCCGTCGCACCTTCCTCGCCCAGAGCGCCCTGCTCGCCGCCGGCGCATTGCTGGCGGCCTGTGCGGCGGGCGACGCCACGGCACCGGGCACGACGATCAGCTCGACGACCGACATCAAGGTTAGCGACTTCCCCGCGCTCGCCTCGGTCGGCGGCATCGCGCTCGTGAACGTCAGCGGCAACCCGCTGGCGATCGTCCGCACCGGCGACGCGAGCTTCGTGACGCTGTCGCGCATCTGCCCGCACCAGGGGAGCACGATCAACCCGAGCGGCTCGGGCTTCCTGTGCCCGGGCCACGGGGCGCGCTTCAGCGCCACCGGGCAGTGGCAGGGGGGCGAGCGCACGTCGAACATGCGGTCGTACGCCACCTCGTACGACGCGGCCGCCGGGACGATCACGATCGGCTGATCTCCGCCGGGCGTCATCGCGAGCGCTGGGTAAGTGCAGATCCCTCGACTTCGCTCGGGATGACGGCGAGAGCGTCATTCCGAGCGGGACGAGTCGAGGAATCTGCACCTGGTCAACGGTCCGGCCCTCCAGCGCGTCTAAGTACTGGAGGGTCGAGCATGACGATCGATTCCATCACCACGCTGGCGGCGACGACGGGCCTCACCCTGGTCCGGATCGGGTCGCGCGTGCTGCTCTCGCTGACGCACTGGGTGTTCGTCGCGCTCGCCTGGATCGCGCTCGCCTTCGTCGGCACCGCGATGCTGCTGCGGTGGAGCTGGAAGCCGCTGCGTCGATCGGCCGTCGCGGTCACCTCCGCCGTCCTCTCGGTCAGGCCCTGAGCTGCGTCGAGGCGTTGCGCGGCCGGCGTGTACACCGCCGCGCAACGCGCTCGCCGTCACTGCCAGATCAACTTGTAGCAGACGGCGCCGAGGATGCCGCCGATGATCGGGCCGACGATCGGCACGAGCGCATAGCCCCAATCCGAGTCGCCCTTGCCGGGGATCGGCAGCACGGCGTGCGCGAGCCGCGGCCCGAAGTCGCGCGCGGGGTTGATCGCGTAGCCCGTCGGTCCGCCGAGCGACAGACCGATCGACCAGACGATGAGTCCGACGAGCGCCGGTCCGAAGCCGCGCGACCAGTCGGAGCCCTGTGTGAGGTTCGCTGGCGACAGCACGGCGAGGATCCCGAGCACGAGGACGAAGGTCCCGACGATCTCCGTGATGATGTTCGAGACGCTGTGACGGATCGCCGGGCCCGTGCAGAACACGCCGAGCTTCGACGCGGGATCGTCCGTGGCGGCGAAGTGCGGGCGGTAGGTAAGCCAGACGAGCGTCGCGCCGAGGAACGCGCCCGCGATCTGCGCGATGACGTAGCCCATCACCTTCGTCCACGGGAAGGTGCCGATCGCGGCGAGCCCGATCGTGACGGCGGGATTGAGGTGCGCGCCGCTGATGCTGCCGACGGAATACACGGCGATGGCGACGGCGAACCCCCAGCCGGCGGTGATGACGATCCATCCGCCGTTCTGACCCTTGGTGCGATTGAGCACCACGTTCGCGACGACGCCGTCGCCGAGCAGGACGAGGAGTGCGGTACCGAGCAGCTCTGCGAGAAGAGGCGACATGAGGCAATGGCGAGAGGCGGGACGAGCTCGTGCGTGGGCGCAGGATGGTAGCTTGAGCGGGACGAGGCCGCCAGACACGCGCCCGCCGTTCGCCCCCCGGATGGAGCGTCACCGAAGCGCATGACGATTCGATTCACCGCCGCGGCATCCCTGTACACGCTCGCGCTCCTGCTCGCGTGCGCGCATCCCTCCGCGCGTACGCCAGCCGTATCGAGCGCCGACGGCTATCGCCTCGTGTGGTCCGACGAGTTCACCGGCGATGGCCCACTCGATCCCGCCGACTGGGGCTACGAGACGGGATTCGTGCGCAACCAGGAGCTGCAGTGGTACCAGCCGGAGAACGCCAGGCGCGTGAACGGCATGCTGGTGATCGAGGGGCGACGCGAGCACAGACCGAATCCGCGCTACGTGGCGCCCTCGACGACGGACGCCGCCGTCGCGCCGAACGCGAATCGTCGCGCGTGGGCGAACCGCGAGTTCATCGACTACACGTCGGCGAGCGTGAACACGCGCGGGAAGCACGTGTGGCGCTATGGCCGGTTCGAGATGCGCGCCCGCATCGACGTGCGCACCGGTGCATGGCCGGCCTTCTGGGCACTCGGCACGCGCGGCGCGTGGCCGGCGAATGGGGAGATCGACATCATGGAGTTCTACGACGACACGCTGCTGTTCAACGTGGCGTGGGGCGGCGCGAACGGCCCGGTGTGGAACTCGCGCAAAGTCCGGCTCGATCGGTTTCCACCGAACTGGGCGAACGCGTTCCACGTCTGGCGCATGGACTGGGACGAGCGCGCGATCAAGCTCTATCTCGACGACTCGCTGATGAACGTCCAGGATCTCTCGCGCACGATCAACGTGCCGCGTGCCGGCGCGAGCGGCACGCCGGCATCGCCGGAGAACCCGTTCCACGAGCCGGCGTATCTCCTGATCAATCTCGCGATGGGCGGCCAGCACGGCGGCGACCCGGCGAAGTCGGCGCTACCGCTGCGGTACGAGGTGGATTGGGTGCGGGTGTGGCAGAAGCAGTGAGGCTGTTGAATCGTGGATCAGACATTGGGGTCAGACCCCGAGGGCGGATGCTGGGGTCAGACCCCGAGGGCAAAGCCCGAGGGCTCTGACCCCTTGGCGGTAGTGGTCAGAGGTTGGGGTCAGACACCGCAGGTGTCTGACCCCTTGGCGTGATCCGGTCAGCCCAGCGGCGAACTTGGAGCGATCAGCGACGAGATTGGAAGCGGCGAGCGATCAGCGGTGAGCACTGAGCAGTCGGCTTGCAACCCGCCCACCATTGACTGCGCGGTCACGCCCTCATCCACTCACCAGCACCGCCGCCAGCGCAATCGCCGCAGGCAGCGCTTGCACGAAGAGAATCTTCCGGCTCTTTGCCGTTACGGCGCCGAACAGGCCGGCGGCGATGACGCAGAGCAGGAAGAACATGGCGACGCCGCGTCCGGCGTCGCCGAGCGAGAGGGACCAGAACAAGCCGGCGGCGAGGAAGCCGTTGTAGAGCCCCTGGTTCATCGCCAGCACCTTCGACTGCTCCGCCTGTTCCGCCGAGAGGCCGAAGGCGCGGAGTCCGGCGGGCTTCGTCCAGAGGAACATCTCGAGCACCAGCACGTAGACGTGCACCACCGCGACGAGTGCGACGAGTGCCGTGGCGACCGTCTTCATCGCCCTGCTGCGCGACGCGGCCGCTGCTTCGCCGAGATCGACTTCACGATGGTGCGCCCCCGACCCGACGCCGGCATCGGCGTCTTCGCCTGTGCAAGCGCGGCGCGAAGCAGTCGCTCCACCGGCGGCTCCTTCAACGTTGCGGGGCTCGGGAGTCGCACGAAGCGATTCTGGTTGCCGCTGCCGAGCAGGATGCCGTCCGGATCGGGAAGCGTGGCGCCATAGTAGAAAGACAGCGAGACGCCGTTCGAGCCGCAGGCGAGCGAGACGACACAGTCCGATGTGCGCTCGCTCGCCGAGTAGCCGATCGCGAGGAAGTTGTAGTTGTCGTACACCAGCTCGTTCGCCGTCGGCAACCGCTTGCGCATCATCGACCGGCACGCGCGAATGAGCTTCGCGTTCGCCGGATCGAACTTCGCGATGAACGACGCAACCTGCGTCGCCGCCGATGCCGTCGCCATTCATCCACCTGGGAATCGGTCCTCACCATGACCGGGCAGCAGGAAGCAAGCGATCACGATCCGCGTGAATGGCTCCCTGTTTCTGGTGGCCAGTATGCCATTCCCGCTACCGGGTACCCGCTTCCCGCGACTCGCCCTTGTAGTGCTCTATCTCCCCTTCGGCACCAGCTTCCACAGCTCCCCCGCCTGCTCGTCCGTCACGAGATAGAGCAGGCCGTCCGGGCCCTGCCGCACGTCGCGCACGCGCTGGTTGCGGTCGGCCAGCAGATGCTCCTCGCCCACGACGCGCGTGCCGTCGAGCACGAGCCGCACGAGCCGCTTGCCGCCCAGTCCACCGATGAACGCGTTGCCGCGCCAGGCCGGGAACGCGTTGCCCGTGTAGAACTGCAACCCCGACGGCGCGATGACGGGATCCCAGAAGTACACCGGCTGCTCCATCCCCGGGACCTGTGGCGCGGACGGACCGAGCGCGCTCGTGATCGGCTGCTGCCCCGAGTACTCGATGCCGTACGCCTGCAGCGGCCAGCCGTAGTTCTTCCCCTTCTGGATCAGATTCAGCTCGTCACCGCCGCGCGTGCCGTGCTCCACCTGCCAGAGCCGACCCTGCGGATCGAAGGCGAGCCCCTGCGGGTTGCGATGTCCCAACGTCCAGATCTCCGGCTTCGCGTCCGCTCGCCCGACGAACGGGTTGTCGTTCGGGACCGTCCCGTCGGGGCGGATGCGAATCACCTTGCCCAGGTGGCCGTCGAGCTTCTGCGCGTTCGGGCGCATCGGCGTGTCGGATCGCTCGCCGAACGAGGCGTAGAGCATCCCGTCGGGGCCGAAGGCGATGCGCGAGCCGAAGTGCTGTTTGCCGTTGTACGTCGGCATCACGCGGAAGATCACGCGCACGTCGTCGACGCGCGTTCGATCCGGCGACAGCACACCACGCGCGATGGCGGTGCCGTTGCCACCCTCGCGCGGCTCGCTGTACGTCCAGAAGATCGTGCGATCCGTCGCAAACGTCGGGCTGAGCGCGACGTCGAGCAGTCCGGCCTGACTCCCCGTCACGACGGGAAGGATCCCGGCGATCGGATCACTCGTCTCTCCAGACGCAGAGATGAGCCGCAGTCGGCCCGGCCGCTCCGTGACGAGGAATTGTCCGTCGGGGAGCGGCTCGACCGACCACGGATGCTCGAGTCCCTTCGCGAGCACGACGACGTCGAACGCGACGTTCGAGCTCACGGAGCAGATGCGCGTCTGTCCGGGGAACGCCGGCGTCTGGCCCTTCGCGTTCGGCGGGCGCGTCTCGATCGGGGTGCAGTTCGCGGGGAGTGCCGGCGCCGACGCCGTGTTCGGCGTCCCGCCCGAGCTCTGCGCGGCGGGCGCGGTGCAGGCGGCGAGTGTGGCGATCACACCGGTCGAAGCGGCGAGCGCGCGGGCGCCCCGCGCGCGCATGCGGATCGTGAGCATCGTGTGCGAAGTGAAGAAGGGTGAGTCGACGTCGACGGAACGTCGCATGGAACGTCGCAAACGCCAGTCCATCCCGCGAGTGTCAGCGCGCGAGCTCGTCGCGCAGCCAGCCGGCCGCGTCGCCCCCGGCCACCTCGCCGACCATGGCGATGAGGCGATCGGTAGTGCGGATCGGCTCCGTCATGAACCGCACGAGGATCCGGTCCATCGTCGGCGTGCCGACGCGCTCCTCCAGTCGATGGAGCAGCAGCGGCGCCTTCCCGTACGAGACCCGCGGTCCCGGCCTCTTCGTCGCGCCCGCCGTCCAGATCGGTGGCGTGTTCCCCGCGCGCTCGCGCCAGTTGGCGACGATGCCCTGGTACGCCGCCTCTCCCGACGCCTCGCGGACGTACCGCGCCGACACGAACTCGGCGAACGCCTCGTTCAGCCAGTTCTCCGGCCCCGCGGCGATGGCGCCCGAGCTCCAGAAGTGAGCGAGCTCGTGGCAGAGGAAGCGCTGCAGCGCGACGGTGGCCGTGTCGGCGACGCGCGTGATGACGATGTAGTTCTTGCGCGCGTAGCCCGGCCCGCCGCGTGGCGCGATCACGATCTCCACCGGCGGCAGCGGCGTCGTCGCGCCGTAGCGTGCGTCGAGATAGCGCGCGCACGACTTCGCCGTCGCGAGCACCTTCGGCGCGAGCGCGCCATCGGCGCCCGTCGAGTGCACGCCCACCTGCGCGTCGCCGTCGCGGCGAAAGGCCGGCGACGCCGACAGCGCGACGTCGATGAGCGGCACGTCGTTCGACAGCGCGAGCGTGTCGCCGCGACGGGCGCCCCGTCCGCTCGCGACCAGTGTCCACGCCGGCGGCAGGACGACGCGCACCCGCGCGACGATCGACTGCGTGAGCCCTTCGACGACCGGCTGCCAGTACGAGTCCAGCCCGAGCTCGACCCAATCCGGCCGAATCCCGTTGATGCTGTCCTCGCTGAACGTGGGGCGACCGGCGTACGCGATCTCCATCGTCGCCACCCCGCGCGCCCGGACGGCGGGCGCGAAGCGCACGCTCAGGTGCGCCGTACCTTCCTCGACGCGGCGCGAGTAGCCGAGTACGTCCGCGCCGCCGAGTCGCGACACGACGACCCCGTCGTTCAGGAGGAAGGTCGCACTGTCCCCGCGCAGCGCCTCGGCCGAGATCGCGACGCGCCACCGCGCGTCGATCGTGCCGGCGTCCGGCGCGACCTTCACGATGCCGTCGTACGACGCGATGCCAGGTCGCACCGCC
>Ga0070664_100004965_pt1 | contig 10654 bp, 10 predicted proteins | sample KBSC73metaG_FD_65863 | JGI IMG/M metagenome (GOLD analysis project Ga0070664, IMG submission 65863) | Corn rhizosphere microbial communities from Kellogg Biological Station, Michigan, USA - KBS C7-3 metaG | ecosystem: Host-associated > Plants > Roots > Rhizosphere > Soil ... | reverse complement strand
ACCACCGCGGCGCCCCGCCCGGCCTCCGCGGCAAGGAGCGACCTGAGCGACTCGCGCCCGGCGCGATCGAGCGCCGAGGCGGGCTCGTCCAGGAGCCAGAGCGCCGGGCCAAGCGCAAGCATCGAGGCGACGATGACCCGCTGCAGCTCCCCGCCGGAGAGGTGCGCGGGATCGCGCTCGGCCAGGCGTGTCAGGCCGAACCGCTCGAGCGCGGCTGCAGCAGCCGCCTCGATGCGCCCCACGGGCCAGCCGAGGTTGGCCGGCGCGAAGGCGACCTCTTCGCGCACGGTGGCGGCGACCCCGGAGAGCTGCGAGGCGGGGACGGCGGTGACGAAGCCGATCCGCCCCACGAGGCCGGCCCGTCCGCGCGGGTCGTGCGGATCGATTCCCAGCGCGCGCACGCTGCCGCTCAGCTCACCGCCGGTGTGGCCCGGCGCGAGGCCCGCCGCCGCGAGCAGCAAGGACGTGCACCCGGCGCCGAGCGCGCCATAGAGCCACGTGACCTCGCCGGACCGGATCGTGAGCGAGATGTCGGCGAGGGCCGGCGTGTGGGCGGCGGAATAGCGGAGCGTCACCCCGTCGAAGACGAGCGCGGGCGTGGCGTCGTTCACGCCAGGAGGCGCCAGGCGATGCCGGCGACGACGAGCGCGCCGATGGCCCAGCGCGCGATGCGATCGCCCGCACGGTGCGGCAGCGGGGCGAGCGGGGTGCGCGCCACGCGGGCGCCGAGCCCCCGCATGTCGAGCGCCATCGCGCGGTCGTCCGCCTCGGTGAGCATGCCGAGCACGAGCGGCGCCGTCAGGGGAACGAGCGCGCGGACCCGGCCCGCGACGCCGCGTCCGGTGCGCAGGCCACGGGCGCGCTGCGCCTCGAGGATGGCGGCGGCGCGGCGGCGGAAGCGGGGCGCGGCCTGGAGCGTGGCCACCACGAGGTAGGCCGCGTGAAACGACCAGCCGCGCTCGGCCACCGCGTCGAGGAAGCGGCTCGGGTCGAACGCGGCGAAGAGCACGAGCGACGCGGTGGCGACGGCACCGAGCCGGGCACCCTGCGCCGCGGCCGCGGCGAGCCCCTCCCGCGACACCGTGAGTGACCGGGGATCGAAGCTGCCGCCCACGCCGTGGAGCAGCGCGAGGAGGACCCAGAGGGGCAGGCATACGAGCGCCGCGCGCGCCACGGCGCCGGCGTTCCCCGTGATGAGCGCGAGCACCGCCGTGAGTGCGTAGAGCGCGAGGGGACCCGCCGGCGCCGGCACGATGAACGCGAGCGCCGCCGCGCCGGCCACGACCACGAACAGGGTGAAGGGGTGCGCGCGTGCGGCGAGCCCGGCGCGGGGCGTCACCGCGCCAGCGCCCGCCGGGCCCAGGGGTAGCGGCCCAGCACGCGCTCGGGAAGGGCGCGGAGCACGGCGCCGGCGAGGAGGAAGACGATGGTCTTGTCGAGGAGGTCGGTACCGAGGCTCGACGCCGTGAGCGCCTGCGGGGTGGTGAGCCCGAGGCGGGTGAGGAGGATGGTGACCGCCGTGACGCCGGTCGCCGTGACGCCCTTGAACACGAACCACGAGATCACCGCCGACAGCGCACCGGCCAGGGCGCCGACCACGAGGCCCCAGGCGAGCGAGCGCGGCACCGAGCGGAAGCCCCCGCGGAGGGCGGCAAAGCCCGCGAGCAGCGCGATCAGCACCTGCACCGCGGCGAAGGGAAACCAGATGAAGCCTTCGTACAGCGAGCGGACCGTCTGGCTCACGATTCCGGTGATGGCGCCCGCGACCGGCCCGGCGAGGGCGCTCGCGATCACGGTGCCGACGGTGTCGAGATAGAGCGGAAGGCCGAGCTGGTTGACGACGAAGCCGATGGCGAGGTTGAGCGCCACAGCCGACGGGATGAGAGCGAGGAGTCTGGGCGACATGTATATTGTGAGGTCTCCAATCCAATCTCGGGGTGGATTTCCATCCCGGCAACCCTCAATTCGCGTTTCCAGCCGCGTGCCAACGTTGATCACTCTCCGCCATTCGCTCGCCGTGCTTGCCTGCGCGGCGCTCGCCCTGCCTGCCACCGCGGCGGCGCAGCGCCCCGTGGCTGCGCCCCGGCCCTCCATCCTCGACGACATCCGCTACCTGGCGGATGACCGCCTGGGAGGGCGCCTCACCGGATCACCCGGTGCCGACAGCGCCGCGGCGTACCTGGCCCGCCGCTTCGCCGATGCGGGGCTCCAGCCCGCGCCCGGCGGGTGGTTCCAGACCTTCGCCATCTCGCCCGACGCGCCGACCGCCCGCGCGGCGGACGTCGGCGGCAAGTCGGGACGCAATGTGATCGGCGTGCTCCCCGGCAGCGACCCCGTGCTCCGGAACGAGACGCTCATCATCGGCGCGCACTACGACCACCTCGGCGGCGGCGGCTACGGCGCGCTCGACGCGCCCGACAGCACCGGCCGCGTGCACAACGGCGCCGACGACAATGCCTCGGGCGCGGCGGCCCTGGTCCATATCGCCGAAGCGCTGGCCGCCGCGCCGCCGCGCCGCACGGTGGTCTTCATCGCGTTCAGCGGCGAGGAGCTGGGCCTCTTCGGCTCGGCCTACTACGTGAAGCACCCGGTCTACCCGATCGGGACCACGCTCGCGATGATCAATCTCGACATGGTCGGACGGCTCCGGAACCAGCGGCTGATCGTCTACGGCACCGCCACCGCCCGCGAGTTCCCCGCCCTGCTCGACTCGCTCAACACGCCCCGGCGCTTCGACCTCCGGAGTCAGGGCGACGGCTACGGTCCGAGCGACCAGTCGTCGTTCTTCGCGGCGCGCCTGCCGGTGCTGCACCTCTTCACCGACCTGCACGCCGACTACCACCGCACCACCGACGACTGGCAGAAGATCAACGAATATGGCGAGGCCATGGTGGTGGACTTCGCCGCCCGCCTGGCCACGGCGCTCGGCAACCGGCCCGCCGCGCTCACCTTCGTGGACCAGGCCCCGCCGCAGGCGCACACCGGGACCGCCGTCACCGCCGGCTACGGCGCGTACCTCGGCACCATCCCCGACATGACCGACAATCCGGGCGGCGTGTCGCTGAGTGGGGTGCGGAGCGGCAGCCCCGCGGAGCGGGCCGGCCTCCGCGCAGGGGACATCATCACGCGGATCGGCACCCACGACGTGCCCGACCTGCAGGCGATGACCGACGCGCTTCGCGAGCACAAGGCGGGCGACGTGGTCGAGATCCGGATCCGCCGCGGCACCGACAGCCTGGCGGTCACGGCCACCCTCGGCACCCGGAGCTGACCGCATGCCCATCCTCGATGCGAGCCGGGCCGTCGCGGCGCTGCGGGGCGCCTTCGCGCGGGAAGCGGGCCGCCAGGAGCTGCTCCGGATCGCCGCGGAGAAGATCCAGGCCGCGGGTTCGCCCTACACGTCCGTGTACCTCTACATGCTGGACGGCGATGAGCTGGTGCTGGAGGCCTACGCCGGGCGGGAAACGGAGCACACCCGGATTCCCGTGGGGAAGGGCGTCTGCGGCACCGCCGTGAGCACCGGACAGGACCAGAACGTGGGTGACGTGGGATCGATCGGGAACTACATCGCGTGCAACATCTGGACCCGCTCGGAGCTGGTCGTCCTCATCCGCCGCGGCGCCGCGATCCTCGGCCAGATCGACATCGACAGCGACGTCCCCGATCCCTTCACCCCGGATGAAGAGGCCGAGGTGCGGAAGGTGGCCGAGGCGCTCGCGGTGCTGCTCTGACGGCGGTTCGCGGCGTCGAGCTGTTCGAGCGCCGTGCCGGCAGCGGGCCCGAAACGGTGGTGCTGCACGGCGGCCCGGGCGCGCACCACGACTATCTCCTTCCCGGCTTCGATTCGCTGGCCACCGGCCGCACCCTCATCTACTACGACCAGCGGGGCGGGGGCCGCTCGCCGGTCCCGCGTGACGTGCCGGTCGGCTGGCGCGAGCAGGTCGCCGACCTCGAGGCGCTCCGGCAGGTGTGGGGCCTCGAGCGGCTCAGCATCGCGGGATATTCGTGGGGAGCCCTTCTCGCGCTGCTCTACGCCACCGAGCATCCGGGGCGCGTCTCCCGTCTCGCGCTGGTGTCGCCCGCGCCGGCCTGGCGCGAGGCGCGCGAGCGGTTCGAGGCGGAATTCGCCCGACGGAATCTCGATCCAGCCCTGCAGCGGGAGCGGGCCGCGCTCAGGGAGAGCGGCCTCCGCGAGCGCGATCCGGACGCGTATGCGCGGCGCGTCTTCGAGCTGAGCGTGGTGCCCTACTTCCACGATCCCGCCCGCGTGGCCGACCTGACACCCTTCCGCGTCACCGGCCGCACCCAGCATGAGGTCTGGGCCAGCCTGGGCGATTACGACCTGCGGCCCGCGCTCGCGAGCCTCAAAGTGCCCGCCACCGTGCTGTACGGGACCGACGACCCGATTCCCGCCGACTCCGCCGAGGCTGTGGCGGCGGCGCTCGGCGCGCCGCTGCATCGGCTGCCCGCCTGCGGCCACGTTCCCTACGTCGAGTCCCTTCCCGCCTTCACCGCCATCCTGGAGGACTTCCTCGGCCGCTGATCCGACGCGGTTAAGCTTCGGGATGCCCGCCGTCCGACCCACCCCCTTCGATCTCGTCTTCGGTGATCTGGCGCCCGATCGCTTCCCCGCGGTGCGGGCCGAGCTGGAAGCCGCGCAGGCTGCTCCGCGCGACCGCGACAGCTTCCTGATGGCGCGGTCCACCATCCAGCTGGTGCGCGAGCTGCTGCCCGAGGAAGGCAGCGGCGAGGAGGTCGGCCAGCTCGCTGCATTCCTCCACCACGCGTACCTCTTCTGGCTCGCAGGGACGCCGACACTCGAGTTGACCGGCGTCGAGCTGTCGGCACTCCTTGGGGACCCGGCTGAACCGGGCCCGGCCGCCCCGCCGCCCGAGTTCTACGTGGCCTTTCCCACCCGACGCGTCTGGGTCGCCGCGATCGCGGATGCCCCGCCCGAGCCGCTGGACGGCTGCTTCCTCGGGCTGGAGGCCGATGGCTCTCTCTCGGTGCTCGCGGCGCTCGGTCTGCGCCCTGACCGGCCCGGCCTGAGCGTGGCGGAGGTGCGCGGGCCGCGGGAGGCCACCGCCGGCCGGGCCGACGGGAGCCCGCTCTTCGGGGCGGCACTCGCGGGCGGCGACGCCGCGGGCCTGGCGTCGGTCACCGACGGCGCCGAGCTGCCCGAGCTGGGCTGGCGCGCATGGCTTGCCGCGGGGCGGCATTCCGGTGACTGACGGTCTCGCCGAATTTCAGGAGCGCCAGGCGATCGCGGCCGCGCTCGAGGAGATCGGCTCGCTCCTCGAGCTCAAGGGCGAGAACCGGTTCCGCGTCCGCGCCTTTCGCACGGCGGCGCGCGCCCTGGCCGGCTTCGGCGGCAGCCTCCGGAGCGGCCTCGAGGATGGATCGCTGGCGCGCACCCGCGGCATCGGCCCGGTGACCCTGGCCATCATCGCCGAGCTGCTGCAGACCGGCCGCGCCTCCCTCCTCGACGATCTCCGCGAGGAGATTCCGGCGGGCCTGGTCCGGCTGATCGAGGGCGCCGGGCTCAGCGTCACCCGCGCGCAGCTCATCCACGAGCGGCTCGGCATCGAGACCGTCGAGGAGCTCGAGGCCGCGGCGCTCGATGGCCGGCTCGCCGCACTGCCGCGGTTCGGCGCGAAGACGGCCGCCGGCATCGTCAAGGCGATCGCCGATCGCCGCGAGGCCTCGCGCTATCGCCTGCTCCATCGCGCGCTCGCGGAGGCCGAGACCCTCCGCTCGGCGCTGCGGCAGCTGCCGGGAGTGCTCCGCGTCGAGGCGGCGGGAGAGGTGCGACGCTCGATGGAAGTGGTGAGCGAGCTGGTCATGGTCATCGTCACGGAGGACGCTCGCGCCCTCGAGCGCGGATTGGGCCCGGTGGCGGGCGCGCGGCTCGTCGTGGCCACGCCCGCCACGGCGGGCGCCGCGCTGCTCACCGCCACCGGCAGCGACGATCACCTCCGCGGCCTGGGCGAGCGCGCCGCCGCCCGGGGGCTCGCGCTCGCCGATGGGGCGCTCACGCGCGGCGGCACCGCGCTCCCCGCTCCCGACGAGACGGCGGTGTACGCCGCCCTCGACCTGCCGGTCATCCCGCCCGAGCTTCGCGAGGGGCGCGGCGAGATCGAGCTGGCGGCGCGCGGCACGCTGCCCATCCTCGTCGAGCGCGGCGACCTCCGGGGATGCCTGCACTGCCACACACGGGCCTCCGACGGCACCAACACGATCGAGCAGCTGGCCGTCGCGAGCCGGAAGGCGGGCTACCAGTGGCTCGGGATCACCGACCACAGCCAGGCGGCCGCGTACGCCGGCGGCCTCCGGCCCGAGCAGCTCCTCCGCCAGCTGGAGGAGATCGACCGGCTGAACGACGAGCTGGCGGGCATCCGGATCCTCAAGGGGATCGAGGCCGACATCCTGCAGGACGGCGCCATCGACTACGATGACGACCTGCTCGCGCGGCTCGATTTCGTGATCGGGTCGGTCCACAGCCGCTTCGGCATGGCGGCGGACGCCCGCGCGATGACCGCGCGCATTCTGGCGGCGATGGACAGTCCCTTCCTCACGATCCTGGGACACCCGACGGGCCGGCTCCTCCTCTCGCGCGATCCCTACGAGGTGGACCTCGACGCGGTCATCGCGCGTGCCGCCGAGCGGGGCGTCGCGATCGAGATCAACGGCGATCCGCACCGGCTGGACCTGGACTGGCGGCACCTCGCCCGGGCCCGCGCCGCCGGCGTCGCGATCTCGATCGGCGCCGACGCGCACAGCCTCGCCGGCATCGGCAACATGGAGTTCGGGCTCGCGATGGCGCGGAAGGGCGGGCTCGCGGCCGGCGACGTGCTGAACACGCTCTCTGCCGACGAGTTCCTCGCCTTCGCCCGGCGCCGCCGGTGAAGGCCGGATCCCGGAAGGCGCGCGCGGCGCGCGCCCTCGAGGTGCTGGCCCGGCTCCGGCACGAATATCCCGACGCGCACTGCGAGCTGGATCACCGGAATGCCTTCGAGCTCCTCTGCGCCACGATCCTGTCGGCCCAGTGCACCGACGTGCGGGTGAACCTGGTGACGCCGATCCTCTTCCGGAAATACCCCGACGCGCCGGCGCTGGCGCGCGCGCGCACCCCGGCGCTCGAGGCGATCATCCGCCCCACCGGCTTCTTCCGGAACAAGGCGAAGAGCCTCATCGGCATGGCGCAGGCCCTCGTGGCCGATCATGGCGGCGAGGTGCCGCGGACGATGGACCAGCTGCAGGGCCTGCCCGGTGTCGGGCGGAAGACGGCCAATGTGATCCTGGGCAACGCGTGGGGCATCAACGAGGGCGTAACGGTGGATACCCACGTCGGCCGGCTGAGCCGGCGGCTCGGGCTCAGCACCGAGGATGACCCGGTGAAGGTGGAGCAGGACCTGATGAAGCTCATTCCGCGCGAGGACTGGGCGCTCATCTCCCACCTGCTCATCTTCCATGGCCGCCGCGTCTGCGTCGCGCGGCGCCCCCGCTGCGAGGACTGCGTGCTCGCCGACATCTGTCCCTCCGCCTTCCGGGTGCCATGACCCCGCCGATGCCGGTGGCCTGGAGCACCGTGGCGCGCGAGTACGCGCGATCGATCGTGCCGGGCCTCCAGCCGGCCGCCCGGGCGCTCGCGGAGTTCGCGCACATCAGGCCTGGCTCCCGCGTGCTCGACGTGGCCTGCGGCCCCGGTACCGCCGCGCGCGAAGCGAGAGCGCTCGGCGCCGCGGAGATCACGGGCGTGGACTACGCCCCCGGCATGGTCGCGGTGGCCCGCGAGCTCACGGCGGACCAGCCCGGCTTCACCTTTCTCGAGGGCAACGCCCTCGCGCTGCCGGTGCCCGACGCCGCATTCGACGCGGCGATCTCGAACTTCGGCGTGATCTTCGCGCCGGCGCCCGGGCAGGCGGTGGCGGAGCTGGCGCGGGTGGTGCGGCCGGATGGCTGGGCCGCGCTCACGGCGTGGCTGCACGACGACGTGACGGCGGAATACTACGAGCTGGTGTACCGCCACATCGCGCGGCAGCCCTCGCCGCATGATCCGTACGAGTGGGGCGACCCGGCTCGCGCCGCCGGCTGGCTCGGCGCGGCCTTCCGCTCGATCGAGACGCAGCCCATCCCGGTGCCGTTCGAGGCCGAGTCGCCCGAGGCGGTGTGGGCCATCCTCAACCGCTCGACGGGACGCGTCGCGGCCGGGTATGCGGAGCTCGATGGCGAGGCGCGCCGCGCCTTCGACGCCGACATGCTCAGTTACTTCGCCCGCTTCCGTCGGCCCGACGGCAGCGTGCACTGGCCGCGGACGGCCCTGCTGGCCCGGGGCCGCCGACCCGTCACGCGCGCCGGCGCCGCCGGCGAGCTCTTCATTTGAGTCATCCGTTGACCGGCGACCCCTCCCCCGCCAATCGCCTCGGCGCGGCCGCCTCGGCCTACCTCCGCTCCGCGGCCCACCAGCCGATCCACTGGTATGCGTGGGGCCCCGACGCCTTTGCCGCTGCCCAGGCGTCCGACCGGCCGATCCTGCTCGACATCGGCGCGGTCTGGTGCCACTGGTGTCACGTGATGGACGGCGAGTCCTACGAGGATCCTGCGCTCGCGGCGATCCTCAACGCCGGGTTCGTCTGCATCAAGGTGGACCGCGACGAGCGGCCGGATGTGGACAGCCGCTACCAGCGCGCCGTGCAGACCCTCATTGGCCAGGGAGGCTGGCCGCTGACCGCGTTCCTCACGCCGGCCGGGGAGGTGTTCCATGGCGGCACCTACTTCCCGCCGGACGACCGGTTCGGCCGCCCTGGGTTCCGCACGGTGCTTCGCACCGTGCTCGAGGTGTACCGCGGAAGGCGCGACCAGGTCCTGGCCCAGGCCGGCGCGATCCGGCGCGCACTCGATGCCGGCCTCGACGAGGCCGCGCCGGGCGAGCTGACGCCCGCCCTGCTCGACGCCGCGGAGGCCGCGATGCTCCGGGCCTTCGATCGCACGCACGGCGGTTTCGGCGGTGCGCCCAAGTTCCCCCACCCCGCGGCGCTCCACTTCGCCCTCACCCGCTGGGCCGACGCGCCGACGCCGGAGCGCCGCCTGCTGGTGGACCGCACCCTCCAGGGCATGGCCCGCGGCGGCGTGTACGACCAGCTCGGCGGCGGCTTCCACCGCTACAGCGTGGACCGCGAGTGGATCGTGCCGCACTTCGAGAAGATGGCGTACGACAACTCAGAGCTGCTGCGTGTGTACGTCGCCGCGGCCGCCGCCTTCGGCAACGCGGAGTACGCGGACACGGCGCGCGGAATCGTGCGCTGGGTTCGCGAGGTGCTGGCCGACCCGGCCGGCGGCTACGGGACCAGCCAGGATGCCGATGTCGGCCTCGACGACGACGGCGACTACTTCACGTGGACGCGGGACGAGGCGGCGGCGGTGCTGAGCCCGGCGGAGCTCGAGGTGGCCGCGGCGTACTACGACATCGGCACCGCCGGCGAGATGCACCACAATCCGGGGAAGAACGTGCTCTACGTCGCGGCCACGGTGCCCGCCATCGCGGCCCAGACGGGGCGCACCGCGACGGAGGTGAGCGGGCTGCTCGATGCCGCGCGGCGCCGGCTTCTCGAGGCGAGGGGGCACCGGCCGGCGCCCTTCGTGGACCGCACGCGCTACACGAGCTGGAATGCGATGATGGCCAGCGCAATGCTCGCCGCGGCGGCCCAGCTCGACGACGAGGAGGCGGCGGCGCATGCGCTCGCGACCCTCGGGCGGATCCGGGCCGAAAGCGCGGCACCCGACGCCGTCGCCCACTCTCCAGGCGGTGCGGGAGGCCTGCTGGAGGATCAGGTGCACGTGGCGCTCGCGGCGCTGGACGCGTGGGAGGCGACCGGCGAGCGTGGCTGGCTCGACTGGTCCATCGCGCTGGGAGGGCGGATCTGGGCCGACTACGCCGACACCGACGGCGCGCTCTTCGACAGCGTGCCCCTGCCTGGAGCGGAGGGGCTGCTCCCGGCGCGGGCCAAGCCGCTGCAGGACGCGCCGACGCCGTCGGCCAATGGCGCCGCCGGTCTCCTCGCGGCGCGGCTCCACGCCGCGACGGATCTGCCGCTCTGGCGCGAGCGCGCCCTCGCGCTGGTCCGTGCCTTTGCCGGCCGCGCCGGCGAGCTCGGCTTCTACGCCGCCACCTGTCTCGCCGCCGCCGACTGGCTCCTGCATCCGCCCACCGTGATCGAGATCGAGGGCCCGGCCGGCGACGCCGAGGCGGCGCGCATGCACGCGCGCGCCCTCGCCACCTTTGTCCCGCGGCGCGTGGTCCGGCGGACGATCGCCGGCGTCCGCCGCGCGACCATCTGCCGCGACGCTGCCTGCTCCCTCCCCGCCGGGTCCGACACGGCGTGGGCCGTGGCGCTGGCCGGGTTCTCCCCGCCGGTGCCGCCGGGCTAGATTGCGCGAACCACCGTTCTCTTCCCACCACCGAGGCAGCCGTGGCCAAGACCGCGACCATCGATACCAGCAAGGGCACCATCGTGGCGGAGCTCTTCGACGCCGAAGTGCCGAACACCGTCGCCAACTTCGAGAAGCTGGCGAACAGCAAGTTCTACGACGGCACCCGGTTCCACCGGGTCATCAACGACTTCATGATCCAGGGCGGCGACCCGCTCTCGAAGGA
>Ga0070664_100004964_pt1 | contig 10655 bp, 10 predicted proteins | sample KBSC73metaG_FD_65863 | JGI IMG/M metagenome (GOLD analysis project Ga0070664, IMG submission 65863) | Corn rhizosphere microbial communities from Kellogg Biological Station, Michigan, USA - KBS C7-3 metaG | ecosystem: Host-associated > Plants > Roots > Rhizosphere > Soil ... | reverse complement strand
CGTTCCGCTCCCGCGCACCCGGGATGCCCTACGCCCATCCGACGGTGGAGCACTTCACGCCGCTGTTCGTCACGCTCGGCGCGGCCACCGACCCCGCGGGCCCGGTCACCACCGCCATCGAGGGCTACATGATGGGCCTCGCGAAGCGATCGTTCCAGACGGCATGAAGACCCGACCCCGCTGGCTCGAACGGGCCGAACTCGACGCCTGGACGAACCTGGTCCAGGTGCTGATGACGCTGCCGACGGCGCTCGACCGGCAACTGCGCGAGGACGCCGGCATCCCGCACGCCTACTACCAGATCCTGGCCCTGCTCAGCGACCGGCCCGACCGCGCGCTGCGGATGACCGACCTCGCCCGCCTCGCCGGCACGACCACCAGCCGGCTGTCCCACGCGGTCGCCGCCCTCGAACAGCGCGGCTGGGTGTGCCGCACGTCCTGCCCCACCGACAGACGCGGCCAGATCGCCCGGCTCACCGACGCGGGGCTGGCCGCCGTCGAGGCGGCGGCGCCCGGTCACGTCGACGAGGTGCGCCGCCTCGTGTTCGACCGCCTGACTCCGGACGAGGTAACCCAGCTACGCACGATCACCGCGAAGCTGCTCGCTCAGTCGTAGAGGCGCAGGTCCGCGACGCTCCACCAGTTGCCGGCGGCCGCTGTCGTGGTCAGCCGCAGGTAGCGGGCCCGGGTGCGCGGCACGTCGATCGTCGTCAACTGGCCGGTACCGGCTCCGGTGGCGATCGTGCGCCAGGTGCTCCCGTCGAGGCGGACGGCGAGCTCCCAGCCGCGCGCGTAGTCGCCGAGGTTGCCGCCGCTGTCGACGGCCACCCGGCGGAACTGCGTCGGCCGACCGAGGTCCACCCGTAGCTGCTGGCCCGGTTGCTGTGCCGTGCCGCTGGTCCAGCGCGTCGAGGCGTCCCCGTCGACGGCGAGGTCGGGCTGTTCCCCCGCCGGGTCGGCGCTCGCGGTCGCACCGCGCAGCGCGACCGGCGCGAGGCGGTCGCGGGGCACGGCGCCGCGCGGCCAGGTGAACGTCGCGAGCGCGCCGCCGGGCAGCGTGTACTCGAACTGCCGACCCTCGACGGCGACGGCGAACGTGCGCGGATCGTCGTTCTCGTTGTGCACCACGAGGGCGGTGGAGCCGTCGGGGTTGCGGAACGCGACGTCCATGATCTGGCCGTTCCAGCCGGTGGTGCCGAACGACGTGCTGGCGATGCGGGTGGCGCCCGGCCGCACGAAGCGGGCGAGGTGGCCGATCGTGTAGTACTCGGCGTTCGTCGTGTATCCGCCGCCGCTGACGGTGAGCAGCCCGGTGCACGTGCCGCAGCCACCGAGGTGCGGGCCGCCTGTCTCGTCGAGCGCGATGTTCCAGGTGACCACCGAGCGGGCCCAGTTGCGGGTGGTCCCGATGACGATGTTGCGCGCGTGCCAGACGAGCGTGTCGCGGAACACCTGCGCCGGCGGGTCGGTGGGCCCGTGCGAGCCGGAGCACTCGGTGAACCAGATCCCCTTGTCGGGGAACGCGTTGTGCAGCGCAGTCTGCGCGGCCGGCTCGCCCGAGTAGCAGTGCATCGCCGTGCCGGCCACCCAGCGCGCGGCCGGGCTCGCCAGGATCTGGTACGGGTAGTCGGTCTCCGGGCTCTCGCCGGGCGGGGTGTTGGCGATGTCGTCGGGATGCGTCGCCCAGTTGTGGTCGTAGGCGAGGATCCTCGTGCGCGGGCTCGCCTTGCGCAGCAACGGTCCCAGCGCCTCGATCACCCGGATCTGTTGCCGCACCGGCATGTCGGTACCCGGATACCCGTTCGGCGTGCGGTTCTGCGGCTCGTTCTGCACCGACAGGAAGTCGATCGGGACGCCGGCCGCCGCATACGCGCGCACGAACGTGACGAGGTAGCGCGCGTACGCGTCGTAGATCCGTGGATCGTCCTTGAGCCGGCCGCCGATCAGCGAGTCGGTGGTCTTCATCCACGCCGGCGGGCTCCACGGCGTCGCCATCACCGACAGGCCCGGATTGAGCTGGCGGGCCCGGCGCAGCAGCGGCAGGATCTGCGCCTCGTCGTGGGCGATGCTGAACCGGCGCAGGCCGAAGTCGGTCTCGCCGGGGGGCACGTCGTCGTAGGTGTAGTGCGCGGAGGCCGCGGTGAAATCCGACGAGCCGACCGGCTGGCGCAGGAAGCTCACGCCGATCCCGGTGACCGGGTCGAAGAGGCGGCGCATCGCCTCGTCGCGTTGCGCGGGCGGAAGCCGGTAGAGGACGGCGGCGGCCGAGTCGGTGATCGACGCGCCGAAGCCGTCGACGGACTGGTACGACACCTCGGGGTCGACCACGATCGTCGGGTTCGTGGAGGTGCCGGTGCCGAAGCTCACCGGCGCCTGCTCGGCCAGCAGGCTGGACCGGTCCACCGTGGTGAGCCACACGCGGGCCGTGGCCCGATCGTGGTGCGGCTGGCGGGCGGCCGCCGGGGCCGGCGCGCCGGCCGCCAGGACCAGGGAAGTAACAACAGCGGCGGTAGCCTTCACGCCCGTCCCCTTCCGCTCGACAGGCTTCGATCCTCACCCATCGCGGCGGACGCCGCATGATCGACTTCGCGCGATCTTGGACGTCTACTGTCGCGGCCGCGATAGTGGACGTCCACGATCGCCGTGCCGGAGGTGGAGTGAGCCGTGACCGTCACCAGTACCCGCGACGGCGACGTCGCCACCGTCACCATCGACCGTCCGGAGCGCCGCAACGCCGTCGACGGGCCGACCGCTGCGCTGCTGGCCGGCGCGATGCGCACCGCGGACGCCGATCCCGGCGTCCGGGTCGTGATCCTCACCGGCACGGGCGGCACGTTCTGCGCGGGCGCCGACCTGCACGCGCAGGGCACCGAGCGGGCCAACCGCGTGGAACCCGACGGCGACGGCCCGATGGGCCCGACCCGGCTGCGGATGTCGAAGCCGGTGATCGCGGCAATCGAAGGCCACGCCGTGGCCGGCGGGCTCGAACTCGCGTTGTGGTGCGATCTCCGGGTGGCCGCCGGCGACGCGGTGCTCGGCGTGTTCTGCCGTCGCTACGGCGTGCCGCTCGTCGACCTGGGCACGGTACGCCTGCCCCGGCTCATCGGCGAAAGCCGGGCGATGGACCTGATCCTGACCGGACGTCCGGTCGACGCGGCCGAGGCGCTGGCCATCGGTCTGGTCAACCGGGTCGTGCCGGCGGGCACGGCGCTGCCCGCGGCGACGGCGCTGGCGCGCGAACTGGCCGCCCTGCCGCAGACCTGCCTGCGCCACGACCGGCTGTCGGTGCTCGAACAGCACGGCCTCGGCGAGGACGCGGCGGCGGCCAACGAACTGCGGCACGGCTACGCCTCGCTCGCCGAGGTCGGCGCCGGCATCGCCGCCTTCCGCGCCGGGCGGGGCCGGCACGGAACGGCGGTGGATCCGACGAGCTAGGGCTGCTTCGGCGCGTCGTCGCGGTGCCGCTTGCTGCCGATCAGGCCGGCTCGCTCTCCTCCACGTCGGAGTGGTGCGCCGACCAGCCCAGCCACCAGTCCTGCTCGCCGACCTCACCGGCGGCCCGCGCGAACGCGGTCAGCGCGGCGGTCACCTCCGGGCGCCAGAGCTCGGCGGTCTCCGCGACCAGCCGTTCCAGCTCCGTGCGCCGCCGGTCCATCACCTGCTCGACGACGTCGCGGCCGGCCGGGGTGAGCCGTACGCGCACCACCCGCCGGTCGCTCGCCGACCGCACCCGCCGCACCAGGCCCTTGCGGATCAACCGGTCCAGCATCCGCGTCCCCGTGGACGGGTTGACCTGCAACTCGTCGGCGATGTCGATGCTGCGTTGCGATCCCCGCGCGGCCAGCACCACGAGCGTGCGGAACTGCGGTAACGTCACATCGCCCTCGACGACGGCCAACGACCGCGCGGTGAGCCCGACGAAGGCCCGGCTCGCGTACATCAGGGCCTGCACCGCCGCCGCGTGGCCCGACCCGGAGGGTGTTTGCACACAACCATGATTGCATCGGGCCCGGGAATCGGCCGCGTAGGCTCGTCCGGTGGATGCCTACCCGGCCGAACTCCAGGCGCTCACCGGCGTCCCGGAGGGCGCGTACCGCATCGTCCACTATGGACCGGAACCTGACCAGTTCGGCGAGTTGTGGCTCCCGCCCACGGGGGCGACCGCCCCGGTCGTCGTGCTGATACACGGCGGCTACTGGCGGGCCCGCTACCGCCTCGACCTCATGCACGCGCTCGCCGCCGACCTGGTGCGGCGCGGCTACCGCGTCTGGAACATCGAGTACCGGCGGGTGGGCACGCCGGGCGGCGGCTGGCCGGGCACCTTCCAGGACGTCGCCGCCGCGCTGGACGCGCTCGCCGAGCACACGCCCGCCGCCTCGGTCGTCCTCGTGGGCCACTCGGCGGGCGGGCATCTCGCGTTGTGGGCCGCCGCCCGCCGCCGGTTGCCGGCGACCGCGCCGCACGGACTCGGCCGGCCTGCCGTCGTGGTGCCGGACCTCGTCGTGTCGCTCGCCGGCGTCAGCGACCTGACGGAGGCGGCCGACCGGCGGCTCAGCGACGACGCGGTGGTCGGCCTTCTCGGCGGCACGCCGGCCGAGATCCCCGACGTGTACCGGCTGGCCTGCCCGCTTCGCCTGCTGCCGCTCGGGGTGCCACAGGTCGCCGTGCACGGCACGCGCGACACGTCCGTCCCGCTCGATCTCACCACCCTCTACGCGGCGGCGGCCGGGCCGGAGTGCGTGCCGATGATCCTGCCCGGCGCCGACCACTTCGACGTCATCGACCCGACGAGCGCGGCCTGGGCCGCCGTGGTGACCTGTCTCCCGTCCCCTTGACTCTGGACCGTGATCCAGACTCTATGGTCGCCTCATGACCATCGACATCGCCTGCGACATGACCGGTGCGCCGGACACCCCCGAGGAGCGGATGGCCGAGTACGGGCGGCTGCTGGCGGCCGCCTACGCGGGACGCGAGCGCACCGGCGACGGGATCCGCCTGCGGTTCCGCGCCACCGACGGGATCGAAACCTGGGTCCGCGACCTCGCCGCACGGGAGAAGGCGTGCTGCCCGTTCTTCGACTTCGCCGTCACCGTCGCCGACGGCGAGGTCCGCTGGGACGCCACCGTCGTCGACGACGACATCGCCCGCGCCATCCTCGACGAGTTCTACCGCCTGCCCGAGACCGCCGGCGCCGGGCTGCCGGGGCTCGAGGACCGGCTGGCCGACCGTGGCCTGGCCGTCACCCGCGACGGAGCCGTCATGACCGTCGCTCCGTCCTGAGAGGGAGGCCCGATCGCCGCGTCGCGTCCGATACTGGCGGGCGGAATGGTGATGCCCGTGGTCGAACGGCTGCGGCGGCGCTTCCACGCGCCGCCGCAGGCCGTCGTGGACGCGCTGATCGCGGTGCTGTGCTATCTGACGACGATCGCCCTTCCGGTGAAGGTCTTCCACGCCGGCGGCTGGCGGATGCTCGTGCTCGCCGGGCTGGCGTCGGTACCGCTGGTGTGGCGGCGCCGGGCGCCGGTGGTCGTCGCGGCGGTCGTGGGTGTGGGCACGATGGGCCTGGCGTTCATGGGCATCCTGCGCAGCGTCCCGCTGCCGTACGGGCAGGTGGTGGCGACGTACACGGTCGCCGCGCTGGCCTCGCCGCTGTGGCGGCTCGTCGTGCTGGCGACGACGATCGGCGCAACCGCCTGGTCGGTGCTGATCGTGTTCGAGCAGCGGACCTCGATCCTGGCGCTGGCGACCCTGCCGTTCATCGTGGCGTACGCGCTGGGCGTCGGGTTGCGGGCGCGGCGCGACCGGATCGCGATGCTGGAGGAGCGCACCCGCCGCCTCGCCGAGACGGCGGAGGCGACAGCGGTGCGCGAACGGGAACGCATCGCCCGCGAGATCCACGACATCGTCGCCCACTCGGTGAGCCTGATGGTGGTCCAGGCGGAGGCCGGCCTGGTGCTGGCGGGCGAGCGGGAGCGGGCGGCCGACACGTTCGAGAACATCTCGCAGACGGGCCGGGAGGCGCTGACCCAACTGGACCGCGCCCTCGGGGTGCTGCGGGCCGACGGCCCGAGCCGCCATCCCCAACCCGGCCTCGACGCCCTGCCGGACCTCGTCGAGCGGGCGCGGCGCGCCGGCCTCGACGCCGCCCTCACCGTGGACGGCAGCCGCCGGCCGGTGCCCGCGGATGTCGCCGCCGCGGTGTACCGGATCGCGCAGGAGGCCGTCACCAACACGCTGCGGCACGCGCGCGCCGGGTCGCTGCGGATCCGGCTGGACTGGCGGAACACCGCGATCGCCGTCACCGTCGACGACGACGGCCGGGGCAACGCGGCGTCCTGCCGCCCCGACGGCGGCCACGGGCTGATCGGGATGCGCGAACGCGTCGACGCGTTCGGCGGCGACCTCGCCATCGGGCCACGGCCGGACGGTGTCGGGTTCCGGGTGTCGGCCGTGCTTCCCTACCCGGAGGGCCCCCATGGGTGACGAGATCCGGGTGCTCGTCGTCGACGACCAGGCGCTCGTCAGGCAGGGCTTCGCGGTCATCCTCGACGCCGAGCCGGACCTCACCGTCGTCGGTGAGGCGGGCGACGGCGCGGCCGCCGTCGCCGCGGCCGAGCGGCTGCGACCCGACGTCGTCCTGATGGACGTGCGGATGCCCGGCGTCGACGGCATCGAGGCGACGGCGGAGATCTGCAACCGAACGCCGGCCCGTGTCCTCATGCTCACCACCTACGACCTCGACGAGCACGTCTACGACGCGCTGCGGGCCGGCGCGAGCGGATTCCTGCTCAAGTCCATGCGCGGCCGCGAACTCGTCGACGCGGTGCGGGTGGTGGCCGCCGGCGAGGCGCTGCTCGCGCCGACGGTGACCCGGCGCCTCATCGCCGACGTGGTCGGCCGCCCGTCCACAGTGGAGCATCCCGCACCGGCCCGGCTCGCCGGGCTGAGCCCGCGCGAGACGGACACGCTGCGGGCGCTGGCCCGCGGCCTGTCCAACGCGGAGATCGCCGCCGAGTTGTACGTCACCGAGCACACCGTGAAGACCCACGTCAGCAACCTGCTCACCAAGCTCGGGCTGCGCGACCGGGTGCAGGCGGTGGTTGTCGCGTACGAGTCGGGACTGGTGATCGCCGGGAGTCCTCCGTCGAAGGAGTGAGCCACCGGCTCCCTCTCACCGGCGTTCCGCCGCCGGCTCGCCCCGAACAGCATCGACGCCATGTCGACATTCGCCATCCGCCGGCCGCGGCTCGTCGTCGCGCTGTGGCTCGTCGCCGTCGCCGCCTCGTTCGCCGTCGGGGTCGGCGTGTTCGGCCGACTCGTCAGCGACGTCGGCCTGGTGCCCGGCAGCGAGTCGGACCGCGCCGCGGCACTGATGGACGAGATGGGCCCGCAGCCCATGACGCTGACGGCGATCGTCTACGGCCGGCCCGTCGCGGATCCGGCCGTGCGCGAACAGGTCGGCGCGGCGCTCGCCGACGTGCGCGCGCTGCCCGGCGTGGTGTCGGTGGCCGACCCGATCCCGTCGACGGTCACCGGCCGGGCGGTACTGCTGCGCGTGCGGGTCGAGTCCGGGCCGGACGCCGAGGCGACCGTGCAGGCGGTGGCCGACCGGCTGCACCGCATCGACGCCGGGTCGGTCGCGGTCGCCGGCGGCTCGCTGACCAACCACGACTTCAACGCCCAGGCCCAGTCCGACGTGCAGCGCGCCGAGATCATCACCACGCCGGTGGTCCTCGTGCTGTTGCTGCTGGTGTTCGGCGGGCTGATCGCGGCCGGGCTGCCGATGCTGGTCGCCGTTGCCGGCGTCGGCGGCACGTTCGCGATCCTGTACGCGTCCAGCCAGCTCACCGACGTGTCGGTGTACGCGATCCAGGTGGCCACGATGCTCTCCGTCGGCCTCGCCGTCGACTACGGGCTGCTGATCGTCAGCCGGTTCCGGGAAGAGCGCGTCGCTGGCTTGGCCGGCGACGAGCCCGCCGTGGCCGGCTCGGCCGTCGCCGGCGCCGTGGCGCGGACCGTCGCGACGGCCGGGCGCACCGTCGTCTACTCCGGCCTGACGGTGGCGGCGGTGCTCGCCGGCCTGCTGGTGTTCCCCGACCCGTTCCTGCGCTCGATGGGCCTCGCCGGCATCGGAGTGGTCGCGGTCGTGGTCGCCGCCGCGATGACCCTGCTGCCCGCGCTGCTGATGCTCGTCGGCCGGCGGATCCGCCCGGCGGCGCCGGAGCTGCGCTCGATGGCGCTCGCTCCGCTCGCGTCCACCGGCGGTGGCCGGTTCGCCCGGATCGCGCGCGCCGTGCAGCGGCGACCGCTGCTGACCCTGCTCGCCGCGGCGGCCGTGATGGTGGTCATCGCCCTGCCGGTGCTGGACCTGCGCCTCGCCCAGGTGGACGACCGGCTGCTGCCCGAGGCGACGCAGACCCGTCAGGCCTACGACGCGGCCGTCGAGAACTTCCCCGATCTGGTGCGGCCGAACCCGATCGTCGTGGTGATCGCCGCACCGGCGGACGATCCGGCCGTCGCCGCGCTGCGGGCGGGCATCACCGCCGTGCCGCACGTCGCCGGGATCACGCAGACGACGTCGGGGCCGGTGACGGTGCTGCGCGCCGGCATCGACGTGCCCACGCACAGCGACGCGGCCCGCGCCGCCGTCGAGGCGATCCGGGCGCTCCCCGCGCCGGTCGAGGTCGCGGTCACCGGGGACACCGCGCTGCTCGTCGACTACCAGGACTCCGTGACCGGGCACCTGCCCTACGCCGTCGCGATCATCGCGGTCGGGACGCTCGTGCTGCTGTTCCTGTTCACCGGATCGGTGCTGCTGCCGGTCAAGGCGGTCGCGACCAACCTGCTCAGCATCGGGGCCGCGCTCGGCGCGGTGGTGTGGGTCTTCCAACAGGGACACTTCGCGACGTGGTTCGGCACCACCCGGCTCGACGCGACGCACGTCTCGGTGCCGGTGCTGGTCGCGGCGATCGCGTTCGGGCTGTCCGTGGACTACGAGGTGTTCCTGCTCTCCCGGATCCGGGAACGGTGGCTGGCCACCGGCGACAACCAGCGGGCCGTCGCGCAGGGCCTGCAGCACACCGGACGGATCATCACCTCGGCCGCGCTGCTGCTCGCGATCGTGTTCGCGGGGTTCCTCGTCGCCGGGTTCGTGCCGGTGCAGTCGATCGGGCTCGGCCTCATGCTCGCGGTGGTCCTCGACGCGACAGTCGTCCGGCTGCTGCTGGTGCCGGCGACGATGACACTCGCCGGCCGGTACAACTGGTGGGCGCCCGCGCCGCTGCGGCGCCTGCACACCCGCCTCGGCCTGTCCGAAACGGCAACCCGGATGCGGTCCCGCCGCCGGTATGTGGCGGCGGGCCGCAGTTGACGACGGCGCGATCAGGCCGGCGGCGCGAAGAACTCGAGGGCGATGTTGTCCGGGTCCTTGAACGACAGGCCGGAACCGTAGTGGGCGTCGACGATCCCGCCGTGCGCGACGCCGAGGTCGTCGAGGGTCTTCTGCCACTTCTCCAGCTCACCGCGGTCGGCCACGCCGAACGCGACGTGGTCGAGGCCGGCACGGTACGGGTGGAACGGGCCCGGCTCGCGGACCCCGCCCGGGAAGGCGTGCAGACCCAGCAGCGTGCCGCCGATCGCGTACACCACGTGCCGGAAGGGGCCGGTGTCCTCGTCGAGGACGGGCTCGGCGCCGATCAGGCGGGTGTACCACGGAACGCTGACCGACAGGTCGGTGACGGTGACGGCGACATGGGTGATCGCGGGGAATTCGGACATGACGGCTGTTCCTTTCAGCGGTCGAACTGGCTTCCGCCGTCATTTCTACGTGGCTTCCGCGTCCGCCGAATGCGTCGCCGCTACCCATCTATCGGCGCGGTACCTACCTACTTTTCGGCCGGCGCCAGGCCCAGTTCGGTGGCCCGGGCCGCCGCCTCCCGCCGGGTGTGGGTGCCGAGCTTGGCCAGCACCGCGGCGACGTGGTGGTCGACCGTGCGCACCGACACCACCAGCCGCTCGGCGATCTCGGCGTTGGTGAGGTGCTGGCCGAGCAGCCGGAGCACCTCGACCTGGCGCCCGGTCAGCCCGGCCGGGTTGCGCCTGGTCACCCCGGCCGGCCCGCGCGGGACGCGGATGACGCCGAGGGTCCGCAGCCTGGCCCGCACCCGCCCGGCCAGCGGCCGGGCGCCCAGCGCGTCCAGTTCGGCCAGCGCCGCCAGCAGGTCCGCCGGGTCGTCGCTGTCGGCCAGTGCGGCGGCGTACTCGTAGCGGTTGCCGGCGGCCCGCCACGCGTCGGCCGACTCCCGCCAGCGACCGGCCGCGTAGAGCGCGTACGGGTGCCCGGACGGGTCGGGCCGCACCGGGCGGCCGAGCCGGACCATCCAGTACGTCGCCTCCGCACCGGCCTGCAGGGCGTCGAGCCGCTCCGCCTCGGCGTACACGGCGTCGAGCGCCGCCACCGCGGCCGGATCGTCGTCGCCGCGCAGCCAGGCCGCCTCGGCGCGGGCCACCGCGGCCGGGGCGGTCCGCTGCAGCTCGCCGGTGCGCTGCGCCAGCTCCCAGGCCTCCGCGAGGAGCTCGGCGTACCCGGGCTCGCCGCGCCGCGCCCGCACCCGCGCGATGACGACGAGCGCCGGCGACCGGTACGGCGGCGGTGC
>Ga0070664_100004961_pt1 | contig 10658 bp, 8 predicted proteins | sample KBSC73metaG_FD_65863 | JGI IMG/M metagenome (GOLD analysis project Ga0070664, IMG submission 65863) | Corn rhizosphere microbial communities from Kellogg Biological Station, Michigan, USA - KBS C7-3 metaG | ecosystem: Host-associated > Plants > Roots > Rhizosphere > Soil ... | reverse complement strand
AAGTCGCCATTGACCAATAGATTCTCCGGAGATGGCTGGTAGGCGGCTATATCGGACATCTTGGCGCCCTGCTGCCAAACACGGGATGCTTGTTCGACCTCTCCGTGGCTCAGCAAATAGCGCTCGTAGCCGATGAGGTCGGGGCGGTCGACGTCCTGTTGCAGCAAGTACATTTTTTCCCAAACCTTGGCCGCGGCTGCCGTCTGGTTCTCCGCCAGAAGAAATTGCAGAAAGGCCATGTTCGCGGGGGGAGGAATCACTTGTTCGAGCAATGAGTCCACGTCCGGACGAATCTCCCAGGCCGTACGAATTGCGGGATTTCTAAGCGGAAGATCGGTCTCAAGGACCGAGCGGAACTGCTTCATCGCTGCGTCCGACAAGCCATCGGCAAGGAAGAGATTGGCCGCTTGCCACGCGATCGCCGGAGTATGCGAATCGACCGCGAGCGCGTGATTCAAGGCTGCCCTTTCCTTCTCAGAGTCCCCTAGCAACTGATCCGTGGCAGCAAGATCCATCCAATACTTGGCCGAGTTCGGATTCAGAACCGTGGCCCGATTGAGAGGGCCAATCGCCTCTTTCGGCGCCTGCAGAGCGAGTTGATGCAGGCCTAGCATGTGCTGGTACTCCGCATTCCCGGGGTCAAGTCGGCTCGCGCGGCGAAGACTAGCTTCGTCGGAGGACTGCGCAAAGCGGTCAGCCAGCAGACGGCAAGTGGCGACACCGCAGTAAGCCGCTGTGACCACGATCGTGGCTGTAGCGGCAACCCACCTCTTCGCGGGACTGCGAAGGTTCCACTGCATCTCTTGCGCGTGCACACCTTTCGCGAGCAAACCACAACCGCTAGGCGCCGCCGGAAACGGCCTGGGCTGTACTCTCATCCGAGCCGTCCATGTTCTCGTCGTAGTAACGCTGTCCGTACTTACCCTGGTATTCGTAGTAGTAGTAATAATCGGCAGATTCGAGATTGACGGCATTGAGCAGCACACCGGCAACTCTCGCGTTCACCTGGGCGAGAATGTCGCGCGAACGTCGCAAGGCTGGCTTTGTGGTCTGCGCGGAGCGGATCACCAGGACCACTGCATCGGCGCGGGTTGACAGCACAACCGCGTCGGTGACGGAGAGCGTAGGGGGCGTGTCTACAATGACGTGATCGTAGTGATCACGCAATTCCGCGAGCAGATCAATCATCTGCGCAGACGCCATCAGTTCGGAGGGATTAGGCGGCGGCGTGCCGGCTGGAAGGATATACAGGTTCGGCAACACTGAAGATCGGATCGTTGCCTGCTGGAGAGTTGCGCCTCCGGTCAGAACATTGCTCAACCCCACCCGCGGGCCCAGGCCAAGGGTTTTATGGATGCTCGGGCGACGCAGGTCGGCGTCGATCAAGAGAACTCGGGTTCCCTTTTGCGCGAGCACCACGGCGGTATTGATGCTGGTTGTGGTTTTACCTTCACGCGGCAAAGCACTCGTGATCAGGATCGTCTTGGGCGGCGCGCCCACTGACGTCAGTAGCAGTGAGGTTCGCAGCGCCCGGTAGGACTCAGCCATTTGCGACTGTGGGCGTGACTGAGTTACCAGTTCAACCGGCTCTTTGCCGGCCGCAACGATCAGACCGCGTTTGCTGCTGGTTTCAGCGCTGGCTCTCGATCCCAACGGAATCATGCCGAGCGACGGCAAGCCGGAAATGGCCTGCGCCTGCTCGGGAGTTCGCACGGTGTTGTCGATGCCTTCAAGCAGAAAAGCCAGTCCAATGCCACTGGTAAGGCCGAGAACGAATCCAAATCCCAGATTACGCGGGATGTTGGGCTCGGCGGGACTGCCCGGCGTGCGCGCAATGTCAACCTGACGGATATTGTTCGAACGCAGTCCCGCGGTAACTCCCGCTTCCTTCAGCTTCTGGAGTAGACCCTCGTAGAGGGTGCGATTGGTTTCGAAATCGCGCTTCAAGAAGCTGTACTCGATGGCGCTTTCGTTGAGTTTGTTTTCCTGTTGCTTTTGCTCTTCGAGCGCCCCACGCAGCAGTTCCTCACGGTGCAAAGCTGCCAGGTAGTCTCCTCGCAGTCTTGCCGTTGCTTTCTTCAGTTCGTTTTGAACCTGAAGATCGATTTCCCGCAGTTGGTTGTTAATCTCTGCAATCTTCGGGTAGGCAGGGCCAAACTGCGTGCTGAGCTGCGCTGCCTGGATCATTAAGTCAGCTTTTTGCGCCTGCAATTTCTCGAGGAGACTGGAGCTCGCGACCGACTCTTTTCCGGCATGGAGTCCTGTAGCGACCGAAGCAGCCGATTGCGTGTCGCCGGAGTCTGCAAGCCGATAGAGGGACTCCTTTTCCATCCTCTCGGATTCGGCGCTTGTTAGTTCTTTGTTTAATTCGTCGAGCTTCTCGGTCGTGATGTTCTGCTTGTCGTCGATGCCAAGGATTTGATGTTCCTTCTGATATTTGACCAGCTTCTCCTGAGATGTTTCGACCTTCATTTGCAGGTCCACGAGTTGGCGCGATAGCCAATCGGAAGCCTGCATGGTGGACTCGAATCTGGTTTTGAAGTTCTGCTCGATGTAGGTGTTCGCAACCGCGTTGACTACACGCGCGGCAAGGTCCTTGTTGGGGCTACGGTAGTGGATGTCGATAATGCGAGTGTTCGGTTCGAGCAGAACTTTCAGATTGCCTTTGAATGTGCCGAGCAGCATACTGGCGCGCGCCGAGTCTGGTTGCAACGCATCGGTTGTAAATTCCAATCCGGAAGTCGCCTTAAGTCCGCGGCCGCCGAATTCCGGCAACTTGTCGAGATTGAGTTGAGAAATTACCTGAAGCGCCAAAAGGTCGCTGCGGAGGACTCGGACCTCGGTGTCCAAGTCGGTTGGGTCGTAATAATCGAGGGAGCTATTGCCGTCGCGAATGTTGGTCAGGATTGGATCGGGCTTGTCGATTTTAATGCTACCCACGGCGTCGTAGATTGGGGTCGCTCGAAGGCTAGCGATGAGGGTCGCACCAAAAACCACCGCGAGCGCTCCCAAGACAACCCAAATCCGTTTGATTAAGACCCGAAGATAATCTCGGAGGATGGAGTCTTGCGCGGCGAAGGCGGGATGAATAGCTACCAAGTTGCGCGTGAGCTGCATAGGCCCGGGAGCGAGGTCGCGCGACATTGAAGTGTTTGCTTGAAAGACCGGCCCTGGTTCCATCAGTCCCCTTCGCGCCGCACGGAAATTGCCAGATTCTAGCCGGACGAATAGCGAGCTTCAGTATGGCAGAGAAGCTCACGAACTGGCCTTGATTGAATTGGTTCCGAGCTGTGAAAGACTGCGATTCACAAGGCCTGCTCAGCACAGAATGTCTATACTGACGCGAAGCTCGCTAGACCATCGTGCGCATATGGCAACGAGGTGACAATGAACTGGTCAGAAGAGGTGGTGCTGGTAACAGGCGGGACGGGGTCGTTTGGAAAGAAGTTTGTCGAAATCATGTTACGGGAGTACGGTCCTCGCAAGCTGATCATCTTTAGCCGCGACGAACTGAAGCAACACGAAATGCGTGCCGCGGGGTTGGACGATCCGAGCCTGCGTTATTTCCTTGGCGACGTACGCGACCAACAACGCTTGGAACGGGCTTTCGCCGGTGTGACCGTGGTCGTCCATGCTGCCGCGCTCAAGCAGGTGCCCGCCTGTGAGTACAACCCTTTCGAAGCGATTCAGACCAACGTCAATGGCGGGAAAAACGTCATTGAGGCTGCCATAAACCGCGGGGTGCGTCGGGTTGCAGCGCTTAGTACGGACAAGGCCGTCAGCCCCATCAACCTTTACGGTGCCACAAAGCTGTGCGCGGAAAAGATGTTCGTGCAGGCAAATGCATATGCCGGCGCGCAGGATACGCGGTTTAGTTGTGTGCGCTACGGCAACGTCGTCGGCAGCCGAGGTAGCGTGGTGCCGATCTTTATGGAACAGCGCAAGTGTGGAAAGGTCACGCTCACAGATCCGCGTATGACGCGGTTCTGGATCACACTCGATCAGGGCGTTCGCTTTGTAATCCGCTGCCTCGAGCAGATGCATGGTGGCGAGATCTTCGTGCCGAAGATCCCCAGCATGAAGCTACTTGATATGGCCCAAGCCGTTGCGCCTGATTGCGAGATCGAATGCGTTGGGATCCGCCCGGGTGAGAAGTTGCACGAAGTTTTACTCTCCGAAGACGAAGCGCGCAATGCAGTCGAAACCGATGATATGTTCGTGATCCAACCGGCGCACAACTGGTGGAACAAGAACAATTGGGTGCATGCACGACACTTGCCGGAGGATTTTCGCTATGCGAGCGATAACAACCCGGATTGGTTGAGCCATGAGGACCTATTTCGGCTTTTAGAGTCGTCTTCTGTTGGCAGTCCGAGCTCGCCAATTGCCGCCTAGGAACGTTTGCTGATGGCAGGGTCAAGATGAAGATTGTCACCATTGTGCAGGCAAGAATGGGAAGCAGCCGCTTGCCGGGGAAGGTAATGCTTGACTTGGGAGGCAAGACCGTACTTGGGCGCGTAATGGAGCGTCTAGGACGTGGCAAGCTCACAGGTGAATTGGTGGTCGCGACCACTGATGCCAGGGTTGACGACGCCATCGTCGCCGAGTCTGAACGGCTGGGAGTAAGAGTCTTCCGCGGAGAAGAAAAAGACGTTCTTGACCGGTATTACCGTGCTGCGCAACATTTCCGTGCCGACGCGGTTGTCCGTGTCACTTCAGATTGCCCACTGATCGATCCCGAGATAACCGATAAGACGATTCAGCAGTTTCTGGATTGCCGTCCTGATTACGCGAGTAATGCGCTCCGCCGCACCTACCCGAGAGGGCTGGACACTGAAGTGGTCACGATGGACGCCCTGGCGCGAGCATGGAAGCTTGCCGAAAAGCCCTATCAGAGAAGTCATGTGACGGCATATATCTATGAAAATCCCCAGCAGTTCAACTTGCTGCCGGTAACTGCGGAACAAGACCATAGCGACCAGCGGTGGACAGTGGACACGCCGGATGATCTCAAATTCATGCGGGCAATCTATGAGCGGCTGGACGATGACAATTTCGGATGGCGCGAGGTGCTGTCGATCGTTGAGTCAGAGCCGCAGCTACTCGAACTGAATCGCCACGTGATGCAGAAGGCCTTGCAAGAAGGATGAGGTCCGTTCGTTTGGGTGCGGACCTGGTGCGCCTTCTTTCTCGGCGAACGAGGTTGTCATGATCTTGGTTACAGGCGCCAGCGGACTCTTGGGCGCGAGCCTACTCTCGCGGGCGCAGCAGACAGCCCGCAAAGTTGCCGGTACCTCTCGAACTAACGAAGTCAGAGTGAGTGGCATTCATGTCCAACCTCTCGAGTTGACCGATCCATCGGCAACCAGGCAATTCATCTTCGAGCGGCACCCCTCGACCATCATTCATTGCGCTGCCGCGACGGATGTGGATTGGTGTGAAGACCATCCGGACGAGGCCCACGAAATCAACACCACCGCTTCTGAATATCTAGCAAGACTGGCCGAGGAAATCGGCGCATGTTTCGTCCAGGTTTCGACCGATAGCGTGTTCGATGGCGAAAAAGGAAACTATTCAGAAACGGACGTTCCTCGTCCCCTCAACGTATATGCAAAGACTAAGTTGTCGGCGGAAAAGGCGGTTCTTGCGGCCCACTCGAGCCCGCTGCTTGTACGGGTGAATTTCTATGGCTCCAGTGAGTTGAAAAAGCGCAAGCTCGCGGCATGGGTGTTGGCCCAACTAAGAGCAGGCAGGCGGGTGCAAGGGTTTACGGACGTCTTCTTCTGCCCTATGTTCGCTAAGGACTTGGCCGACACGATCTTTGATTTGCTAGATGCAAAACTCGCCGGCATCCATCACGTTGTTGGATCGGAGAAGATCAGCAAGTACGAATTCGCGGTCCGGCTTGCCACCACGTTCCAATTCGATCCTGAGCTGGTTGAACCGAGTGAATTGAGAAATGCGGGATTGCGCGCAGCGCGCCCTCGGGACCTCTCGTTGAGTTCTGCCAAGGTCAGTCTGGCGTTGGGCCGGAAGATGCCAGACGTAGATGCCGGCCTGAAAAAGTTCCTGATGTTCTCCAACCCAAGATATGGCGAGCCCGAGGCCGAGCTCTGCAGTGAAGGAGGAAAGTGAACACGCTTAAGCTGGGCCGGCACACCGTGGGTCTAGAACACCCGACCTATTTTATTGCCGATATCGCCGCCAACCATGACGGCGATTTGGAACGGGCGAAACAACTGATTCGTCTTTGTGCGAAAGCTGGTGCCAATGCCGCAAAGTTCCAGAACTTCCGGGCTGCGAAAATCGTCAGTGATCGAGGCTTCCGCGCTCTCGGATCTCAAGCCTCCCATCAGGCAAAGTGGAAAAAAAGTGTTTTCGAAACCTACCAAGCCGCGACCATCTCATGGGAGTGGACGCCGGCACTCAAACAAGAATGCGAAGCGTGCGATATCGACTACTTCTCCAGCCCTTATGATCTCGAAGCCGTCGACATGCTTGACCCCTACGTGGAACTATTCAAGATTGGCTCGGGAGACATCACCTGGCCAGAAATGTTGCACAAGATTGCCTCGAAAAACAAACCCGTGCTGCTCGCGACCGGGGCATCAGATATCAGTGATGTTACCCGTGCGGTTGAACTGGTCCTCTCGATCAATCCTCGGCTCGTGTTGATGCAATGCAATACCAACTACACCGGCAGTCTTGAAAATTTTAAGCATGTGCATTTGAGGGTACTCGAGAGTTACCAGAGAATGTTCCCCAACATCTTGGTTGGACTATCTGACCATACCGCCGGGCACGCCACCGTGCTGGGCGCCGTGGCTTTGGGCGCCCGAGTCGTCGAAAAACATTTTACCGATGATACCCGGCGCACAGGACCTGACCATGGGTTCTCTATGAACCCGGCAGCCTGGCGCGACATGGTAGAGCGGACCCGCGAACTCGAGCTCGCTCTGGGTTCATCATCGAAGTTTGTAGCTGAGAATGAGCGCGACACTGTAGTTTTACAACGCCGTTGTGTGCGGGCCAAGAAAGCAATTCCCAAAGGGACCGTCATTGATCTGGAGTTGGTGGAGGTGCTTCGCCCGGCAGCACTGGGTGCCGTGATGCCGTATGAGTTATCCCGCGCGATCGGCAAACGATTGAATACAGACTTGCCCGCGGGGGAGCATTTGCAGTGGACGATGCTTGGGGACTGATCAGGCGAACGGTGCGGATTCTCTACATCTCGGACAACAGCTCAGATCATAACTTGCGGTTTCTCGCGAAATTTTCTGCCGCGGGTCATGACATTTTCTTTTTCAACCTAAGGCATGGGAGCTTGCGGGATCCCCTCCCGGGAAGAGTCTTCTATGTCCCACATGATCCGGGAATTCCAAACCCCCCGATTGCAGCGGAAATCGAGACGTTGTTGCCACAAGTCAAATCGGCCCAGCATGAAACTCGTCCTGATCTCGTCTATGCCGGCCCGGTCCAGACGGCCGGTTATCTGGCAGCTCTCTCCGGCTTTCATCCCATGATTGTCATGTCTTGGGGGTCGGATCTGCTTCTGGATCGATACCGAAGATCCATGTGGAAGCAGGCTACCGAAGCCGCACTTTGCGCTGCCGACGGTTTTGTTTGCGACTGTGATGCTGTACGCAACGCTGCGCTCCGATACGTAGATTTTCCAGATTCCCGAATTGCACAGTTACCGTGGGGAGTTACGCCTGGAGAATTCTCTCCCTTCGGGGTGACTCCGTCCCCCGCGCTCATGCATTTTGGTCCAGAGACAATTCGCTTTGTATGCACGCGCTCCTGGGAACCGCTCTATCGAACAGACCTGCTGTTGCGAGCCTTTCTCCAGGCGTATAAGGCCGATAACCGCATACGATTGATTTTGATTGGGAGTGGAACAGAGTCTCAAAGGATTCATGAGTTCGTATCTGGCAATTCGCTCGACCATGTAGTCCTAATGCCCGGCAAATTGGCCCATCCGGAGTTGCCAAAATGGTTCCGAGCTGCAACCGCATATGTGAGCTGTGCGAAATGTGATGGGACTTCCGTATCGCTTCTAGAAGCCATGAGCACGGGCCTTCCGGTTGTGGTCAGCGACATTCCTTCTAACCGAGAGTGGGTAAGACAGGACGAAAATGGTTGGCTAGCGACCGATGCCGATCAATTTGCCCAACGTCTTCTCACTGTTAGCCAGCTGACGAATGATCAACGCGAAACGATCTCTAGAGCAAACCGACAGCTCGTGCATGAGCGCGCAGACTGGAACAGGAACTTTGCCAGCGTAGCGCAGCTTTGCGAACGACTTGTGGTCGCGCGGAGAGCGGTGAACCAGTGACTCGCACTTTGCTGCTCCACCCAGAAGACGACCTATACTCAGGCGGACTTGCTCATCAACATTGGGACCGGATCGTTGATCTTGGATTCGCCGGCCTGCCTGCCTATGAGAGGTGGAGTCGAGATCTTCACTGCCCGGTCGAGCCCCTGCCACGGCCCGGACCTCGGGAATTCGAGCGCTTACGCGAGTTGTTCTCCCACGGAATTGGTCAGATGGTGGACGACCGCGGTCTCGATTGGTGGGAACCGCTGGCCCTGGGATTCTACGAGAACGTTCTGAAGATCTATTGTTTAGAGCGCTTCGTCAGCCAGCGCGGGGGAACCGAGGAGCTTTTCGTCAGCCGAGAAGGCTTCCACTCGGAGATCTTACGTCGCCTAACGCCTGGTGCAATGCGGACCTTAAATCGCAAAGTGTCGCCGACGGCAGCGCTGAGGCGGCGGGTTGCGCAGCTTTGGCGCTTACAGCCCCACCAAATCCTCGAGATCCTCTTGGACAAATACGACGGAGACTATCGCTTGCGCGGCCTGAGCAGCAGAGGCAAGAAACCTGGCAAGAATCCAATCGTACTTCTACCTACTGCCTATGGAAACGCCTCCCGCACCATGCTGGCGTATGCCAGCAGTCTGAGCGATCTTCGATTTCTGCTTGTCGCAACCAGACAGAGTGGTTGGGTTGAGAATCCACCATCCAACACACAGGTTGAGCAGCTTGGCTCTTATGCTGTGAAAGGAAATCGGCGGGAAGAATTGAATCGTCTTCTGGTCTCCTATCAGGGCTTGCTCCATCATTTTTTTCATCGACCAGAATTCGCAATTCTTGCGGAAACGGGAGCCCTCGACTTCGTTCCTCGCATGCTGTCCACCGGACTCTCAATACGTGACGCCTGGGAGCAAGTTTTTGAAAGGGAATCGGTTCTCAGCGTGTTGTGTGCCGATGAAAAGAACGAATTCACCCGAATACCAATCTTGCTCGCACGCCAACGTGGCCTGCCAACCATCGGCTGTCATCACGGCGCACTGGACGGCCGCTATCTTTTCACCAACTTTACCGCCGATCGCTTTTTGGTTAAAGGCCGGATGGAATGGGACTACCTCGTGCACAACTGCAGAGCTCCTGAAGAAAAGATCGTAATCGCGGCTCCTCATCGTGCCCCGGGAATCGCCCTAGCAGAACCCCGGAACATCGTTTTCTTTTCTGAGCCGTACGAGGTGTTCGGTTACCGGGTTAGCGAGATCTATCACGACGTGCTGCCCGTGTTGGCACGCACGGCACAATCGCTAGAGTGCTCGTTGACGATCAAGTTGCACCCTTTCGAAAGCCTCCGAGAAAGAGTGCGGTTGGTAAGACAGGCTGTTCCGGCTGAACTCCAATCTCGAATTCAAGTCCTAGCGGGCGCCCTGAGCGAACAACTGCTGCAACAGGCGCAGTTCGCCGTAACCGTGAGTTCCACAGCTGCTGTGGACTGTGCTCTGCAGGGGGTTCCGGCCTTTCTCTGTGTGTGGCTTGAAAATCATGGCCTTCGCTATGCAGAACAGTTTGTGAAATTCGGTGCTGCCCGACCACTTTGTAGGGCGGAACAGATTGCGGAGATTCCAACCATGCTCAAGAACGTCGGCAAGATATCGTCCCAAGATCTTTGGCGGCGATCAGAGTCAGCAACTCTCCGGGAATTGCTGACGACAACGTTTGCAGGCTGCTGCTCCATATGAAAACAGATCCCGTTAGCTCCTCAATTGCGATCCGGGCGGTGGTTCGAGGATGAGGTTCGCTAGTCCCTTCTTGAAGCGCGTCGTCTATCCCATCGCCAGCAAGTCGGGATACCTTCACAGAACAAGACGGATCGGACCAGCCATTGTTACCTACCATGGAATTTTCCCTCCAGGGTACCAGCCACGTTCGACGGCGCTCGACGGGCACCTGATTACGCATGCGCGCTTTCGCGAGCACATGCGGCTATTGAAGGCGAAGTACAACTTGATCTCGCCACAGCGGTTCCGCTCCTACTTGCAGGGGGGAGAAACTTGCCCTCCCTACACCGTGTTACTCACCTGTGACGACGGTCTAGTCAACGTCCTGACCGACATGCTCCCAATCATCAAAGAATTGGATCTGCCGCTGCTCCTTTTTGTTACTGGCGCATCTGCCTCAAAAGCCGGATCCATGCTTTGGTACGAGAAGCTCTATTTGTGGCTGCAGGAGGGTCGCGGGGTCGCGTCGGTGCAGTTGGCGGGGATGTCGAAGCCAATCATCGCGCGCTCGCTAGATCCGGATCTACAGTGGAGACCTCTAATCCGCGAACTCTCGCAGTTCCCGCGGGAAGAGC
>Ga0070664_100004960_pt1 | contig 10658 bp, 8 predicted proteins | sample KBSC73metaG_FD_65863 | JGI IMG/M metagenome (GOLD analysis project Ga0070664, IMG submission 65863) | Corn rhizosphere microbial communities from Kellogg Biological Station, Michigan, USA - KBS C7-3 metaG | ecosystem: Host-associated > Plants > Roots > Rhizosphere > Soil ... | reverse complement strand
TCAACCCGGACTTCGTGTTCGCCGGGCACATCCACCAGTCGCCGTTCACCAGCGACGGGGGCTGGGCCGAGCGGACCGGCACCAGCTGGGTCTTCAACCCCGGCCGCCAGCCGGGTCCGGTGCCGGCGCACATCGTGCTCGACCTCGAGCAGCGCAGTGCCACCTGGTACTCCATCGAGGGACGCGAGTCGGTCGAGCTGGACGCGGACACGTCCTTGGCCGGTTAGGTCTGCACATCGCCCACCCGCGCGACCGTCAGTACGGCGCCTCTGCCTCCCGCTCCGAGCCCGGCTGCACGCCGTTGTCCTGGTGCTGCAGGAGCGACTCCAGCACCGAGTCGACGACGCCGAGGTGGTCGTCGCGATCGGCGTACTGGTTGCGCAGGTCGGCGAGGTAGCGAGTGACCAGGTCGAGCCTGCGTGCCAGCGTCGAGGCGATCTCGAGCGCGAACGCAGGATGCTCGCGCAGGAACGCCTCGGCGTCGTCGGCCTTCCGGAATCGGCACTCCCCGACCGCCGTGGCCGTCGCCGTCGCGGGGGCGTCGAGCAGCGTCGCCATCTCGCCGAAGATCGCGCCGGGCTCGTCGATGACCCGGATCTCCGCGCCGGACGCGGTGATCCGTACGGCCCCACTGACGAGGATCAACAGCTCACGATGACGGTGACCTTCGACCAGGATCTGGGCGCCGTCGGGATAGGTCACCTCGGACAGGCCTGCGGACTCGAGATCGATCACGTTTCCTCCCGGGGCGCAGTATCGCAGGCCCACGGTTGGTTCCCGCGCTACAGTCCGCGCGTGAGTGTCCGATGAGGATCCAGCTGCTCGGCGTCCGCGGCTCGACACCCGCGCCCGGTGCGGACTTCGTCCGCTACGGCGGCCACACCTCGTGCATCGCCGTCACCGCCGACGGCGCCGACCGGCCCGCTCTCGTGCTCGATGCCGGCACCGGCCTGCGCGCCCTCACGGGCCTGCTCGGCGGCGCCGCGTACGACGGGTCGATCGTGCTCAGCCACCTGCACTGGGACCACATGCAGGGCCTCCCGTTCTTCGCGGCGGGCGACCGCCCTGCGTCGCGCGTCGACCTCTACGTCCCGGCGCAGGACGGCCGGTCGGGCCGCGACCTGCTGGCGCAGTCGTTCGCTCCACCGGCCTTCCCGATCACCCCGGAGGGGCTGCACGGCACCTGGGGGTTCCACGGCCTCGACGAAGGGCGCCACTCGATCGAGGGCTTCGCGGTGACCGCCGTCGAGATCGAGCACAAGGGCGGCCGCACCTTCGGCCTCCGGGTGGAGGACGAGCGCGGGTCGCTGGCCTACCTGCCCGACCACGCGCCCGCGGCAGGGATGTCCGACGCGCTCGCATCGATGCTCGACGGCGTCGACGTGCTCGTCCACGACGCGCAGTTCCTCGAGGGCGAGCGGCCGGTCGCCGTGGACTACGGGCACGCGACGGTCCAGGACGCCGTGCGGCTGGGCGAGTCGGCCGGGGCGAGCACGGTCGTCCTCTTCCACCACTCGCCGGCCCGCACCGACGCCGCCCTCGACGACATCGCGGCCTGGGCGCCCGATCTGGCCCCCGACCGGTGCGTGGTCCTCGCCCGGGAGGGCATGACGCTCGACGTCGTACGCCGGCCCAACTCCTAGCTCAGCCCGCGGGCACCTGCTCGCGCTCGGCGGCGGGCGGCGGCGACTCGAGGTCTGCGGTGCCGAGAAGCCGGCTGACCAGGTCGTCGCCGGCCTGCTCGAGCAGGGCACGTGCCGCGGAACGCCCGCCTGGATCATCCGGTCGAGCTGGTGGAACTCCAGGAGTCCGACACCGAGGGTCGGTGGCGTGACCACCCAGGCACCCTGGGCGCGGGCCGCCGCGACCGCCCCGCCGCTACCGATCATCATCGTCCGCAGCAGCGTCTCGCCGAGCGCCGGCACGCGCGGGCGGCCCGTGCGCGACCGGCCGCCAGCGCTGCCACCGCCTCCGCCCATCGCGATGTTCACGGCCACGACCGGGCCCTCGTCGCGCTCGGTGAGCAGGTCGACCGGCAGGTTGTCGAGCACGCCACCGTCGATGAGCAGCCGACCGTCGTCGTCGGGCAGCGGCGGCAGCAGCACGGGCAGGTGCGCAGAGGCGTTGGCCGCATCCGCGACCGACCCGCGTCGGTGCACCTGACGGGTGCGGGTGACCAGGTCGGTGCTCACCGCGTGCAGCTGGCGGGGAAGGCCCTCGAAGACCGAGTCGCCGAGCGTGCGGGTGAAGCCCTCGCGCATCCGCCGGCCACGCGCCAGCGACTGCACCGGCAAGACAGCACCCGGGAAGCCGGCACGCGCGCCGGTTGCGTCCCCGCCAGGGACCACCCGCCTCCCCCGGTACTGCCCTCCGCAGTACCGCTAATGGAGTGTGGGACGCGTTGACCTCGGCGGCAAGGTCCAACCGACCGGTGACCGCGCCCGCGGTCTAGTCCCCCGCGGAGATCCATTGACCCCGCTATGGCACCGCGAGGAGTGTGGGCGGAGCTCTCGGGTCCTGGGGAGGGAAGCAGAGCGATGTCCTACGTTGTCGTCCCACGCCGCCGTGGGCTCGTGTTCCTGCTGCTGGGCAGCATGGCTGCTGCTCTGGGCGGAATTCTGGGCGGCCTCGTCGGCACCACGGCCGCGACCGCCGGCAGCCCGACCGCTCCGGTGACCATGGTCATCACCGGTGTCACGGGCGCGCAGGCGCCGCCCGGGACCCCGAGCGGATCCGTGCCGTTCGCCCTGGTGAAGGCCGGCGCGCCGTTCTCGGTCAACGTGGCGTTCTTCGACAGCGCGAACAACCCCGCCTCGTTCAACAACGACACCACGCTGAAGGTCAGCAGCACGGGCGGCACGCTGTCGCCGTCGACGGGCGTGGCGTACGCCGGTGCCACCACCGCCCAGATCACCACGAGCCTGGCGACGGCCGCCAACCAGGTCGGGCTGACCGTCACGGTCGCCAGCGGTCCGGCGAAGGGCCTGACCACGGGTCCGCCCAGCGCGGGCCAGCGGTTCGACGTGCTCTCCCAGCTGCGCTTCGAGAGCAGCTCCACGAACTTCACGCAGGGCATCGGCGGAGACGCCAACTGCACGAACGCCACGAAGGCCGCTCCCGTCTGCGGGATCGTGGTCCTGCCCAACGGCGCGGCCAGCTCCCAGGTGCTGCTGTCGCTCGGCGTGTGCGACGCGGTCTACACCAAGTGCGGGAGCACCCGAGGGTCGATCGTGCAGACCTTGTTCGCCGACGGCGGCCTGTACTCCGAAACCACCCCAGCGACGCTGATCCTCAAGTGCGACAAGTCGCTCTGTGGCGGCGGCTCGATCCAGGACATGGTCGTGAACTTCTCGTTCGGCGGCAACGACCCGCTCGGTGCGACGCCGGCCTGCCCGGCGAAGTCCACGGTCGGCGCCGGACAGGGAGCCTGCGTGGACTTCGTCCAGAGCAAGCGCGACGGCGCCGGCGACACCCACTTCTACGTGCTGTTCGCCCACGACCTGCGGATCGGGATCGGCTGACGCCGGAGCTGCCGGATTGATTGCCGGGGCGGTCAGCCGTCCGGCAGCACGCCCAGTGACGCGAAGATCTCCCCGGCCCGTGCCCGGAGGTCCTCGCCGGACGGGGCTTCCGTCGGCTCGAGGCGCGCGAGGTCGAGCAGGATGCGTCCCTCCTCGAGGACGTCGCCCGAGCTCTCGGCGAGGGCAAGCGCGGCACGGAGCATCGCGCGTGCCTGCTCCACCTCGCCGTGCTCGAACCGGTCACGCGCGAGGAGGCGGTGCATGGTGGCGCTCTCCGCATGCGGGCCGGTGATCCGCGCGCGTGCTTCAGCCGCTTCGTGTGCACGACCGGCGTCCTGCAGGATCTCGGCGAGGACCAGGTCGGTGGCCTCGACCTCGGCTGCTTCGCCCAGCGCCTCGAACCCGACGCGCGCGTCGTGCAGGACCACGAGCGCGTGCTCGGCACCGCCGCCGGCCGCCAGCGCGCGTGCCTGCTCCCGTTGGGCGAGCGCGACCAACTCGTCGTCCTCGACCGCTCGGGCGATGCGCAGGACGTCGGCGAGGATGCCTCGCGCCTCGGCGTAGCGCCCTTGCCGGACGAGCATCTCGGCCTCGTTGTAGCTGGCGTTCGCCTCGGCCGCCGTGTCGCCGATGCGACGGAAGATCTCGGTGGCGCGGCGGAAGTTCGCGATCGACTCGGTCCAGCTGCCGCGGGTGAAGTCCTGCGTGGCCAGGTTGTTCAGGCACCAGCCCTGGTGCCGCAGGTTGCCGAGCTCGACATAGGCCTGCAGGGCCAGCAGGCCGTAGGGCAGCGGCTCCTCGCGACCCGACCCGGCGTAGATCCCGTTGAGGATCTCGTAGGCCTGGGCGAGGGTGTCCTTGTCGACCGACTCCTCCGCCTCTCGGGCGGCGGTTTCCGCCCAGTGCAGCGCGGCATCGACCTGGCCCAGGCTGAAACGGCTGTGCGCGTACCGGCGCGCGAGCAGTGAGCGGGCCATCGCCGCCGACGGTCCGGTGAGACCCTCGAGGCCGTGCAGCCCCCGGGAGATCCGGCGCATCGCCTGGGCGTGCCGGCCCCGGCGCTGCTCGATCCGGGCCTCCTTCTCGATGACGCCGGCCAGCCGGACGGGATCGCCGCGGAGGTGGCGGCGCGCCTCGGCGTAGGCTTCGGCCGCCTGCTGGGGGAGTCCCACCAGCCACCGGCAGTCGGCCAGCTGCTCGAACACGTGGGCCACGGCGGTGGGGTCGACGTTCGCGTGGTGCGGTGTGGACTGCGCGGCTCGCGCGAAGAACGCGATCGCCTCCCCGGGCGCGAACTTCGCCAGCGCACGCTCCCCGGCGAGCACGGAGTAGCGCCAGGCCCGCTCGTGCCGGGCGGCGTGGAAGAAGTGCAGCGAGAGCAGCTCGCACTGGTCCTCGGGATTCGCCGACCCGCGCTCGATCGCCAGGCCCACCTGGTCGTGGAGGACCTTGCGCTGCCGGAACGGGAGGCCCTCGTAGGCGACGTCCCGCATCAGTCCGTTGCGGAACCGCAGCCATCCCGGTCGGTCGCGCTGCAGGAAGTCGCCGAGCCGCCGCATCGCCCCTGCGGGGACGCGCGCGTCGTGTTCCTCGAGCAGCGCCGCGAGCGCGGCCTCGTCGACCATCACGCCGAGCACGCCGGCGTACCGCAGGACCGTGCGGTCGGCGGGGTCGAGCCGATCGATCTGGCTCGTGACCAGCGCCTCCACGGACTCGGGGAGGTTCTCGATCGACCCGGCGCGGCTGGCGTCGCGGACCAGTGCCTCGAGGAACATCGGGTTGCCGCCCCCGCGCTGGGCCAGGTCGGCCAGCGACTGCGGCGGCAGCGGGTGGTCGTCCAGCGCGAGCTGCACCAGCTCATGAGCGGCGGCCGCATCCAGCGGAGCCAGGCGGAGCGTGGTCTTGCCTTCGCCCGGCTCCGGCAGGTAGCCGCTCTCCTGGTCGCGCCGCGTCACGACGACCAGCCACGGGCTGGCTGCCAGTCGAGCCGCGAGCCGTCGGAGCAGGTCGGCCGAGGAGTCGTCCACGACGTGCGCGTCCTCGAGCACGATCACCGTCGGATCGGTCAGCACCGCGGCGAGCAGGTCGGTGACCACCTCCTCCAGTCGGCCCTTGCGGTACTGCTCGTCGAGCTCCTCGACCTCACGGGTCGGCGCCAGCTCCAGGTCCATCGCGATGCCGAGCAGCGGCAGCCAGAGCAGCAGCTCGGGCGCCGACGAGGACACGTGCTCCTCGAGTCGCTTCGCGACCAGGTCTGCGGGTGCGTCGGCGTCCAGGCCGATGGCAGTGCGCAACAGCCGGCGGAACGGGAAGTACGCCGTCGACGACTCGTACTGCTCGCAGCGCGCGGTGAGCACCGTCGCGTCGACGCCGTCCAGCAGCTCACCGACGAGGCGTGACTTGCCGATGCCCGGCTCTCCGGTGATCTCGACGAGGCGACCGGCGCCACGGCGTACGTCGTCGAGCGCCTGGCGGAGCACGCTCATCTCCGCGTCGCGTCCGACGAGTGGGACCGCGGAGCGCTCGGCGTCGTTCCGTGTGCCGACGAGTGCGCCCACCTCGACCGCGCGCACCGGCCGGGACTTTCCCTTCACCAGGAACGGCGGAAGCTCGGTCGTCCGGAACTCCGTCTGCGACCGCGCGACGACCTCCGTGGTGGCAAGGACCTCGCCGGGAGATGCCTTCGCCATCACTCGTGCCGCCAGGTTGATCGCATCGCCCTTGACCGAGAAGGTACGCCGGAAGTCCGGGCCGAAGTCACCGGCGAAGACGTGACCGCGGTTGACGCCGATCCGCAGCGGGAGACGGCCGGCGCGGTCGAGCACCATCCGCGCGACCCGCAGCATCCGCTCCTCGTCGTGGTCGGCACTTCGCGGTGCGCCTGCGGTGAGCATGATCTTGCCGCCGTCGCGGTTGATGTCGGTCTCGAAGAAGGTCACGTCGTGGTCGGCGCACGCATGCTGCACGTTGCGCACCACGTCGTCGAGCGCCTGGGCCAGCGCCGCCGGCCCCTCGGTGGTGAGCAGAGCATCGGTGCCCGAGAACTGCACGAACGCGACCGTGATGAGGCGGTGCTCGGGCTCGACGGTGCCGAGGAGATGAGCCCGGATCGGCGGCGGGATCACGCCGAGCGGGTCGATCGGCGTGGACGGCGACTCCTCCGTGACGGCGTACCCCCGGGGCGGCGCGACGCGCAGCAGGCGTCCGTCGCGCAGCGGCGGGTCGAGGGGGAGGGGCGACCCGAGGAGGCGGCCGTCGAGCAGCGCCGCGGTGGCGTGACTGAGGCCGATCTGCCCGGCGGCGGCGGCTGCCTCGGTCGCCGCTGTGATGCTCGCCGCGTGACCGCTGATCAGCAGCTCGCGGTGGATGGCCGGGTCGCCGACGAGGAAGAAGTCGAAGTCGCCGCTGTGCACGCCCACCGACATCCGGAGCACGACGGTCCCGGACGTGGTGGGGAGCCGGCCGATCACCCGCAGCGTGGCCCGCATCCGGTGGGCCGCGCGTGCTGCCCGCCGCGCGTGGTCGGCACCCTGGAACAGCAGCAGCACGGCGTCGCCGCCCCACTTGACGAGGTCGGCGCCGTCGTCCCGAGACTCCGCGAGCAGCCCGGCGAACGTTGCGCTGAGGATGTCGCTCATCTCCTCGGCGCCGACCTTGCCCTTGCGTGCAAGTCGCTCGGTGAGCCGCGTGAAGCCGGAGATGTCGACGAACGCGACCGTGCCGTTGACGCGCAGGTGCCGGTCGTCGTCGCCGCTCGGGTCCCACCGCCCGAGCAGCCTCGGCACGTACGGCAGCAGCAGGTCGCCCGTCACGCCAGCCGCCACGGCCCCTCCCCGGTGCCTCGCCGTGCCGGGAGTCTAGATCCGCAGGGTGGAGCGGAGCGTCGCCCCGCGACCGGCTCGGTCTATACCGGCGCGCGGCCGATTCCCGCTCAGGACTGCGGGAACTCGATCTGCGGCGTCCGGCCGATCAGCAGCCGGCGGCACCTGTCGGTGGCGCCGTCGATCAGGGCGGAGGCGTTGAAGGACGCCTCGAACGAGCCGTCGCGGGTGGTGCGACCGAGGACCAGCTCGACGTCGCCCACGCGGGCGCCCTCGGTGATGTGGTGCACGAACACGCTCTTCTCGCGCTGCTCGAGGTAGGCCACCAGACCGGCGCGGTCGCCCACGAACTCCGCGGACTGGCCTTCGCCCTTCGAGAACTGGATCGACATCACGAAGTCGTCGGTGATCAGGTCGAGCACTCGCTCCGGGGTGTCGGAGTCCATGATCTCGAACCAGGCCTGCAGGAACGGCGTCTCGCTCATCAGCCCTCCACCAGCACGTGCCCGGTGTCGAAGGTCACCTCGTAGCTCGCGATCAACCCGTCCGTGCCGAGGCGCACGCCGGAGAGGAAGCGGCCGGTCGCGACGCCACCGTCGGTGACCTTGCCGTACACGAACTCGACGTCGTCGTCCCGGGACTCGCGCAGCACGTGGTGCCTGCGGTCCGGGACGCCGCGACCGGAGATGTAGGCCTCCATGTCGGCCCGGCTCTCGCCGCGGCGTACGCCCGAGGGCAGCACCATCACGAAGTGGATGGCAGGGTCCAGCATCGCCAGGGCGTCGTCGAGGCGGTCCTCGTCCAGGGCGCGGTAGTACGTCGCGAGCGTCGTGGGCATGAAACTGAAGTTAGTTCAAATTCGGGTCGTTTGTCGAGAGCAGGGTTGTCGCGAAAGCGGTCGTCACCTAGATTGAACTTAAGTCAGTTCAGTTACCGACACCTGCTCGAGGAGTGACATGGCGCAGCTGGTGCAACCCTGGCCGGTCGCGGACGCCTCGGTGCTCGCCCCCGTCGCCGAGCACGAGGACCTCCGGAAGGTCCTGCGCGACCTGCTCGCCGCGCACGCCGACCACGACCAGGTGCGCCGCGCCGCCGACAGTCCGCGCGGCTGGTCGGAGGAGCTCTGGACGCTGCTCAACGCGGAGATGAACGTCGGCACGCTGGCCGTGCCCGAGCACCGCGGTGGTCTGGGCTACGGCCTCGGCGTGCTCGCCGTCGTCCTCGAGGAGGCGGGTCGTGCGCTCCTGCCCGAGCCGCTGCTGCTCTCGTCGGTGCTCGGCGCGCGGGCGCTGCTCGCCGCACCGCAGGACGCCCTGCCCGACGAGCTGCTCGCGGGTGTCACCGAGGGCCGGCTGGTCGCGACCGTCGCGACGACGGCAGGCGAGCTCACCGTGGCCGACACCGGGGGAGGGGTCACGGTCTCCGGGCGGGTCGAGCGCGTGCTGCTCGGCGCGGTCGCGGACCTGCTCGTCGTTCGTGCCGGGACGCCGGAGGGCGAGTCGCTGCACGTCGTCGACCTGCGGGAGGCCCACGCTCGCCGCCGGTCGCTGGAGGTTCTCGACCTCACGCGGCGCCAGGCCACGCTCGAGCTGGCCGCGGCGCCGGCGTACCTGCTCGCGGGCCCGGAGCGCGCACCCGCGGTGGCGGCCGAGCTGGCCGCGCTGCGCAGGGCGGCGCTCGCCGCGGAGCACGTCGGGATGATCGAGGCGATGCTGGACCTCACGCGCACGCACGCCACCCAGCGGCACCAGTTCGGGCGCCCGCTGGCGTCGTTCCAGGTGATCAAGCACCGCCTCGCCGACGTGCTCGTCGACCTCGAGCGAGCCCGGTCGGTCGCGCGCTACGCCGCCGCCGTCTTCGACGACGACCCCGCCGCCGCCGACCTTCCGGCCGCGGTGGCGGCCGCCGTCGCCACCGACGCCGTGGTCAGGGTGGCCCACGAGACCGTCCAGCTGCACGGCGGGATCGGCTTCACCTGGGAGCACCCGGCGCACTACTACCTGCGCCGCGCCCTCGCCGACGAGGCCGTGTTCGGGTCGGCGCGTGGCGAGCGCGCTCACGTCGCCGACCTGCTCGGGCTGCGATGAACGATGTCGCGACAGGCTCGACGACCGGCCGACCCGAGCTGGCGCCGGTGCGCTCCGGAGAGGCGCTGGACTGGCCCGCGCTGGAAGCACACCTGCGCCGACATCTGCCGGAGGCGCAGGGCGCGTTCTCGGTGCTTCAGTTCCCGAACGGCTCGGCGAACCTGACCTATCTCGTCCGGTTCGGCGAGCACGCCGTGGTCGTCCGCCGGCCGCCGTTCGGTGTGATTGCCACCGGGGCGCACGACATGCGCCGCGAGCACGCGGTGCTCTCGCGGCTGCACGCGGCGTACCCGAGGGCGCCGCGCGGGCTGCACTACTGCGCCGACGAGTCCGTGATCGGGGCGCACTTCCTGGTCTCGGAGTACCGCCCGGGCGTCGTGGTCTGGGACCACGTGCCGGCCGAGCTCGCGATCGGCCCTGACCCCGGCCGGCGGATCGGCTTCGCGGTCGTCGATGCCCTCGCCGACCTGCACCTGGTCGACGTGGAGGCCTGCGGATTGAGTGACCTCGGTCGGCCCGACGGCTACCTCGAGCGCCAGCTGCGCGGCTGGCAGCGACGCTGGGACGCCGTCGCGCTCGACGGCGGCAACGGCACGCTCGACCAGGTGGGTCGGCTGCTCGCCCGGCACCTGCCCGCCTCCGGGGCGCCGGCACTGGTGCACAACGACTTCAAGGTCGACAACTGCCAGTTCAGCGCGGGGCGCCCTGACGAGGTCGTCTCCGTCTTCGACTGGGACATGGCCACCATCGGCGACCCGCTGACCGACCTTGGCACGCTCCTGAACTACTGGCCCGACGGCGACACCCCCGCCGACGGCGTTCCCGGCGCCGAGCGCGTCGGGCTGCCGTTGCGCGACGAGGTGGTTGCCCGGTACGCCGCACGCACCGGCCGGCACCTCACCCGACCCGACGTCGCGTGGTACGAGGCGTTCGGGTGCTGGAAGACCGCGGTGATCCTGCAGCAGCTCTACGTCCGCCACCTCCGCGGGGAGAGCACCGACGAGCGGATGGCCGCACGCGGCGCACAGGTCGGCCGCATCGGCGAACGTGCCCTGGCCCTCGCCGAGACCCTCGGCAGCTGACCGACGAGAGAGACCGAGACATGAGCATCGAGCTGACACCTGACCCCTGGGTCGCGGACCTCGCCGCCCGCACCGCCGCCTTCGTGCGCACCGTCGTCGGCCCCGAGGAGCAGCAGCGCGGGGGAGTGCCCGGCGGCGCTGACGCCG
>Ga0070664_100004959_pt1 | contig 10658 bp, 12 predicted proteins | sample KBSC73metaG_FD_65863 | JGI IMG/M metagenome (GOLD analysis project Ga0070664, IMG submission 65863) | Corn rhizosphere microbial communities from Kellogg Biological Station, Michigan, USA - KBS C7-3 metaG | ecosystem: Host-associated > Plants > Roots > Rhizosphere > Soil ... | reverse complement strand
CCAACCTGTGCTTTCGCGTCTTTACGCCATATCCTCATTGTCGTTCTAATGGAGGACATTTTTCCGCTGGACCTGTGCATGGAGGTGTCTTTCGCGGTAATGGTTCAAGCTTTTGGAGCTTTTCCAATCTGTTCAGTCTCTCCTGGACCTGTATATCCCCTAGCACTTCTTCAAGTTGATCAGATATGCAAGGTCGAAGGTTGTGGCGACAGAAATCATCGTCTCGACCTCCTCCTCCTGCGGCCGTGGTTACCGTAACTCCAGTATTTGCGTTGAGAATAAGTTGGTGAGTATTCTTAAGAAAGAACCAGATTTCGCCCTTCATAATGCGCGGATTGATGATTCCCGGGAGATCGGGGTTTTCATCAGTAGACATGTTGAAATTTGTTGCGACGTATTGACCGGCGTGTGAATCCTGGGGAGAGGCCGAAACTGGAGGTCCGCTCGTCGTCCCAATATGTTCCCACGCCCCCGAGGTGCCGTCTCCGAGCCCAGGGAGAGAACCGTCAGCATAATGCTGCAGCCACCCACTCATGTGAGCCCAGCTACCAGGAGCTGCGCCGCCGGCGCTACTTTGGAGTTTCCCTATGGAACTTAAGTCGAAATCTACCATTCCGCTTGGGTCCGGCATCACTTTGGCCCAAAAATAAATGTGTCCACAGACATCGCCCGATGCAGTAATTTTCACATTGTGAAATCTGATGAGATCGGGAGAGACAGAATCAGAAACGTCTAAGGTAGGATTCCCGGAGACTGCCGCAAGTGTATACTGATTCCCGGTTCCGGATGCACAACTATAGCTGCCTCCCGTAGCATGCGTAATGGTCCAGCCACCAGCTTGCGTGTAAGTCGACGCCATGGGCGAGGGGTCTAGGCTGCTCTCGATCTTGATATGCGATTGGGCATAGGCATGTCCCCATCCTCCGATCAGAAAGAACGTGAACATGAAGACCTCAAGTGCCCTTCTGAGATGCATCATCAACCTCCTTGGTAGAACCTCCGCATTGTCACTAATTCGATAATGGCAGAGGCGGTTTACTGCTTTTGTCTCGATCGTAAGGACTTACTCTCAAGTGCTTGCCGGACCGCGCTTTTTGAGGCCGCACTCCCTATGCTCCTGACTTCCTCAAGCGCGTGTTGTGCCCTTGCTGACCCATGGGCGGCGAATTCATCCAGGGCAATAGCCGAGCGCACTTGGTACTGTTTTGTAATTCGAGAAAGACCTTCCTGAACGTACGTTTCACGTTTGTTCATCAAGCTTTTCAAAATTGGAGAAGTGTCCAGTTGCACGTCAGTCTCTGGATTGACGAGAAAACTGTTTAGGTCGGACCATTGTTCTTCCAAAGCACGACTCATCCTTTGTAACTCTTCGCCCTCGGGGCCTGTTCGCAATACTTTTATCAATTGGGTTTCGACTTCAGAAGTTTCTGTGCTTAGACGCTGGAGACGCTCTAACGGCCTTGGCGGCCAATTCTTCTGGGGTGACGTCACTCCACAGTTGAGATCCAGGTAATACCGCACGGCTTCTAGGGCTTCGATTTGGATGGCAGAAACATGAAAGGCATCGGCTTGATCAGAGGCAACACTCCGAATCGGAGCAATGCCTATGAGTACTAGGAGACATAGGGTGAACGCGAACAGTGTATGAGGTGTCCCTGTCACTATTGTTTGTCCTGTCACAATTACCGATCGTTACGCTCCAGATTAGGGATTAAAGTCTGGCGTTCCAACGGCATACAAATCATAGGGGTTGAAAAGTTCTGGCCAAATGCGCGTCTGTAGCAGGGGGCATTCAGCAGCGTTCTGCCTATATGCTGCGACATCTACGGTGCCATCTGCTTTGAGAAACCAGTTCTGATCATTCGGAAGACCTCGTAACGGATAGCAGGTTCTAGGCTGCAATAGATTCACTCCTTGCGCGATCAGGTAGTCCCGATAGATGTGTGGGTCATGAATTGCCGACTCTGTGTGGACGACCTGGCGAAAGGTTTGTCCTTCCGTAAGAAATTTGCGAGTCTGACTTGCTTCATGCATGACATTTGACCTGTGAAATTCAGGAAAACTTCCGACATGGCCAAGCGCAAAAGCATGGCCGAATTCATGCGCCAATAGGTCAGGGGAAGTGTTACTACCCATTACAATCATGCTCCAGTAACCTCGACCGCTTGTTGCACCGCAGTGGATGCCATTGCTGTCTAAATAGCGGCCATCGCTTTCTCCGATAACCCTATCGACATAATAGATGTTGATAACATTCTGTTCATTCCTGTGATTCCTGATGCTGTTTGCAAGACTACAATCGAAATCCAAAATATTTTGATCCTCGTTGTCTTCAATCGTGACATTCGGGAAATTAAGTAAGCCGAAGCCCTGTCTCTCGTCATGCCAAATCTGTTGCGTCATCGCGAGGGCACGAGTTGCGTTATCTCTTTGAGCGCCCAAATCGCCGGATACAAGCCATACATGCACTGGTAACTTATATTTCGGCTGAAATTTAATATTGATGCTGTCTCTGCCGCTGGTCCAGGTTGGGTTGACTATGCTTGGTGGGTGATCCTTCGTAAAGGCAATGATCTCGTCTTTTCCTACGCAATACTTGACAAGTATGTCATCAGGTTGAAGGCTCGTAAAATTCCCAATGTACATGTCTGAGTCGGAATTCACGGGAACTGGCACGAAATCATTTTTGCACACGCCATCCTTCCGCCCGTCGATGAGCGCTCCAAACCAACTTTTCATGGGTAATCTGTAAGACATTCCAATGTCGAAGTGGATAGAGTCTTCCAAATATCTGGACCATGTGTTCCAGTCGCAACTTGACAGCCCGGAAATTGTGAGAAGTGACAATGTGAATGCCGATATGAGTTTTAATTTTAAGAAGTCGAACGACATGCCTAGGCAGTCTCGTTAATGAAAAAGAGTGTAAAGCGCTTGGCCGCTTTGAATTATTCCTCTTACCGGGTTTTCGCAATACCGCTTTGGAATAGGTGCCTAGATAGACCCTAAGGAAAAGGGACCAGATCGTGGCTCTTTTTTACCGCGGCGGTCAACAGGTCCATTTGCACCTGTTCTAAATGACAGCATCAGCAATCGATATGCCTGCATTCTTGTCCGCTAAAAGCTGTAAGGTTTTTCCTTATGCTCCAAGGACTTGGATGCTGAGACGTGTGGCGTGCAACCGAAAGAAGAGCCGAGTAAGGACTACTGAGCTGAATCCATTTTGATCCTATGAGTAACTAGAATGGATTCAGTCCGTTAGTACTGAGTGGCGGCAGATTGAAGAAGGCCGCGCTGCCAGTTTATTGGAAGCGCGGCCTCATAGCGTGAAGGCAACCGGTCAGCTTCTGGAAGGGTCAGGACCAGAACCTGTGTGGCCACTGTTGGCGCTTGACAGCAGTTGGCCGCTGGTCGGCTTCAACGCACATGGCGGGCGTCCTGATCTTCAAATTTCAAATATCAGATCCCAAACACTCACGACGCCTCTATCTCTACTCGCAAATATCAAACCGGAGGAACCGTATCTCAAGCTCGTCATTATTTGAGATCTGAGATTTGCTCTTGGCGACCGCCTAGTCCTGCCAGATTCGAGTCACGACAAAATAGATGAACGCCGCTAACAGTGTATTGCTCACAACGAGAATGATCGCGAAATCCATGGTGACTCCTTTCCGACCCTTCGCCGTGGGAAATTGCAAGGCACGGACCAGAGGAAGGGGAGCAGTGGCCATTTAATGCGTCGATTCAGAAACGGCACGTCTGCATTGACGTTTCGGCGAATGCGATTTTCTGTCCCTCTCTCGACGGTGGCTCCTTGAGGTCATTTTGGTGGGTCGGATTTGATTCGGCGTGAATCGGATTGGATTCTCGCAACCCTCGCTGATGTATAGGAAATTTCCTCAATGCATGCATCGCAAATGCACCGGACTTTACTTGAAAATGGCCGTTGGTTTCTGAGGTCCCGTTTCGTTACACTGACCCGATGTCAGCCACAGAAGTCTTGCTGCCAACTTCCTGTGAAACCGCCTTACTGGAACGGTTCCTCAAAGCCGAGGCGATGGCGCTTTGGGCGGTGCGCTCAGCGAAAGCGAAGGATGTGCCTGAGGGCGTGCTTTCCTTCTTGCTGCGGCATGAGGAGGAGGAAGCCAAGCATCTCAAGGAGTTTGAGACCAGGCTCGGTGTCCAATCGCATGCCCGGGAAAAACTGCCCCGCATGCCGAGCCAATGGTGGGCCTTGGTCATTCAGCTGTTTGGCTACGAGGCTTTGGGGCTGGAGTTCGCGAAACTGCTCGTCCAGGTGCAGCCGGATCTGATGTCGATCCTGGAGGATGAGCTCGTGCATGTGGATTTCTTTGAACGGGAAGTCAAGAAGGTCTTGGAGCAGGGCGGGCCGGCTGCGGAAGGTGCGCGGGAGTCCGCGAAGGCCTGGTGGCGACGGCTGCCTCCCACGGTCGAACGATATTTGGAAGGCGCGGCGCTCGAGCCGTACCGGCCGGAGCTCCGGGAGCGGATTTTGACCGCGATTCAGCTGCGCTTTTCCGGTGTAGGACTGTTGGATGGAACGGGATCATAGGAGCAGCTCATGGATTGTGTGTTTCTTCGTCATGGGATTGCGGTGGAACGTGAAGAATGGGACGGATCAGACGACGACCGACCGCTGACGGAACGGGGCGTCAAGCGTGTCTCTCAGGTGGCGGCCGGTTTGAGATGGTTGGAGGTGCAGCCGACCTACATTTTCTCGAGTCCGCTGGTGCGAGCCCTCGAAACCGCAGATATTATTCAAGCCTCGTTGAACATCCCCAGCGCCGTGAAGCGTGTGGAGGAACTCTTGCCGGATGCCAATCCCGAGCGTCTTCTGGCGTTGTTTCGCGATCTGCCTCCTGAGTGCAGTGTGTTATGCGTGGGACATGAGCCCCACCTCGGCCACGCGGCTAGCGTGTTACTGACGGGAAAACCGTCGATGGCGTTCCCGTTTAAGAAGGCGGGGGCCTGTCTGATCGAGCTGTCCATGCCTCCCAAGGTCGGACGGGGAGTGCTGCGATGGTGGATGGAACCGGGGCAGTTGCGCGGGTTGGGTAGGAAGCGGGCTAAGCTCGAGGCGTAGCGCTGAGCGCGATCACAAACTTCACAAAAGACCGCTTAGCCGTTCTTTAGAGCTTTAGGTCTCGAGCGAGTTGCTCTAGAAATTTAGCGTATGCCTCTCGTTGTGCCTCATGGTTTTGCTCTTTGGTAAATCGGTTTTCCCATCCCGGATCCCATTTGTTGTTACAGTGGCGTCGTCGATCTCCATTCGAGCTCTCGACGTCACTCCTGATGCAGGCATCAATCCCTGCTCTGCCATATGGCCTGAAGGACTCATGCATGAACTTTTGGTACGTGATGAAAAGTTCCTCGGAGAAGAATGGGCGATAGGTAAAAATTGCTCTATCAACTGAACGCTTCCTGGCGATCACATCAATCGGCGACAATTCCTTCCATCCACCAACGAAAGACAAGTAACAGTAAATATCATTCAGGTCCATGCCAATTGTCTTATAGATCTCACTACGTAGATCGGTCGACCGTTCGCCTTTCTTGAGGGAAGAGGTGACAAAAATTCCCAGAACCAAGACTAGGATCGGCGTCAAGGCATCAATCGCGAGTCTCACTATGTCGAGATTACTGTATGAGGACATCGCATGCCTCGTGTCAGCTTGATCTGCCTGTTAAAGGTTTGGAGACCCACACCAAACTGGCCAACACTGCCATGACAATGACCAATCCGACCATTACAACGGCGCCACTTCCGTGCCTGGTCTCAAGCTGTCGTGGCCGACTTCCAATGCGCCAACCGCTCTGCGAGCAACTCTGCGCGTTTCCGGTCGTCGCGTCCGTCCAGGATGCTCATGTCCTCAGGATTTGCGCGCAGATAAAAGCCGGACGTCCGCTCGTTGACGTCCACGTGAGAATCCGAACGCGTTGTCCAGTATCCGGCCGCGCGATCGGCAGACTCCAATCGGATCTCTCCAGTCCCGTGCAACCGTGGCGCGTTCGCGTGCCGCGGTCGTTCGCCATTCCAATAGTAGAAAACACCGGGAGGATCTTTCCTCTCCTTCGCAGCCTCGCTCCAATATCGCACGGACAGGGTGCCATCCTCCTGCCATCCGCGGCCTCCCACCTCAAGCGCTCCCTCGCGGGACCGCGAGATTCGCAAGAGGCTTATGGCCGAAGGCTCTCGCACGGTGCGCTCCGTCAAGGAAAACTGCCACCACAGACCCTCGATGCGGGCTGCGTGCCATTCGTTCTCGATTGCCTTCCGAAGCTTCTGGTTGATGACCTTCATCTCAGAAGGGCTCGTCGCTTCGTAGCGCACGCACGTAAGACCGAGGAGATCGCTGGGAAGCTTCGAGCCGCTCGCATGGAGGATGAATGTTCGGCGCATTCCCAGAGCTGCCCCGAACAGGCCGGCTTCGAAGACCACATTGTCTCGTGGAGAAGCCTGGCCCGAGGCCGAGGGATCGGGTTCCGATGCGCTCTTGGTCGTCCAGTCATCGTGCCCAAACACGAACGCCGCGAAGTCAACTTCACGAGTAAGCTCCAGGAGACGCTCCAATGTGGTGGTGCCGGGATTGAAGGATGTCGTCCAAGGTACTACATGCGCAATGTCTTCGAGACCGTGTGTCAGCGCCTGGAGCAGTTTCTCCTGCTTTCCTGACGAGCCTAGGAAGATGCACGGCTTGTCCATTTGGTCCTCATTTCGTTAACAACCATTAGGTTCTGCGTAGAGGGCTATTGCTCGTAGTTCTCGACGACCTGAGCTGGACGAACCTGAGCCATGTTAGGATCCTGTCCAACTTCGCGAAGGGCGCGACGTTGACGTAAAAGATCCCAGCACTGGTCCAATTCCACTTGCACCTGCGCTAATCTCCGACTGTCCATCTCTCCGACAATGCCGCGTTCACCTTGTTCAAACAATCGATGTTCCTCTGCCACCAGTTGCTGAATATGAGAAAGAACCGGCTGGTCTGTAGCGGATAGTTTGTTATCCATAAATCCCCCTTTTCGACCGTTCAGAATATTAGCCCCATGTGGAGCCCGGAGAGCGATTTAATCACCAGTGGCCGAAATGAGAGCCGCCGTCGACATACAGGATGTGACCAGTTACTGCCTCGGCGTCGGTCAGGTACATGACCGCATTCGCGATGTCCTTGACCGTCGAAGGCCGACCCATCGGCGACAGGCTTTTCATTACGTCCTTCGGTGTCTCCTGGTTAAGCGGTGAGTAGACGACGCCTGGCGCAATGGCGTTCACGCGGATGCCGTCTTTCGCGTACTCCATCGCAAGCTGCTGGGTGATCGTTTCAAGGCCGCCTTTGGTGACCATCGGCACTGATGCCGCGATGCCCCGGATGGGATTGCGGGCAAGTGCCGCGGTGATCGTGACGATGCTCCCGCCTGTCTTCTGGGCTAACATTTGCTTGATGGACAATTGAGTAATGTACAGGAAGCCCTCCAGGTTCGTCGAAACGAGCGACCTGAAGTCTTCGGCCGTGTAGTCCGTGAACGGCTTGCTGAAGAAGATTCCGGCGTTGTTGACCAGTGTATCGATACGCTCGAAGCGCGACAGCGCCGTTTTGACGACCTTCGCGGCCGTCGCTGGCTCGCCGATGTGGCCGTCTACCAGAGCGATGTGGCTGGAAGCCGCGACCTCCGTGGATAGGGTCACCTTTCGGGAATTGGCAACGACGTTGAACCCCCGTTCGACGAACCCTCTCACGATTCCAGCGCCGATCCCTTGCGACGCTCCGGTCACAATGGCTGTCTTCCGTGGGCCGCTCATGGTTGTAACCACGCCAGATGGTAAGCGGCGCATGCGCTGTACCCCTGCACGGCCGCCTATCTTACGCGCCTGTGATGTTAGTGCGAGCTTGCTCCAGTCTTGGGCACGGTAAACCTCACCGTCTTGGCCTGTCCGGGGTAGACCTCGTGGTTGGCGTCTGCCAGTTCGATTACCACCTTGTGCTCACCGGGCGGCATCAGGGCAATGTCGACAGTGTTGAGGTCGCTGGCGTCCGCCCACAACCAGGGCATGTCATCTACATGTATGTGCAGATGTCCAACCCTTGGAGAAACGGTGAGGGCGCCTTTCCCGAATACCGGGATAATTCGCACGTTTTCAGTGCGGTACTGAATCCAGACAATGCCCTTGTCTAGCAGGTCGGGGAGAGGGGCGTCCACGATCAGCTTGGCTGGGGGCTCGTTCTCGATCGCGAGGTACGGCGTAGCGCCGCGGACTTCCTTGGCGCTTTGGGCGCCTGGCTTTCCATCGGTCGCTTTAGAAATCTGTGCCCACGCAGCGACAACGCCGGATACCAGCGCAACTGCGAATAACAATAAAGTAATGCGTTTCATAACGTGTCTCCTTTCGAGGTTTGTCATTCAACTAATTGTTTGGGGGCAGCGTTGGCTGCCTTCGGGGAGCGAAACCATGTGCCGCTCGGCCCACGAGAGCGCGTAGTCGGCGATCTCCTCCCAGCCGCGTTGCGCGGGGAGCAGGTGAGAGCGCCCCTCGAACACGGTCACCTCTGTGAGCGTCTCCGACGTGTAGTGCGCCGCGTTCGAGTGCTGCACGACCGGCGGCATCAGGTGGTCCTCACCGCCGGAGATGAACAGGAGCGGAGGCCGCGCGGCGTTGCGGTAGTTGACCCAGGTCGCCTGCGGCCCGGGCTCGAAGTTCGCGAGCACGCTGTCCCACAAAATGCCGCCTGACGCGGGCACGTGATATTGCTTGTACAGGGCACGCGCCTCGGCCTCCGGGAAAGTGTTGGTGAAGGTATAGCGCCACTGCTCATAAGCGAGGCCGACCGCCCGATGCCGGTTCGCCGGGCTCTTGAGCACCGGAAAGGTCGCTCGGATCTGCGACCAAGGCGTGACGAGGACGCCCTCGGTCGGCGCGGAGTTGAACGTCACTCCCGCAGCGCCGAAGCCGCGGTCGAGCAGGATCTGCACAAACGTGCCTCCGGCCGAGTGGCCCATGAGGATTGGAGGGGTGTCGAGCGCCGAGACAATCGACTCCAGTTGCGCGATGATCGCCGGGACCGTGAGCCGCTCGACCGGCGTTGGGTCGGCGTTGAGCGCCTCAACTTCTACCTCGAAACCGGGGTATGCGGGGGCGAGGACGCGGTAGCCCTTCGCCTCATAATATGGGATCCAGTGCTCCCACGTGCGTGGCGTCACCCAGAAGCCGTGGACCAGCACGATGGTATCGGATGTTTGTTTTTTGTTGTCCATAAAGCATCCCTTTCAGTCTAGCGACTCGAGACTTGGATAACCTTATTAGTTGTTCCATTCCTTACGTGGTGACGAACGTCCCCTCGCGAAGCTCCAGTAAGGCCTCCTCGATTTCTTTCTTGGTATTCATGACAAAGGGACCATACCGTGCGATTGGTTCGCCCAGCGGTTTCCCTGCCACCAAAAGAAACCGGACAGGATGGAATTCGGTCTTTACGTCCACTGAATCGCCATCCCCGAAGATGACGAGGTGTGGGTGCGAAATTAATTGTTGGCTCTTGTTCGATTGTTGAATTCGAGCCGCACCCGCGAACACATAGGCGAATACGGTTTGTCCTCGGTCAATCGGGAGAGTAAATGCGCTGTGTGCGGGGACAAACACATCCAGATATGTCGGCTCAGCGGCAATGCCGATCATCGGCCCCTTTACTTCGTCTACCGTTCCGGCAATCACCCGAATCGTGGCTCCATTTTTGTGTGTGATTTCCGGGATGTGATCTGACCGAATATCTTGGTACCGTGGTTCAGTCATTTTGAGCCTGGCAGGCAGATTGACCCAGAGTTGGAAACCCGTAATGCCCTCAGGACGAACTTGCGGCATTTCTTCATGCATGATGCCGCGGCCGGCCGTCATCCACTGGAGATCCCCGGCGCCGATGCTGCCAGCATTGCCGATGGTATCTTTGTGGTGGACTTCTCCCTCCAGAATATAGGTCACCGTTTCGATGCCGCGATGGGGATGTAGTGGAAATCCGGCTTCATATTCGTGTCTATGTTTGGAGGTAAAGTCATCGAATAATAGAAATGGATCAAGATAGTCGAGAGTTTGCGTCCCGATGCTTCGATTGAGCCGAACGCCTGCCCCTTCGAGAACAGATTGTGGCTCAATGACCTGGTGAACCAGTCTTGGCGATCCGCTCATGCGCGCCTCCTTTGGCTACGCTCAGGACGAGCCGTTTCAATGTGTTCTCATCCGTGTGACGTGAGCCATTCATGAAGAATGTCTGCGTCCCTAATCCTCCCGTACGAGAGGCACATCGACAAGATGTTCAGAGAGAAACCAGACTTGCAACTCGTTCGTCCGTATCACATCGCTCACGATGAGATCATTCGTCCCGTCATCACCCCGTTCAGAGGCCTGTCGGGCCATGGTTCTGGCCTCGTAGAGGATGACTTCATGCGCATGGAGTAAGCGAGCTAGTTGCACCGGAACATCTTGCCGATCTTTGGGCAGTCGGGGGAGATTCGTCGTTTCCGCGACGTCATGCGCCATGGCGATGCTGACTCCGCCGAGCGTCTGGGTCCGTTCTGCAAGCAGATCCACGAGTTCGCCCTGCTCTTTATAGTGCTTGTCGTACAGGAGATGCAGTTGGTAGAAGGTGGGTCCGACC
>Ga0070664_100004957_pt1 | contig 10661 bp, 9 predicted proteins | sample KBSC73metaG_FD_65863 | JGI IMG/M metagenome (GOLD analysis project Ga0070664, IMG submission 65863) | Corn rhizosphere microbial communities from Kellogg Biological Station, Michigan, USA - KBS C7-3 metaG | ecosystem: Host-associated > Plants > Roots > Rhizosphere > Soil ... | reverse complement strand
CGGGATCGGCGCCACCGAACATGACGGTCTCGCCAGCGCCGGAGAGGAAGTTGTTCTCGATCAGGAACGGGCCGGGGCCGTTCCACCCCTCGATAGCCTGCGAATCGAACCCCTTCGCGTGGCAATCCGAGACCCACGAGTTCACCACCGCCGATCGCGCCGAGTTGAGCGCGATGCAGCGCACCAGGTTCGTCGCCTCCGTTCCATGCACGTATACCCGGTCCAGGACGATGCGGGACGGGACGCGGCCAGGTGATGTCTGCGTGTCGCCGCCCTTGGCCCAGCCGCCGTCGCCTAACGCGATGAGCGCGTAATGGATCGCCCCGGGGGCAAGCTCCGACCCGACCGTTACCTCGAGCCCGAAGAGCCGCCAGCCACACGTCGGGTTCTCCGTGCGAAGCGCCGGCTTGTCGTTGCGCGTCGCGATCTTGGCGAGGCGTGCCGACGCCGCGGGCGTGATGCGCTCGCCGTCGGCCGGGAGGTCCGAGTCCGGCACATCAGTGCGGACGACGATTGGTGCGGCGCCACACGGCTTGCTGGGCAGGATGAAGTTCCCGGCGTACGTCGCGCCGGACGCGAGCCGTATCACGTCTCCCGGCTTCGCGCGGCCTAACGCCGACTGCAGGTTGTCGTTCGCGCCGACGCGGATCGTCTGACCCGTGGACGGCACCGAGCGAACATCGACCTGCGATCGCGGGAGGTCCGCGACGCTGTCACGCGGCGTGGTGTCGTTCTGGGCCGGCGTCGCGGCGATCGCCGCGCGCACGTCGCGCAGCGTGGTGGAATCGGCGGTGGGGTTGGATTGCGGTGTGGAACGCTCGGGGCACCCGAGGAGCACCGCGAGGCCAGCCGCGGCGACGAGGAGGTGCTGCGTGGATAGGACGTTAGGCATCGATCGAGGTCACTGAGAATGGCCGGCGTCCGCCAACAGCCGCTCGTAGAGCCGCTCGAGCGACCCGACGACGGCTGCGGCGTGAAACTCTTCACGGGCGCGTTGCGCGCCGACTGCGCCCATCCGCCGTCGCAGGTCTGCGTCCTGCAGCAGCACTCGGAGCGCATCAGCGAAGGCCGGCGCATCGCCGGCCGCCACGAGCAGCCCGTTCTCGCCGTTGCGCACCGCGTCGCGCACACCGCCAACGTCGGTCGCGACGATTGGCCGACCAGCCGCCATCGCCTCGACGAGCGAGTTGGGGAATCCTTCGGAGACGGAGCTCAGCACGGAGATGTCGAACAGAAAGTGAAAGCTCGGGACCTGCGGCCGCAGCCCCGCGAACCGTACGGCAGGCGCGATGCCAAGCTCGTTGGCGAGCGCGCGGAGGCGCTCCAACTCCGGGCCCTGGCCAACGATGACGAGACGCAATGTGGGCCACTCCGGAACGAGTGCTGCCACCGCTCGGAGCAGGGTTGCGTGGTCCTTGATCGGCAAGAGGGACGCCACGATGCCGACCACGAGGGCGTCCGGTTCGAGGCCGACCTCCCTGACCCATGTCTGCCTAACGTTGGGAGCCGGTGCGCCGAACGCCGCTTCGTCGACGAAGTTCGGCACCACCACCACGCGGCCACGTGAGAGCCAGTCGTCACGCTCCAGTGACGCGGCCACGGCGTCACTATTCGCGATGACACACGTTGCTACCCTAAACCCGACGCCGTTCGCGACTCGGTACCGCCACGGCGAATGGAGCCATCGTTTGCTCGCGATGACCACCGGGACACGGGCCCACCGCGCCGTCATCGTCGAGAAGACGTTCGAGTACTGGTCGTGACAATGGACCACCGACACCCGCTCGTCGCGCAGGAAACGCGCGAGGCGAACGCCCTGCCGTACCGTCTCGGTTCCGTAAAGGTTTTGGATCGGGAAGCGAAGGACCGGCACGCCCATCCGCTCGTAGCGCTCGCTGAGCGGGCCTTCGCCGCGCAGCGTCACCACGCTCAGCCGATATCGTTCCCGATCAAGACGCTCGGCTGTGCGGACCGCGTTCATCTCGGTCCCACCCACGCTCATGGTGTCAATGGAAAATACGACGTGGACTCTTTGACGCTCTCTCACAGGCGCCGGGCGGACGTCAATCACAGCTGAGGACATGGAGTGCCAAGTGGGACCGGTTCGGATGACGACAAGCAGACGGGTGCGACATCAGAAATGGTACACGGAACGCGAAACGGCGGCATGAAACGCCTCGTTAGTCGTACCCGTCCTACCAATGAGCACGCGCGGTTCCGTTCGCCTCGAACGGTGCGATGGTTGCATTCCCCCGGGCGGCCCACGCTACGTTGCAGTGAGGCTTTTCCCCGAAGCGTCCTGAATCCTCCGTCTGCATGAGACCTCGTCAGGGTGGTTGGCGAAGTGCACGTCATGTGGTGCCACCACCACAGATGGCGGTTGTCGACGCAACGCCAGCGCAACCGCGCAGCGCTGCGCCGGTCATGGGCGCACCACGAGGACGCGTCCGCGCCGCCGTCGTTGCCACCAGCGAGTCGCTGGTCGCATCGTTCTTGAGAGGAACGGCGCAGCATCCCGCGACCTGGTCGGTGAGCTTCGTCGGCCTGCTCGTGTATCTCTTTTCGGCGGTGACGTATCGTCTGCCGCTCGTCATTCCGGCGATGGTACTGGCGCTCCTCGGTCTCCTCATGGAGCGCCGCGTCACGGTTCCGTTTTTCGTGATGCTGTTTGCTGCATACCTGGCGTGGTCCGCGGCGAGCTATACGACGAGCGTCGACCCGGCGGGCACTCTCGCGCAGACCATCGTGCTCGCGAAGGTGTTCGTGATCTGCTTCGTCATCGCCAACGTCACGCGCGACGGTTGGCGCATGCGTGTGTTCATGGTGTTCTTCCTCGCGTGCTTCGCGCTGTACCCCGCACGCGGAACGTTCGTGAACTACTTCATCGCGCGGTATACCGTCTTTGGCCGCGCGCTGTGGAATTACATCTACAGCAACCCGAACGACCTCGCGGCGCTGACGTTCTTTCCCCTCGCGCTCTCGGTCGCGGTAGCGCTCACCGAAACGAACAAATGGATCAAGCGTGCCGCGCTCGCGGGCGTCGCCGGGCTGCCGCTGATGATCCTGCTGACGCAGTCGCGTGGGGCTTTGATCGCGCTGGTCGTCTCCGGCATCGTGTTCTTCATCGTCCACACCAAGGGGCGGCGTGTGCGCTCATTGCTGGTGGCGGCCGCCGCGGCGATTGTCCTTCTACCGTTCGTTCCGCGATCCGCCTGGCAGCGTTTCGGGGGATTGGGAAAACTGGCCAGCGGCAACACGGTCGAGGCGGACCCGGAAGGCTCTGCCGATGCCCGCTACAACATCTGGCGCGTCGCGGGGACGATCATCAAGGAGAATCCGGTCTCGGGGATTGGCCTCGGAGTGTATCCGCGTGGCCACGCCATGTATGCCCCGCGCGTCGGCGTCCCTGACGCAGCGCTCGGGTTCCGCGACACGCACAGCACGTATCTCAACGTCGCGGCCGAGACGGGGATTCCCGGCCTGTTGCTGTTCCTCGCGACGGTCGGCGTTGTCGCAGTGGCGTCAGAGCGCACCCGTCGACTCGCGCGCGGCTCTCCCCGTGCCCAGCAGCTGTTGGCGCTCGAGCTTGGGCTGTTGGGTTTCATGTTGGCGGGCGTCTTCGGCTCGTTCGCGAAATTGAGCTTTCTCTACATGCAGCTGGCGATCATGTGGTCGGTGACGGACATCACGAAACGAGAGCTGGCCGCCGGAGCCGTGCTACCCATGCGAAGCGCGATCCCGCAGGGCCGCCGTTCGCAACGTTTCGCTGCCCGTTAGGCTCCGCGCCGCGTTTGCACCGACTCGTGCGAAGCTGGCTCGGCGACGTTCCTGGTTCCGAGCGCCCCAGAGTTGTAGCGCCGAGGCAACAGCGATGGGTCCCGCGCGTCGATTCGCGACTTTGCTCGGCGGCGTATCAGTCGGCCAAATCCGCTCTGCTATTCCACATAGCGAGCATGTCCGTGAGCCGGCGCAAACACATGCTGGGGCGCCATCCTTGCACATGCGGCTTTCGAAATACACCGAGTACGGTTGTGGTTGGGAGTTAGATTCTGCTCACGATAAACCGGGCTCGGCGTTCGTTCTCGGAGTACAGCAGGGCGGTTTCACCAGATCGCGATGGCCATGTTCGACGTGTCGGTGATCATCGCATCGGTGGAGTCGGCACGATCGATCGAGCGGTGTATCGAGTCGGTTCGCGCGGCGCTCGAAGGGAAAAGTTCGGAAGTGATCGTCGTCGATGCATCACGCGACACGAGCGCGGACATTGCGGAGCGGCATTTTGGACACGCGGTCGTCGTCATACGCTGCGCGCCGGGAACGCTCACACCCGAGCTCTGGGCGATCGGGATTCGTCGATCGACCGGACGTGTGATTGCTTTGACGACGGGGCACTTCGAGGTAGCGCAAGCCTGGGTGGAGAATCTGGAGTCGGCGCTCAGAGCGGGTCACACCGGCGCAGCCGGTAGACTCGATCTCGCCGATGCGACGTCCGTTACCGACTGGGCGGTGTTTTACCTCCGATATTCGGAGTTTTTGCAAGAACCGAAGGAAGTGTGGCGCGGTGTTCCGGGGATTCCCGCTGACAACGCGGCTTACGACGGTGAGGCGATTCGGCAATTCGTGATGAATTCAGACGACGGCTTCTGGGAAGTGGAATTTCACCGCCAGCTTCACGCGGCGGGTGGCTCACTCGCGGTGGTGCCCGGCGCGACGGCGCGCTACGCGCGCTCGTTCCCCTTTCCAACCATCGCTCGCCATCGGTTTCACCACGGTCGCCACGCCGGTGCGTGGCGTGCTTCGCGGGCCGGTCGCTCGGCGGCCATGATTGTCGCCGGCACTCCGCTCGTTCCGTTCGCGCTGGCGCTCCGTGCCTGGCGTCGCGTGCGTCCCATGGCGGGGCACCGCGGTCGATTCGTGCGCGCACTCCCGGCGTTTCTCGTCCTTGCCAGCTGCTGGGCGGTCGGTGAGGCAGTCGGCGCCATCGGCGGGGCCCCTGCGCCGAGTGGTCCCGTTCCGAGGCCCGCCTAACGATGTCCTCGCCCAGCCGACTGGACAGCGACGTGGCGCGTTCGCTCGGGCGTGGCCCCAAGCGGGGGTCTGGCCCAACGGTGTCGGTCGTCGTCGCGTCCAACCGCGACAAGACGCTCCTACAGGCCTGCCTCGGATCTCTGCTCGGTCAATGTCAGCGACTGAACGCCGAGCTCCTGGTGGCTCGCGCTGGAAGTGCGCCGGACGTCGCTGCTCTGGCGAAGACCTACCCCGGCGTCCGATTCGTGACGGCGCCCGCAGACGCGTCGATTCCGCAGCTGCGCGCTGCAGGAATGGCGCAGGCGTCGGGTGATGTCGTGGCGCTCACGGAAGATCATTGCGTCGCCGACGCCAACTGGGTCGAGGCCCTGACGCAGAGCGCCAATAGCGACGCCGATGTGGTCGGTGGCGGAATGGACAACGCGCGTCGGTCGCGCGTCGTCGACTGGGCCGCGTATTTCGCGGAGTACGGATTCTTCTCGACCGACCGCCCCGAAGCCCAGCAAGGCGCGCCGCTGCTCACGGGCGCCAACGTGGCGTACAAGCGGCACGTCATTGCGGACGTGATCGGCTGGGCGCAGGAGGGTGAATGGGAGAACGTTGCTCATACGCGGCTCGTGGCCCGCGGGAGCATGCTGCGGTTCGCGAGGACCGCTGCGATCTATCAGAACCAGACCTACAGCGTGGCTGCATTTTGCACGGACCGCTACGAGCATGGCCGGGACTTCGCGCGAAAGCGGTTGGTGGAGGAGCCCGGAGCCCGTCGATGGTTCTTGCTCATGGTGAGTCCGCTGCTGCCGGCGCTGCTCACGTGGCGGGTTGCACGCGCGGCCGCGCGTGGACGGTGGGGAACGTTCCTCCGCGCGTTGCCTGCGACAATGTTGTTCCTCACAGCCTGGTCGATAGGAGAGGGCGTCGGATATCTGCGCGGGCCCGATGCGCCCGCGCCGAAGCCGGCAGGCGATGACTGAGCCATCGCTCACGGTCGTCGTTCCGTCGGTGAACGGCCTCGGCGACCTGATGGACTGTCTCGCGGCGCTTTCTCGGCAACGAACGGACGTCGATCTCGAGGTACTCGTCGTTGATCGGTGTGGCGAGCCGCTCCGGCACGAAGTTCGTACGACCTATCCGTGGGTCCGCGTGCTGGAAGCGCCACCGGCGACGACCATCCCCGACCTTCGCGCACTCGCGTTTCGCGAGGCGCGGGGCAGGTCGGTCGCAGTCATCGAGGATCACGTCATCGTTCCGCCCGGGTGGGCGCGTGCCCTTCTCGATGCGCAGGCGGGAGCGGACGTGGTCGTCGGCGGAGCCATCGAGAACGCCGCCGTCGATCGCCTGGTGGATTGGGCGGCGTTCCTGTGTGAGTACAGTCACTGTATCACGCCGCTGCCCGAAGGGCCCGCCGACTGGCTGCCCGGCAACAATGTGGTGTATCCGCGCGCGTTGCTCGGGCGGTACGAGGCAGTCCTTGGTCGGGGTCAGTGGGAGAATCGACTCCACGACGCGATGCGGCGAGACGGCGTATCGTTGGTATGCCGACCGCAGATTGCCGTGGGCCACAAGAAACACTACACGATGGGCGAGTACCTCTCGCAGCGATATCTGTACGCGCGGTCGTACGCAGGCGCGCGGGTTGCTGGCGCGCCGTTGCCGAAACGACTCGGCTACGGCGCGGCCGCGCTCGCGCTTCCGCCGCTGCTGTTTTTCCGAACCGTGTCGCGAATCGTAGCGAAGCGACGACACCGTGCTGAGCTTGTGCGGTCGCTGCCATTGCTCGCGGTCTTCGTGGTCTCGTGGGCGCTCGGCGAGATGGTGGGTTACGTGGCGGGTCCGGGTGACTCGCTCGCCAAGGTGTGCTGAGATGTTCGCCGTGTTGACCTCGCGCGCGCTGCGCGCGAATGTGGTTGGAACGGAGGCCGATACCTGATGCGCATCGGCGTGGATGCGACGTGCTGGGCAAATGCCCGCGGGTATGGGCGATTCGCTCGCGAGCTGCTTCGCGCGATGGTTGTCGAGGGTGCGTCGCACGAGTTCGTGTGTTTCGTCGACGAGCGCTCGGCGCGCTGCTTCGATCTGGCAGGTGCTGGCGTGCGGATGGTCTTGGTTCGGCAGTCGGCGTCACCGACGACCGCGGCGAGCGCGAGCGGCAGCCGTTCGCTGAGTGACATGTGGCGCATGACGCGAGCGGTTGCACGCGAGGACCTCGACGTGTTTTTCTCGCCGTCGGTGTACACGTATTTCCCGCTTCCACCGATGCTCGCTGCCGTGATCACGTTCCACGACGCGATCGCCGATCGGTTTCCAGAGCTCACGCTGCCGTCATCGCGAGCGCGGCTTTTCTGGCGCATGAAGGTACAGATGGCGCTGGCGCAGTCGCGCCTCGTGCTCACGGTGTCGGATTACGCAGCGGCCCAGGTCAGTCGGACGCTGGGGGTGCGTCGCGATCGCATTCGCATTGCGGTGGAGGCCGCGGCGCCGGCCTACAGGCCGAGTGAGTCAGCGGACGATGTGCTGGCGGCGGCACGGCGTGTCCGCATTCCCGACGGCCGGCGCTGGTTCGCGTACGTGGGCGGCTTCAACCCGCACAAGCACGTCGACGCCATTGTGCGGGCGCACGCGACACTCGTCCGCGGTCTCGCCGATCCGCCAATGCTCGTGCTCGTCGGCGCGATCGACGATGATCCGTTCTATGGCGCGCAGCAGCGCATCCGTGACGAGATCGCGCGATGCGGCACGGGCGATCATGTTCGGTGGGCGGGCTACGTGCCGGACGATGAGCTCCGCCACCTGTTGTCGGGCGCGCTCGCGCTGGTGCTGCCGTCGGAATCGGAGGGGTTCGGGTTGCCCGCGGTCGAGGCGGCGGCGTGCGGCGTCCCGGTCATTGCCACCACCGAGAGTCCTCTCCCGCAGCTGCTGGCGGGCGGCGGGATCTTCACCGCGCCACGGGACGAGATGGCGTTAGGCGCGGCGATGCGGCGCCTCGCGACCGACGAGCCGCATCGCCGCGCGCTCGCGGCAGGCGCGCTCGCGCGTGCCGGCACGCTGAGCTGGACGTCGAGTGCGAGAGCGGCGCTCGATGCGCTGGTGGAGGCGGCGGCGTGACCGGCCCGCTGCGCTTCTGCATGTTCTCCACGTTCTACCCGCCGTACAGCTATGGCGGCGACGGCATCACGCTCCAGCGGCTCTGCCGAGCGCTCGTCCGGGCCGGTCACGAAGTGACCGTCGTGCATGACGCCGACTCGTACACGTCGTTAGGCTATGCGGCGCCCCCTGCGACCGTCGTGAACGACGGCGTCGAGGTCATCACCCTGCGCAGCTCGCTGGGGGCGTTATCCGTGCTCCTGACGCACCAGTTTGGACGGCCGGTCGTTCACCGCGCGGAGATCGCGGCGTTGCTTGCTCAGCGACAGTTCGACGTCGTCCATTTTCACAACGTTTCGCTGGTTGGCGGCCCCGGCTTGTTCGCGCTCGCCCGCGGCGCCGTAACGGTCTACACGGCGCACGAGCACTGGCTCGTGTGTCCCACGCACGTGCTGTGGCGACACGGTCGCGAGCCCTGCACGGGGCGAGAATGCGTTCGGTGTTCGCTCCGATCCGGGCGTCCCCCGCAGCTCTGGCGGAGCGCGGGCCTGCTCGAGCGATCGCTGCCGCATGTCGACACGTTCATCGCGCTCAGCGAGTTCAGTCGACAGAAGCATCGCGAGTTCGGATTTCCGCGGGACATGGAAGTCCTGCCGCCGATCGTGTTCGACGCGGACGAGGGCGCGATCAGCGAGTTCGCAGTGAGCCCGCACCCGCGTCCATACTTCTTCTTCGCCGGCCGACTCGAGCGCATCAAGGGTCTCGACGACGTTATGCCCTTGTTTCGCGACCCCGATGCACCAGCCGATCTGCTGATTGCCGGGGCAGGGTCGCACGAGCGGACGCTGCGCGCGCTCGCCGGTGACTCGCCCCGCATACGGTTTCTCGGCTACGTCCGTCCGGAGTGGCTCGCGCCGCTGTACCGACATGCCGTGGCGCACATTGCTCCGTCGGTGTGCTTCGAGACCTTCGGCAACACGCTGGTCGAAGCGTTCCGCCAGAGTACTCCGGTTGTCGCGCGACGCATTGGGCCCTTCCCGGAGATCGTGGGACACGCTGGAGGCGGCGAACTGTTCGACAACGCCGTCGATCTGCGACGCGCACTGGAGCATCTCGCCTCGGATCGTGCGTACCGCGATCGCCTCGGGGCGGCTGGACGGCGCGCGTACGAGGCGACGTGGTCAGAGGACGCGATCGTTCCGCGGTATCTCGAGATCATCGAGCGGACGATGGCGCGCCGCTTCCCGGCAGCACAGACCGCGCAGGCGGTCGCACTCACGTAGCCGCGTGCGCGCGATCCTCACGTATCACTCCATCGACGAGTCGGGGTCCGTGATCTCGATCTCGGAGGAGGTATTCCGCGAACAGATCGTGTGGCTCGCGCGGAGCACGGTTCGCGTGGTGTCACTCGACACGCTCATGCGAATGCCGAGCGATGCCAACGCGGTTGCACTGACGTTCGACGACGCCTTCGTGAGCTTTGGCGACGTCGCTGCCCCGCTGCTCGCCGATCACGGGATGCCGTCCACGCTGTTTGTGGTCGCGGACGCGGCCGGAAAGACCAACCGATGGCCGGGGCGTCGCGATCGTGGCGTGCCGGAGCTTCCGCTGCTCGGCTGGGACGCGCTGGGGCGCCTCCAGGCCCAGGGCGTCGAGATCGGCGGGCATACGCGAACGCACGCGAACCTCGCGCGCCTAACGAATGGCATTATCCAGGACGAAGTCGTGGGCGGCGCCGAGCGCATCAAACGGGAGATCGGCCACACGCCCGCGGTGTTCGCGTACCCGTACGGCGCCGTCAGCGACGCGGCCGTGGGTATCGTTGCCTCACGATTCGCGTGGGGCTGCACGACCGACATGCGCTGGGTGTCGGCGAACGAGGCCCGCGCGTTGTTGCCACGAATCGATATGTTCTATCTGCGCAACCGCGGGCAATTGGAACGATGGGGAACAGCGAGGTTCCGGTATCATCTGAGCTGGCGAGCCGGCGCGCGTCTCGTCCGGCGGCACTTCCACGATGCGACCGGGGGCCGGCAATCGTGACGACGCCGTTCATGTCGGTCATCGTCCCCGTGTATCAGGGCGCGCACGTTCTTCCGCGCTGTCTCAGCGCGCTGCGCGCGAGCGAGATGCCTCGGGGATCGTGGGAGCTCATCATCGTCGACGACGCGAGCACCGATGCCACCGCCCTCATCGCCGCGGAGTTCGCGGATGCAGTCGTGCGGCTCCCGGACAGGCCGCGCGGGCCCGCGTACGCGCGCAACCGTGGCGTCGAGCTGGCGCGCGGCGAAATCGTGGTGTTCGTCGATGCCGACGTCTGCGTCCACACCGACACCCTGCGAAAGTTCACCTCGGTGCTCGCGAACGAGCCCGATGTGAGCGCCGTGTTCGGTGCGTATGACACGCAGCCGGAAGCGCCGCAGCTCGTGTCACAGTACCGCAACCTGCTGCACCACTTCGTTCACTCACAGAGTGCCGGCGACGCCGAGACGTTCTGGGGCGGGTGCGGGGCCATTCGCCGCGACGTGTTCATGGAGGCCGGCCGATACGAC
>Ga0070664_100004954_pt1 | contig 10667 bp, 10 predicted proteins | sample KBSC73metaG_FD_65863 | JGI IMG/M metagenome (GOLD analysis project Ga0070664, IMG submission 65863) | Corn rhizosphere microbial communities from Kellogg Biological Station, Michigan, USA - KBS C7-3 metaG | ecosystem: Host-associated > Plants > Roots > Rhizosphere > Soil ... | reverse complement strand
GAGATGCCCTCGAGCGCGTAGTACTCGCACTGGATCGGAATGATCACGCCGTGCGAGGCGGTCAGCACGTTGAGGGTGAGAAGCCCGAGCGAGGGCGGACAGTCCACGATGACGTAATCGTAGTCGTGACGCACATCCTCGAGCGCGCGTCGGAGCGCGGTCTCGCGCGCGGCCGCGTCGACCAGTTCCAGCTCCGCGCCGACCAGGTCCTGCGTGGCCGGAAGCACGTCGAGGTGCGGCATCGACGGCGTCGTGAGAATGGCATCGCCGGCAGGCAGCGCACCCATGATCACGTCGTACAGCGAGCGCTCCACTGCCGACTTGATGACGCCGACACCGCTCGTCGCATTGCCTTGGGGATCGGCGTCGACCAGCAGCGTGCGCCGTTCGGCCACGGCCAGCGACGCGGCCAAGTTGACGGCGGTCGTCGTCTTGCCCACGCCACCCTTCTGGTTGGCAATGGCGATCATCCGGCCCAGACGTGACTCGATTCCCAAGTTGTTGTCCTGCTTTGCATTGCGGATTTATGTTACGGCAGACTGACGGCGGGTTGATTGAATATACTGCAGAGCGCTCGAAGGGCCAAGCTTGTTGTTTCACGTGAAACAGGCTTCTCAGGTTTCACGTGAAACGGCCGAGTTGCGGCGCCGGGCCAGCTCCATGAGGAGACTCTGGATGTCGCTGGGCGACACGCCGGGGATTCGGCTTGCCTGGCCGAGCGTGGTTGGCTGACGCGCGCTGAGCTTTTCGCGTGCCTCGAAAGAGATGCTCTTGAGTGACGAATAAGGAAGGGTGGGTGGGAGCGGAAGTTCGTCCAGGCGCGCCGCTCGCGATGCCGTTGACGCTTCCCGAGCCAGATAACCCTCGTACTTGATCTCGATCTCTGCCCATTCGAGCAGGTCGGCATCGACTTCAACGCCGGCGGCGCCCAACACCCGTCCCAATCGAACTCCCTGTCGGCGCACCAGCTCACCGGCGCTGACGGGACCTCCAACCAGGGCTGACTCGGCGTCTGTAAGAACCTCGTTCGCCATTGACGCGGTCAGCGCGGTCTGGTTCGCCAGCGTCAGCACCTCGTCTTCCCGTTCGAGCTGCCGATCGGCATGACGCTGCTCGGCGCCGGAGAGGAGCCCGCATGCCATGGCGCGCGGGAAGAGCCGCCGAAGCGCGTTGTCCTGTCGCAGTGAGAGCCGGTACTCGGACCTCGACGTGAAGAGCCGGTAGGGTTCATCGACGCCACGGGAAACCAGGTCGTCCACCAGAACTCCGATGAATGCTTCGTTCCGCCGGAAGACAACTGGGTCACGGTCCTTGACCGAGGCCGCGGCGTTCAAGCCGGCCGCTATCCCCTGCCCGGCGGCCTCCTCATAACCGGTGGTACCGTTAATCTGACCCGCGAAGAAGAGCCCAGGGATCTCGCGAACCTCGAGGCTGGGAGTAAGCTGGGTCGGCGGGAAATAGTCATACTCGATGGCGTACCCCGGCCGAGTCATTTGTACTCGCTCCAGTCCCGGAACGGTGCGCAGAAACTCCAGCTGCACTGCGGGCGGTAACGACGTCGAGAGGCCGTTTACGTACATCTCCGACGTGTCGAGTCCCTCCGGCTCCAGAAATACCTGGTGGCGTTCGGCGTGAGGGAACTTCACCACCTTGTCCTCGATGGACGGGCAGTAACGCGGCCCGCGGCCGCTGATCATGCCGCCATACAGAGCTGATTCGCTCAGGTGCCGTTCAATGACTGCCTTGAGTTCAGGACCAGTGGAAGTCAGATAGCACGGCAGCTGGCGGGGATGCTGGTAGCGCTGATACGAGGAGAACCAGTAGCTTTCTGTGTCGCCATGCTGTTCGCTCAGTGACGCTAAACTGGCCGACCGCCCATCGATCCTGGGCGGCGTGCCGGTCTTGAAGCGGCCGACCTCAAGTCCTAGGCGTTCAAGATGTTGCGAAATGTCTTCAGCTGGTGCTTCTCCCGCCCTGCCGGCCGGGATCGCGGCATGGTGACCGACATGTATCTGACCTCGGAGGAATGTCCCAGCCGTCAGAACGATCGCGCGAGCGGTAAGTGACCTGCCGTCCGACGTGTGAATCCCGACGGCCCGTCCGCCCTGAAGCACCAGACGCGAAACGGTGCCCTGAGAGAATTGAAGGTTGGGGAGTTGCTCGAGCAACGACCGCACCGCCCGACGGTAGAGGCCGCGGTCGCACTGCGCTCTCGGAGACCACACCGCGGGACCCTTCGATCGGTTCAGCATCCGGAACTGGATCCGGGCCATGTCCGTCGCGCGACCCATGATACCGCCCAGTGCGTCGACCTCCCGAACCACGGTGCCCTTCGCGATCCCGCCGATTGCGGGGTTGCAGGACATCTGGCCGATCGTTTCGAGATTCTGGGTAAGAAGCAGTGTTCGGCAACCCGAACGGGCGGACATGGCGCACGCCTCCGCGCCCGCGTGTCCGCCTCCGATCACGATGACGTCGTAGGTCTCCATGCCGGGAATGTAGCGCCAGGACCGGGCGCCGTCGCCGGGGCACCCGGCCGTCGTTGCGGGATCAATTCCGGCGCTGTACCGTATCCGGCACCAGGCCAAACAGGAGATGCGTATGGCAATCCGGCTGGGCGATGAAGCCCCGGACTTCACCGCCGACACGACGCAGGGCGCGATCTCGTTTCACGCGTGGAAGGGCGCGAACTGGGCCATCCTCTTCTCGCACCCGAGGGACTTCACCCCGGTCTGCACCACGGAGCTCGGCGCCGTCGCCGCGCTCAAGCCGGAGTTCGACCGGCGCAAGACCAAGGTGATCGGGCTGAGCGTGGATCCGGTGGATGCGCACCGCAAATGGGAGGGAGACATCGCGGAGGTCACCGGGCACCGCGTCAACTTCCCCATGATCGGGGACCCCGACCGGGCCGTCGCGACGCTGTACGACATGATTCATCCGAATGCCGGCGACACGATGACCGTGCGATCGGTGTTCATCATCTCGCCCGACAACAAGGTGAAGCTGTCGCTCACATATCCGGCCAGCACGGGCCGAAGCTTCGAGGAAGTGCTGCGCGTGCTCGACTCGCTGCAGCTGACGGCGAGCCACTCGGTCGCGACGCCGGCCGACTGGAAGCAGGGTGACGAGGTGATCATCGTGAACTCGATCTCCGATGATGACGCCCGCGCCCGCTTCCCTCGGGGCTTCGTCGCGAAGAAGCCCTACCTCCGGGTGACGCCGCAGCCCGATATCGGCGCGGCGGAGACGGCCGGCGCCTAGGCGGTCCGGACCCAGCGCATGATTTCGCTGAGCTTCGGCTTCTTGCCGTAGCTCAGAATCCCGACCCGGTAGATCCGCGCTGCGATCCACACGACCACCACCAGCCCGGCCACCATGGCGAGCACCGAGAGCAGCAGCTCGGTCCAGGGGAGGGGGGACAGCGAGTAGCGCACCGGCGTCACGAACGGCGCGAAGAACGGCACCAGGCTCAGCGCATGCGCCATGGTGCCGTTCGGCTCGCTCAGGAGCGAGAACATCAGCATCAGCCCGGCCGCCACGAACAGCGTCACCGGCGTCTGCGATTGCTGCGCCTCCTGATGCGAGTTGCACATCGACCCCACCGCCGCGTACATCGCCGAATAGAAGAAGAACCCGAGCACGAAGAAGCTCAGGAAGACCACGAGCATCATCGGCGACACCGTGGGAATCGGCAGGTCGGAGACCGACTTGGACGACGCGCCGAATGCGCCCGCCACCTGGAGCCGGTAGGTGGTGAGCACCATCGCGGTTCCGGCCCAGATTCCCAGCTGCACCAGCGCGACCGATGCGACACCGATGACCTTCCCCATCAGCAGCTGGAATGGCGTGAGGCTGGAAATCAGCACTTCGACGATCCGCGAGCTCTTCTCCTCGACCACCGAGCTCATGACCTGCATGCCGTAGAGGAGCAGCGCCAGGTAGAGCATGAAGGACATGACGTAGGCCAGCAGGAACGATGCGCTGCCGCTCTGGCCTGTGAGCTTGCCCTGCGTGACCCGCTCCGTGGTCAGCTCGACGTTCCCCTGCGCGGCGTCAACGACGCCGGGATCCACCCCCGCTCGCTCGAGCCGAGCGCCCATCACCAGCGGCCGCACCGTGGCCCGGAGGGCCTGCATGTCGTTCGGGCTGCCGACGTTGGCGCCATAGTACCGCATCTGCCCGGCGGAGATCGTGCTGTCCGTAAGCACGAGAACACCGTCCAGTCCGTCGAGTCCGGCCTTCCGCAGCCCCGTCAATGCCACCAGCGAATCGCGCACCTCGGTCACGCGGCCTTCCGTCTCGACGCGCTCGACCCGGTAGCGCGGTATGGTGTGCGTCACGGTGTCCCGCATTTCCAGCCGCAGCCGCTCGGCCACCTGGCGCCCGAAGTCCCCACCCGCGGCATCGAGCACGACGATGTGCTTTGGCGCCGTCTGCCGTTTCTCGAGCAGAATCGGCATCAGGAAGAGGGCGCCCATCAGGAGCGGTCCGAGAACCGTGCTCACCACGAAGGCGCGGGACCGAACCCGGGAGATGAACTCGCGGCGGATGACCGCCCAGACCTTATCCACGGACGACCTCCTCAGCCGGTGCCGTGGCGGCCTCGGGACCCACCTTGGCGATGAATATCGAATTGAGGGAGGGCTCCACCAGCTCGAACCGGGTGAGGCCCACCCCCGCCGTCACCAGTCGCGACAGGAGAACGTCGGCATCGGCCCCGTCGGCCAGCCGCACCTCGGCGCTGGCCCCGTAGTCGTCCACCTGCGACACGAGTGCCCGGTCCGCGAGCACCGGGGCGGCGCGGGGCGCGTCGTGCCCGAAGGACAACGCCACGTAGCTGCCGCCGAAATCCCGCTTCACGTCGCCAATGCGGCCGTCGACGATCTTCCGGCCGCGCGCGATGATGACGATGCGGTCGCACATGCGCTCGGCCTGTTCCATGATATGGGTCGAGAACAGCACGGTACGGCCCTCACGCGCGATGTCGACCACCACATCCTTCATCACCTGGCTGTTGACCGGATCGAGCCCGCTGAACGGCTCATCCAGCACCACGAGATCCGGTTCGTGCAGCAGCGCGCTGATGAACTGGACCTTCTGCTGCATTCCCTTGGACAGATCCTCGACCTTGTGCGTCGTCCAGTCCTCGAGGCCCAGCCGTTCGAGCCACTCCCGGCTGCGAGCCCGCGCCACGCGCGGCGTGAGACCCTTGATCTCGCCGAAGAAGACGAGATGATCGAGCACCCGCATCTTCTTGTAGAGGCCGCGCTCCTCAGGGAGGAAGCCGACGCGACCGGCCAGCGACCGGCTGGCCGGCTGCCCACCGAACAGCTCGATGCGGCCGGCGTCGGGTGTGATCACGTTCATGATCATCCGGATCGTCGTGGTCTTGCCCGCGCCATTGGGTCCGAGCAGGCCGAAGATGCCGCCGGCCGGCACGTCCATGGACAGGCCATGCACGGCGGTGTGACCCGCAAAACGCTTCACGACGTTCTCCAGGCGCAGAACAGCGTCAGGCATGCTGAGGACTCCGGATTGTTTTCAGGAAATGACTGCGCCCAGGCGGCGGATGTCGGTCACCTCGTCGGCCGGCAGGACCAGCTGGCGGTGATCGACCCGTATCCCGAACTTGTGCTGCCGTTCGAGCCAGGCATCGCGCGGCAGCCCGGCGGAGTCGGGATCGTGGACCCCGACGTCGTGCATCACGAGTCCGCGATCGGCCTGCTCATGATAACGACCCACGTAGGTGCGGCCGGAGCGGCCACTCACCACGACGGTCACGCCATGCAGCTCCTCGTGGCCGGGATGGAAGACGTGACCGGCCACTCAGACCACCGCGCCGCAATGCCTGTCGAAGGCGCTGATGAGATCCGCGGCGACGGCCTGCGGGGGCCGGCCCTCGATCTGGTGCCGGTGAATGAAGTGCACCACCTCGCCGTCCTTGAGCAGCGCCACCGACGGCGAGCTCGGCTGGTACTCGGCGAAGTACTGGCGCGCGCGGGCCGTGGCCTCGATGTCCTGCCCGGCGAACACGGTCACGATGCTGTCGGGACGGACGCCGTGCCGGAGCGCGTGCGCCAGCGCCGGCCGCGCATTGCCCGCGGCACACCCGCAGACCGAGTTCACGAACACGAGCGTGGTGCCCTTCTGGTCTCCCAGCGCCGCATCCACCTCGGCCGCGCTGGTGAGCTCGCGCGCACCCATGTGAGTCATCTCTGCGCGCATCGGCGCCACGAGCAGCGGGTTGTACGGCATCCTGTGTCTCCTGAAAGTCGAACGATCGGTTGATGAATTCGGTTTATGAATGCGGCCGCGGCGTTCCGCCCTCGAGCGCGGAACGCAGCGCATGCCATGCGAGGCTGGCGCACTTGACCCGCGACGGATACTCCCGCACACCGGCGAAGACGGTCAGCTTGCCCAGTCCCGGAGGTGCATCCGGGCCCGGGTCACCCGCGACCAGATCGTGGAAACGGGTGAACAGGTCCAGAGCTTCCGCCCGGGTGCGTCCCTTTACGGTCGTCGTCATGAGCGATGCAGAGGCCTGCGAGATGGCGCAGCCGATTCCCTCGAAGCTCACATCCTCGATCACGTCGCCAGCGCCCAGCCGCACCCACACGCGCAGCCGGTCGCCGCAGAGCGGGTTGTAGCCCTCGGCGTCGGCGTCCGCATCGGCCATGGAGCGGCAGTTCCGCGGGCTCCGGTTGTGATCGAGGATCACGCTCTGATACAGCTCGGAGAGATTGCTCATCGGCCCATGACGGTGCGGACCCGCTCGAGGCCGGCGGCCAGCGCGTCCGCTTCGGCGAACGTGCTGTACAGCGCAAACGACGCCCGTGCAGTCGCGGCCACGCCCAGGCGCCGCATCAGGGGCTGGGTGCAGTGATGGCCCGCACGGATGCAGATGCCATCGGCGTCGAGGATCGTGGCGATGTCGTGGGGATGTACACCATCGAGCACGAACGAGACGACCGGCGCCTTTCCGGGTGCCGTGCCAACAAGCCGGACGCCGGCAACGGCGGCCACGCGCTCGGAGGCGTACCGCAGCAGCGCGGCCTCGTGCGCCGCGACTGCCGTCCGGTCGAGCGCCGAGAGGTAGTCCACCGCTGCGCCCAGTCCTACCACCCCCGCGATGTCGGGCGTACCGGCTTCGAACTTGGTCGGCACCGCCGCCCAGCTGGAGCGCTCGAACGTGACCGACGCGATCATGTCCCCGCCGCCCTGCCACGGGGGCATCTCCTCGAGCAGATCGGCGCGGCCGTAGAGCACGCCCACCCCGGTGGGTCCGAACATCTTGTGGCCGGAACAAGCGAAGAAGTCGCAGCCGAGTGCCTGAATGTCCGCCACGAGGTGCGGAGCGGCCTGGGCGCCGTCTACCAGCACGGGCACGCCGGCCGCGTGAGCCAGAGCCACCACGCGCTGGACCGGATTGACGGTGCCGAGGGAGTTGGAGATCTGCGCCAGCGCGACAAGGCGCGTCCGGGGGCCGATCAGCGCCTCGAGGCCGCCCACGTCGAGCTCACCCGCGTCCGTGACCGGCGCGACGCGGAGCACCGCACCGGTGGCCTCGGCCACCAGCTGCCATGGCACGATGTTCGAGTGATGCTCCATGGCCGTGACGAGAATCTCGTCGCCGGCCTTGAGCCGGGGCCGGAGATAGCTCTGGGCAACCAGGTTGATCGATTCGGTCGTACCGCGGGTGAAGACGACGCTCCGCGCATCGGGCGCGTTGAGGAAGCGGGCGATCCGCTGCCGCGCACCTTCATACTGCGCGGTGGCCGCCTCGCTCAGGCGATACACCCCGCGATGGATGTTGGCGTTGCCGGTAGCGTAGAACCGGGAGACGGCGTCGATGACCGCCTGCGGCTTCTGGCTGGTCGCGGCGCTGTCGAGGTAGACCAGCGGGCGCCCGCCGACCGATTCCGAGAGGATCGGGAAGTCACGGCGGACCGCGTCCACGTCGAACGGCCGCGCGCGGGGCGCGGCCATCGGTGGCGACGCGGGCTGCAGGTCCGTCGCGGGCATCGGGTTCAGCTCCCTGCGCCGAGCCGCTCGCGGACCAGTCGCTCGAGTTCGATGCGCACCGGCTCGAGCGCAACCTCCTCGACCACTTCCGCCGCAAACGCGTAGGTGAGCAGCGTGCGTGCGGCGGCCTGTCCGATGCCGCGGCTGCGGAGATAGAACAGCGCCACGTCGTCCAGCTGCCCGACGGTGGCACCGTGGGTGCACTTCACGTCGTCGGCAAAGATCTCGAGCTGGGGCTTGGTGTGCACCCGCGCGCCGTCGCTCAGGAGCAGGTTGCGGTTGGTCTGCTTGGCGTCGGTCTTCTGCGCCTCGGGTCGGACGAACACCTTGCCGTTGAACACCGCGCGCGAGTCCCCGTCCATCACGCCCTTGTACACCTCCCAGCTGTTGCAGCCGGGATGGTCGTGATGGATGGCGGTGTGGTTGTCGACCAGCTGGTCGCCGCGGGTGAGGTACAGGCCGTACATCAGGGTTTCGATGTTGGGCGCATTCAGCCGAACGTGGAGGTTGTGCCGCGCGATCGCGCCACCCATCGCGAGGGTGAAGGAGCGATAGTGGCTGTCCCGCGCCTGATCCACGTGGGTGAGCCCCACATGGTACGCGCTCTCGCTCTCGCGCTGGATGCGGGTGTGCTCGGTCCAGGCGCCCTCGCCGGAAGAAACCTCCGTCACGGCGTTGGTGAAATAGCGCCGACCGGGCGCCAGCGCGACGTAACTCTCGACGATGGAAGCCCGCGCCGTCGGCTCGACCACGATCAGGTTCCGCGGATGTGCCGCGGTACCCTCCGTCGCGCCGCTGGCCACGAAGAGCGCGTGGACGGGCGCCGCCAGCTCGACGCCGGGGGGCACGTGCACGAACGCGCCGTCGTGGATGAAGGCCGTGTTGAGCGCGGTGAACCCGCTGGCCTCGACCGGGGCGTGGTGACCCAGGTGACGCGCGACGGTCTCATCGCCGGCCGCGATCGCCTCTGCCAGGCTCATGGCGCGGGCACCGCCCGGGAGCGAAGGCACCGAGGAAAGCGCTGCGTCGAACCGTCCGTCCACGAAGACGAGAAGCGGCCACTCGGGGTGCCCGAAGGCAAACGGCGCGATCGCCTCGCGAGGGATCGCCGTTGGCGGCGGGGCGGGTGCGAATTCCGACTGGGTGATGGCCGTAACCGGCGTGAAGCGCCACTCCTCGTCGCGCGCGGCCGGAAAGCCGGTCTCGGCAAAACGGTCCATCCCTCCGCGCCTGACGGGGCCGAGCCATGCCGGCTGGTCCGCGGTCGTCAGCGCGTCGAACTGCTTCACGTACGCCCCGGTCACGCCACCCCCGCCGTATCCTCGACCCAGTCGTAGCCGCGGGCTTCCAGCTCGAGCGCGAGCTCCTTGCCGCCCGATTTTACGATCCGGCCACCCGAGAGCACGTGCACGTAGTCGGGCACGATGTAGTTGAGCAGACGCTGGTAGTGCGTCACCACGACCGTAGCGTTGTCGGGCCTCCGGAGCCGGTTGACGCCGCTCGCCACGATGCGAAGCGCGTCGATGTCGAGCCCGGAGTCGGTCTCGTCCAGCACGGCGAGCCTCGGCTCCAGCACGGCCATCTGGAGGATCTCGTTCCGCTTCTTTTCACCGCCGGAGAAGCCGGAGTTGACGGCTCGGCTCATGATCTCGGGACCCCACTCGACCACCTTGAGCTTCTCCTCCAGCACGTCGAGGAAGTCCATCGGATCGAGCTCATCCTGCCCGCGCGCCTTCCGGATCTCGTTATATGCAGCGCGCAGGAAGTAGGCGTTGGAGACGCCGGGAATTTCGACCGGGTACTGAAAGGCGAGAAAGACACCGGCCTGCGCCCGCTCCTCCGGCTCCATGTCGAGCAGGTCCTGGCCCAGATAGGTCACCTGCCCGCCCGTCACTTCGTACGCCGGGTGGCCCGCGATGACCTGGGCCAGCGTGCTCTTGCCCGAGCCATTCGGCCCCATGATCGCGTGGACTTCGCCCGCGTTCACGGTAAGGTCGATGCCGCGGAGGATCTCGCTCTCGCCGGCGCTGGCCCTGAGGCCCCGGATCTCCAGCATGTGGCTCTCCATGTGATTAACCGACGCTCCCTTCGAGACTCACGCCGAGCAGCTTCTGCGCCTCGACCGCGAACTCCATCGGGAGCTCCTTGAAGACTTCCTTGCAGAATCCGTTCACGATCATCGAGATCGCGTTTTCGGTGTTGAGGCCGCGCTGCTTGCAGTAGAAGAGCTGGTCCTCGCCGATCTTGGAGGTGCTCGCCTCATGCTCCAGCGACGCCGTCGGATTCTGGACGTCGATGTAGGGAAAGGTGTGCGCTCCGCAGCGGTTGCCGATCAGCATGGAATCGCACTGCGTGTAGTTCCGGGCGCCGGCCGCTTTCGGCAGGATCTTCACCTGGCCCCGGTAGCTGTTCTGTCCCTGGCCAGCCGAAATCCCCTTCGACACGATGGTCGAGCGGGTGTTCTTCCCCATGTGGATCATCTTGGTGCCGGTGTCGGCCTGCTGCTTTCCGTTCACCACGGCCACCGAGTAGAACTCACCCACCGAGTTGTCGCCCTGAAGGATGACGCTCGGGTATTTCCAGGTGATGGCCGACCCGGTCTCGACCTGGGTCCAGGAGATCTTGGCGTTGGTCTGCGCCTTGCC
>Ga0070664_100004953_pt1 | contig 10668 bp, 8 predicted proteins | sample KBSC73metaG_FD_65863 | JGI IMG/M metagenome (GOLD analysis project Ga0070664, IMG submission 65863) | Corn rhizosphere microbial communities from Kellogg Biological Station, Michigan, USA - KBS C7-3 metaG | ecosystem: Host-associated > Plants > Roots > Rhizosphere > Soil ... | reverse complement strand
GATGAATCCGCGACGCGCTGAAACGTCGCCTCGGCCTCACTGGACCGGCCCAGCTCCAGCTGTGCCTGCGCCGCCATGAGCTGTGCTTCGTCGCGCTCCGGCCGGCTCGCGTACCGCGTAGCGAATTCGCTGAAGGCGCGCTGTGCGTCCTCCACGCGTTCGAGCTTGTAGAGCGCCCAGGCGCGCGTCAGCAGTGCCGGCGCAGCGACCTGACTACTGTCACTCACGGCTGAGGCCAGGCGTACGGCATCCGCGTAGTGCTCGCCTTCGTACGCGACCTGGGCGGCGGTGAGCCGCACCTGGTCGGCGAATGGTCCGGTTGCGCTGCTGGCGACCGACTCGAGCGACGCGACGCCGTTGCCAGCGTGCGCTGTATCGGCGCGCAACTGCGCGATGGCGTCCATGTACTTCGCATAGGTGGCGAACTGACCACCGCTACTGGCAGCGCGCTGGAACGAAGCTCGCGCGCCGTTCACATCGCCCGACTGATACGCCGCCAGTCCCGCGACGAGCGCGCCCAGCCCACTCTGTTCTGCCGCAGGAAGGTCGCGTGCGAGCGTTGCCGCCCGGGCGTAGTCGCCGGTGCGATACGCCTCGATGACGAGTTGCGGGCGAAGCAGCGTTGCATAACGCGCGGGGGCAGCCGCGAGCGACGCTTCGGCCTCGCGTCGGAACGGCGCCATCATCCCGAGTCGGTAGTAGCTCTGCGCCAGCAGGAAGTGGAGCGCCGCGCGCTCCGGACCCGCGGCACCCGACGAGTCCTGGCGGACGAGCGCCGAGAGGCGTTCCAGACGGGCGAGCGCGGGCAACTCCTCGCCCGACGCAAGCTCGAACATCGCGACCCGGACTTCCGCGTCGATCGTTCGCGCCAGATCCGGCGCGCCACTCATCGTGGTCCGCGGGACACCGGCCTGCGGATCTCCATACGTCTTGGTCACGGAGTCGATGATCACCGTGCGCGCGGTATCCCGGCGCGTCGACTGCGCACTCACGACGGGTGCGGTGAGATGCGCGGCCGAAGCGCCAAGGACCGCGCCTAACGTCACACGCAGTGTGAACGGCACGGCACGCATCAGAATGGCCCGGTTCCGCGACCCGTCCATGTGGAGGAGGTCACCTGACCATTTCTCACCGCGAATTGCACGTACGTGACAGCCTGGCGTGCCGCCGGAACTCTCGTCGTGCCGGTGAGCGTCCGGCCATCGACGGTGATCTGGACGGCGATCGAGTGATCCGTGGGAACGACGAACGAGCGGAAGAGCTCATCCACGGCGCCGCGCGACAGCGCGCCTGACGCCGGCCCGGAATACGTGCGCGGCGGCGCGGCAACGCTGTCGATCGTGACGATCGCGGACTGCACCGTCTGCGCCTGCGAAGAATCGGCGCGAAGCAGCACGACGAGTGTGGCCCCGGTGCGCGCGCCGACGGCATCCGACAGCGTCACGAAGCGATCACGCTGCGCCTGCAGATTCGTCTGCGACGTCGCCAATAGCGCGTCGAGTTGCTGGAGCGCCGTCTGCTCGTTGCTCAGCAGCAGCGTCTGCGCACGCTCCTGCATGGCCTGCGCGATGAGACTCTCGAGCCGTGCCTGAAGCTGCACGCGCTGCCCCTTCGCATCCGCGAGCGCCTTCTCCGTCTCCGCGAGCTCCTTCGAGAGCTGGTCGCGCTTCGCTTTGTACGTCGCGTCCGTCTGCGCGAGCGCCGTGCGCGTTGCGGCGCTCGGCAGTGCGAGCGCCGCCGCCGCTACGGCGAACAGTACGCGTCTGATCATGGGAGGCTTCCCGCCGTTTGAGAATCGATGCATCGACATCGGCTACGGTTGTGGAGGCGGCGGCGGAATCGTGCCCCGTTGCTGCTCCACGCGCTTCAGCCGGTCCTCGAGACGGCGCAGTGCATCCCGCTCCGTTCGCAGCTGTAGCTCGGCAGCCGCGCGGCGCTGCTCCAGCTCGAGCAGATTCTGTGCCTCGTACCGATCGAGCTCGAGCTGCAGTGCCGCCACGCGGCGTTGGCGCTCGCTGATGTCGTTGAGGAGCTGCTCGCGCTCACGCGCCAGGAGGTCCGCTCGTTTCTGCAAGAAATCCCCGTGCAGTAGCGCGAGGATGTTGCTCTGCCAGCCGAGGCTGAACGCGACTTTTCGGTAGTTGTAGAACGGAGTCGACGACGAGCTCGACCCGGCGCCTAACTCGGTGACGTACAGGCCAGCATGGAGCCCGCGGTACGCGGCAGTCGCGCCCACGTTGAAGTCCCACGCGTTGTTCTCGGCCAGCAGGGTGAAGCGGAGGTCCGGCGACACGGGAAGGTCCACGGTCGCACCGTAGAACAGCCCGCCGGTCGCGTTCTTCGCGTAGGAGGCGCCGAGATCACCGTCGTCACGGAACAAGCCGTTGCCGAAGCCCAGCGTGAGGCTCACCCCGAGATTCGGCCAGGTGTCGCGGATCTGGTTCAGCGTCAGGCTCTTCGTGGCCACGGCGTACAACGTCGGCGCCGTGTCGAAGTTCAGATGCAGGGAGTCCGGCTCGTGACGCGCGTCCGGGGTGTCCGCCGTCGGCGGCAGTAGCGCGTACCCGACGCCGAAGCGATCGATGTGTTCGTACTTGCCGAGGTTTCGCATGCCTACCGCCACCGCGGGGAACCATCGGAGCGCTCCGCCGCGTGCTTCGAGGTCTTCCTGCCTAACGAGCAGGCCGCGCACGAAGAAACCGTACTCCGGGTTGCTCGAGAAGAACGCGACCCCGCCTTCGAGCCGGCCGAGCAGTGACGTCGAGAGCGTCAGCTGCGAATTGAGACGGTCGTCGTAGTTGAGCTTCGTCGCGACCGGGTCCACCTGGAACCCCTTACCCGAATAGCCAAACGAGAAGTCGCCAGTGAGCGGCGACACCCACGCCACGGGGATGTCGATCAGCCCGGAGCCCCAGTAAAGCGTCTGCGGGAAGTCCTGCTGCGCGCGCACGGCGCCAGGCACGATGCCTAGCGCCGAGGCCGCGATGGCCAGGTGACGGAGCGAACGGATGATCGTCACGGTTGCCTCCCCGCCGGCGGTTGCGTCGTCGGCGGATTGGCCGGTGGATTCGGAGGAGGCTTCGTCGCCGGCGGTCGTACACCGCTCTGCTCCAGCTCTTTCAGGCGGTCGTTCGCACGCTTGATGGCCTCTCGCTCCGCTTGCAGGTCGATCTCCAACTGCTGCCGGCGCCTCTCGAGCTGGGCGAGCTCGCCCTGACGTGCGCTGGCGAGTTCGACCTCGAGCTTCTGGATGCGACGTTCTCGTGACGAGATCTCGTAGCGGAGGCGCTGCGATTCGCGCGTCATCTCGGTGATGTGCGAGCGGAGAACGACGCCGTGCGAGATGTCGCGAACATTGCCGCTGTAGCCGATAGCAAAGTTGACCTTCGTGTAGTTGTACACGTTGAAGCCTTCGCTCTCGCCCTTCCGACCTCCGGCCTCGAGCTCCGTCCCGTACAACCCGAACGTCACGCCGCGCCACTCGGCCACGACGCCGGCGTTCCAATCCCAGCCATCGTTCTCCGCGAGCACGGTCAGGGCACCGCCCTCCCACGGGTGCATAACGAGTCGGCTGCCGAGGAACAGGCCTCGGGCGATCGTACCGCTGTTGTTGTACTGGTCGCCGAGACCGCCATCGTCCCGAAACAGGCCGTTGCCGTAACCAAGACTGAACGACATCGACTTCTGGCCTCGCTCCGAGTACTCGGCGAGCGGCACGTTCTTCGTCAGCACCGCATACAGCGTGGGAGCCGTCTTGAAGCCCGCATACCGCGCGACGACGACGTCGTCGTACTTGCCGGTGCTGTCGAGCACGACGTCGTGACCGATCAGGAAGCGATCCTCGTGCTTGAAGCGGCCGATGTTCCGCGCACCGATGGCGAAATCCGGAAGAAAACCCAGGTCGCCGTCGCGCAGCACGAGCGCCTGTCCGAAGATGCCCCACTCCGGGTTCTGGCTATAGAGCGAAGCTCCGATCGAGACGCGTCCGCCCCAATGCGTATCGAGTGCGAGATTGGAGTTGAGCCGAGTCGCGAGACTGCCCTGACTGCCGTCGCCGGACGAGGGCAAGTCCTTCGCGGAAAGCGTGAGCCACGAATCCGCGGACCGTCGCGAGACCCACGCGGCAGGCGTGTTGATGTAGCCGGCACCGAATTGCAACGTCTGGCCATACGGCTCCACTTGCTGCGCACTGGCTACGGACGCCATGGCGACAGCCGCGCACGCGACCAACGACCACGTTACGCCCCGCGGCGGTTTGCGCATGAGCCCTCCCGAGCTAGTGAAGCGAACCGGCATAGTTCGCGAAGCGCGCGCCAGCACGAACCGCGAGCGACTACTCACCACGACAGCACCGATACTATCGAGTGCTTCGTCGTTTTCCACCTCGAATCGCCGGCATCGCGTTCGCTAGTTCCAGCGAGCCGGGGTGCAAGAGGTATGCCCTGTACAGATCGGTGATGAAACGCACACGTAGCGACTTAGGTCCCACTGGCGATATCTTTACGGCGCCTCTGCAGTCGCCGCGCCGATCAGCCGTTCGTGGCCTTCCGAGACGCGCCGACTCGTTCCGACACTCATCGATGACAATCTCCCTTCGCATCATCGCGATCGCTCTCCTCTCCGCCTGCAAAGGTGCTGGTGACGCCACCGCGAAATCCGCTCCTGCCACTGTCGAGAGCGCTACACCTGCAGCGGCCGCGTCCGCAAGCGCGCAGGCGCCCGCGAGCGATGCGTCATCGGCTTCGACACCATCGACTACCGGCTCGTCGGTCGACCCGTTGGTCGCTCGCGCGGACAGCGCACGCATTCGAGGGAATCCGAACGCAAAAGTCTGGATGATTCTCTCCAGCGACTTCCAATGCCCGTATTGTAAGATGTGGCACGACTCGGCGGACATGACAATCCGCCGCGAGTACATCGACAACGGCAAAGTTCGTCTTGCGTTCATCAACTACCCGATCGGTAGTCATCAGAACGCGATTCCAGCGGCCGAGTACGCCATGTGCGCCGCCGCGCAGAACAAGTTCTGGGAGATGCATGACGCGCTGTTCGCGGCGCAGGATAAATGGGTGCCGCTTCCGAAACCCGGTCCCATCCTCGATTCGCTCGCCCTGTCCGTCGGTGCCGAGCCCACGGCACTCCGATCGTGCGTGTCGTTGCACAAGATGCTGCCGCTGATCCAGGCCGATCACGAGAAAGCCACGCGGGCCGGTGTCCGCGCGACGCCGTCGTTCTTCATCGGCAACCAACTCCTCGAAGGCGTACAGATGCCGGCGGACCTGAGGAAGGTCCTCGACGCCGCGCTGGCCACCGCCGGCACGAAGTAGCCGCACTCGGCTCGCGACCGCTGCGCGCCGTGGACGCCGTACTCCGGATCGGCTACGACGCGGCAGGACAGCTCGCGCGCATGCTCGCGGCATTCGCACCGAACGGCGACGCAAAGATTCTCCGGGCCCTGCGCGGCCGTCGCGACATTCGTACGCGTTATGCACACTGGGGCGCGACCCATCGCGACGGCACGCGACCCCTGCTGTGGATGCACGCGCCCTCCGTTGGCGAAGGATTGCAGGCGCGCCCCGTGCTTCAGATCGCGCGCGCGAAGCGACCCGACGCGCAGCTGGCCTATACGTTCTTCTCGCCGAGCGCGGCGGCGTTCGCGCGCGGCCTGGACGTCGACTTCGCGGACTACCTGCCGTTCGACACAGAGGGTGAGGCACGATCGGCGTTGAACGCGCTCCACCCACATGCACTGGTGTTCAGCAAACTCGATGTGTGGCCGAACCTCGCCCGCGTCGCGGCCGAGCGCGGCGTCCCCCTGGGGCTCGTCAGTGCAACGCTGGCTGAAGGCTCATCGCGGCGACGCGGTGTCGCGGCGCGATTGCTGACCGACGCGTACGCCCGGCTGAACGTTGTTGGGGCGATCGACGCGCGCGATGCCGAACGGCTCGTCGAGCTGGGCGTGCGGCACGATCGCATCACCGTTACCGGCGACACCCGGTACGACCAGGTGTGGGCACGTGTACGAGCGGTCGATCGCGCGACGGGATTTGTCGCCGCACTCGCGTCTGACCGCCCGACGCTCGTTGCGGGGTCGACGTGGCCAGCGGACGAGCGACCGCTCCTGGCGGCGTGGGCCCGGGTCATGGCGGCACTCCCTGACGCTCGACTCATCATCGCGCCTCACGAGCCGACGGACGCGCACGTGCGACCGGTCGAACGATGGGCGATCGATGCGGGATTGCGCGGCGCGCGTCTCGGGGCGCCTGACGCGGCTGCCGCGGACGTCGTGATCGTCGACCGCGTCGGCGTGCTCGGGGATCTGTATGCACTGGCGAGCGTCGCCTACGTTGGCGGCGGCTTCCACTCGGCGGGACTACACTCGGTACTCGAACCGGCCGCGTTCGGCGTGCCGGTGTTGTTCGGGCCGCGCTTCACGAACAGTCGCGACGCGGAGCTGCTCATCACCGCGGGTGGCGGCGCGACGGCCGACAGCGCAGCGGCGATCGAGACACGGTTGACGGATTGGCTCTCCGATGATGGCCTGCGGGCGGAGACAGGACGCGCGGCGCGCGATCTCGTCGAGGGCGGGCTGGGCGCAGCGGAGCGGTCATGGGAGATCGTCTCCGAGCTTCTTGGCGGGACATCGCGTTAGGCGATCGGATTCGTTGTCATCCCGAGCGTCAGCGCTGTCATCCCGAGCGTCCCGCGTAGCGTCAGCGAGGGATCTTCTCGACCGTCATCGTGGCCGGACTGGCTACGATGGCCTCACGGAAGTCCCGTAACCAGACGTAATCGCTGAGCCGACAGGAAAAGCAAACAACACAAGAGACAGGATTGCAGGATTGACAGGATTGCCGGCAGGCGGATCGCGCCGTCCCTGAGACATCTCTTCAATCCTGCCAATCCTGGCAATCCTGTCGGCCGTTCTTTATGTGGTTCTCATCCGAGCGTCGGCGAGGGATGCTCGAGTATGACCGTGGCCAGCCGCGGCCATGATTGCATCACAGATGATCCTTCGCGAATGCTCGGGACGACGGTCAGGTCTTTCCGCCGACGTGCGCGATGGTATCCGACGGGCGGCTCGCGGCGTGCTCTCCTGTGCGCGCCACCGCGTTCTCCGACGGACGATGCAGGAAGAACCCCTGGACCATGTGCACGCCAAGCTGCTTCACCGTCTCGTACTCCTCCGCGCGCTCCACACCCTCGGCGATCACCTTCGCGCCCTGATCGTTCGCGAACCGCACCATCGTCTCCACGAGATTCTGCTTGATGAAGTTCGTGTCGATGCAGTTGATCAGCGAGATGTCGAGCTTGATGAAATCGGGCTCGAGGTTCGCGATCGAGCCGAGACCGGCGTAGCCACTCCCGGCGTCGTCTACCGCGAAGCGGTAGCCGCGTTCGCGGAGGGCGCTCAGACGCTCGCGGAACTTCGGATAGTCCTTGATCGCCGTTCGCTCCGTGATCTCGATGACGACACGGCTCGGGTCCGGCACTTCCTGGTCGAGCTGGCTGAACTGCGGGTCGGCGAAGTCGTGCGGATCGACGTTCAGGAACAGGAACTCACCGCGCGTTAGGCGCGTCTTCATCGCCTCGATGGCGCGGCTCCGACACAGCCGACCGAGCTCCCACAAGAGATCCGCCTCGGCGGCGACGTCGAACATGATCTCCGGGCTTCGCAGCGTGCGGAGCGTCCCGCGCGCGAGCGCCTCATACCCGTAGACCTGACGCGATTCCGCGAGCAGGATCGGATGCAGATCGACGTAGACCGCGCGTTCGCGCAGGCTCCGTTTGAGATCGTCCACGCGGCGTCCGCGCTCGCGCTGCTCGATCCCCTTGGCCGCGTTCGCCGCCTCACGAATACCCCGATAGATCAGCCGTTGCAGCCGGATCTTCGGGTTGTAATACACGTGCGCCCGGCCGACGTAGATCTCGAACAGGGACGCGATCTCCTCGCCATGCGTCGTCTCGATGCGTCCGCCGACGAATTCCTGCAGCTTCGGTACGAGATCCGTGATCTCCGCATCCGTCACGGCGGCAACGTTAGGTGCCGGCACGTGGAAAAAGACGAAGTCGTCGTCGTTGGTGAAGCTCACCATCACCCGAGACGAGCGGAGGACGCTCGCGTCCAGAAATTCCCGGACCGCCTGCGCCGTCGTCTCCAGCACCGCGTCGAGCTTTTCCCACCCGTAGATCTCCTCGATCTTCGAGTAGCGCACGAAGTTGAAGTACAGCACGATCATCTCGCCGCGCTCCTTGATGAGCGCGCGCGACCGTTCGATCATCACCGGCAGCGTAGGGAGGCCGGTGAGATGGTCGTAGAGCATCTGCTCGTACTCGAAGCGCTCGACCCGGTCCGCGAGCGCCGCTGCGGCCGGAGCCACGCGGGAGAGCGCCGAGCGAACGCGGCCCGCGATCTCTTCACCCGTCGCCGGAACCAGGAACCACTCGTCGACGCGAAGCTCGATCGCTCGGCGACGCGCCATGTCGCTCGCGCATCCGACGATCACGGCGAGCGACCGGGCGCGGGCGCGGTCGACAATGTCCCGCAGGGCGTTCGGGTTGTCCGTCGTCGTGATGATGACGCGAACGTCAGCGACTTCCTCCACCGCCGCCGCAAGCTCTCGATCGCGGCGAACGACGACGTCCCAGGAATCAAGAAAGCCGGCCGCGTCGCGAATGGACGGGTCGTCGCTGTCGGTGAGGATGACCGGTTGCTTCACGCGGTCATGGCTGCGCGCGAGGACCCCTCACGCCGCGCCCTGGAGGGCTGCCGCGTTGCGCTCCACGACGCGCACCAGCCGCGGCAGGTCGATCGGTTTCGTCACGTAGTCGTCAGCACCGGTTTGCAGCGCCTGCCGCTTGTCGTCCCACTGATCGAGCGCCGTTACCATGATGACCCGTACACCGCGACCATGGGAAGGGTGCTGCTTCATGAGCCGGCAGACCTCCCACCCGTCGCGGCCCGGCATCATGATGTCCAGCAGGACGATCGATGGCCGAACGGACTCGAACAGCGACAGCGCTTCCTCCCCACTGTAGGCGGCGGACACGGGGTACCCCTTTGCCTCGAGGTATTGCCGCATGATGTCCGCGTTATCGTGGTTGTCGTCCACGACGAGTACTGTGGGGAGACTTGCCTCAGGCATGTGCGTTTACTGGAGGATTGATGAGGTCGGAGGGGGCAAGTTGCAAGCCACCCCGGCCCTCCAGCTATTTCCGAGGCTTCGACAGCCCGACCGGCGTCCACGCGAGAGAGAGCCCGAACCCATCCGAGCTGCTGAACGTGTCGGAACCGCCGAAGACCCCGCTGACGCGGAACGAAATCTGTCTCGTCACCTCGAAGTTCACGCCGAGATCGAAATCGATGCCGAGGTCGTTCCTGCTGTCGCCGTTGTCTCCGCACTCGGTGCAGCTGTCGAAGGAAATTCGCGGGTGCACGTACGGCGTGATCGCGAAACCATCTTCCAGCGGAAAGCGATGCCCGACCGACACGCCGAGTGGAATACGAAAGAGGTCGCTGCCCTCGCCGACGGCGAAGTTGAGGCCCGCAGTCAGCAGGAAGTCGACCGGAACTTCCGAGCTCGCCTGGTTGAGCAGCTGAGCGTACTGGCCACCCAGCAGGAATTTTCCGTTGCTGTCGCCGTCGGGGTCGGCGAACCCGGCATCGAGTGAGAGCTGTGAGCGCGCCGATAAACCCTCGCGCCACTGGAAGACCAGCGACGTTCCCGCACGGCCCGCATCAGCGATTCCGAAGTTGAACTCGCGGTCCATCACACGCGGCGGCTGGAACGACGGATATGCCCATGCCTGCGCGCCAGCAGTAACAGGAGCGGCGACCACAGCAACAACCGCGAGTCGGACGACGACGCGACGAATCATCGCTGCGCGGCCCAGTCGTGCTGCCGGCAGTGGTGCACGTTCAGTCTTACGCATTCAGTTTTCTCCAAAGGATCGGTAGTGCGAGCTCGATTAACGGAACGCGTATGACACGGCTGCGCCGAAGATTCGGTTGCTCCCCCCAGGGGAGGCGTCACCGGTCCCGCCACCAAACTCGTAACCCGCGGTCAGTCCGACGTTGCGCGTCAGAACGAGGTCGACCGCGACCGAGCCGCGCATCGCGTTGTCGGCCTGAGCACGGGTGCCCCGCTCACTCAGACGCGACCAGACGAAAAATGGCGAGGCATACGTGGACACGCTACGCGTCTCGCCAATCGCGAATCGATAACCCACACCGAGCCCCACTGGAACCCTTGCAATCGATGTCGTGTCGCGGCGTGCGCCGCCCGCACCAGCAAACAGCGCGACACCGAGTCGATCGGCCATTCCCGACCACAAGGGAATGGCGGCACGCACACCGTATCCCGTCCACGGCCCACCAGTATCGGGACGCACGCCACCAAGTGCGCCGCTGATCTGGAAGCGCTGAGAAGCAGGCCCCCACCCGGCGGCGACCGCATAGGCGTCGCTTCCAGTGCCGGATCCGTAGTTGAGCGCGAGCGTCATGCCCCGCGACGCGAACCCATTTTGCAGGACAGGGATGGTCGGCATCTGCGCGGCCGCACTGCGAGCACCGACGCTCAGCCCGACAGACGCCGTGAGCGCGGTGGCGAGACCGATCACGAGGCGTACGACCCATGGACGCAGGCGGGTCGCCGCATGACGCGAAGC
>Ga0070664_100004947_pt1 | contig 10676 bp, 6 predicted proteins | sample KBSC73metaG_FD_65863 | JGI IMG/M metagenome (GOLD analysis project Ga0070664, IMG submission 65863) | Corn rhizosphere microbial communities from Kellogg Biological Station, Michigan, USA - KBS C7-3 metaG | ecosystem: Host-associated > Plants > Roots > Rhizosphere > Soil ... | reverse complement strand
GAGATCGCCGCGCTGGAGAGGCTCGCCGCGCGCGGCGCGCTGCCGATCCGCGTCTACGCGACCGTGTCCCCGAGCCCCGACACGCTGCCGGGCTCGCTCTCGCGCGGCCGTCGCGTCGGGGGAGGCGACGACTTCCTGACGATCCGCGCGATCAAGTCGTACGCCGACGGCGCGCTCGGCAGCCGCGGCGCCGCGCTCCTCGCGGACTACTCCGACGAGCCGGGCCGGCGCGGGCTCCTCGTCACGCCCCCCGAGCGCCTCGCCGAGGTCGCTCTGGCGGCGCGTCGCGCGGGCTGGCAGCTCTGGGTCCACGCGATCGGCGACCGCGGGAATCGGGTCGCTCTCGACGCGTTCGAGAAGGCCGCGGCCGCGGTGCCGCAGGCGCCCGACGGGAGCGACCGGCCGCGCATCGAGCACGCGCAGGTCATCGCGCCCGACGACTTCCCCCGTTTCGCCCGGCTCTCCGTGATCGCGTCGATCCAGCCGGTTCACGCGACCTCCGACATGCGCTGGGCGGAGGACCGCGTCGGCCCCGAGCGCATCGCCGGCGCGTACGCGTGGCGGCGCCTCCTGGACGCGGGCGCGAAGCTGGCGGGCGGCAGCGACGCGCCGGTCGAGACCGAGAGCCCGCTCGAGGGGATCTACGCCGCGATCACGCGGCGCGACCTGGCGGGCAACCCGCCCGGCGGCTGGCGTCCGCAGGAGCGGCTCACGCGCGCCGAGGCGATCGCGCTCTACACGTCGTGGGCGGCCTGGGCGGCGTTCGAGGAGACCTGGCGCGGCCGCATCGCCGCGGGCGCGGCCGCCGACCTCACGGTCCTCTCTGCGGATCCCATGACGGCTCCCGAGTCGGAGATCGCGAGAATCCCGGTCTCGATGACGATCGTCGGCGGGCGCATCGCCTACCCCGCGCCGGCGAGCCGCGCATCCGAAGAGCGTCGGGCGGCGAGCCTCCGGATCGCGGCCCGGCTCACCAGCCAGGCGGCGGGCCGCGCGTCGCCGTGAGCCCCGGCCCGCGGCTCGCGGCGCTATCCTTTTCGTGCCTGGCCGCCGCCGCGGCGTGCCGGCCGGGGCAGGAGAGCCGCCCGAAGGTGCAAGCCGAGCAGCCCGACGGGGACGCCGCGCGCCGCGCGCGCATGGTGGAGACGCAGATCGTCGCCCGCGGCGTGCGCGACCCGCGCGTGCTCGCCGCCATGCGCAAGGTGCCGCGCCACCTCTTCGTCGACGCCGGCGATCGCGCGAGCGCCTACGACGACCATCCGCTGCCGATCGGCGGCCGGCAGACCATCTCCCAGCCGTACATCGTCGCGCTGATGTCCGAGCTGCTCGCGCTCCGGCCGGAATCGCGCGTGCTCGAGATCGGAACCGGCTCGGGCTACCAGAGCGCGGTCCTCGGGGAGCTGGCGCGCGAGGTCTACTCGATCGAGATCATCCCGGACCTCGCCCGGTCGGCCTCCGACAAGCTGCGGACGCTCGGCTACGCGAACGTGATCGTGCGCGAGGGCGACGGCTACCGCGGCTGGCCGGAGAAGGCGCCGTTCGACGGGATCATCGTCACCGCCGCGCCGCCTCGGATTCCCGAGCCGCTGCTCGACCAGCTCGCGCCCGGCGGGCGCATGGTGATCCCGGTCGGCGGCTTCTTCCAGGAGCTGAAGGTCTTCACGAAGAACCCGGACGGGAGCGTCAGCGAGAAGGGGATCATCCCCGTGCGATTCGTCCCGATGACCGGGGAGGCGGAGCAGACCCCGACCGATAGCCAGTGATTCGTGGAGACATATTAGCTTTGGCTAATATGTTCTTTACCGGATGCCGTGCTCGGGGTCAGTCCTTTGTTTTTCGGAGCGACGCGGCGAACGCGATATCGCCCAGCTATTTCTGAGCTCCGAAAAATTGAGGGCTGACCCCATCGAAGGCGCAGGCCCGACTTGCGGTGGCGGCGTTTTCCATGTGCGACTTTGTCGCCGCGGGACTTGCGGGCCGGTCCTCCGACGCCGGTCCGCAAGCCGCAACACCGAATCGTCTATTGCGCACCGCGAGGCGCAGGCCCGACTTGCGGCGTGCCGCGTTCCGTAAGCGACTTTGTCGCCGCGGGACTCGCGGGCCGGTCCTCGGGCGCCGGTCCGCAAGCCGCGAAGCCGAACTGATCTACTGCGCGCCCTGAATGACTCCCTCGGCCAGGATGATCTCCACGCGGCGGTTCTTCGCCCGGCCGGCCGGCGTCGAGTTGTCCGCGACGGGAACCCGCTTGCCGTAGCCCTCCGACGCCATGCGCGACCCGGCGACGCCCTGCGCCTGCAGGAAGCTCATGACCGAGTTCGCGCGGTCCTTCGAGAGCCGGTCGTTCAGCTCGTCCGAGCCGGTCGAGTCGGTGTGGCCCTCGATCCGCAGGTTGATCTTCGGGAACAGCGACAGGATGCCGGAGAGCTTGCCGAGCGCGACCTGAGCGTTGGGCTTCAGGGTCGCCTTGTTCGTGTCGAAGAGGATGTCGGGCAGGCTGACGACGACGCCGCGCGCCGTCTGGCTGATCCCGGCGACCTCCGAGAGCGCGCCCGTGAGGCGTCCCTCGAGGTCGTCGCGCTCCGCCTTCAGCCGCGTGTTCTCGGCCTGCAGCTCCTGGGTCTGCGACTCGAGTTGGCGCCGCTGGGTGTCGAGGGCCGCCGCCGCGGCGGTGGCCGCCTCGCGCGACCGGTCCGCCTCCGCCTGCGCGGCCTGCGCCTGCGTCGTCAGCGACTCCGCCCGGAGACGCGCGTCCTCGGCGTCGCGGCGGGCCGCCTCCGCCGCCTCGGCCGAGAGGCCCGCCGCCGCGGCGCGCTCCTGCGCCTGCGTCGCCTCGAGCCGGGCCTGGTCGGCCTGCTGCTGGACTGCGGCCACCTGGGACTGCGCCGCCTGCGCCTGGCGCTGCGCCTCGGCGAGCTGCTGCTGCTGCTGGGCGAGCTGCGTCTGAGCGGCGACGGCGGCCTCGCGCGCCGCGAGCGCCTTCTCGCGCTCCGAGAGCGCCTGCTGCTGTGCGGCGGCGGCGTCGCGCTGCGCCTGCGACTTCTGGTCCTCGAGCGCCTGCATCTCGGCGGCTCGCCGCGCCTGCTCCGCGGCCGCCGCTTCCTCGGCCATCCGCCGCTGCGTGTCGCGGATCGCGGTCGAGGAGAACGTCAGGCTACGCCGCGCGTAGTCCATCCCCACGCGCGCGCTGCCGCCCTTGTACGAGTTGGTGGCCTGCGCGAGCGCCGTCGTCGCCTCGCGAACGGCGTCCGGGTTGTACTTGTCCGCCCCGATCGCCTGCGCCTGCGCCAGCACGTGCTGCGCCTGCACGAGGTCGATCGGGTCGGTCCCGGACCAGGTCAGCGCGCCGATCTGCTCGTTACCGTGCCGCGGCATGCTGGAGAAGGTCGACAGCGTGAACGGCGTGCTGCGTGCCTTCTTCGGCGGCGGCGCGGCTCCCGTGAAGACGACGAGCTCGGACGGCCGCAGGACCAGCGGGTGGGGCTCCGCCGTGATCAGGATCGCGAACTCCTTCTGACCGGTCGAGTACTTCGTCTCGCCCTTCGGCTTCCGGACGATCAGCTCGCCCAGGTTCTCCGCCGTGCCGTCGCGGGCGACCGCCCACGTGACGTACGACGTGACGTCGCCGCCGAAGAGCACGGCGGGCGGAAGGCGCTCGTACTCGACCTCGACCACGGCCTGGCCGTTCTTGAACTTGACGTCGGCCTCCGCCTCGGCGGGCGCGACCCGATTGGTGGGAAGGAGCTTGACCTCGACGGACGAGCTCTCCGGGTACTGAACGGCGGCAAGCTGGACCTGCGCCGCGGCGATCGATGCGGCGAAGACCGAGACCGCCGAGAGCACGGCGAGCCGGGCGACCTTGCTGGACATGGCGATTCTCCTTTGTTCTGAAGCCCGAAACGGCGGCCGACCCGCGGGCGGGCGGCCGATTCCGCGGACGATACCAAAGGTCAGGAGCCGCGGATCGGAGGGGCGAACGGCCCGCTCGAGCGCCGGACCATATACTCCCCCTCACCTCCCGTGAGCGATCCCGTTCTTCTGCACCGGCTGCAGTTCGCCTTCACGGTCGTCTACCACTACCTCTTCCCCAACCTGACGATGGGCCTCGCGTTCCTCGTCGTGCTGATGAAGGGCCTCGGCCTGCGGCGCGGGGGCGAGCGGTGGAACGACGTCGCGCGCTTCTGGATCCGCATCCTCGGGATCAACTTCGCCGTCGGCGTGGTCACCGGCGTGCCCATGGAGTTCCAGTTCGGCACGAACTGGGCCCGCTTCTCCGCCTACGCGGGCAACGTCGTGGGCCACACGCTCGCGATGGAGGGCCTCTTCGCCTTCTTCCTCGAGTCCTCGTTCCTCGCGCTGCTCGTCTTCGGCGAGCGGCGCTTCTCCCGGGGCGCCCACTTCGCGGTCGCATGCGCGCTGTGGGCCGGGGCGTGGCTCTCCGGCTACTTCATCATCGCGACCAACGCCTTCATGCAGCACCCGGTCGGCCACGCCGCCGGCCCCGGCGGCCACCTGGTGCTCGCCGACTTCGGCGCGTTCCTCTGGAACCCCTGGGCGCTGGCGCAGTACGCGCACAACATGACGGCGACCATCGTCACCGCGTCCTTCGTCGTCGCGGCGCTGGGCGCCGTGTACCTGCTGCAGGGAGTCCACGTCGACGCGGCGAGGCGCTTCCTGCGGATGGGCGTCTGGTGCGGGCTGGTGTCGAGCGTCCTGGTCGCCTTTCCGACCGGCGACACGCAGGCAAAGCTCGTCGCCCGGCACCAGCCCGTGGCGCTCGCCGCGATGGAGGGCCGCTTCGAGAGCGGCGACCGCGCCGTGCTCAACCTGATCGGGCAGCCGAACGTGCCGGCGCGCCGGCTCGACAACCCGGTCGCGGTGCCCGGGGTCCTCTCGGTGCTGGCGTTCGGCCATTTCCGGAGCACCGTCGAGGGACTGGACGCCTTTCCCGAGCGCGACTGGCCGGACAACATCCCGCTGCTCTACTACTCGTTCCACATCATGGCGGGGCTCGGGACGATCATGGTCGGGATCATGGGGATCGCCGCGCTCCTCTCGCTGCGCGGCCGCCTCGAGCGCAGCCGACCGATGCTGTGGGTCCTCATGATGTCCTTCCCGTTCCCGTACATCGCGGTGACCGCGGGCTGGATGACCGCCGAGCTCGGCCGGCAGCCGTGGACGGTGTGGGGGCTCCAGCGGACGGTGGACGCGACGAGCCCCAACGTCCACGCCGGGACGACGCTCTTCACGCTGATCGGCTTCTGCGGTCTCTACCTCGTGCTCGGCGTCCTGTTCCTGTTCCTGGTCGCGCGCGAGATCGCCCACGGGCCGGCGGCGCCGGCGGACACGGACAACGTTCGCTCGGGGGTGCCGGCGCATGCCTGAGGTCTGGTACGCGATCGTCGTCGCCTTTCTGACGGGGTACGTCGTGCTCGACGGCTTCGACCTGGGCGCGGGGGCGCTCCACCCGTTCGTCGCGAAGGGGGACGCCGAGAAGCGGCGGCTGCTCGCGGCGATCGGACCGTTCTGGGACGGCAACGAGGTGTGGCTGATCGCCGGCGGCGGCGCGCTCTTCGTCGGCTTCCCGCGCGTGCTCGCGGTCGGCGTGTCCGGTTTCTACTTCGCGATCTTCCTCGTGCTGTGGTGCCTGATCCTGCGCGGCATCTCGATCGAGTTCCGCAGCCACGTCTCGGACCCGGTGTGGCGCGGCTCGTGGGACGTCTTCTTCTTCGTCGCCAGCGCGCTGCTGCCCGTCTTCTTCGGCGCCGCGCTCGGCAACCTGCTCCGCGGCGTCCCGCTGACGGCGGAGGGCTGGTTCGAGCTCCCGCTCTTCACCGACTTCTCGGCGCGGCCGCCGGTCGGGATCCTCGACTGGTACACCGCGCTCGTCGGCGTCTTCGCGCTCGCGGCGCTGTGCGCGCACGGCGCCGCGTTCCTCGCGTGGAAGACCGACGGCCCGATGGGGGAGCGCAGCCGCGCGGCCGCGCGCGTCCTCGCGATCGCGTCCGCCATCCTCTGGGCCGCCGTCACCGCGGGCACCGCTCGCGTGAACCCGGACTTCCTCCCGTCGCTCGCGCGGCGCCCGCTCGCGCTCGCGCTCGGAGCCGCCGCGCTCGCGGGGCTCGTCGCGCTCCTGGCGGGGCTCGCGCGGCGCCGCGAGCGCGCGGCGTTCCTCGGTTCCTGCGCGTTCCTCGCCGGCCTCTCGGCGGCGACGGCCGCGGCCGTGTACCCGGTGATGCTGCGCTCCACGGGAGACGCCGCGCTGTCGATGACGGTCGCGAACGCGGCCGGAGACCCGTCCGGACTCCGCGTCGCGCTCGGCTGGTTTTCGATCGGCTTCCCGCTCGCGCTCGCGTACCTCGCCATGCTCTTCCGCCTGCATCGCGGCAAGGCCGTCGCGGCGCCCGAGGGCGAAGGTTACTGACGAGTCGTAGACCAAGGTAGGGGGGCGCGCCCTCTCCGCCGCGCGCTTCGCAGTTTCACGCGTTCTCGTTAAGATCCCCGCCACGATGCTTGCAGCCGGGGAGCCCGGGCCGGAGGTCTCCGGAGTCGAGCGAATCCTCACCTTCTTCCCGGAGGCGGCCCGCTCCCAACCGACCGTTCGCGCGATGGCGGAGAGGCTTCACGCGCTTTCCGGCGCCCGCGCGGTGGGCGAGCGCCTCGACGCCTGGATGGAGCTGGTGGAGTGGACGCGCGAGGACCCGGCGCTCCAGCGCGGCGCGCGGGCGCGCGCGGCGATCCCCGAGGCCCCGACGGAGCGGCTGCGACTGCTGGTGTCGCTCTTCGAGGGCACGCCGCAGCTGCGCGCGCTCGTTTTCGACTCCCTGAGCGCCATGCTCGCCGAGGCCGAGGGCGCCTCGCTGTTCGGCGAGACCGGGCTGCCGAGCCAGCGCGGGTTCTTCTCCGAGCTCGGCGACCGCGTCATGGACCGCCTCCTGCCGGCTCCGCACGATCGCGGCGAGCTGACGCGCCTCGTGTACCGGCTGTTCCCCTCGCGCGCCCACGTGCGTCGGGTCGAGCGCATCGATCCCCAGCTCTTCGACCGGGTCGTGTGCGCGATGGCGCCCGCGGAGCGCACGGCGGTGTGGCGCCCGGTCCGCGAGGCGTTCGCCGACGGCTTCCGGCTGCTCGCGGCGCGCATCCAGGCGGAGGGGCTCTCCGCCCCGCTGCGCCGGCTCGGCGGCGCGAGCCGCGTCCAGGAGTCGCCGTTCTACCGGCTCGAGAAGGCGACGGAGACGGTCCTCGCGGGCTGGTCCGCGTCGGGCGAGACCGACCCCGAAGCGGCGAAGGAGTGGCGGCGACTCGCGACCGAGTGCTGGGCCGAGATCGGCCGGATGCGGCGGCGGCTCGACGCCGAGGGAATCTCGGTGAACATCGTGTACGGCCTCGACGTGATCGGCCGGTCGCTCACCCGGATGGAGCGGATGGTCGCGATCATGGAGGTCCCGCCGGGCCCGAAGCGGTCGGCGGCGATCCAGGCGCTCGTCGCGCGGCTGGCCGGCATGCATCTCTCCGACCGCAGCGTCTCGAGCCTGGCCGCGGCGAACCTCCAGCTCCTCGCGCGCAAGATCGTCGACCGCTCCGGGAAGACGGGCGAGCACTACATCGCGCGGAACCTCAGGGAGTACCGCCACATCCTCCTGGCGGCGGCCGGCGGAGGCCTCCTGACCGTCCTGACGGCCGCCGTGAAGATGCGCGTCGTGGGCAAGGGCCTGCCCGCGTTTCCGGAGGGGTTCCTCGCGGGGATCAACTACGCGGTCAGCTTCCTGCTGATGCAGGCGTTCGGATTCGTCCTGGCGACCAAGCAGCCGGCGATGACCGCGGCGACCCTCGCCACCATCCTCCGCGAGAAGCGCGGCAGCCATCGCCTCGACGAGATCGTCGACTACACCGCGGCCATCGTGAGCTCGCAGATCGCGGCCGCGATCTCGAACGTGACGTTCGTGGCGTTCGGCTGCGTCGTCTTCGACCGATTGTGGCGCCTCGCGACGGGCCGGACCTTCCTGGATCACCACGACGCGCAGCACGTCTTCGAGACACTGTCTCCGCTCGACAGCCTGACGGTGCTCTACGCCGCCGAGACCGGGGTGCTCCTCTGGCTCGGCAGCGTCGCGGGGGGCTGGTTCGAAAACTGGGCGCTCTACCGCAAGCTGCCGAAGATCGTCGCCGAGCATCCGATCGGGACGCGCGTCGGCCGGGAGCGCCTGCGCCGGTTCGCCGAGTCGCTCGCGCGCAACGCCTCGGGCTGGGGGACGAACGTCGCGCTCGGCTTCCTGCTCGGGATGACGCCGGCGTTCGGCCGCTTCTTCGGGCTGCCGCTCGACGTGCGCCACGTGACGCTGTCGACGGGCACCCTCGCGCTGGCCGCCGCGGATCTCCAGACGGACAGGCTCGTCAGCGGCGTCGTGATCCGCGCCGCGTCGGGCATCGCCGTGATGTTCGTGCTGAACCTCTCCGTGAGCTTCCTCCTCTCGCTCGCCAGCGCCGCGCGGGCCTACGGCCTCCCGCGGCGCGAGCTCGTCGCGCTGCTCGGCCGTCTCGCGCGCCGGTTCGTGACCCGTCCGGGCCAGTTCCTGCTCCCGCCGCGCGGAGGCGCGGCGAAGGCCGGAAAGGCGGCGCATGCGTAGGCCGGGCCGGTCTCGCTCCTGGCGCGCGGTCCTTCTCGCCGTCGGCGCCCACGCGGCGCTCGCCGGCGGCCTCGCCGTCGCGCAGTTCCCCATGCCGTCGATCACTCCTCCCGCGGCCGCGGACATCGAGGCCGCGGACCCGTACGGGCGCGCGACTCCGCGCGGCTGTCTCTTCGGGTTCTTCCGCGCCGCCCAGCATGGCAACTTCAAGACGGCGGCCTCCTACCTGCAGATCCCTCCGTCGCTCGAGAGCTCGCGCGAGGCGATCGCCCGCCAGCTCCAGGTCGTCTTCGACCGCCGCTTCGTGACGATCAACATGGACCGCGTCAGCCGCAACCCCCGCGGCACGGTGGACGACGGGCTGGCGCCCGAGTTCGAGAGGGTGGGAGAGGTCCGCGGCGACGACAACTTCATCGACGTCCTCCTCGTGCGCCGCGAGACCGAGGAGGGCGCGACCCCGATCTGGCTGGTCTCGTGGGAGACGATCCGGCAGTGCCGGCAGATCTACGACCGGCTCAACTTCCGGGACCTCGACCGCACGCTGCCGCCGGTGCTCGTGAAGACGCGGATCGGGGCGATGGCCGTGTGGCAGATCCTGGCCTTCTTCGCCCTGCTCGTCCTCCTCTTCGGCGCCTGCTGGCTGCTCGTCGCGGGGGCCGTGGCGCTGCTGCACGTGGTCCGCCGCAAGCGCGGAGGCGCGATGACGTGGGCGGGGTCCGCCCGCAGCCCGGCGACGCTCATCCTGACCCTGCTGCTGCACCGCGTCTGCGTGATCTTCCTCGGCATCCCCGTCCTGTACCGCGTCTACTACGACCGGGTCATCCTCGTCCTCCTCTTCGCCGGGATGTTCTGGCTCCTGTCTCGCCTGATCGACGCCGTCAACCGGAACATGCTCGCGCGCACGGTCACGACGACCGGCATGTCGCGCTCCGCGACGCTGACCTTCGCGCGCCGCGCGCTCAAGCTCGTCGCGTTCGTCATCGTGCTCGTCCTCGCGCTCGCGGCGTTCGGAGTGAACCTGACCGCGACCCTCGCGGGTCTCGGCATCGGCGGCCTCGCGCTCGCGTTCGCCGCCCAGAAGAGCCTGGAGAACATCTTCGGCGGCCTCGCCGTGCTGGCCGAGAAGGCGCTGCGCGTCGGCGACACCTGCAAGGTCGGCGCGTACACGGGGGAGATCGAGGACATCACGCTGTGGGCGACGCGCATCCGGACGAACGAGCGCGTGCTCGTGTCCATCCCCAACGGCATCGTCATGGCGTCGCCGATCGAGAACCTCACGGCGCGCGACCGATTCTGGTTCCGGCCGGTGCTCGGCCTGTCCTACGACACGAAGCCCGACCAGATGCGCCGCATCATCGACGCGCTCCAGAAGATGCTGGCCGCGGACCCGCGGATCATCGACGAGACGTCCCGCGTCCGCTTCCTCGCGCTCGGCGCCTCCTCGCTCGACGTCGAGGTGTTCGCGTACGTCCGGGCGCCGACCTTCCCGGAGTTCCTGGCCGTGCAGCAGGAGCTCCTGCTGCGGACCCTCGACATCGTCGAGGAGGCGGGCGCGACGATCGCGTTCCCGTCGCGGACGGTCTACCTTCGCGCCGACGCGCGGGGATCCGGCGCCACCGCATGAGAGCGCGCCTCGCGCGTCGGACGCCCGCACTCGCGGGCTCGATGGCGGTATGCCTCGGGATGCTCGCGGGAGCCGGCGCGGCGGATGTGGCGCGCGCGGAGGAGCCGGCGCCGTGCGCGGATTCGTTCGCGACCGAAGCGTTGCCGGCCGGCGCGTCCCTCGCTCCGGATCTCGAGGGTCTTCTGGCCGGCGTGCCGCCGCCGGAGTTCCGGTTCGGCCTGGAGGCGGAGCCAGGCCCCGCCGCCGAAACCGCGCGGCCGGGGGCGCTGCCCATGTTCGACCGGCCGCAGCCCCTCTGGATCGCGGCGCTGTCCGTGATCGCGATCGGGGGCTCGGCGGCCAACGCGTTCCAGGAGCAGCCCCGCTTCCCCTGGCACTACACGAACGAGGGCTGGTTCGGGCAGGAGACGTACGCCGGCGGCGCGGAC
>Ga0070664_100004945_pt1 | contig 10678 bp, 9 predicted proteins | sample KBSC73metaG_FD_65863 | JGI IMG/M metagenome (GOLD analysis project Ga0070664, IMG submission 65863) | Corn rhizosphere microbial communities from Kellogg Biological Station, Michigan, USA - KBS C7-3 metaG | ecosystem: Host-associated > Plants > Roots > Rhizosphere > Soil ... | reverse complement strand
GTCGGCGCCGGGGTCGGCGCCGGGGTCGGCGGCGTGGGCACCCACAGCGGCGGCGGCTCGGCGCCGCGAACCTCACCGATCATCGCCCGCAGCGTGTTCATGATCTCGTTGGTGATCTCGGCCAGCACCGCGCTGCTGGGTGCGGCGTCGGCCCACCTCGACAGGTCGATCGGCGGCCCCGCCACCACGGTGACCGGGGTGCGCGGCTTGAACCGCTTCTTCTTCGTGCGCGGGTCGAAGATCTGCTGCGCTCCCCAGCTGACCACCGGAATCAACGGCGTGCCGGTCGCCAACGCCAGCCGGGCCGCGCCGGTCTTGCCCCGCATCGGCCACAGGTCCGGTTCCTTCGACGTGGTGCCCTCGGGATAGATGATGATCGCGTGGCCGGCCTCGACCACCCGGGTGGCGGCGTCCAGCGCCCGGGCCGCGTCGGCCGTGCCGCGTTGCACCGGGATCTGCTGCACCTTCGTCAGCAGTGCCCCGACCACCGGCACCTTGAACACCGACGCCTTCACCAGGAACTGCGGCCAGCGCCCCGCGTCGTAGACGAAATGCGCCAGGGCCAACGGGTCGGCGTGCGAGATGTGGTTGGCCACGATCACCGCCGGCCCGGTACGCGGGAGGTACTCCGCACCCTTCCAGGTGCGCCGGGTGAACACGGTCACGAACGGCTTGACCACGATCACGGCAAAGCGCCGCCAGAACCCCAGCCCACGCCCGGCCACGCCGACCCCCTAACCCTGTCCCCGCGGGCCACACCCTACCGGCGTGGCGCAGGTCACCGCGATAGTCGGCCCGTGCGCGCGGTGAGGCACTATCGGCGGGTGGAGTGGACCGTCCTCGTCCCGATCAAGCTGCTCGCCGTGGCGAAGACTCGGCTGCGCGGCGCGGTGGGTGAGGAACGGCACGAGTCGCTGGTGCTGGCCATGGCGCAGGACACCGTCGCGGCCGCGCTGGCCGCGCCGGGCACCGCGGAGGTCGTCGTGGTCACTGCCGACGCCGCGGTCGCGGCGGCCGTCGCGGCGCTCGGCGCCCGCCGCGTGCCGGAACCGCTCCGCGGCGGCCTGAACGCCGCGCTGACGCATGCGGCGTCCGTCGTGGGTGCGCTTCCGCCCGGACGCCGGATCGCCGCCCTCCCGGCCGATCTGCCGGCCCTGCGACCCGACGAGTTGGCCGCCGCCCTGACGACGCTCGGCGCGAGCCGCGACGGCGGGTACGTACCGGACTTCGCGGGCACCGGCACCGTGCTGCTCGCCGCGCCGGTCGGCGGCGTCCTGGCGCCCCGCTTCGGCCCGGGTTCGGCCGCCGCCCACGCCCGCGCGGGCGCACCCCGGGTCGCCGGCGACTGGCCGACGCTGCGGCACGACGTCGACACGGCCGACGACCTGGCGGCGGCCGTGCGTCTCGGTGTGGGACCGCGCACGGCGGCCTTGTTGGGGAATGCGGAGTGGGGGCGGGCAGTGCCCGCCCACACCGGTACCGAGTGGCCCGGACCCGAGTGCCGGGCACTACGGTGAGTGCATGCAAGGGACCGTGAGCGAGTTCGACACCGCCACCGGCAGCGGCGCGGTGCTGCTTGACGACGGCACCCGGGTGCCGTTTCCCGCTGCGGCGTTCGCCGCGTCCGGCCTGCGGCTGCTGCGGGTCGGGCAGCGGGTCCGGCTGGAGCTGACAGGGGCGACGGTGGCGCGCGTCGCACTTGTCACTATGTCCTGAGTTTGCTGAACCGTGTTCGTGCCGTTTACCCCGCAGACCGGTCATGATGATCCGGTGGACGCGAGCACCTCTCACCACCCTGATCAACCCCCGGAGAACCGGGCAACGGATGGGAAAGCCGGCGCAGCGCGTCGCAAGGCCACGCCCCCGGCAAAGGCCGGCCGACGCGCGGTACCCGCCGCCGGCTCCAACCCCGGCCGGCAGCGCACCTCGGCCAGCACGACCCGCAGCCAGCCGGCCGAGCCGCCCGCGGTCACCGATCCCGACGCCCCGCCGCCCGCGTCCACGCTTCCCGGGGACCGTTACCTCAACCGGGAACTGTCCTGGCTCGACTTCAACGCCCGGGTGCTGACCCTCGCCGAGGACGCCCGCACGCCGTTGCTCGAGCGGGTCAAGTTCCTGGCGATCTTCGCCGGCAACCTCGACGAGTTCTACATGGTGCGCGTCGCCGGCATCAAGCGCCGCATGCAGATGGGCCTGCCGGTGCGTGGCACCGACGGGCTCCTACCACGCGACCAGCTCGAGCGCATCGCGGAGTCGGCGTCGACGCTGATGGCGCGGCACGCGAAATGCTTCACCGACGACGTCCGGCCGGCGCTGTCCGCCGAGGGCGTCGAGTTCATCCGCTGGCGTGACCTGTCCACCGAGGAGCGGACCCGGTTCCGCCGCTACTTCACCGAGCAGATCTTCCCGGTGTTGACGCCGCTCGCCGTCGACCCCGCCCACCCGTTCCCGTACATCTCCGGGCTCTCGCTGAACCTGGCCGTCGTCGTGCGCGACCCGGACGGCGGGCCGGAGTTGTTCGCGCGGATCAAGGTGCCGAACAACGTGCCGCGGTTCGTCGCCGTCGACCGGGAGGCGGGGGCGGTGTACCGGTTCCTGCCGGTCGAGGAGCTGATCGCCGCGCACCTCGGTTCCCTGTTCTCCGGCATGCAGGTCGTCGAGCACCACGTGTTCCGGGTCACCCGCAACGCCGAGGTGGAGCTCGACGAGGACCGCGACGAGGACCTGCTGCAGGCGCTGGAACGGGAACTGGCCCGTCGGCGGTTCGGCCCGGCGGTGCGGCTGGAGGTGGCGTCGTCCATCTCCGACCACGTGCTCGACGTGCTCGTCGGCGAACTGGACATGGACGAGCACGACGTGATCCGGGTGCCGGGCCTGCTCGCGCTCTCGGCGCTGTGGCAGGTCTTCGAGGAGGTCGACCGCCCCGATCTGAAGGACAAGCCGTTCGTGCCGGCGACCCACCCGTCCTTCGCCGAGGGCGAGACGCCGCGCAGCGTCTTCTCCCGGCTGCGCGACGCCGACATCCTCGTGCACCACCCGTACCACTCGTTCAACACGAGCGTGCAGCGCTTCATCGAGCAGGCCGCCGCCGATCCCCTCGTGCTGGCCATCAAGCAGACGCTGTACCGCACCAGCGGCGACTCCCCGATCGTCGACGCGCTGATCGATGCGGCCTCGGCCGGCAAGCAGGTGGTGGTCCTCGTCGAGCTGAAGGCGCGCTTCGACGAGCAGGCCAACATCGGCTGGGCCAGGATGCTGGAGCGCGCCGGCTGCCACGTGGTGTACGGCCTGGTGGGTCTCAAGACGCACTGCAAGACGGCGCTGGTGGTGCGCCAGGAGGGCAACCAGATCCGCCGCTACTGCCACATCGGCACCGGCAACTACCACCCGAAGACCGCGCGCATGTACGAGGACTTCGGCCTGTTGACCGCCGACGCCGACGTCGGCGCCGACCTCACCGACCTGTTCAACGTGCTCACCGGTTACAGCCGGCAGACCGCGTTCCGCCGGCTGCTGGTGGCGCCGCACGGCGTGCGCAGCGGCATCATCGAGCGCATCGAGCGGGAGACCGAGCGGGCCGCCGCCGGCCTGCCCGCGCTTGTGCAGATCAAGACGAACGCGCTCGTCGACGAGGAGGTGGTCGACGCGCTGTACCTGGCCAGCCGGGCCGGCGTCCGCGTCGACCTGGTGATCCGGGGGATCTGCACGATCCGGCCGGGAGTTGCGGGCCTGTCGGAGAACATCCGGGTGCGCTCGATCCTGGGCCGGTTCCTCGAGCACTCACGGGTGTTCCGGTTCGGCGCGGGCGCCGCCGACGATTCGGACACCGAGTGGTGGATCGGTTCGGCCGACCTGATGCACCGCAACCTCGACCGCCGGGTGGAGGCGCTGGTGCGGGTCACCGACACCGGCCCACGCGAGCAGTTGCAACGGGTGCTGTCGCTGTGCATGAGCGACGAGACGAGCGCGTTCGAACTGGACGCCGACGGTGTGTGGCGGCGTCGGGTGTCCGATCCGGACGGTGGGCCGCTGCAGAACCCGCAGGAAGCGTTGATCCGCCGGATCGTTGCCAGGGGTGACTGATGCTCGAAGAGGAGCGCAAGTACGACGTCGGCGTGGACTTCACGCTTCCCGCGTTGAAGTCGACGTTGCCGAAGGGCGGCACCGTCGTCCCGTTGCCGGCCAAGACGTTGCGGGCGACGTACTACGACACGGAGACCGCGCGCCTGGCCCGGACCGGCATCTCGATCCGGTACCGCAGCGGCGAGCGCGGCAAGGATCCGTGGACGGTCAAGCTGCCGACGCACGGCGCGCCCGAGGCTCGGGAGGAGATCACCCGCCCGGGTACCGCGCGGACGATGCCGGCCGACCTGGTGGCGTTGCTGACCGCGTTCCACCGCGGCGCCCCGCTCCGGCCGGCGGTGACGATCCGCACCGTGCGCCGCACGTACGAGTTGCGCGACAAGGACGGCGACCTGCTCGCCGAGGTGTCCGACGACACCGTCAGCGTGCTCGACGGGCGCGCCGTGGTCGGGCAGTTCCGGGAGATCGAGGTCGAGCGGGGCAAGGCCGGCGACAAGCTGCTGGAGAAGGTGGAGGAGGCGCTGCTCGCCGCCGGTGCCACGCGCGGCACGTTCCTGCCCAAGCACGCGAGGGCGATGGGCGAGCGGGCCAGCGGGGCACCGGACCTGACGCCGCCGACGCCACTGGCGCCGGCCAAGCCGGGCAAGAGCGGCCCGAGCGCCGGCGACGTCGTGACCACCGCCCTGCGCAGGCACATCGCGAAGATCTTCGAGGCCGACCCGTACCTGCGGCTGCGCGTGCCCATGCCCGACGGGGACACGCCGGTGCACCAGATGCGCGTCGGCTGCCGACGCCTGCGCAGCGACCTGCGCACGTTCCAGCCGTTGCTGGACGCCGCGTGGGCCAACCACCTGCGCGCGGGCGCGAGCTGGCTGGCCGAGGCGCTGGGCGCGGCCCGCGATGCCGAGGTGCTGCGGGCCCGGCTGCAGCGCACGGCGGCGGCCGATCCGGTGGCGCCGCTGGACCCGGCCGCGGTGGCCCGCTTCGACGCCGAACTGGCCGCCCGGCACGAGGACGCGTTGCAGGCGCTGGAGGACGTGCTGGCCTCCGACCGGTACGCGACGCTGCTCGACGTGCTGGTGGAGGCCGCCCGCGAGCCGCAGCTGAGCGTCGCGGCGAACGAGCCGGCCACCGTCGCGCTGACGCGGATGGTGGCCAAGCCGTGGCGGCAGCTGTCGACGAGCGGCCGGGACCGGGTCGGCGCGGGCGACCTGGACCCGTTGGGCGCCGACGACGACTGGCACTCGGTGCGCATCCGGGCCAAGCGGGCCCGGTACGCCGTCGAGTCGGTGGCCAAGCTCGCCGGTGGTGAGGCGGCCGCGCTCGGCGAGGCGCTGACGGAGGTGCAGGAACTGCTCGGCGAGCACCAGGACGCCGCGATCGCGGCCGACACCTGGCTCGCGATCGCGCGGTCCGATGTGGACGATCACGCCCTGGCCGTGGCGGCCGGGCGGCTCGTGGAGCGCGAGCGCGCCGCGGTGCGGCGGGCCCGGGAGCGCTTCCCGGCGGCGTGGTCGGCGTTGGAGAGCAGCGGGCACACCGGTTGGCTGCGCTCGTGACCGAGCACTTGTGCGAGGGCACCGGCCGGCAGAGCGCTGCCGATCCGCTTGCGGATCGGCAGCGAGAGCGCACCTCGCGAAGCGAGGTGCGCTCGTGAGTCGACAGGTACTCGCGGCCGGCGGGGTCGTCTGGCGGCCGCGCGAAGCCGGCTCCAGCGAGCTGGAGATCCTGGTCGTGCACCGGCCCCGGTACGACGACTGGAGCCTGCCGAAGGGGAAGCTCGACGCGGGCGAGCACCGGCTCGCGGCCGCCGTGCGGGAGGTCCACGAGGAGACCGGTGTGCGCGGCGTGCCGCAGGTGCGCCTGCGCACCGTCACGTACCTCACCGGCGAGCCCGGCGTGGAGAAGTCGGTCGAGTACTGGTCGATGCGGCAGCTCGCCGACGAGGGTCACGACCCGGACGCCGAGGTCGACGTGCGGCAGTGGATCCCGCTCGCGACGGTCCGGGACCGGTTGACCTACGCGCACGACCGCGGCGTGGTGGCCCGGTTCGCCGCGCTGCCACCGGTTCTCGGCACCGTGGTGATGGTCCGCCACGGCCACGCCGGGCGCCGCGACCGCTGGGACGGGCCCGACGAGGAGCGGCCGTTGGACGGCACCGGCAGCCGCGACGCCGAGACCGCGGCGCCGCTGCTCGAGCTGTTCGCGCCCGGGCGCATCATCAGCGCGCCCGCGCTGCGCTGCCGGCAGACGGTGGAGCCGGCCGCCGCGCTCGTCGGCCTACCGCTCGAAGTCGACGGTCGCTTCGCCGAGAACGGCGACCCGGACGAGGCACTGCAGGCCCTGCGGGCGATCGCGGCGTCGACGCCGTCGGCCGTGGTGTGCAGCCAGGGCGGCCTGATGAAGCCGTTGCTGGGAAAGATCCGCAGCGCCGGCGGGGAACCGGCCATCCCCAAGGGCGCCAGCTGGGTACTGAACTTCGCCAGGGACGGCGCGGTACTGGCCACCGACGCGCTCGACCTGCGCACGCCGGCGGTCTGACACGACGAAGCGGGGCGGCGCAACGTGTGTTGCGCCGCCCCGCTTCGCTGCCTCGCCGGTCGTGCCGGCTCGGCCGGGCTTGCGTCAGGAACGCTTGCGCGGGGCTGCCTTGGCGGTCGTCGTCCGCTTGGCCGGCGTGGACGCCGCAGCGCGGGTGGCCTTCGCGGCCGTCTTCTTCGCCGGGGCGGCCTTGGCCGTCGTCTTGGCGGCGGCCTTCTTCGCCGGGGCGGCCTTCGTAGCCGTCGCCGTCTTCTTGGCGGCGGTCTTCTTGGCGGCGGCGACCTTCGGCACCTTGCCGCTGGCGACCAGCTCGCGGAAGCCCGCGCCCGGACGGAACGCCGGAACCGACGTCTTCTTGACCTTCACCGCTTCGCCGGTGCGCGGGTTGCGGGCGGTTCTGGCCGCACGGACCCGCTTTTCGAAGACACCGAAGCCGGTGATGGCAACCCGGTCGCCCTTGGTGACCGCGTTCTGGATCTCCTTCAGCACCGCGTCAAGGGCGGCCGTGGCCTGCCTCTTGTCGCCCAGGCTGACGGCGAGCGCTTCAACGAGCTCGGCCTTGTTCACGTTCTTTCCTCCGATACACAGTGGCTGGACTCGCGCGAGTTCTCCTTCGCGCAACGTATGGCCCTTGTGAGCAGGATACAAACATAAAGCCGAAAAGAAATCCTTGTGTCCTAACGGATTTCTCGCCGAGGGCCGCCCGGACCCTAGGAAACGACCGGAAACCAGGCTTCGCGGGACCCTTCGAAGGCGTCGATCGCGGCCTCGTGGCGCAGCGTCAGGCCGATGTCGTCGAGCCCTTCGAGCAGCCGCCAGCGGCTGAAATCGTCGAGCTGGAATGGCCAGACCCGTTGGCCCGCAACGACTTTACGATTCTCTAGATCGATGGTTACCTCTTCCTTGGGGGCGGCCTCGACGAGGTCCCACAGCTCGGTGACCGCCTCCACCGGAAGCTCGACGGGCAGCAGACCGCCCTTCAGGGCATTCCCTCGAAAAATATCCCCGAACCGGGGAGCCACGACCGCCCGAAAGCCCCAGTCCTGCAGCGCCCAGACGGCGTGCTCCCGGGACGAGCCGGTGCCGAACTCGGGTCCGGCGACCAGGACGGTGGCGCCGGAGTAGGCCGCCTGGTTCAGGACGAACCCGGGATCGCCCCGCCAGGCGTTGAACAGACCGTCGGCGAATCCGGTGCGGGTGACCCGCTTCAGGTACTCGGCCGGGATGATCTGGTCGGTGTCCACGTTGGACCGCCTTAGCGGTACTGCCGTTCCGGTGTGGACGGTGAACTTCTCCACTGTGTACTCCTAGAGATCTGCCGGCGCGGCGAGGCGCCCGACGACGGCGGTGGCGGCGGCGACCGGGGGCGACACCAGATGGGTGCGCCCGCCCCGGCCCTGCCGGCCCTCGAAGTTGCGGTTCGACGTGGACGCCGAGCGCTGGCCGGGCTTGAGCGTGTCCGGGTTCATGCCCAGGCACATCGAGCAGCCGGCGAAGCGCCACTCCGCGCCCGCCTCGAGGAAGACCTCGTGCAGGCCCTCGGCCTCGGCCGCCGCGCGCACCGCGGCGGAGCCGGGCACCACCATCATCCGTACGCCGTCGGCCACCTTGTGCCCGCGCAGCACGTCCGCGGCGGCGCGCAGGTCTTCGATGCGGCCGTTGGTGCACGATCCGAGGAACACCACGTCGACGGCGATGTCCCGCAACGGCGTGCCGGCCGACAGCGCCATGTACTCCAGGGCCCGCGTCGCGGCGGAGCGGTCCACCGGGTCGGTGAACGACTCGGGATCCGGCACGCTGCCGTCGAGCGGCGCGCCCTGCCCGGGATTGGTGCCCCAGGTGACGAACGGCGTGAGCGCCGACGCGTCGAGGTGGATTTCGGTGTCGAACACCGCGCCCTCGTCGGTGCGCAGGCTCCTCCAGCGCTCGACGGCGGCGTCCCAGTCGGCCCCGGACGGCGCGTACTCGCGGCCGCGCAGATACTCGAACGTCGTCTCGTCCGGCGCGATGAGACCGGCCTTCGCGCCCCACTCGATGCTCATGTTCGAGATGGTCATGCGGCCCTCCATGGAGAGGGCCTCGATGACCGGGCCGCGGTACTCCACCACGTGGCCGCGTCCGCCGCCGGTCCCCACCTTCGTGATGAGGGCCAGCACCAGGTCCTTGGCGGTGACGCCCGGCGGCAGCTCGCCGGTCACGGTGACGGCCATCTGCTTGGGCTTCGCCTGCGGCAGCGTCTGCGTGGCGAGCACGTGCTCGACCTCGCTGGTGCCGATGCCGAACGCGAGCGCGCCGAACGCGCCGTGCGTGGCGGTGTGCGAGTCGCCGCAGACGATCGTCATGCCGGGCTGGGTGAGCCCGAGCTGCGGACCGATGACGTGCACGATTCCCTGCTGCTCGTGGCCGAGCGGGTGCAGCCGGATGCCGAAGTCCGCGCAGTTCTTGCGCAGCGTCTCGATCTGGGTGCGCGAGATCGGATCGGCGATCGTGAGCAGGTTGTCGGTGGGTGTGTTGTGGTCTTCGGTGGCGATCGTCAGATCGGGCCGCCGCACCGGACGGCCGGCCATGCGTAGCCCGTCGAACGCCTGCGGGCTCGTGACCTCGTGCAGCAGGTGCAGGTCGATGTAGAGCAGGTCGGGCTCGCCGTCGGCCTGCCGAACCACGTGAGCGTCCCAAACCTTCTGCGCGAGCGTGCGCGGGGACTGGTCTCCCGACATCTGGACATCCTAAAATTTGGGAGGTAAGTTTCGGCTTGTGGGACACAGTATGAGCGGCGTCGGCGTCCTGGACAAGGCGGTGACGATTCTCGCCGCCTGTGTCGACGGCGCCAGCCTGGCCGAACTGGTCGAGCGAACGAAGCTTCCGCGCGCCACCGCGCACCGGTTGGCGCAGGCCCTCGAGATCCACCGCATGCTCGTGCGCGACGCGCAGGGCCGGTGGCGGCCGGGCCCCCGGCTGGGTGAACTCGCCAACGCCGCGCCCGACGTGTTGCTGACGGCGGCAGAGCCGATCCTCAGCGCGCTGCGCGACGCCACCGGCGAGAGCGCGCAGCTCTATCTGCGCCGGGCCGACGAGCGCATCTGCGTGGGTGCGGCCGAGCGCGCGAGCGGGCTGCGCGACACCGTCCCGGTCGGCGCCGTGCTGCCGATGACGGCCGGGTCCGCGGCGCAGGTGCTGCTCGCATGGGAACCGCCCGAGGCGGTCATGCCACTGCTCCCCCGTTGCAAGTTCACCGGTCGCACGCTGGCCGAGGTACGCCGGCGCGGCTGGGCGCAGAGCGTCGCCGAGCGCGAACCCGGCGTCGCAAGCGTTTCCGCGCCGATCCGTGACCGCACCGGACGGGTGATCGCCGCGATCAGCGTGTCGGGCCCGATCGAGCGGCTGGGCCGCCGCCCCGGCGACCGGCACGCGATGGCCGTGGTCCGCGCCGGCCAGCGCCTCTCCGGCCTCTGACCCGCGGCCGCCGCGCGCGGTTCACCCGCGATCTTGGACGCCTACTACCGCTCCAGCCGTAGCAGACGTCCAAGATCCGAGTGAGCAGCTATGAGTTCAGTACGTCGTCGAGCTTCTCGGCGATGGCGGCCCGGCGAATCCATGCGTCGAGTTGGTCGATGTCGGTGCACGCGACGATCCGTGCACGGGCGTCGTCCGGAACGGGGATGTTGCGAGCGCCGAGAATCTCCAGCAAGTCCTCAGCCTTGCCCTCAGCCTTGCCCTCAGCCTTGCCCTGGCCGAAGAACCGGCGGGCGAAGTCGCTCTGATACCGGAAGGGCGTCGTGGTCATGAACTCCTCCAGCCATACTCGGGCCGCCGCTGGCAGCACCATGAGTACCAGGTCAATGTACAGGGTCGCCTGGTCAAGATCGATAACGTCGAGCGCCGCGAACAGCGCGGTGAACATGGACGGGTCGGGCTCGCTGCCGTGCGCCAATGCTGATAGGACGGCCAACTCCGGGTGACGGCGGGCCACCCGGGTGTCGGTCACCACCGGTACCTGCTCCGGCCCAAGGACCACCGGAGTCAGGACCATACCGGGGTCGGACACGACGATCGG
>Ga0070664_100004944_pt1 | contig 10679 bp, 6 predicted proteins | sample KBSC73metaG_FD_65863 | JGI IMG/M metagenome (GOLD analysis project Ga0070664, IMG submission 65863) | Corn rhizosphere microbial communities from Kellogg Biological Station, Michigan, USA - KBS C7-3 metaG | ecosystem: Host-associated > Plants > Roots > Rhizosphere > Soil ... | reverse complement strand
CGGTCCTCGACGAGGCGAAACGGCGGCGAGGCGGCGATCTGTCCCAGGTCGCGCGCCTTCTCCGCGGTCCGCGTGCGCGAGCTGTCCGACGTGACGTCGAAGCCGAGCGCTCCCGAGTTGGGCGGCTCCATGAAGTGGATGGGGACGAACTCCTCGCGATCTCCCGCGTCGCGCTGTGCGCCGTCGGCGGCCGTCTCCCAGAAGCGGTAGGACGTCAGGCCGCTCGAGCGGCCCTCCGACTCGTACGCGGCGCGCTGGGCCCGCGGCACGCGCGGCAGCCACTCGAACGCGTAGACCATTCGGTGGTTGAGGAGCATCGGCCCGGTGAGGAAGCGGAACTGCGCGCGCGTCAGGCCGCCGGACGCCTCGAAGAAGCTGCGCAGCGATTCCAGCGCCTCGAGCGGCGACTTGAGGCGATCCGTGATCGCGGCGTGCAGCCGGCCGGCGCGCTCCTCGAAGGCCGCGCGGGCGTCGCGCGTCGCACGCGCGTAGAGGTAGGCGCCGACCAGGGCGAAGAGGAACGCGAGGACGCCGGCCGCGATCGCGTCGCGCGTCCGCAGCGCGGACTTCCAGAGAAAGAAGGCCGAGCGCAGCCGCCGGAGCGTGATCCGGCTCGTCTCGGCCGAAGCCCGGCCGCCGGTCGTCCTCGGCCCGACCAGGCGTCCGCCTCCGCCGGCTCCGCCTCCAGTAGTCCGGCTGGCGGGACTCTCCCCTGGACCGCTGGTCACGGACGGGGATTATGACCGCGCGCGCGAGCGCGCGCTCCTCAAAGCCCCTCGCCCGAGCACGGGAGAGGGGTTTGGGGTGAGGGCGTGATTGTTGCTCAGGCCCTTCTGAGCTTCTCCCGCCCCAGCGCCGCCAGCACCATGGCCGCCGCGATCCCCAGGTAGACCGCGCCCCAGACCGGCTGCGGCTTGTCCGAGAGCGACGCCGTGAAGTCCGCGAACGGGGCGCTCGACATCCCCATGTACCAGACGACGACGTACAAGCCGGTGAAGAGCTTGCCGCCCGACGTGAGCGTGCCCAGCCCCGCCGCCGCTCCCGCGATCGCCGCGAGCCCGGCGACGCACGCGAGGCCGCGCAGCGGCGACGCGAAGAAGTCGCGCGCGGCCATCGGAGCTCCGAGCATCAGGACGAAGAGCCCGATCGCGGCGGTCTTCCAGAGGACGGGCGAGCGCGGAACGCCCGGCTGCGAGAAGACGAGGGCGCGCGTTCCGGCGAGGTCCTCGCGCGCGCCGGCCTCGGAGATGACGGGCACGAGGAGCAGCAGGAAGATTCCCTGCGCGAAGTTGCCGGGCAGGAGGCCCGCGAGGATCGCGGCCACGGCGAGCGGCCACTTGACCCAGGACGCGCTCTCCCAGATCAGCCGCGCCTCGGCGACGATCGCGCTCTTCGCCGACGGGTGCACGGTGACGGGCGTCAGCGGCGCGGCACGTCTCACGATCGCGCCCGGCTCGTCGGCGTCGGAGTCTTCCTCGCGGCGGCGCCAGCGCGCGCTCAGTCGCGCGAGGAGCCCCGGGCGCGCGGCGCCGCGGCGCTTGCGGCCGCGCGCCGGGTCGAAGCGGTCGAAGATCAGGACCGCGAGCGCGAACGGGACCGCGCAGAGCGCGAGGTTCAGCCCGCGGATCGCGACCATCTCGCCGGTGACGGGGACGCCTGGCCACGGGACGCGCTCGATCGGCTGCGTGCGCGAGATGTGCCCGGTCGACACGCCCGTCACGTTCGCGGGGATCGTCCGCCGGACGAGCCACTGGTCGCTCGCGAGGCCGGCGGGGTCGAAGAGAGGGCGGCTCTCGGGATTCCTGAATCGCCCCGACTCCTCCTCCATGCCGGCGAGGTCCATCGGAAGCTTGACGAGGCCGAACAGGAAGACGAAGAACCACAGGACGAGCCCGCCGCGCGAGCGCAGCACGGGCGTGACGTCGAAGAGCACCGCGAGCGTCGAGACGGCCGCGATGGCGGGGATCGTCATGAGGAGGTACGGGCCGGCGAACGCCGCGAGCGAGAACGGCCCGGCCCCCCAGCGCGCGTACGCGAGGAGCCCGGCGAGCAGGCCGACGACGTCGAGCACGAGCAGGTACGCGAAGTGCGCCGCGAGCTTGCCGCCGAGGTACGCGCTCTTCGACAGAGGCGTCGCGGCGAGGATCGCGCCGACGCCGCTCTTGCGGTCGCGCCGCACGGTTCCCGCGACGAGGTAGAAGCCCGCGAGCGCGAGGAAGATGCAGGACAGGATCGCGAGCGCGAAGCCGACGTAGGCGGCGCTGTAGACGGGCGACTGGACGCGGCCGTCGGGCAGGTCCCACGTCAGGGACGCGGCGTTGCCGCGCGGATCCGGAATCCAGAAGAACGCCGCGGCGAGGTACGCGAGGATCGCGATCGGCGTCGCGAAGGAACGCAGCCGCATCTTCACCTCGGCGCCGATCTGCGCCCGCAGGGCGGACAGGTTCATCACCGCACCGCGGCCAACGGCGGCGGAGCCGTCGCGGCGCGCAACGACGCGCACAAAGTCGCCGCGCGGGACGCCACGGGCCGGGGCGGCCGGCGCGGCGAAGCGCACTTCGCCCGCGCCGTCATGCTCGCTCCGCGAGCGTCGTGCCGCCATGGAAACGAGGCGCCGCCGCGCCGAGATTCGCGAGGAGGTACGCGTCCTCGAGCGTCGGCTCGACCTCGCGGGCTCCCTGGAGAGTCCCGCCGTTGGCGACGTAGCGCACGTGAACGCCGTCGGCGCGGCGGACGAGGCTCGACACGTGCACCGCCCGCTGCGCCTCCGCGAGGCGATCCGACGAGACGACGGCGACGAAGACGCGCCCCGCGGCGTTGGACAGCAGAGCCTCGGGCGTCGCGTGCAGCACGAGACGGCCCTGCCGGACGACGGCGATCTGGGACGCCACCGCCTCGACGTCGGAGACGATGTGGGTCGAGAGGATGACGACGCGGCCGTGCGCGATCTCGGCGAGCAGGTTGCGGAATCGCACGCGCTCCTCGGGGTCGAGGCCGACGGTCGGCTCGTCGACGATCACGAGCCGCGGATCGCCGAGGAGCGCCTGCGCGATGCCGATGCGCTGGCGCATGCCGCCGGAGTAGCCGCCGAGGCGCCGGCCCGCGGCGCCGTGGAGGTTCGTCAGCTCGAGCAGCTCCTGCACGCGTCGGTCGAGGTCCGCGCCGGAGAGCCCTTTCAGGCGGCCGAGGTAGAGGAGGAACTCGCGGCCGGTGAGCTTCGGGTAGACGCCGAAGTCCTGCGGGAGGTAGCCGAGCTCGCGGCGCAGAGGAAGCGGCTCGCGCACCGCGTCGCGGCCGTTCCACAGGAAGGTCCCGGACGTGGGCTTCGTCACGGTCGCGAGCATCGACATCAGCGTCGTCTTTCCCGCGCCGTTCGGGCCGAGCAGCCCGAGGACGCCCTCGCCGACCTCCAGGGAGAAGTCGGTCAGCCCCACCGTGCCGCCGGGGTAGCGCTTTCCGAGGGACCGAATCTCGAGCATGAGGGCGACCTCCTGCGCAACGGTACGGAGGGGGTTGCGGCGATGTTCCCGTCCCGTCTTCTCGCCCCCTCACCCCCTCCCTCTCCCCCCGGCGGGGGGAGAGGGGGAAATGGCGCGGTAAAATAGATGTCTCTTCCAGGGAGAGGGCGCGTTCGCGACTTCCCCTCTCATTTCCACGGTCCGCGCAGCGGACCGCTAGAGGTCCGAGCCATCGAACATTCACCGACCCGCGTGCGTATTACCGAGTCGTGGCTCGTGTTTTCTCCGCTTTTGGGAGGTTTCTCGTGAAAAAGAAGAAGTGGGTCGTTCTCCTGGTCCTGGCGGCGGTCGTGGCCGGCGCGGCCATCATCGCGGCCAAGGGCAGGGACAAGAAGGACATCAAGGACCCCGCCGAGAACACCCCCTTCCGTCTCGGGAAGGTCCAGGCCGAGGACCTGCAGGTGTCCGTCCGCGAGGTCGGCGTCGTCGACCCCGTGACGAAAGTCGACGTGAAGTCCGCCGTCTCGGGCCGCGTCATCGCTCTGAAGATCCGCGAGGGCGCGGTGGTGAAGTCCGGCGACGTGCTCGCCGAGATCGAGCCCGACGTCAACCAGGCGCAGTCGCTCTCCGACGTGCAGGCGAGCGTGAAGGACTCCGGGCTCAAGCTGCAGGACGCCGAGCGCGACTACGCGATGCAGAAGGCGCTCTTCGAGCAGGGCCTCGTCGGCCGCGACGCGTTCCGCTCCTCCGAGATCAGGCGCGACCAGGCGCGGGAAACGGTCCGCGCCGCGCAGATGCGTTACCAGATCGTCGAGGACCGCGGGATTCCGATCTCCGGCAACGCCGCCTCGCAGAACGCGCGCGTCACCGCGCCGATGGCCGGCGTCGTCATCAAGAAGGGCGTCGAGCTCGGCGAGACGGTCACCTCGGGAGTCTCGTCGTTCAACGCCGGCACCGTGCTGTTCACGGTCGCCGACCTGAAGTCGCTGATCATCCGCGTCAACCTGAACGAGGTCGACATCGCGAAGGTCCACGTCGGACAGCCGGTGCGCGTCACGCTGGACGCGTATCCGCAGAAGGTCTTCACCGGGAAGGTCAGCTTCGTCGCGCCGTCGGCGGAGCTCGTCGAGAAGATCAAGGTCTTCAAGATCGAGGTCACGCTGGACGAGCTCGGCGAGGCGTTCAAGACCGGCATGAGCGCGAACGTCGAGATCCTCGGCGAGAAGCGCGACAAGGCCGTGTCCATCCCGCTCGAGGCGCTCCAGAAGCGCGACGGCGCGACCGTCGCGTACCGCCTCAAGTCGAACCTCGAGGAGAAGAAGATGAAGGCGGCGAAGGACGGGCTCTCCGGCCGCAGCAAGTTCATCTGGCTGTCGGAGCACTGGAAGGACTACTTCGACGTGGTCCCGGTCGAGGCCGGCATCGCGACGCTCGAGCGCGTCGAGATCATGAAGGGCCTGAAGTCCGGCGAGCAGGTCGCGCTCGAGGACCCGACGAAGAAGCGGGTGGAGAAGGACGAGGAAGATAACTAGGCGGTCCGGCGCATCGGCCTCGGTTCGTAGGGGCGGGGCTTGACCCCGCCCCCTCTCGACGCGACATCGGCCGCGTCAGTCGCATGAGGGGGCGGCCGCAAGGGCCGCCCCTACGACCGGGGGAAGACCGGGAGGTGACCATGAAGCCCATCATCCAGACCCAGCAGCTGACCAAGACGTTCGGCTCCAACGGTGCCGCGGTGCACGCGCTGCGCGGGATCGACCTGACGGTCGAGCGCGGCGAGTTCGTCGCGCTGATCGGGCCGTCCGGCTCCGGCAAGTCGACGCTGATGGCGATCCTGGGCTGCCTCGACAAGCCGACGACCGGAACGTACGCGCTGGACGGCGGCCGCGTCGAGGGGCTCTCCGGCCGTGAGCTCGCGCAGATCCGCAACGACAAGATCGGCTTCGTCTTCCAGCAGTACAACCTGCTCCCGAAGGCGAGCGTCGTCCGCAACGTCGAGCTCCCGATGCTCTACGCCGGCGTGGGCCGCAAGGAACGACGCGCGCGGGCGCTCGAGCTGCTCGAGAAGGTCGGCATCCCCGACAAGGCGAGGGTCCTTCCCGCCGCGCTCTCCGGCGGCCAGCGCCAGCGCGTCGCGATCGCGCGGTCGCTCGCGAACCGCCCCGCGCTCCTTCTCGCCGACGAGCCCACGGGCGCGCTCGACCAGAAGACCGGCCACGAGGTGCTCGAGCTCTTCGCCGACCTGCACAGGCAGGGCAACACGATCATCATCGTCACGCACGACCTGTCGATCGCGGCGATGGCGCAGCGCCAGGTCGAGATCATGGACGGACTGATCAAGCTGCCCGAGGCCGCGTAGCCTCGGACGCCACGACCATGTTCAACGGCGCCTTCCGCGAACGCGTCCGCAACTCCTGGGTGGAGATGCGGGAGAACTTCACTCGCTCGACGCTCCAGTCGCTCGGCGTGATCCTCGGCGTCGCCGCCGTGCTGGGCGGATTCTCGATCTCCGACAGCATGCGCAAGCGCTCGATGGATCTCTACGTGAAGATGGGCGGGCTCGACAAGCTCAACGTCCGCCAGTCCGCCGTCGTCAAGGAGGGCGCGCCGACCGCGCTCCAGATGGCGAACCTCGGCCTCCGCACGGCCGACGCGAGCGAGGCGGAGGACCTCGACAAGTCGCCCGTCGACGGCGTGTCGCTCCGCAAGGACGCGCGGGCCCGCGTGCGCTCGCCGTACGCCGACGAGGAGCGCGACATCCGCGGCATCGGCCGCGACTTCCTCGCGCTCGACGGCTACGAGATCGACCAGGGCCGCGACTTCACGATCCACGACATCGACACGGCCGCGCCGGTCGCGATCCTCGGCACCGAGCCGGTCTCCGTCTTCTTCCCCAACGGCGACGCGCTGGGCCGCACGATCCGGATCGGCGACACGCCCGTGACCGTCGTCGGCATCCTCAGGGAGCGCGTCTTCCGGTTCCGCGACGGCCAGCGAAACATCTTCCGCTGGAAGAACCGCGTCATCGCGATTCCGACGACGCTCGTCGCGCGGCGCTTCGAGGGAGACAACTACCACCGCGTCGACCGGGTCACGTTCCGGATCCGAAACCTCGACGCGATGGCGGCGTTCAGCAAGGGACTCTCCTCGATGCTGAAGGCGAACCATCGCCAGCAGGACGACTTCCGCCTCGACGACGTCGCGGCGCGCGTCCGCAAGGAGCAGTCGCAGGGTCAGGTCTACGACGTCATCTTCCTGCTGTCCGGGTTCCTCTCGCTGATCGGCGGCGGCATCGTCAACGTGAACATCCAGATGGCGACGCTGAAGGAGCGCATCCGCGAGGTCGGAGTCAAGATGGCGATCGGCGCGCCCGGAGGCGAGATCTTCAAGGAGTTCATGACCGAGGCCCTGCTGCTGACCGGCGTCGGCTCGCTCGTCGGCCTGATCATCGGCGTCGGATTCTCGAAGATCATCACGGCCTCGATCGGCACGCCGCTGCACATCGATCCGAAGAGCTTCGTCTTCGCCTACGCGCTCGCCGCGGTCTTCGGGTTCCTCTTCGCGCTGTTCCCGGCGTGGAAGGCCTCGCGACTCTCGCCCATGGAGGCGCTGCGCTATGAGTGAGGTCGTCGGCGGTCTCGCCGTCCCGCGCGCCGCGACGGTCACGGACCGGATCGCGCGGCCGCGCCACCTCTCCTTCGGGGCGCGCCTCGGGCTCGCCTGGGAGATCGTCAAGGGCGGCTTCGTCGAGCTCTGGGCGCACAAGCTGCGCTCGACGCTGACCCTGACCCTCCTGATGCTGGGCGTGTTCGCGCTCGTCGTCATGTCGTCGGTCCTCGACGGCGTCCTGGACAAGATCTCGACGGGCTTCTCCGGGATGAGCTGGGACGGCACGATCATGCTCGCGCCCGACTCGCCTCGCACGACGGAGGAGCAGAAGCGCTTCGCGATGAGCCCGGGCCTGCGCTTCGAAGACCTGCCGCGGCTCACCGCGCCAGACGACAAGGTCCTCGCCTACCTGCCGCGGGCGACGAAGATGTCGGCGGTCAAGGTCGCCGGCGGCACCGAGCGTTGCTGGGTCAACGGCGTCTGGCCCGACTACGGGCGGTGGATGAACCGCAAGATCGGGATGGGACGCGGGCTGACGGACGACGACGAGCGGCGCCGCTCCGCGGTCGCGGTCGTCGGCGCGACGCTCGGGTCGAAGCTGTTCGGCGGCGCGGACCCGGTCGGGCGCGACATCACGGTCGAGGGCGTGCGGTTCCGGGTCGTCGGCGTCCAGGCCTCGAGCCAGATCTTCAGCGAGGAGCTCTGGTACGACGCGAACGGCATCACGATCCCGCTCCAGACGTACATGGACCGCATGGATCCCGAGCACAAGCTCGCCAACATCTCGGTCAAGCTCGCGCGGAAGCGCGACACGGCGGTGGTCTCGGCGACGATGATCGGTCGAGCGAAGCAGGCGCACCACGGGATCGAGGACATCAAGATCGTCGACCTCGAGTCCGAGTCGGCCCGGGCGTGGCAGCGCTTCATGGACGAGATGCGCGGCTGGCGGGTCGTGCTGACGAGCCTCGCGGCGACCGTGCTGCTCGTCGGCGGCGTCGGCGTGCTCTCGGTGATGCTGATCTCGTTCTCGGACCGCCGCTACGAGATCGGCCTGCGCAAGGCGATGGGAGCGTCGGACGGCGAGATCCTCGTCCAGTTCCTGCTCGAGGCCTGCGTGCTCGCGGCCGTCGGCGCGTCGTTCGGAACGTTCCTCGGAACGGTCGCGTGCAAGGCGCTGTCGGCGAACTTCCCCTACGGCCTCGTCGTCAACCCGATGGGGTTGATCGTCGCGTGGATCACGTGCCTCGTGCTCGCCATCGTGTTCGGGATGTATCCGGCGGTGCGGGCGTCGCGGCTGAGCCCGATGGAGGCCATGAGGTAAGCGGCCCGCGCCCGCGAACAGAAGCTCAGTCCGCGAGCGCCTTCTTCTCCTCCAACCCGAATCCTCCGAACAGCGGCTGCCCGGCCAGAGCGGCCCTGGATCCCCACCAGGCGATCGCGGCGACGATGGCGACGATGAGCATCGCCACGGGAAAGTCCCAGCGCGCGGGATCGTTCGCGCTGAGACGCAGTGCGAACAGGATCCGGCACCATTCGGCGACGATCCCGGCGAGCAGGCCGTAGCGAACGGTGATCAGGACGACGACCCCCACCGAGAGCGCCGCGAGCGGCAGCCCGATCGACGGCGACGGAATCCCCAGATAGATGGACGTGTAGAGAATCGTGACGATGAGGCCGGCGATCCAGCCGTTACGGACGATCGAGCGCGTCAGGACCAGGAAGAAGACGATCCCGAGAACCCAGAACGACGCGTAGATGCCCACCGCCGCCAGCCAGGCCGCGGCTCCGGTGAGCGTGCCGGGCAGGCTGAACGAGATAGGCGGTGGGCCCGGAATGCCGAGCCTCAGCGGAAGGAGCACGCGCAGCGGACCCACGAGGAGGCCGGCAATCGCTCCGACCATGGAGCCGATCAGGAGGTCCCGGCCGACCTGGGCATCCCGCCAGCCCCCCGAGAGCGCCCGCGTCCAGGAGATCAGCATCTGGGGCCAGCGGCGCCGCGCGAACGGCTCGAGCGCGAGGTAAACGAGCCAGAAGCCGAGGGCCATCCCGGCCGCGTTCGTGAACCCCGAGATGAAGAGCCAACCCTCGACCGGTCCCGCGACGTGATGCCCCCCGAGGATCCAGACCGCGACCTGAACCGCGAACATCCCGACGCCGATGCGCATCGCGCCTCGGCGGTCACCCCGGCCCGCGCGCAGGTTGCGGCGTGCGAGCAGAGAGCTTCCGAGGAGGACCAGGAGCAATATCGCGAGGAAGACGATCTCGCCCGCGCTGGGATCGGGATCCGACGAGTTCTCGACCGGCCGGGTCCAGGGCCCGATCCACTGGAACTCGACAGGACGGCCGCGATACGAGGCGGCCTCGATGCGCATCGTCACTCCCGGGCGCTCGGGATGAGGTCCCTCCCAGGCTTCCCGCTCCGTCGCGAAGGCGCGCGGCGACCAGCGCGGCGCGACGCGGGTGAACCGCCGCATGTCCAGGCCCGCCTCCCGGAAGAAGGCGCTCCAGTCCGTCTCCGGCGGAGGCGCCGAACCCTCTTCGAGCTGAGGCGGGACGATCGCGAGCCGCACGAGCCGGCCGCGCGGATCCGTCCGGACCTCCGCCATGCCGGGATCCACCGGCGCGGGTTCGGTGGAATCCACGACGGGACTCGGGAAGGGTCCCGTCACCAGCAACGGGAACATCGCCGAGGGGCTCTGGCGGTAGACGAACTCGACCGCGTCGCGAGAGAGGTCTCCGCCGAGACCCCCGTGGCTCGACGCCCAGCTCACGAACGCGGCGTTCGTCGCGAATCGGGACGACCAGTCCGCGGGTTTGCCGATCCCGGAGGCCTGGAGGATCTCGCGCGCCCGCTCGCGCAGGATCTCCGGCGACTTCTCCAGTCCGGCGAACGTCGCGATGTTCGCGCGCGGCGTGAAGACGATCGAAAGCGCGACGGCCGCCGCGAGGCCGAGAAGGAGGAACCGAACGACCGAAGGCGCGACGCCGCCCTGCGCTCCGGCCGCGGCGACCATCTCGGGGGACGGCGTCTCCCCCGCCGCGAGCGCGGCCGCGAGCGGGTCGCCGCCCGGCAGCGCCTTCGCGACCTGCGCCGCGGAGCCGGGGCGCGACGCGGGATCCTTCTCGAGGCAGCGGAGGATCACGCGCTCGACGGCGGGATCGAGCCCCGGCGCGATCGCCGACGGCGCGGTCGGCGTCGACTCCGAGTGCTTGCGGATCAGGTCCTGCAGCGTCGCTCCGTCGAAGGCCTTGTGGCCGGTGTAGAGCTCGTACAGGACGAGCCCGAGCGCGTAGACGTCGCTCCGGACGGACGCGCCCTTGCCCACGAGCTGCTCGGGCGCCATGTACGCCGGCGTCCCCGAGACCTCGCCGTCGGTCTGCGCGCCCGCGGCGACGGCCAGCCCGAAGTCCGTGATCCGTGCGCGGCCGCGGCCGTCCACCATGACGTTCGAGGGCTTCAAGTCGCGGTGCAGCACGCCGCGGTCGTGCGCCGCCGCGAGACCCGCGCAGAGCTCGCGCGAGATCTCGAGCGCCTTGTCCGGCGGCAGGCGTCCGATCCGCTTCAGCAGCGAGGCGAGGTCCTCGCCGTCGACGTACTCCATCGACAGGTAGTGC
>Ga0070664_100004938_pt1 | contig 10685 bp, 8 predicted proteins | sample KBSC73metaG_FD_65863 | JGI IMG/M metagenome (GOLD analysis project Ga0070664, IMG submission 65863) | Corn rhizosphere microbial communities from Kellogg Biological Station, Michigan, USA - KBS C7-3 metaG | ecosystem: Host-associated > Plants > Roots > Rhizosphere > Soil ... | reverse complement strand
GCCATGCCCTTGCTGCTCACCATCAGCACCAGCAGCATCGACAGCTGCGTGGCGAACGACATTTCCACGCCGTACGCTTGCGCGATGAAGAGGATCGCAAAGGTCATGTACATCATCGACCCGTCCAGGTTGAAGGCATAGCCCATGGGCAGGACAAAGCCCGAGACCTCGTCCTTGACTCCGAACTTCTCGAGCTGCTCCATCGTCTTCGGATAGGCGGCCTCGCTGCTCGCGGTGGAGAAGGCAATCATGGTCGGCTCTTTCACCAGCCCCAGCAGCGTGAAAATGCGGCCCTTCAGGAAGAGGTAGCCCACTGCGGACAGCACCAGCCACAAAGACGCCAGACCCAGGTAGAAGCTGCTCATGAACTTGCCGTAGGTGCCCAGCACGCCCACCCCTTGCACCGTGATGGCGGCTGCCACTGCGGCGAACACACCCAGTGGCGCGAAGAGCATGACGTAGTCGGTGACCTTGATCATCACGTGCACCAACTCTTCAATGGCGGTGATGATCGTCTTGCCGGTCTTGTTCTTGATCGAGCTGAGGGCAAAGCCGAAGAACAGCGAGAACACCACGATTTGCAACACCGAGTTGCCAGCCATCGCCTCGAAGATGCTCTTCGGGAAGACGTTGACGATGAAGTCCTTGAAGTTCAGTGACGACACCTTGAGGTTGGTGGCCGCGCCGGCATCGGGCAACGGCAGTTGCAGGCCGTGGCCGGGTTGCAGCACGTTGGCCCAGAACAGGCCCAGCGCCAGCGACACCAGCGATGCCGTCATGAACCACCCCATGGCCTTGGCGCCAATGCGGCCCACCGTCTTGGTGTCACCGAGGCTCGCAATGCCCGAGACCAGTGTTGCGAACACGAGCGGGGCGATGATCATCTTCACCAGCCGAAGGAAGATGTCGGTCACCGCCCCGAAGTAGCTGGCGATTTCCTTGGCGGCAGCCGGGCTGGGCGCCATGGTGTTGCACAGGTACCCGACGACGATGCCGAGTACCAGTGCGATCAAGATCCACGTTGTGAGTTTATTGAGTTTCATGTTTTGTCTCCAGGCTCGCCAGGACGGTGAGCGTTGCGTCGTTGCGCGCCGGCTCGTGATGAGCCGAATCCGCGCAATCAGAAATTCGATCGCGGCGGATTGTCCTCGATTTTCTTGTGTGCTCGACTTGCTGTTACTTCAGGCTCACCAGCTCGCGCGGCTGCGTGAGCACTTCGGGCCGCAGGATCTCGTCGAGCTGTGCCTTGGTCAGGAGCTTCTTGTCGAGAACGAGGTTGTAGACGCTCTGCCCTGTGGCCAGGGCCTCTTGGGCGATCTGGGTCGCGTTGGCATAGCCGACGTACGGGTTGAGCGCCGTGACCAGGCCAATCGAGTTGCGGACGCTTTCGCGCAATGCTTCGCGGTTGACGGTGATGCCCTTGACGCACCGTTCGGCCAAGGTCAGGCAACCCGCGCGCAGATGGGTGGCGCTCTTGAACAGGCTGTGCGCAATGATGGGCTCGAACGCGTTGAGCTGGAGTTGCCCCGCCTCGGCAGCGAAGGTGATGGTCAGGTCATTGCCGATCACCTCATAGGCGATCTGGTTGACCACTTCCGGGATGACCGGGTTCACCTTGCCCGGCATGATCGACGAGCCGGCCTGCATCGCCGGAAGGTTGATCTCTCCAAGCCCGGCGCGTGGCCCGGAGGCCAGCAGGCGCAGGTCGTTGCACACCTTCGACAGCTTCACGGCGACGCGCTTGAGCACGCCCGAGAGCTGCACGAACGCGCCGCAATCCTGGGTGGCTTCCACGAGGTTGGGGGACGTCAGGAGGGGGATGCCGGTGATCACCGCCAGATGGTGGCAAACCAGGCGCGCGTAGTCCGGGTGCGCGTTGATGCCGGTGCCGATGGCGGTGGCGCCCAGGTTGATTTCGCGGATCAACAGCACCGCTTCCTTCAGGCGGGCGATGTCCTCTTCAAGCATCACGACGTACGTCGAGAACTCCTGGCCGACGGTCATGGGCACAGCGTCTTGCAGCTGGGTGCGGCCCATCTTCAGCACGTCGGCGAACTCCAAGGCCTTTTCGTGGAAGGCTTGGCGCAAGACCTCCATGGCATCGATCAGCTGGAAGATCCCGAAGTACCCCGCGACCTTCAGCGACGTCGGGTAGACGTCGTTGGTGCTCTGGCTCATGTTCACATGTTCGTTGGGATGGAGCTGGGCGTAGTCGCCCTTCTCGTACCCGAGGATTTCGAGCGCCCGGTTGGCGATCACCTCGTTGGCGTTCATGTTCGTGGAGGTGCCTGCGCCGCCCTGGATGACATCCACCACGAACTGTTCATGCAGGCTGCCGGCACGGATTTCGGCACAGGCCTTGACGATGGCTTCGGCCCGGCGGGCATCCAGCAGGCCCAGTTCCTGGTTGGTCAGCGCCGCCGCCTGCTTGATTGCCGCGAGGGCACCCACGAGTTCCGGGTAGATGGAGATCGGCAAGCCGGTGATCGGGAAGTTCTCGACAGCCCGCAGCGTGTGCACGCCATAGTAGGCAGCGGCGGGGACCATGCGGTCGCCCAGGAGGTCATGCTCGTTGCGTTCGGTCTTGAGGGTCATGGTGGCTTGCCAATCTGGAGGTTGCCTGATTCAGATCGGGCGGATCGTACGGGCGCCACCCGCGATCCAGGCCACTTCATTCATAAATCGCATAACATGCCCACGAAAACCGAAACGGTGGGGCCGCGACGTCATGCAAATCAGATGGGTTGAAGACTTTCTCACCCTCGCCGACGCGCGGGCGTTTTCCCGGGCGGCCCAGCGACGCAACGTGTCGCAACCCACCTTCAGCCGGCACATCCAGGCGCTCGAAGACTGGTTGGGCGTGGAACTCATCGACCGTCGGGTGCAAGGCGTTCAACTCACCCCGGCGGGCCGCATCTTTCGCGGCTTTGCCGCCGACATGCTGCAACGCACGTATGAGATCCGCACCATCTTGCGCGGCCAGGTTCCGAGCACCGAAGATGCCGTTCGCTTCTCCGTGGCGCACACCCTTTCCGTGACGTTTTTCCCCCAATGGCTCAGCAGCCTGAAAGAGAACGTGGGCAACGTCGTGGCCCACGTCGGGGCGGGCAACGCGGCAGAAGGCGCCAGGGCACTGATGGAAGGGGCGACCGATCTGCTCATCGTGTATCACCATCCGCACCTGCCCGTGCTGCTGGATCCCGGCCGCTTCCCCTACATAGCACTGGCCACGGAGGAGATGCGGCCGTTCTCGGCACCACGCGAAGACGGACGACCGATGCACAACCTGCCCGGACGCCCGGAAGCGGAGGTGGCGTTCCTTTCCTATGCTTCCGGAACGTACCTGGGCCCCGTGGTGGAGATGATCCTCCTCAGCGCCGGCGAGCATTGCCATTTGAAGCGGTCATTCGACACGCACATGGCGGAAGCCCTCAAAGCCATGATTCTCGAAGGCCACGGCCTGGGCTGGCTCCCCGAGAACTGCGTGCGCCGGGAAGTCGCCGAAGGGCGCATCGTCTCAGCAGGCCCGGCGCGATGGAGCGCCACCTTGGAGATCCGCCTTCATCGCTCGGCGGACAACAACAACGCCATGGTGGAGCGCATCTGGGAGTCGCTCAGCAAGAAACGGCGGGCAGGCTGACGACGCGTTTCCCTCGACCCGCCTCCGGCACGGAGACAGGTTCTCAGTTCTGCGCCAGCAGATGCTGCAATGCTTCCGGGTCGGCCGGCTTCACCAGGTGGTGATCGAAGCCTGCCGCCGCCGATCGCTCGAGGTCTGCCGCCTGCCCATACCCGCTCAGTGCGATCAGCAGCGAGTGCGATGTGTCGGGCCGTGCCCGCAGCCGCCGCGCGACCTCACGCCCGTCCATGCCGGGAAGCCCGATGTCGAGGACGAACGCATCGATGGGGTCGGGCGCGTCGAAATCGAGCGCGCTCGGGCCGTCGAAGAAGACGTAGACCGTGTGGCCTTCGAGCTTGAGCCAGTCGGCCAGTGTGCGCGCCGCGTCGACGTTGTCGTCGACGACCAGGATCCGGCGCGGAGGTACTTTGATGGCGTGGGTCGGTGGGGCGGCCCGGGTGGACAGTGGCAGTTCGGCGATGCGTGGCAGCCGCACGGTGAAGGTGGCGCCGCGTCCCTCGCCCGCGCTGTCGGCGCGCACGGTCCCGCCGTGGAGTTCCACCAGATTCTTCACGAGGGCCAAGCCCAGCCCCAAGCCGCCTTGCACCCGGTCGGCGCCACGTGAGCCTTGCGTGAAGAGTTCGAAGATTTCCGGCATCAGTTCGGGGTCGATGCCCATGCCATCGTCAGTGACCTCGATCACGGCTTCCTTGGGGGTGCCGCTGAAGCGCACGACGATGTGCCCGCCGTTCGGCGTGTATTTGGCCGCGTTCGTCAGCAAGTTGCTCAACACTTGCACGAGGCGGGCGTGGTCGCCGACCACGCGCACGGTCTCCATGGGCGGCATGACAGTCAGGGTGTGGCCGTGCGATTCGATCAATGGCTTGACCTGCTCGACTGCGGCGGCCACCACGTCGGCCGCGTCGAGGGGTACGCGTTCCAGCGTGATGAGGCCGCGGTTCACGCGCGAGACATCGAGCAAGTCGTTCACGATCTTGGTCATCTGGCCCACTTGGCGCGAGATCACCTGACTCGTGCGCACGATGCGCGGGTCGGTGCCGGGCAGCTTGTTGAGCAACTGGGCGCCGGCGCTGATGGGGGCGAGCGGGTTGCGCAACTCATGGCCCAGCATCGCGAGGAAGTCGTCCTTGCGGCGGTCGGCGGCTTGGAGTTCGCTCGTCAGCCGCGTGAGCTTGGCCTGTTCACCGAGCAGGGTGATGTGCTGCAGGTTGAGCCGATCGAGCATGCCGTTGATGGCCCGGGCGAGTGCCGCCACTTCGGCGCTGCTGCCTTCCGGCGCCCGCTCGGTACCGAGGTCGCCTTCGAACAGCCGGGTGGCGAACGATTCGAGCAGGTGCAGGTCGCGCGTGAGAACGCGGGCGAGGTTGAGGCCGGCGATCACGATGACGGTGAAGAGCCCGACCGTGACGAGCACGATGTGGATGTACGGCAGTTCGGGCGAAGGGGCGTTCGCATGCGCACCGTCGCGCGCCTTGACCCGGAAATGCAGGTGCTGGAACACCGCAGGCACAGGCACCGGCGATGTGTCGGCGAGGGCCTCATCTTCCCGAGGGCCCCATTCGAGCTGCACCGACGGGCCCGCGTTCAGGTCGCGCAGCGCCACCTTGTACAGCACCGCGCCTTCCGGCGACGATGTGCGGGCGTACAGCATGGGTTCGAGGGCCACCAGCTCGTCGCCCCTCGGCGAGGCGAAGATGGTGGCCACCGCCTGGGCCTGTTCGATGTTCGCGCGCAGCCAGGCGATCTGCTCGGGCGTGAACGAACTGGCATCGTTGCTGGCGATTTCGGTGCCCCGGTAATCGGTGAAGGTGAGCTGCACCGGGATGCCGTTGATCTGGCGGATGCCGTTCAGAAACGGGGCCAGGTAGGTCTCGCGGCCGGCACTGTCCACGAGGCCGGTGGCCAGGATGGTGCTGGCGGACACCTCGGCCATGCGTGCAGACAAGGCGCGCAGGTCGTTGCCAACGGCCTCGGCGCGGTACTGCCGCTCCCGCTGCGCGAGTTGTGCGATGGCGCTCTCGTTCTGCTGCCGGATCAACCACCAGGAACCGAGGGACGTCAGCAGCAGCGCTGCTGCAGCAAGTCCCGCCGTGGCCAGCGCGTAGCGGCGAACAAGGCTGGCGGGCCACCAGCTGGGGTGGTTCATGTCGTTAGTCGTCTGTGGGCACGAGCACGCCATCGCCACGGTAGCGGGCCATCAACAGCTGTGCCGGCCCGAGGGCCTCATGGCGCGTGGGCGTGAAAGGCGGGGCATAGCGCCGCACGATACCCTGGTGCAAGCGCACCTGTTCAAGCGCGTCGCGCACAGCCGGGCGGTCGGTGCTTTTCGCAAGATCGATCGCCTTCGAGAGGATGTGGGTCATGTCGTAGGCATGGGCTGTTCCCACGGGGCTTTCGATGTCTTCGATGCGCGAGATGCCGTAGGCCTTCGCAGTGGCGAGAAAGACCGCGAGTTCGGGCTTGGGGGCGTTGAAGAAACTGAAGGTCTGGACGACGCTGAAATCGACATCCATCAACCCGGGGCCTGCCGCCCGGAAGAACTTGCCGCCGGTCACGCCCCAATGGCTCAGGAGGGGCACGCGCTCATCGGGCTTCAGCTCGGCCACCTCGCGGATCAAGGTGGCTGCTTCATCATCATTGGCCACGATCAAGATGGCTTGGGCGCCGAGACCCACCAGGCGCTTGTACTTGTCGACGAGCGTTTGCTCCTGCCAGTTGTACCAGGCGGTGCCTACCACGCGAGGCGGTTTCTGTGTCGCTTCGTAGGTGCGGACGGCCGCGAGGTTGCTGCGGCCCCACGCGGTGTTGGTGAGCAGCAGGCCCACGCGTTCGATCCCGCGCTTGCGCGCTGTCTCCATCATGAACGGCATGGCCAGGCTGTCGCGCAGCGAGAGGCGGAACGCGTAGTTGGGCGTGCTCCCGTTGTCGACGATGACGTCTGCCGCCGACCACACAGCCAGGAACGGCACCTTCGCCGCTTTCAGCGCGGGCAGTTGCTCGATCACGACCGGGCTGAAGCGGCCACCGAACAGGGCCACGAGGCCGGGCATCTCGGCGAACTCGGCAATGTTCTGGATCCCGCGCGCTGGAATGGAACGATGGTCACGCGTGACGATGGCAAGCGGCCGGCCGTCGAGCACGCCCCCTCGCGCGTTGATCTGATCGACAGCCACGCGCACGCCGAGCTCGATGGCTTGCGCCGAGGTGCTGTTTTGCAGCCCGAATTCGGCGTCAATGCCCAGCAGCACGGGATTGCCATCGGCGGGGCGCGCCGCAAAAGGCGCGGCCAGCAGCGCGGCCTGGAACGTGCGGCGCGAAAGTGTGGTCAGAGGTGAGGCCATGGCAAGGTGACGGTGTCCCAGAAATCGCAACGTGCGTCGTCGTTGCGGGTCAGTAGGGGGCGATCGGAGATGCGCAGGTACGCATCTCCGCCGGCTGTCCAAGATGTTAGCGTGCCCTCACGCGCGAGGCTTGTCCAGTGCTTCACCAGCAGACGCTGTATGGCCAGGTCGGCGTCGGTGGGGCGGTACCGTCCCTGCCATGCGAAAAAGAAAGGATGCTCGATGGTGTGCGTGGCACCGAGCGCGCGAAGTTGCGGGTCGTTCTCGAGTCGATGGTCGAACACGTACCGGTACACGGGTTGCTGCTGGACCTTGGCGAGCGTGCGGGCCACACGCCGGGACGGGCAAGTGAAAAGACCATCGGTGGTGACGCGAACGAGCGCATCCCGGGCGGTGGGGAAGGCCGTGGCAGGGTACTGAAAGAGGATGCGGTCGGCCGAGGCGCCGAATACCTTTCGCACCGCTGCCTCGTAGGTCGGCGCGTCAGGCACGGGCCCAAGGCTGCCCACGAACTGCATGGTTTCTTCGGTCGAATTGCCGATGATCACAGGCATCGGCCATTGATCCCCCCGCCGGATGGCGAGCAGCGGTTGCTCGGGAAACACGTTGCCATCGACGTTCGGTCCATAAATGCGCGGGAACACGCCGAACGTCCCGGGCACCGCACGAACGATGTCTGTCATCGGCTTGGCGCGCAGGCACGACGCCGCGCCGGGGCCATTGCAACCGAGTGCGCGTGCCACACGCGCACCCGCTTCGGCCTGCACATCGGCAAGCGTCGCGATCTCGCAGCCGGTGGGCACGCTCGATTGCATCGCGGCGCCCTGGAAGAGCCCGCGAGCGGCTGGTGCCGTCATCAAGGCGCAGAGGTTGGCGCCTCCCGCCGACGTGCCGAAGAGAAAGACCCGCTTCGGGTCGCCGCCGAAGGCGGCGATGTTCCGCTGGACCCAACGCAGCATCGCGATCTGGTCCAGGCTGCCATAGTTGCCAGTGAGCCGGTCTGGGCCTGCAGCCTCGTGGGCGAGGAAGCCGAGTGCGCCGAGGCGGTAGTTGAAGCTGACGAACACGACGCCCTCAGGCGCCAGGAGGTCGCCGTTGTATTGGACACCTCCGAACACGTTGGCCCCTTGACCAGAGAATGCGTGATTGCCGCCTCCGGTGAAGAACACCATCACTGGCAACGACGCGCCAGGCGGAGGACGGGGCGCCCATACGTTGACGGTGAGGCAGTCTTCATCGCCGACCACTTCGGCCTCCGCGAGCTGCGGGCAGATGGCACCGAAGCGGCTGCCGTCGCGCACTGCGATCCACGGGGTGGGTGCGGCCGGCGGCTGCCAGCGGTGCGGGCCGGTGGGCGGCGCGGCATAGGGGATGCCTTTGACCGCCAACACACCCTCATCGACCGTGCCACGCACGGGGCCGTCCGTGGTGCAGACCACGGTGGGATCGTTGTCATGACAGGCAGAGGCGCCGGGTGACGCGCATCCCGCGCCGAGAAGCAGCAGGGCCAAAGCAGTCCCCGCGCCGATGGTCTTCGAGGCCATTCGTGTCGACATAGGCTCCCCTGAGTCCGATCGCTGCATTATGTGGGCGCTGGCCAATGCGGGAAAGCATTGAAGCTCCTGGCACCGTCCTACGCCGCGTCGCGGACAGAGCCGATCCCATGGGGCCACACTGCGATTTACGCTGTCATCCCCGGAAACCGTCAACACACCAACACGCCATGGGTACCGAAATCTCCCTCGAAGAGGTGGCTTCCTTCATGCGTGACCGGTCACTTCGGCTTGTCACCGCCGAGTCATGCACGGCGGGGTTGATCGCGGCGACGCTGGCCGACGTGAAAGGTGCTGGTGAACTGCTTGAATGCGCATTCGTGACATACAGCCCTGAGGCCAAGCAGCGTTGCCTCGATGTGCGCGAGGAAACCATCGCCGCGTTCAACCTGACGAGCGAAGAGGTGGCCCGTGAAATGGCCCTTGGCGCTTTGCGCCACAGCACGGCCAACGTGGCGGTGGCCAACACCGGCGTCACCGACAACACGGACGATCGCATTCCGGCCGGTACGCAGTGTTTCGCCTGGGCGTTCCGCATCGCCGCCCCGAATAAGGCCCCGGTGATTCACAGCGAGACATGCCGTTTCGATGGTGATCGGCGCACCATCCGCGAACGGAGCGCGGACCATGCGTTGCGACGCATCGTCACGCTCGCCCCTGAGCCCGATCGCTGAGTCCGGTCCGGCGGCCACGGGATGCAAGGCATGATGCGCCCCCGGAGCGCTCATCGAGCTGTCCGAAGAACACGCGCAGGCCGCGAAGGCCGGCGTGAATTGCGTTTGACCCGAAGAAGAATGGAAGGGGCTGAGGATATGAAGATTGCATGCAGCATCGGCGCTGGGCCGGCCGAAGCCGCGCCTTGGGTGGCGGAGATCGCTCGCGCACTGCCGCAGGCGCAAGTGAGCGTTGACGCAGTAGATGCCGACTACGCGGTGGTGTGGCGTGCGCCGCAGGCGTTCTACGATCGGCAGACGCGGCTCAAGGCCATCTTCAACGCGGGCGCCGGCGTGGATGCGGTGCTCTCGATGCGGTTGCCACCGGGCGCGCAAGTGATCCGGCTGGAAGATGCCGGCATGGGCGCGCAGATGGTTGAGTACGTGGTGCATGCGGTCTTGCGGCACGTGCGTCGCTTCGATCGCTATGCGGCGCTGCAAGCGGACCGCCAGTGGAAGCCGCTGCCGCCCGAACGCAAGGTGGACTGGCCTGTCGGCATTCTGGGCATGGGCATACTGGGTCGCGCGGTCGCTGACGCGCTGCGCGCGCTGGGTTTTCCCGTGCTGGGCTGGACGCGCACGCCGCGCGACGAAGTGGGCGTGCATGCTGGCGAGGCGGGCTTTGCGCCGTTCCTCGCGGGTACCCGCATCCTCGTCGACATGCTGCCGCTCACGCCGCAGACGCGCGATCTCATCGACGCCCGGGTGTTCGCTCAGCTGAAGGCGCCTGCCTACTTCATCAACGTGGCGCGGGGCGACCACGTGGTCGAAGCCGACTTGCTCGCCGCTCTGGATGCAGGCGCGCTGGAGGGTGCCACGCTCGATGTGTGCCGCGACGAACCGGCTGCGCCGGACCATCCCTTCTGGCGCCACCCGCGCATCGTGCTCACGCCCCACGTGTCCGCGGTGACCCTGCGCTCCGAATCGGTGGCTCAGATCGTTGAAAAAATCACGGCTTTCGAACGCGGTGCCCCCGTAAGCGGGCTCGTTTCGCGAGAGCGCGGCTATTGAGCAACGGGAAGGGGCCTTGCCACGGTCGGATTCCGCAATCACGTCGCCTGGCAGGGCCATGAACCGACCCACGGGAAGTGGTATCGTCGATCCACCACTCAGGAGACTGATCCCATGTCCCCGTTCTCCCGTTCCCTGTCCGCGTCGAGGCGCGAAGAACTGCGCGGTTCCCTGCTCGACACGGTGAAGCTCCTGAAGAACCGCCGTGCCGCCGACATCGCACCTTCCGACATCGATGATTACATCGGCCTCGAATGGTTTGAGTGGAACGGTGGCACCCTGCGGCTCACCGACTTGGGCCAGAACGTGTGCAAGCAGTTGAGCGCAGGCCTGTCCTGACCCTCAGGGTCGGCTCCCTGTTCCGCGAGGCGCTTGAACCCCAGGGTGGCCAGAGGGTGCGATGACCCCTGACGACCTGCTCGATCCA
>Ga0070664_100004933_pt1 | contig 10687 bp, 8 predicted proteins | sample KBSC73metaG_FD_65863 | JGI IMG/M metagenome (GOLD analysis project Ga0070664, IMG submission 65863) | Corn rhizosphere microbial communities from Kellogg Biological Station, Michigan, USA - KBS C7-3 metaG | ecosystem: Host-associated > Plants > Roots > Rhizosphere > Soil ... | reverse complement strand
TAATGGACGTGTTTTCAAAGGTTTTGGCTGCGTCGACAAATGTAATTCTTTCATTCTCAAATTCATAATGTCAATAATGTAAAATTACCCTACTGAAAACGAAAGACTTAGCTTCAAATTGCCCGAGGCGAACTACTTTTGCGACCTAAGTTTTTCGCATATGAACCTAATTGAAGAACTGCGTTGGCGAGATTTGATACAAGATATAATGCCTGGAACTGAGGAGCAGCTACTTAAAGAAAGAACTTCTGGTTATATAGGATTTGATCCCACATCTGATTCCCTGCATATTGGCAGCCTGGTACCTATTTTACTGCTGGTGCATTTGCAACGGGCTGGACATAAGCCAATTGCTCTTGTTGGAGGCGCTACGGGCATGGTGGGCGATCCCAGTGGAAAAAGCCAGGAAAGAAACTTTTTAAGTGAAGAAGTTTTGCATAAAAACCTTGAAGGGATAAAAAAACAACTGCGCAAATTTTTGGATTTTGATTCCAAAAGTTTGACAACAGCTGAGATGGTCAATAATTATGATTGGTTTAGAGAAATGGGCTTTCTCCAGTTCATTCGTGATGTTGGGAAACACATTACTGTGAATTACATGATGAGTAAGGAAAGTGTTCGCAAACGCATCGATAGTGAAGCAGGAATTAGTTTTACAGAATTTACTTACCAATTAATACAGGGGTATGATTTCTATTGGTTGTACCAGAACAGAAATTGCAAACTACAAATGGGAGGTAGTGATCAGTGGGGAAATATTACTACCGGAACTGAATTGATAAGACGCAAAACTGGCGGGGAGGCATTTGCATTTACATGTCCATTGCTGACCAAAGCAGATGGAGGAAAGTTTGGAAAAACCGAAGCAGGAAATATATGGTTAGATGCAGAAAAAACCACTCCATACCATTTTTATCAATTTTGGTTAAACGCTGCAGATACTGATGCCGAAAAATGGATTAAAATTTTTACGTTTCTTCCGCAGGATGAAATTACGAACCTGATTGACGAACATCATTTAGACCAATCGAAGAGAATTCTGCAAAAAAGACTTGGAAAAGAAGTAACAATTTTTGTTCATGGTGTTGATGAATATTTAAAAGCAGTTGAAACAACAGAAAAACTGTTTAATCAAAAAAATGCTTCCCCGGATTTGATAACGGAAGAAGATTTGAGAAGTATGGAAGGCATTGTCCATATTGATTATTCAAAAGAAAAACTGGTTAAAGGCATTGATGCTGTTTCATTTCTCGCTGAAACAACCATCTTCCCAAGTAAGGGCGAAGCAAGAAAAATGATTCAAAATGGCGGTGTCAGTATCAACAGACATAAGATTTCAACAACCGACGAAATCATCAACGATAAAAAACTTCTTCATCAAAAATATTTGTTGATACAAAAAGGAAAGAAAAACTACTACCTGGTGAATGCAAAATAACAAATCACAAAAATTGTGAAGTTTAATTTGTTGTGCATCCACGTCAATATCAAACATCAACGATAAAAACCGAAGCAGCAAAACAAGAAAGTAAATTGGTACATTTTACATTATAGAACAACCACCTGTTTTCTTAACAAGTCCTCAAACTCGTCCCTGTTACGAATGAGTAATGCTTCCCCATCTTTTACCAAAACTTCGGCCGGTTTGTACCGCGAATTATAATTGGAAGACATTTCAAATCCATAGGCTCCTGCATTATAAAAAACAAGATAATCGCCTTCTCTAACTTCGTGCAACAAACGGTCACTTGCAAACGTATCTGTCTCGCATATATACCCCGTTACGGTGTAAACTTTTTCCTGGGCTGTTGTGTTTGAAATGTTGACAATATGATGATAGGCATCGTACATCATTGGTCGTATCAGATGATTTAAGCCACTGTCCACCCCTGCAAAACTCTGGATGCCGTTGTTCTTGATCACATTCACTTTTGTAATTAAATAGCCACACTCACTTACAAGGTATTTTCCAGGTTCAAACCACAACTGAAATTTTCTGCCGTTAAATACATGTGAATCCAAAAACTTTTTCAGTTTACCTGCAATGCATGAAATGTCTGTTTCCTCATCATCTGGTTCGTAAGGAACTTTAAATCCGCCTCCAAGGTCAATCACTTCAAGGTCCGCAAAATATGGAACCAGTTCACTCAACACTTTAACCCCATGTACAAATACATCCGCATCTTTGATATCGCTACCTGTGTGAATGTGCAACGCTTTTATCCTGATGTTGTTTTCCTGTACAACCTGTCTTAAGACATCTATTTGATCTATAGGAATTCCGAACTTACTTTTTTCGTGCCCGGTAGATATTTTAAGATTGCCGCCTGCAAGAATATTAGGTCTTAGCCGAACACCAACAGGATAAGTATTGCCATAGTTTTTGCCAAACTTTTCAAGATTGGATAAACTATCAATATTAATATGAACTTTATTTTCTACCGCTTCCTGTATTTCTTCGAAAGAAATTCCATTTGAAGTATATAGAATTTGGTTGGAAGGCACGCCGGCATGCAGGGCCAGTTTCACCTCGTTGATACTACTGCAATCAATACCGCACCCCAGCGAATTAATGTATTTGAGAATATTAATGTTAGTCAATGCCTTGCATGCGAAGAAAAACCTGGTATCAATAACCGAAAACCCCGAAGTCAGTTTCTGGTATTGTTCCTTAATTTTTTCAGTATGATAAACATAAAGCGGAGTTCCAAAACGTTCCGCTAAGTCGTTTAACTGGCTATGCGATAAATTCTGTGGCATTTGTCTGAACCTTAATTTGGGGGAGATTATTAGATTTTGAAGATCAGCTTTTTTCATTTTCTTCATCATCTTCATCATAAGTAGATGCATCATTAGTTGCATCATCGGTTTCCTCTTCAGGAGCGTCACTTTCATTCGATTCTTCATCTGCAAGTTCATCCTGCGTATCTGCTGACTTTTCAACCTGGTCACCTTCAATAAAACTTTCATCCGCAATAAATTCTTCTGTTCCTTCCTCAGATGCCGGATTTTCTGTTGCAGTTTCTTCCGGTGAATCTGCCAAGTCCTCATCAACTACTTCCATATCAAAACTGTGACCATTGACCTGATTTTCTTCCTTTTCAGGTTCATTTTGCCCATCAGTTTCTAACAATTCACCATCGTCGGAAACGACCAAACTTTCACTTTGTTCAAATTCTGTATGATGAATGCGGGTTGGTTCTACAACCTGGTCTGCTAAAACCTCTTTTATCTTGGGTAAATCGTTCGCAGAATTAATCCCGAAATAATCCATGAAGTTTTTAGAAGTTGCATATACCAGCGGATGCCCTGGTAATTTTTCGTTTCGGCCGCTAATGATAATTAACTCCTTTTCGAGCAATTTTTGAACGGCATAGTCACTGCTTACACCGCGGATAGATTCAATCTCTCCTTTTGTAACCGGTTGTTTATATGCAATGATTGCGAGGGTTTCCAATGCAGCAGCGGAAAGTCGTTTTAAAAATTTTTCGCCATTTAACTGCGCAACCGTTTTATGAAAATCCCTTTTCGTTAAAAATTGCCATCCACCACCGCTTTGCCGAACTTCAAAAGGGTAAAATTCAGAGTCATATTTTTCGATAATACCGGCCAACGCTGCGTCAACCTGGTCAACAACAATTTTATCCTCCATGAAACCAAAAGCCTGATTGATAAGATCAGTAATTTCCAATGGCGTTAATGGCTTATCACTAGCGAAGATCAGCGCTTCTATATGCGGTATAAGATTCGAAATTTCCATGTTCCATACTCCCTAAAGAGGGAACTTAAATATGCTTTGTTTAATAAAATTGTTACAGTACAAGAGTGCGACGCAACAGGAGCACATTAGAGAACAACTGCTGGCTACACAATTATTAAACCTGATTCAAAAACTGCTTAATAATAAAGAATTCTTCGACAATACCTGCTTCAAAACACTATCGTTCTAGCCCTGAAGTGCAGCTGCTCCGCTTACAATTTCAGTCAATTCAGTTGTAATAGCGGCCTGCCTTGCACGATTGTAAGAGATCTTTAAACTGCGCAAAAGTTCATTGGCATTTTCCGTAGCCTTATCCATTGCCGTCATGCGAGCACCATGTTCAGATGCATGTGCATCTAAAACAGCTTTGAACAATTGTGTGTTCAAAATTTTTGGCATCAATTCAGCAATTAATTCTTCTTTATTAGGATCAAAAATAAAATCTGCCTTTACCCCACCAGCTGAATTTGTTTTTTGAATTGGTAAAAACTGCTCTTGAACAAATCGTTGCGTAGCTGCATTTTTAAACTCGCTATATACAATTTGTACAGTGTCAAATTCTTTATTTTGAAAAGCCTGGATAGCTGCCTGCGAAGCTTGCTGTACACTTTCAAAACTGAGATTAAGAAAAATATCCTTGAAGGTGTCTGATACAGTAAAATTGTTTTTGGTGAAATGCTCGTACCCTTTTTTTCCAATGCTCCAAATAGTTACATGCCCTTTGGAAGCCTGTGCGGCATAATTTTCCCGAATGATTTGCTTGGCCAGTTTAATTACATTGGAATTATAGGCACCGGCCAGTCCTCGGTCAGATGTAATTACGATTAACAAAACCCTTTCCACGGGACGTTGTATCGCAAAAGAATTGCCTCCTTCCACTTGTGTATTGCTCACGATATTGCTAAGCATTTCCTGCAATTTTCTGGCGTAGGGACGCATTTGAACGATAGCATCCTGCGCCCGACGTAATTTGGCAGCACTTACCATTTTCATAGCCTTGGTAATTTGCTGTGTACTTTGAACGGACTTGATTCGGTTGCGTACTTCTTTTAATTGACCAGCCATAGATTTTCTTTAATGGTTTATGCTTAATCATTTAGGTTGTGAACTTCCGAAAACCCCTAAACCATTCAACTTTTAAACCTTTGAAATTCGGCCGCAAAAGTACGGGAACGAGGGCTAAATTCCATATTTAAGGCTTTGCCAATTTTGGATTTAATTTGTCGCCATGGAAATTAAACAGGCAATTGAAAAAGAGGATTTTTTAAAGTGCTGGGAAGTTGTGCATCACTTACGCCCACATCTTGACCAGGACCGGTATTTAGTCTTAATGCTTTACATGATCGATGAAGGATATAAATTAATTTACATTGAAGAAGATGGCAAGGCAGTTTCATTTTGTGGATATAGATTAACCACCATGCTGCACCGTGGCCGTAGTATTTACATAGATGATCTTTGCACCTTACCCGAAGCACGGGGAAAAGGCCATGCCAAAGCCCTTCTCAATTGTGTTATAACCAACGCAAGAAAAGATGAACTACGGACTGTTCATCTTGATTCAGGTCATCACCAGCATGATGCGCATAGACTTTATTTGAATTTTGGTTTTAAAATCACTTCGCATCATTTTGCAATGGATTTGACCGTTTAAAATAGAACGCAGACGCTTTCAAAAACATAATAGATGTCAGATTAAATAATTGTTATTGAATAAAACAATTCGGTTAATCTGTCAATTCAAACTCCTTCTTTAATCCATAAGTGATTGATATCTTGCCCCCTGTCTGCGTTCGTTGTGTTAAAGGTTTTTCCTGCTCTAAATACAATTCAAGCACTACAGGGCCTTTTCTAATATTGCTTAAAATATTTTTATCAATGTTTATCCTCCCGTTCTCAACAGGAACCATGTCATTAAAGCCTGAACTTTCAAAGGCAGTGTCCAGCAACAACAATCGAACAGCATTTTCGTTTGGAGGGAAATTGTTTAACTGAATAGTAAAAGGTTTACGTTTCATTTTGTCAGGCAATTTCTGAGAAAAGGAAAAATCATAAAATTCAAAATCATTCTTGTATTGTCTATTATCAGCCGTTCTGAATACGATTGTGTGTTTTCCTACAAATGATTTTAAAGGCTGTTGTACTTCGTAAAAAAATCCGGAAAGTTTTGCGCTGTCTGTTTCGATGTGCTCACCATCCAATTCTATTTTAGAAGGTTCAATATTTATGGCTTTGCCTTCGTCGCCACCTTTCTTGAATTGAAAGACACAGGTTACGTTCTCGTTGCCTTCTTCCGCTGATATGGTATAGTCAAAATACAGATCATCGTAATTGATTTCTTTATTCGACTTCTCACGACTGGTGCAACCCGCCACAATGGCTGCAATCAGCAACACCAAAATCGCAGTTTTCCTATGGAATTCCATTATGCACTATTTGCCTCAAAGTAAAGTAAAGAACCTCAAAACCTTCGGCTTTGTTAAGCTTGAAACAAGGTAAAATCAGCACTGCAAATTGAATTATCTTTGACGGCTCTGTCAAATTGGCTTTGGATAATATTATAGCATCCTTTTTGACGAAGAAAAAAATTCAATCAAAATCTGACACCCGGATTTTGACTTAATTAAAGTTATTACTTAGTATATGTCGAGTTTTCTCTCAAAATTTTTTGGTGGCAGTAAGTCGGAAAAAGACGTAAAAGCCATTCAACCTCTTGTCAAACAAATAAACCATCATTACGAACAATATCATTCGCTCAGTAATGATGAGTTGCGAAATAAAACAACTGAATTCCGGGAACGCATTAAAGAGCATTTGAAAGAGATTGATGATGCCATTGAACAAACCAATAAAAAAGCCGATGAACTTCCTTTTGATGACCTCGTCGGTAAAGACGCTGTTTACCAGCAGGTAGATATTCTTAAAAAAGACCGTGATAAAGCAATCGAAGATATTTTAAAGGAAATCCTTCCGGAAGCTTTCGCCGTTGTAAAGGAAACCGCCAGGCGTTTTAAGGAAAACCAGGAGTTGGTATCCACCGCCACCCAGCTTGATAGAGATTTTAGTGTAACAAAAGACTATATCCGTATTGAAGGCGATAAATCCATTTTTAAAAATACATGGACAGCTGCGGGTGGCGAGGTAACGTGGAACATGATTCATTACGACGTGCAGCTAATCGGAGGTGCAGTTTTACATTCCGGGAAAATTGCAGAAATGGCAACAGGTGAAGGTAAAACGCTGGTATCAACACTCCCGGCCTATTTGAATGCGGTGGCTGGTGAGGGGGTTCACATTGTAACAGTAAATGATTACCTGGCGCGTCGTGACAGTGAATGGAATGGACCCATTTTCGAATGGTTGGGTCTTCGTGTAGACTGTATTGATAAACACCAACCCAATAGCGAAGAAAGACGAAATGCTTACCTCGCCGATATTACCTATGGAACAAATAACGAGTTTGGTTTTGATTACCTGCGTGATAACATGGTACATGCACCGGAAGAAATGGTGCAACGCAAACACCATTATGCCATGGTGGATGAGGTAGACTCTGTTTTAATTGATGATGCGAGAACACCATTAATCATTTCGGGCCCGGTTCCAAAAGGTGACGATCAACAATATCATATTCTTGTTCCCCGTGTGAAACAATTAGTAGAAGCACAGGAACGAAGCGTTCGGCAATTCCTGAATGAAGCAAGGAAAAGATTTGCTGAAGGTGATGATGATCCAAAAAGTGGCGGACTGTTTTTGTTCAGGGCATTCCGTGGTTTACCGAAGTATGGACCTTTAATTAAGTTCTTAAGTGAACCAGGTAATAAAGTAAAACTGCAGAAAGCAGAAAATTATTATCTGCAGGACCAGGAGCGCAACATGCATATTGTTGATGAGGAATTGTTGTTCCGCATCGATGAAAAAAATAAATCAGTTGACCTCACGGACAAGGGCATATCTATGATCACCAGGGCCGGAGAAGATACTGAATTCTTTATTTTACCAGACATTGGCGTAAAGCTGGATGAAGTTGAAAAAAACGATAGACCTGCTGAAGAAAAATTACAGGAAAAAGAGGCGATCCTGAATGACTACGCACAAAAAGCTGATCGCATTCACTCTGTTCAACAATTATTGAAAGCATATACGCTTTTCGACAAGGATGTTGAATACGTGGTAATGGATGGTGCTGTAAAAATTGTTGACGAACAAACTGGTCGTATTCTTGATGGCCGTCGTTATAGCGATGGTTTGCACCAGGCAATTGAAGCAAAAGAAAATGTAAAGATTGAAGCGGCCACGCAAACCTATGCTACAGTTACATTGCAGAATTATTTCCGTATGTATCACAAGCTGGCGGGCATGACCGGTACAGCGGAAACAGAAGCAGCAGAGTTGTGGAGCATTTATAAACTGGATGTGGTCACCATTCCAACCAACATTCCTGTTATTCGTAAGGACAGCCAGGACCTTGTTTATAAAACCCGCAAAGAAAAATTCAAATCTGTTATTGACGAAATAGAAGCATTAAGAAATGCAGGCCGACCTGTGCTTGTAGGTACAACTTCCGTTGAAGTAAGTGAATTATTGAGCCGTATGTTACAGGCCAAGAAGATTCCTCACAACGTACTGAATGCAAAACAACATGCCCGCGAAGCACAAATCGTTGCTGAAGCTGGTTTGGCAGGCGCCATCACAATTGCCACCAACATGGCGGGTCGCGGAACGGACATAAAGCTCGGACCCGGTGTAAAAGAAGCAGGCGGTTTGGCAATCATTGGAACTGAACGCCATGAGTCGCGACGGGTGGACAGGCAATTGCGTGGCCGTGCTGGTCGCCAGGGAGACCCCGGTACTTCACAGTTCTATGTTTCATTGGAAGATGATTTGATGCGCATGTTCGGAAGCGAACGTATTGCAGGATTGATGGACCGCTTTGGTTACAAAGAGGGTGAGGTGATCCAGCACAGCATGATCACAAAGTCGATTGAAAGAGCGCAAAGAAAAGTTGAAGAAAACAACTTTGGAATTCGTAAACGTTTGCTGGAATATGATGATGTAATGAATATGCAACGTAATGCCGTGTACGACAGGCGTAACCACGCTTTGTTTGGCGAACGTTTGGCACTTGATATTGATAATGCATTTTCAGTTACTGCCGAAGAGTTGGTGAGTACATACCGTGAGCAGGAAGACTTCCAGGGTTTCCGTCTTTCCTGTATTGTGACATTTGGGCTGGATTCAAAAATTGAAGAACAGGATTTTTTGAAACGAGATGTGAATTCATTAACTGACGAAGTATATAATGAAGCAATTGCTAATTACCAGCAACACAAAGAACAGGTAAGTAAACAAGCAGTTCCTGTTTTTAAAAATATTCGTTTGACTCAAGGTTCTCATATTGAAAATGTGGTTGTGCCTTTTAGTGATGGCAGAAAGGGAATCAATGTTTTGGTGAATCTGGATAAAACCATACAAACAAATGGTACGGAATTGTCCAACGCAATGGAAAGAAACATCACACTTGCTATTATTGATGATCAATGGAAAGAACATCTGCGTGCAATGGATGACTTGAAACAAAGTGTGCAGACTGCTTATCTTGAACAAAAAGACCCGTTGGTAATTTACAAGATGGAAGCGTACAATATGTTCAAACGAATGAGCAGTGAGGTCAACCGTGATATCGTTTCCTTCTTATGTCATGCACAATTACCGGTACAGGAGGAACAGGCTCCTAATATGCGGGAAGGCCGTCAGCAAAAAACGGATATGAGCAAGATGAAAGCGAACAAGGAGGCTGTAGATGCGGCAGGACAAGACTATGGGGCAAATGAAAGAGATTATTATGATCCGTCTGGCGATGTTGCAGTGAAACAGGAACCCGTTAAGGTGGGTCCAAAAATTGGGCGCAATGACCCTTGCCCTTGTGGGAGCGGCAAAAAATATAAACATTGCCACGGGAAAGATGCATAAGTTTCTTAAGCTATAAATTAAAGCCTCATTTGCATGAGGCTTTTTTATTAACCATTTTTAACCGAATTTGATGGAAAGAAATCTGGTGTTTCATATTACTTCAAAAATGAAAATGAAACCCACTTTAAAAGTTTTCTTGTTTATTTTTTGCTTCATTTCGGCAAACAAGGTTTATTGCCAGTCATCAAAGCTGGATCTTAAAAAAGCAAGTAATCACCCGATTCAATATTATATTTCACTGCCGGATAACTGGTCACCAAAAGCGAATTGGCCTGTGGTAATTGTGTTATCCGACGCCGAAAAACAATTCAAAAAGGATGCAGAACAATTTATAAATGCAAGAAAAGATATTCCGTTTATTATTGTCGCACCTTTCATTACAACAAACGGAAACCAGGGACATAGAGATACCACTATTTATCCCTATTCAAAATCTGTCTGGGATAGTATTGATAGACTAACTATCTGCAAATTTGATATCGATGGTCTGCAGAGCATAATGAAGGACATCAAGAAAAATTATTCGGCAACAGACAAGTTTTTCATAACCGGTTTTGAAGCCGGAACACATTTGGTTTGGGCCATGACCTTCCAACACCCCGAATTGCTTTATGCTGTAGCACCCGTAGCCGGCAACTATCGAAGCCGTTGCGTGGAAAGCAATACGTTCTCCAATGATCCCTCACGAATTCAATTACCAATAAAGAATTTTACGGGTTCTGATGATCGGGATTTTGGTGTAAGCGGAAGAATCTACAGCCAGTATCTCGAGGCGAAAAACCTGGCGCTTTTGCACGGGTACAAAAATATTTCAGAAACAGAAGTTAAGGGTAAAGGTCATGTCCCACTACCTGAAAACGTTTTGGATTATTTTAATGCCGTTTGGAAATCCATAAAAAAATGATTTGCATCCGAGGATAGCCATCTTTAAAGTAAATTAGTAGTTGAAGTAAA
>Ga0070664_100004932_pt1 | contig 10689 bp, 8 predicted proteins | sample KBSC73metaG_FD_65863 | JGI IMG/M metagenome (GOLD analysis project Ga0070664, IMG submission 65863) | Corn rhizosphere microbial communities from Kellogg Biological Station, Michigan, USA - KBS C7-3 metaG | ecosystem: Host-associated > Plants > Roots > Rhizosphere > Soil ... | reverse complement strand
GTCAGCTCGATGTGGCTGTTCCCCTTCACCGGCCGCCAGAGCAGGTACTCGCTCCGGGCCGCCCGGTACACGCTCCGCGTCGACTCCACCGAGGCCAGGGGGTCCATGTCGCCGAAGATGATGGCCATGGGGATGGAGATGTTGGCGAAGCCCTGCTTGTAGTCGTACCCGGTCCGGTAGCAGGTCAGCTCCCCGCGGCGGATCCACCTCGCGAACTGCTCCAGCACCTTTCGCGGCTCGCGCTCGCCGCCCTCACGGAGCAGCCAGCGAATGTCCGCCCCGCTCACCCGGCTGGGGTTGGAGAGCCAGTTCACCCGACGGGCCAGAGCGTCGTAGACCGGGTGCACCTCGGCACGGGCGATGAGCCGCTCCAGCCACTTCAGCCACTCGTCGACCGGGACGTAGTTGAACCGCACCAGCGCGTCGACCACCGGCTCCAGCTCGTCCCCGGGGGGAAGCCGGGCCAAGGCCGCGGCGCGCGATCGCAGCACACGCCCCAGCGCGAGCAGCCGCCGCTGCAAGTTGATCGCCGCGACTCCGGTGTCGATGACCGCGCCGGTGAGCGGAGTGGTCAGCGCGAGGAGCCGGAGCAGGAGGAATCCACGACCGAGGTCGGCCGGAGCTCCGATGGTGACCAGTCCCTCCAGGTCGTCGTGCAGCCCGGCATACCCGTAGCCGAGCATCCCGCCCATGGAGTGGCCGACGTAGAAGACACGCCGCCGACCGGTCCTCGCCTTCACCGCTGCGACCGTCGCCGGGATGTCGTGCAGCAGGTAGTCGTCCAGGTCCCAGCCGTAGTCGAGGTCCGGGGGAAGCGGGCGACCGGTGAGCTCCGAGCGCTTGCGCTGCAGGTGCTGGTTGCTCTTGCCGTGGCCGCGGAGCTCCACGACGTGGATGTCGAGCCCGAAGTAGAGGAGGTTCTTGACGAATTCGCCGCTGGTCCAGGTGTGCCGGTTCTGGGAGAAGCCGTGCACCAGGAGCACCGGCTCTCCGAGTAGCGGCTGCGGGAAGGGCTGCGACGCCGGCTGGTAGCGGGTGACGACCAGCGTCCAGCCGTCGGGGGTCTCCACCGAGTACTCGGACTTCCGGTACAGGTCCCGGAACGCCACCTCGTCGACCGTGGGCGGGATGACGGGGACATGCGTTCGAGGAAGACGCATCGGGGCAGCTCGACTTTAGGGTCGGTGCTGCGCCGCGCCAAGCACCATGCGTGGGAGCCCGGGTCACCGGGACGGGGCAGTGTGCTCCAGAAGTGCCTTCACCGCGCCCACCAGGTACAGCGACCCTGCAACCAGCACCCAGGCGTCCGGACCGGCCCGGACCTGCTCCCGGGCGAGGGCAGCCTCGGGCGAGGGCGCGACCTCCACCACCGGGCAGAGCGACCGGCCCAGGGCGAGGTACGTCGCCGGATCGAAGCTCCGCGGACTGGGAACCGGGGTGAAGGTGGCCGACGCGCACCGGGGGAGGAGCATCCGGAGCATCGGCTCGATGCGCTTGTCGGACACCACCCCGAAGACCAGGTGGACCTCCCGCCCGGCATAGGGCGGAGCGTTCAGCGCCGCCAGCAGCGCCGCGACGCCGTCCTCGTTGTGTGCCCCGTCGAGCAGCAGCGGCGGGTGCCCGGGAACCTGCTCCAGCCTGCCCGGCCAGCGGGTCCGCTGGAGCCCGGTGCGGATGGCCTCCGCCCCGACGGTGAGCCCCTGAGCCTCGAGCAGGTGCGCGCAGGCGATGGCGACCGCGGCGTTGTGGTGCTGGTGCTCGCCGTGGAGCCCGAGGGCGAGGCCGTCCAGCGAGAGAGCGGGACCGCGGTAGCGCCCGAGCCCATCCAGCGAGAAGTCGCGGCCCTCCACGAGCAGCGGCGCGCCCACCCATCCGGCGCAGGTCTCGATGGCCAGGAGCGCCTCGGGCCGCTGCCCGGCGACCACCGCGGGCACGCCCTTGCGGAAGATGGCGGCCTTCTCCCGGGCGATCGCCTCCAGCGTCTCACCGAGGTATTCCAGGTGATCCATCCCCACCGAGGTCACGGCGGTGAGCCGGGGCCGCGCGGCGGTGGTGGCATCGAGCCTGCCGCCCAGGCCCACCTCCAGCACCGCCAGTCGAATCTCACATCGGGCGAAGTGCTCCAGGGCCACCAGCGTCCCCAGCTCGAAGTAGGTGGCCTCCAGCGCCGCGGGCGCCTTCCGCAGCACCTCGACGATGCGCGTCCCCAGCGTCTCGTCGTCGATGGGCACGCCGCCCACCTGGATGCGCTCGTTCACCCGGACGAGGTGCGGCGAGGTGTAGAGCCCCACCCGGTGTCCGGCGGCGCGGAGGATGGACTCGAGGAACGCGCAGGTGCTCCCCTTGCCGTTGGTGCCGGCCACCTGGACCGAGCGGAGGCGCAGCTCGGGGTGGCCCAGCTCCTCGAGGGCGTCCTGCATCCGTTGGAGCCCCAGAACCACGGTGCTGGGCGATCGGGACGCCAGGAACTCGAGCCCCTCGGCCGGCGTCCGCGGGGCGTCCATTCAGCCCATCAGGCCCAGCAGCGTGCCCAGCTTCGTCCGGAGGTCCTTGCGCGGAACGATGGCGTCCACCATCCCGTGCTCCAGCAGGAACTCCGATCGCTGGAACCCGTCGGGCAGCTTCTGACGGATGGTCTGCTCGATGACCCGGGGGCCGGCGAAGCCGATCAGCGCCTTGGGCTCGGCGAGGATCACGTCCCCCAGCCAGGCGAAGCTCGCCGCGACACCGCCGGTGGTGGGGTGGAGCATCACCGAGATGTACGGCTTCTTCACCTCGCGGAAGCCGGCGATGGCCGCGGAGGTCTTCGCCATCTGCATGAGGGAGAAGATGCCCTCCTGCATGCGGGCCCCACCCGAGGCGCTGAACACCACCGCGGCGCAGCGGCGCTCGGTGGCGCGCTCGAACAGCCGGGTCACCTTCTCCCCGACCACCGATCCCATCGAGCCGCCCATGAACTCGAAGACGAAGGCGCCCACCGAGACCGGGTGCCCCTCGATGCGCCCCACCCCGCCGACGAAGGCGTCGTTCTCCTCGAGCGCGCGGCGGGTGGCCCGAAGCCTGTCGCGGTACCGCTTGCTGTCGGTGAAGCCGAGCGGGTCGGTCGGCTCGAGCTCGCGGTCCGTCTCCTCGAAGGTGCCCTCGTCGAGGAGCGCCTGGAGCCGGGCCCTCGCCGGCCAGGGCATGTGGTGGCTGCAGAGCGGGCAGACGTTGAGGTTCTTCTCGACCTCCGCCCGGTAGATGATCTCGTTGCACTCCTCGCACTTGGCCCACAGGCCCTGCATCCGCGAGGGCTGCTGGCGGCGGGTGTCCACCTCCTCGGGCTTGACCGGGGCGATGCGCGGCTTCTTGTTGAACCAGGTAGCCATCCAGGGGGTCAGGGGTAACGGACGGGCTGCCCGGCCGTCAACCAGGCCGTCGGTCGCTACAGGTCGAAGCTCTGCCCCAGCTCGAGCACCTTCACCGGGAGCCCCGCGACCTGGCGCTTGAGCTCCGCCACGAAGGCGGGCTTGAGGTGGTACAGGAGCACGTCGGCGCCGTTCCGGCGGAACTTCCCCAGCTCGCCGCGCAGCGTGCGAGGAGTGAGGTGGCCCGAGATGTCGGCCAGGTCCTGGAGCTCGTCGGGGAAGCTGGTCTCCAGCAGGAGCGCCTTGAGGTTGTGCGTCTGGTTGAGCAGCTTCCAGAGCTCGTGGGTGGGCCCGGTGTCGCCGCTGATCCCCAGCGCGGTGCCGGCGCGCTCGATGACGAACCCGCAGGACTCCACCGGGTGACTCACCAGCACCGAGCGCACGGTATGAGGTCCCGCCTGGAAGGTGTCGCCCGGCGAGAAGCTCCGGAGCTGGAACACCGGGCTGTCCGCGGACGGGATGCGCGTGAAGTCCGGCCAGAGCGAGCCGTTGAAGACGTTGTCCCGCAGCGTCCGGGTGCAGGCGTGGCTGGCCCAGATGGTGATCGGCGTCTTCCGCCAGCCGACGACGAGGTCGGAGAGGAGCGGGAGGTCCTTCACGTGATCGAAGTGGCTGTGGGTGAGGACGATGTGGTCCACGCTGGCCAGTGCCGGGAGGTCGAGCGTGGCGGTCAGCGCGCCGGCGTCGAGCGCAAGCGATCCGTCCACGAGGAAGCAGGTGCTCCGGCACCCGGGGAGCTCACCTCCGTGACAGCCCAGCACGCGGAGGTTCATGGCTCCCCGAACTTCCAGCGAAGCGCCAGGAACTGTAGGTAATCACCCAGCCGCGCGGGGTCCCGCACCAGCAGCCGGTCGCCGGTGCGCTCCACCAGCCCGCTCCGCTCCATCCGCTGGATCTCGGCGCGGATCCCCGGCTCACCCACCCCGGTCAGCCGCGGTAGATCGCGGACGTTGAGGTCGATCTCCACGCCCTCCTCCATCGGTCGGCCGCGGCTCTGGCAGGCGTGGAGGATCTGGTGGACCACCCGGCTTCCCGGGTCGGCGAGGAGGAGGTTCTCGATCTGGGCGTCCGCCTCGTCCAGCCGCTCGGCCAGCTTCTTGATCATCCTGACGGCGATCTCGGCGTTGCCGCGGATCATCCCCTCGAAGGTCTTGGGGTCGATGACCAGGAGGCGCGCCGGCTCCTCCACCGTGGCGGTCGCGTTCCGAGGCCTGTTGGAGATGAGCGCCATCTCCCCGAAGAACTCGCCCGGCCCCAGCGTGGCCAGGGCCTTCACCGTGTCCCGGACGGTCTTGGTGATGACCACCTTCCCGGCCTGGAGCACGAACATCTCCTTGCCGGTCTCGCCCTCGTGGAAGAGCACGGTTCCCTTGGGAAACTCCTTCCCGAACCGCTGGAAGAGCGTGTCCTCGGCAGTGGGCATGTGGGCGGGTGTCGCGGAGAGGAAGTCAATCAACTGGCATCGGAGGCTGCAACTTCCTGCTCGGGGCTCCGTGCGACAGGCGTGGAAGAGTTCGCCCTACACCGCAGAGGTCCGCGCTTCCGACAGGTAGCGGCGCGCGACGCGATCGTCAGGTCGGTCGGCGAGCACCGCCTGGAAGCCGGCCTCGGCCTCCTGCACCCGCCTTGCGGCGAGCGCATCCACCGCCGCCTCGAACCGGGCGATCGTCGCCTCCTCCTGGGGGGTGGGTGGACGCAGCGCCATCAGCTCCCACACCCGCACCGGCTCGGAGCGCCCGCGCAGCCGCAGCGAGCCGAGCCGGCGCCCGGTGGCCTGCGAGGCGATGCGCTTCCAGGTGTCCTCGGAGACCATGATGCTGGTCTGGAAGAGCTTGTTCGCGCCCTCGAGTCGCGAGGCCATGTTCACCGCGTCGCCCATCACCGTGTAGTCGAAGCGCAGGTCGGAGCCCATGTTACCGACCACCATCGGCCCCGAGTTGATGCCGACGCCGATCTCGACGTCCGGCAACCCCTCGGCTCGCCAGCCCCGGCGGAGCTGCTCCAGCTCCCCGAGGAAGCGCAGCGCGGTCCGGCAGGCACGGAGGGCGTGGTCCTCCTGGGGAACCGGTGCTCCCCAGAAGGCCATCAGCGCGTCGCCGATGTACTTGTCGAGCGTGCCGCCCTCCTCGAGGACGATGCGAGTCATCGGCGAGAGGTAGCCGTTGATGAACTTCACCAGCCCCTCCGGAGCCATGGTCTCCGAGATGTTGGTGAAGCCGCGGATGTCGCTGAAGAGCACCGTGCAGTCGCGCTTCTCGCCGCCCAGGCGGAGCAGCTCCGGGTGCTCGAGCATCTCGGTCATCACGCTCTCCGCGACGTAGTAGCGGAACGTGCGCCGGAGCCTGATCTTCTCCCGATCGGTCGAGAGGTAGCCCACGAAGACGATGGCGAAGGCGGAGAGGAAGACGTTGGCCAGCGGGAGAGCCGAGGCCAGCACCGCCCCGCGGCGCAGCGCGAGCTGCACCACCGCCATCCACCCCAGGGCGAGCGCGAAGGGGACGATGGCCTTCAGCCAGGGCGAGGCCCGGGGGAGCACCAGTCCCAGGAGGAGCCCCGCTCCGAGGATGAACACCAGCTCCGCCAGCACCGCCCCCGTCCCGCGCCGGAGGAACCGGCCGGAGAGGATGCTGGAGAGCATCGCCGCGTGGGCGTAGATGCCGGCTTCCAGGTTCCGGAAGGGCGTGACCACCTGGTCGTACTGGCCCACCAGCGTCACGCCGACCAGCAGCACCTTCCCCCCCAGCACCCCGTCGGGGAGCTTCCGGTCCACCACGTCGGCGAGGGAAACGGTGTGGAAGACCTCTGCCGGACCGGGGTAGTCGATGCGGGCCCGGGGCCGCTTCAGCGTGAGGGGCAGGAAGCGCACCGGATGGCCGTCTCGACGGAGCCGCGCACCCACCAGCTGACCGAGCTCCGGGTCCCACACCGGCTCGATGGTCGCCCCGAGGGCGGTGGCCGCGGTCTGCAGCTCGAGCGAGGGAAGCAGCCCCGGCGGATGCTCGAGCTGCACGAAGGGTGGAGTGAAGCGCACCACGCCGTCGTCGTCGCGGAGCACGTTGAAGTGGCCCAGCGGTTGCCCCGGGGGCAGGAGCGCGGGAAGTGGAACCTGGGCGGAGACGAAGCGCTCGGCGATGCTCCGGTCCAGCGGAACCTCGAAGAACGACTTGCCCGTGGGCCCGGGGAAGCGGGTGAGCATGCGCGAGTGGAGGAGTGACCCGACCACCTCCCGCTGCTCGAGGTAGTCCTGTGCCTCGCCGGTCCCGTATGCGGACACGCCCTGGACCACCTCGGGCGCGTCGGCGAGCGCCCGGGCGAGCGCGGCGTCACCGGTCCCCGAGGCCCGGTCCTTGAGGGTGGCCAGCACCGGGTTGAAGGCCCCCCGCGAGGACTCGGGGAGGTCGCCCAGGGCGCGGCCGAGAGCCTCGGCCGCCTCGCTCATCACCGCGGCATCCGAGGCGTGGTCCTCGTCGGTGAAGGTGATGTCCAGGCCGATGGCCGCCGGACCGGCCTCGTGGAGCCGGGCCACCGCGCGGGCGAGCAGCTCGCGGCTCCAGGGCCATCGCCCGTAGCGCTGCACCGAGCGCTCGTCGATGGCCGCGACGACCACGTCCGGGTGTGGCGCACGGATGCCCCGGGCCCACATCTGGAGATCCGAGGCACGGCCCTCGAGCGCCGAGAGCACGCGGAGCACGCCGGCGACCGGCCCCGAGCCGGCGCCCGCCTGCCGACCGTCGGTGGCCCAGTGGAGCAGGCCCAGGGTCACGGCGACGGCGAGCCCCACCAGCTCGTAGCGGCGACGGCCCACCCACCGGAGGCGCTGGGGCAGCAAGCACCGCCAAGCCTACGACCGGGCGGGGGGCGAGGGGCAAGTGGACGGCGCTCGTCCGAGGTGGGTCAGATCGCGTAGAAGAGCCGCCGGCCCATGGGACTCACCTACAAGGATGCGGGCGTCGACATCGAGGCGGGCGACGCGCTGGTGGAGCGGATCAAGCCGTTCGCCGCTCGCACCCTCCGTCCGGAGGTGGTCTCGGGTGTGGGTGGCTTCGGTGGGCTCTTCGCCATCCCGCCCGGGAAGTACCGGGAGCCGGTCCTGGTCTCCGGCACCGACGGGGTGGGCACCAAGCTGAAGATCGCCCTCGCCGTCGGCAAGCACGACACGGTGGGCATCGACCTCGTGGCGATGAGTGTCAATGACGTGCTGACCTCGGGAGCCGAGCCGCTCTTCTTTCTCGACTACCTCGCCACGGGCCGGCTCGACGTGGACCAGGCCGCCGAGGTGGTGCGGGGCATCGCCGAGGGCTGCGCGCGGGCCGGCTGCACCCTGCTGGGAGGCGAGACCGCGGAACATCCGGGAGCGCACGGCGACGAGTACGACCTGGCCGGCTTCTGCGTGGGCATCGTCGAGCGGTCGCGCATCCTCACCGGGGCGAGCATCCGTCCGGGGGACGCGGTGCTGGGCCTCGCGAGCACGGGCGTGCACTCCAACGGGTTCAGCCTGGTCCGCCGCATCCTGTCCGAGGCCCGGGTGCCGCTGGAGGCCCGGCCGCCCGAGCTGGGCGGGAAGACGATGAGCGAGGTGCTGCTCGAGCCGACGCGCATCTACGTGAAGGACGTGCTCGCGCTCCTCGAGGCGGTGGAGGTGAAGGGGCTGGCCCACATCACGGGGAGCGGCATTCCCGGGAACGTGCCCCGCTGCCTGCCCCGGGGTACCCGGGCGGTGCTGGAGGCCCGGCGGTGGCCGAGGCCGCCGGTATTCGACTGGCTGCAGCGGCTCGGCGGCGTTTCGGATGCGGAGATGGATTCCACCTTCAACATGGGGCTGGGGATGGCGGCGATCGTTCCGCCCGCGACGCTGAAGCCGGCGCTCGCCTTCCTCGCCGGGCGCGGCCTGCCGGCCTGGGAAGTCGGCCGGATCGAGGCATCCACCGGCGAGCCCATGGCGGTCGTCGTCCGGTGAGCACCGCGCCCGTCGCGGTGCTCGTCTCCGGCTCGGGCACCAACCTCCAGTCCCTCCTCGACGCCGCAGCGGTCCCCGGCTACCCGGCGCGCATCGCGGTGGTGGTGTCCAACGTCCCCGGAGTGCGGGCGCTGGAGCGGGCCGCGCAGGCCGGCGTGCCCACCCGCCTGCTTCCGCATCACGGCTACCCGGATCGCACGGCGTACGACCACGCACTGGTGCAGGCGATCGCGCCCTTCGGCTGCCGCATCGCCTGCCTCGCCGGCTTCATGCGGCTGGTGGGGCCCACGTTCCTCCGCGCATTCCCCGGAGGCGTGCTGAACGTCCATCCTGCTCTGCTCCCGAGCTTCCCAGGGCTGCATGGCCACCGTCAGGCGCTGGAGCACGGGGTGAAGATGACGGGCTGCACGGTGCACCTGGTCGACGAGGGCACCGACACGGGGCCCATCGTCGCGCAGGCGGCCGTCCCGGTGCTCGACGGCGACACGGAGGAGTCGCTCCAGAAGCGCATCCAGGAGCAGGAACACCGGCTCTTCCCGCTGGCGCTGGGCCTGCTCGCCAGCGGGCGTCTGCGCGTGGAGGGCCGGCGGGTGCGCGTCGAGGGGAGCGGGCCCGAGCCGGTGGGTGTGGCACTCGTGAATCCGGGGCGTCTCTAAGTGCTCCGACCGGGGTGTCACTAGCCCGTGCCCACGCTTCCCCCACGACCGCGGATCGCGCCCGGTCCCTCGCGCCACGTCTACGATGCGCTGGTGCTGGGAGCCGAGGTGGGGGGAGCCCTGGCCGCGGCGCTCCTCGCCAAGCGCGGGCTTCGTGTCCTGTGGGCCGAGCACGCCAATCTCGCGCCGGGGTACGAGCACGACGGCTTTCTCTTTTCCTCGCCGCCGTACGTCGTCCCTCCTTTCCGGACGTGGCCGATGGTGGAGAGCTGCTTCACCGAGCTCGGCCTCACCACCGGTTTCCAGCGAAGCCTCAAGCCGGTCGGGCCGTGGCAAGTCGTCCTGCCCCGGCACCGGCTGGACCTGCCGGTGGACGCGCCGCGCCGGCTCTCCGAGCTGCAGCGGGAGTTCGGAAACGGGGGTAGCCGGGTGGCGGAGACGCTCGGTTCGCTCACCGCGATGCCCGAGGGGTCCGACCCGTTCTTCCGCTTTCTCGACGATTTCGCCCCGGGCGGCTGGCTGGAGAAGATCCGGCTCCGCCGGCGCGCGGCACGGGTGGAGGGGCTCACCCGGCCCTCGCCGCTGTCGGTGGACGAGCCGCTGGAGGCGCTGCTCACCGGAGTGGTGCCCTTCCTCGTGCAGCAGGAGCCGGCCGGTCCCCTGGGGGTGACCCGGGTTCTGGCGCAGCTGCTGAAGACCGCGCTCCGGCTGCCGGGCGGCCGCGAGGGGATCCGGGAGACGCTGGGGAAGCGCTTCACCGAGCTCGGGGGGACGCTGCTGTCGCAGGAGGGGCTCGCCGGCAGGGCGGTGGAAGGCGTCGACTTCGACGGATCTCAGGTGACACTGCGAGTGCGCGGCGCCGAGGCCGTCTACCGATCCCAGTGGCTGGTGGCGGCAATGGACCCGACGCTGCTGGCAGGGCTGCTTCCCGAGGAGGGTCCGGGGAAGAAGCTTGCCGAGCACCTGGGCCAGCTGATGCCGAAGCGGCTGGTGCTGCCCGTGCACTGGGTGCTGCCGGAGAAGGTGCTGCCCCGGGGGATGGGAGAGCTGGTCCTGATGGATGGAGGGCAGACCGGGCCGGTGTGGATCCAGGTCCAGCCCACCCGGCGGGCGGGAACACGCGGCGAGGAGGCGCTTCGAACGGTGACCGCGTCGACGCTGGTCGGCTCGGGCGTGCGTGAAGCTGGAGAGTCGGGCCTGCGCCTGCCGGCGGCCGGGATGGAGCGCGCACTGGAGGCGCTGATGCCGTTCTCGCTGGCGGAGCGAGTGACCCGCTCCGTTCCGTGGTTGGACGGACCGGGAACGCTGGCCGGGGCCGGACCGCAGGTCATCTACGAGTCGGTGGGCGGAGCGGCGACGGGGCTCGAGGGCCTGGGCGTCCGCACCCCGGCCAGGCACGTGCTGTTCGCAGGGCGGGAGGCGGTGCTGGGGTTGGGGCTGGAAGGGGAGCTGCTGGCGGGAGCCCGCGCAGCGGCCTTGGTGCACGAGCAGGTGCGGAAGCGAGATCCGCTGAAAAGGTAGGAGCGGTCGCGGGTTGGGCAGTCCGACTGGCGTCGGGCTCCGGTTTCGGCTACAGAGCCCCGCTTCGTCTCGAGGAGTCCCTGGCAATGGCCTGGAAGTGCGACATCTGTGGCAAGCGCCCGCTGGTCGGGAACAAGGTGAGCCACGC
>Ga0070664_100004931_pt1 | contig 10689 bp, 10 predicted proteins | sample KBSC73metaG_FD_65863 | JGI IMG/M metagenome (GOLD analysis project Ga0070664, IMG submission 65863) | Corn rhizosphere microbial communities from Kellogg Biological Station, Michigan, USA - KBS C7-3 metaG | ecosystem: Host-associated > Plants > Roots > Rhizosphere > Soil ... | reverse complement strand
CTCTTCAGGCGAACTTCGGGGAAGGCGGTTGACAAATGGTCGACCCAATCGGTCAGCAATGGCTTCTCTCCCGGCAATTCCGGAAGCTTGCCGTCAAGGAAATCGCGGAAGCTGCGGCCGGCTGCGTCGATATACCGGCCGTCGCGGTAGACGAAGTACATCGGCACATCGAGCATGTAATCACAGTAGCGCTCGTACCCGAACCCATCCTCGAAAACGAAAGGGAGCATGCCGGTGCGGTCGGGGTCGGTGTCCTCCCAGATGTGGCTGCGGAAGCTCTTGAAGCCGTTAGGCTTGCCTTCGGTCAGCGGCGAGTTGGCGAACAGCGCTGTCGCTACCGGCTGCAGCGCCAAGCCGACGCGGAACTTCTTCACCATGTCCGCTTCGCTCGAATAATCGAGGTTGGTCTGGATGGTGCAGGTCCGCAGCATCATGTCGAGCCCAAGCCTGCCGACCTTGGGCATGTAATTGAGCATAATCTTGTAGCGGCCCTTGGGCATCACCGGCAGGTCGGCGCGGGTCTTGTCGGGCCACATGCCAACGCCGAGGAATCCAAGACCCAAGCGGTCCCCGATCATCTTGCACTGGCCGAGATGGCGCGCGGCCTCGGCGCAGGTCTGATGCAAGTTCTTCAATGCCGCGCCCGACAGCTCGAACTGCCCCGCAGGCTCGAGGCTGATGGTGCCGTCGGCGCCGCTCAACGCAATGACATTGCCGTTCTCGCGGACGGGCTCCCAACCGAATTCGGTGAGGCCCATCAGTAAGTCCCGGATGCCGCCCTTCTCGTCGTAGCTCGGGGCGCGATGATCATCGGCGCGGAAGACGAACTTCTCGTGCTCGGTGCCGATGCGCCAGTTGTCGCATGGTTTTTCGCCGCCTTCGAACACCGATAGCAAGTCGGCGCGGCCTTCGATCGGCGGGCTGTACCCGGTGTCGGTGCGCTGGGTCATTGCCGCGCGCCCTACATTCGCGGCCCACAGGGCGCCAGTGGTTCCGCCTTATCGGCCTATAAACGCCAGTCCCCGGCGACGGTCATGTAAGCCGCGAGCGCGGCAAGGGCGGCGGTCTCCGCCCGAAGGATGCGCGGCCCGAGTGAGATGGCCACCGCATTCTCCGCTGCCCGGATCAGAGCGCGCTCGTCATCCGTGAAGCCGCCCTCAGGTCCGATGAGGAAGACCGCGGAGCCAGGCTTGAGGGCGTCCGCCGCCGGCTCGCCGCCGGCTTCATCTGCGAAGTAGAGCGGGCGTGCAGGGTCGCGCTGCCTGAGCAACGCGTTCAGGGAGATTGGCTCGGCAATCTGCGGCAATACCGTCCGCCCGCACTGCTCGGCGGCTTCGATCGCAATGCCTTCGAGGCGTTCGAGCTTCACCCGCTCGGTGTTGGTCCGCTGCGTCATCACCGGTATCAGCTTGGCGACGCCGAGTTCGGTCGCTTTCTCCACCAGCCAGTCGGTCTGGGTCCGCTTCACCGGAGCGAAAGCGAGCCAAACGTCCGGAATGGTCTCCGCTTCGCGCGTTTGCCGCTCGATCGCTAGCGTCATGCGTTTCTTGCCCGCCTCTGCGATGCGGGCGAGCCATTCGCCCGAGCTTCCGTCGAAGACCAGCAGCTCTGCGGCGTTGCCGAGCCGCATCACGTTGCCGAGATAGTTTGCTTGTCCGGCAGCCAGCTCCACCTGAACCCCAGCACCCAAACTCTCCCGCACGAAAAGGCGCGGCAGGCTTTTCGGCGGCCAGGCGGGGGTTGCGGGCATGGCTCGCCCCTACTTAGGTGGAAGCGTGACCGCCACCACAGACATTGTACCGGACAGCGAGCGGCGCGGCTTCATCGGCGCGCTTCCCCCGCGAATGAGGCCCTATGCATCGTTGATGCGGCTCGATCGGCCGATCGGGACCTGGCTGCTTTATTGGCCCTGCGCATGGAGCGTCGCTCTCGCGGGCGTCGAGGGCCGCTGGGATCTGTTCCTCTGGCTCGCCCTCGGGGCATTCGCCATGCGCAGCGCGGGCTGCGTGTTCAACGACATCGTCGATCGCGATCTCGACAAAAAGGTCGAACGGACGCGCCTTCGGCCGCTTGCCAGCGAGCGCGTCTCGGTTCGCTCGGCATGGCTCTTGATCGCAATCCTCTGTGCGATCGGGTTGGTCGTGCTCCTGCAGCTTAACGTGACGGCCGCAGCGGTCGCGCTGGCAAGCATTGCGCCGGTCGCCGCTTATCCTTTCATGAAACGCATCACCTGGTGGCCGCAGGCATGGCTCGGCCTTGTTTTCTCTTGGGGCGCTCTCGTCGGATGGCCGGCGGTGACCGGGAGTCTGAGCTGGACGCCGTTCTTTTTGTGGTTCGGGAGCATCGCGTGGGTCGTTGGCTACGACACGCTGTATGCGATCCAGGACATGGAAGACGACGCGCTCGTCGGCGTAAAATCCTCCGCGCGGCGGCTGGGCGACAAGGCTCCGGCCGGCATCGCCCTATTCTATGTGTTGGCAGTACTATTTTGGGGCGTGGCCATCTGGTTTGTGCGACCGGAGCTGCTCGCGCTGTCGGCGTTGATCCCTGCCGCGCTTCATCTCGCGAACCAGGCGCTGCGGGCAGACCCTAAGGATGGCCCGCTCGGTCTCGCCTTGTTCCGGTCCAACCGGATTTGTGGATTTCTTGTGTTCCTTGCGATGCTGGTCGTCGGGCTTTCCGCGCGCTAGGCGCGGCGGCCATGCAGTCTCCCAAAGCCGCCGCAAAAATTGCCGTGTCCCTGGTCGAGCGCGGCATCAAGGCCGGTGCCACGGCAGCGGACGTTCTTTACGTCGGCGACGCTTCGTCCAGCGTCGGCGTGCGCCTCGGCGAGATCGAGAGCCTCGACCGGTCGGAAGGCGAGCAGATCGGCCTCCGCCTTTTTGACGGGCAGCGATCGGCGACCGTCGCGTCCTCGGATTTGTCGGACGAGGTCTTGACCACGCTGGTCGAGCGGTGCCTCGCGATGGCCCGTGAAGCGCCCGAGGATCCTTATGCGGGGCTCGCTGCGACAGAGCTGCTCCAGCGCGGAGAACTGGCAGAGCTCGACCTCGAAGATAATGAAGAACCTGACCCGGCCGAGCTGCGCGCGAGGGCACTTGAGGCCGAGAGTGCGGCCCTCGCGGTCCCGGGCGTGAAGAACTCCAGCGGCGCCAGCGCCAGCGCTTCATCCAATGTGATCGCGCTCGCGACTTCCGGCGGCTTCGCGGGCGCCCATCGCAGGACCAGCCACGGCTGCTCGGCGGCGGTCGTCGCGGGCGAAGGTGCGGGGATGCAGCGCGATTATGCATTTCACAGCGCGCGCCATCTCGTTGATCTGGAAGCCGCCGCGGACATCGGCCGGCGCGCGGGGATTCGTGCCGTTGCCCGCTTGAACCCGAAGCGCCCGAAACCGGGGCGTTATCCCGTGCTTTTCGATCCGCGTGTGTCGTCCACGTTGCTGGGTCACCTGTCGGGCGCAATCGCCGGAAACGCCGTCGCACGAAAGACCAGCTTTCTTCAGGACAGGCTGGGCGAGCGGATTTTCGCCAGCGGTGTGACGGTCATCGACGATCCCCTCCGGGCTCGCGGTCTGCGCTCGCGGCCCTTCGATGGAGAAGGGGTCCGCGTGAAGCGGATGGAGATCGTTCTAGACGGCACGCTCACCAGCTGGATGGCGGAAAGCGAATCCGCACGGCAACTCGGCATTGAGCCGACCGGGCATGCGGCACGGGGAGCCGGTGGCTCCCCCGGGGCCGCGCCGAGTAATTTCTACATGATGCCTGGACACCGCAGCCGCGAAGACTTGCTCGCGAGCGTTCCAGAGGCGCTGCTGGTGATTGAATTGATCGGACAGGGCGTGAACCCCGTCACTGGCGATTACAGCCGAGGCGCCGTCGGCTTCATGGTGCGTGGAGGACAGATCGCCGAATCGGTGTCGGAGATCACCATCGCGTCGAGCCTGATCGATATGTTCGCGACTCTCGAGCCCGCATCCGATCTCGAATTCCGGCGCGGCATCGATGCGCCGACCCTCCTTGTGCCGGAGATGATGGTCGCCGCGGCTTAGGCTTCGGCGGCGATCCGGGGCACGCCGAGCCTCGGGATTTCGATCTTGGGGCAGCGGTCCATAACGACCTTGAGCCCGGCGGCTTCCGCCCGCGCCGCGGCGTCCTCGTTGATCACGCCGATCTGCATCCAAACTGCCTTTGCGCCGACGAAGATGGCCTGATCGACGGCCTCTCCCGCAGCCTCGGGTCGCCGAAAGATGTCGACGATGTCGATCGGCACGCCGATCTGCGCGAGCTCGCGCCACACGAATTCACCGTGAACATGTTCACCGGTGATCTGAGGGTTCACGGGAATGACGCGGTAGCCCCAGTCCTGCAGGAACTTCATCACACCATAGGATGGGCGGCTGGGCCGGTCCGATGCCCCGACCATTGCGATGGTCCGCGCGTTGGCCAAAAGCGCGGCGATGTCCTCGTCTTTAGTCATTGGCATGCGGGAACAACGGTTTAGCGTACGGGTGTTTCCAAGGCATCGAGCAGTCTGGCCGCAATAGCGGAGAAAGCCTCGGCCTCTGGGCCTGTCGTAGACGCCGGCGGAGTGCCGGCATCCGACTGCTCGCGAATGTTCAGCGACAGCGGAAGACGGCCAAGGAAGGGCACGCCCATCTCTTGCGCCGCAGCCTCGGCTCCCCCGGTTCCGAACGGATGCGAAGGCTCGCCGCAATGCGGGCAGGTGTAGGCCGCCATGTTCTCGATGATGCCGAGCACGGGCACGCTGGTCTTGCGGAAGAGGTCGACCGCCCGGCGGGCGTCGATCAAGGACAGGTCCTGAGGCGTGGAAACGATCACCGCACCGGCCGGTCGTGAGCGCTGGATCAGAGACAGCTGCACGTCGCCGGTGCCCGGCGGCAGGTCGACGAGCAGCAATTCCGTATCGCCCCACTCCGCTTCGACGAGATTGGCGAGCGCGCCCGTCGCCATCGGCCCGCGCCACGCTAGCGCGTGCCCCGGGGAGACCAGCTGGCCCAATGACAGAAATCTAATTCCGTGAGCCTCGACCGGCACAAGCTTCTCATTATCCGCTTCAGGCTTGTCATGCTTGCCGAGCAGCGTCGGCTGGGACGGGCCATAGACGTCGGCGTCGATCAACCCGATCTTCTTACCCATTCGGGCCAGCGCGACCGCGAGGTTTGCCGTCACCGTCGACTTTCCCACGCCGCCCTTGCCGCTCCCGATTGCAATCAGCGTCCGCGCCACTTGCGCGGCGGTGATTGCGATCCTCGCTTCCTTGACGCCTCCGATCGCCATGGCTGCATCGCGCAGCTCACGCTCCAGCGTATCGCTCTCGAATTTCGACAGCCCGGTCGCGTCGGCGATGATCGTAGCCACGCCTTCCGTCAGTTTGCGCGAGCGGATCCGCTCCTCATGGGGGAGGCCGATCAAAGGGTCTGCCGGATGCGTCATCGCGGGCGACATAGGAGGCCTCCCGCCGCTTGCCACTGTTTTTCGTTACGACGCGTACCTATAGAAGGCGTGATGAGCATTTTGATCGGGTGGGGAAGCCGCGTCCGCGGACTTTTCGCCAATAGCAAAGGTCCCTGGGGTTCCGGCGACGGCGGTGATGAGCCGCCGAAGGACGAGCCGGCAGGCGCGGGCCCATGGGGCGAGCCCCAAGGCCGGGGTCGCCGCGGCTCCGTCAGTTCTGGCGGCAGCGTCTCGTCGCTCGATGAATGGCTGCGCCGAAGCCGCGCCCGCTTCGGGGGGGACGGCGGCTTGCCGGGGCGTCCCGACCGCTCACTCATTGCCTGGGCCGTTCTCGGCCTGGTGTGTCTGTGGCTCGTGGTCACCATGCTTCATTCGATCGCTCCAGGGCAGCGGGGCGTCGTCACGCGCTTCGGCCGGTACAGCTACACGCTCGGCCCGGGCGTAGGCTTTACGCTGCCGTCGCCGATCGACCGGGTGAAGAAGATCGACGTCGAGAATATCCGTTCGGTCGATCTCGGAGCGGGGGATTCGGACGATCTGATGCTCACCGGCGACCAGAACCTTCTCGACATTGCTTATTCGGTGCGGTGGAACATCCGCACGCCGGAGCTTTATCTGTTCCAGCTGGCGCAACCCGACGAGACGATCAGCGAAGTCGCCAATAGCGCGATGCGGGCGGTGATCAGCCAGGTCAGCCTCAACGAGGCAATGGGCGACCGCCGCGCGGACATCGAGACTCAGGTCGCTGAGAGTATGCAGCAGATTCTCGACGGCTATCGCTCGGGCATCCAGATTCAGGGTATCGCGATCAAGCAGGCCGACCCGCCGGCAGAGGTCAACGATGCGTTCAAGGAAGTGACCGCTGCCCAGCAAGACGCACAGACCTACATCAACAATGCGAACGCCTATTCGTTGCAGCTGAGGCAGAAGGCGCAGGGCGAGGCAACCGCCTTTGACAAGGTCTACGAGCAATACCGGCTCGCGCCCGAGGTGACCCGCCGGCGCATGTATTACGAGACGATGGAACAGGTCCTCTCGAAGGTCGAGAAGACGATCATCGAAGCGCCGGGCGTGACGCCCTACCTGCCGCTGCCGCAGGTTCAGAAGTCGCAGCCTCAGGAGCGCGCGCAATGACGGATTTCATCCGCCGGCGGCCGCTCATGTCGGTCATCGTCGCCTTCCTCCTGTTGTTCATCCTGCTCAGCAGCTTCCCGATCGTTCCGGAAACCAAGCAGGCGGTCGTCGTCCGCTTCGGCAAGCCGGTGCGGATCCTCAATCGCTATTTCCCCGGGTCGCCCATCGGTTCGCCAGGCGCGGGCATTTCCTGGCGCCTCCCGTTCGCTGAGCAGGTGGTATGGATCGACAAGCGCGTGCAGGACGTGGATATGCAGCGCCAGCAGGTGCTGTCGACGGACCAGCGCCGGCTCGAGGTCGACGCGTTCGCACGGTACCGCATCGTGGATCCGCTGCTGATGTACATCCGTGCGCGTTCGGAAGCTCAGCTCAAGGAGCAGCTTCGTCCGATCCTCGGCTCCGAAGTCCGCAACGAGCTCGGCAAAGTGTCATTCGCCTCGTTGCTGACGCCTGAGCGCCAGGGGATCATGCAAGAGGTGCGCACCTCGTTGAACCGGATCGCGCGGCAATATGGTGTCGAGATCATCGATGTGCGCATCAAGCGCACCGACTTGCCCGACGGGACGCCCCTCCAGTCGGCCTACGACCGCATGCGGACCGCACGACAGCAGGAAGCTCGGTCGATCCGCGCTCAGGGCGCGAAGCAGGCGCAGATCATCCGTGCCGAGGCCGATGCGGAGGCGGCGCAGACATATGCGGCGAGCTTCGGTAAGGACCCGCAATTCTACGATTTCTACCGTGCGATGCAGAGCTATCAGACGACCTTCGTCGGCGACGGTCAGGACAAGCCTGCCTCCACGACCGTCGTTTTGTCGCCGCAGAACGACTATTTGAGGGAATTCACTGGACGCAGCCGCTGAACTTCCGGCGTTCAAATAGCGTTCAGGCGGTGGCGACATTAGCGCCCTTGCGTCCCGAGCCAATTGATGGAGTATCGATGAGACCGAAGGAGTCTGGAAAAGTGCGCTACGCCTATGGGGTCGCCATGGCTCTTCTCTTGGGAGGGACGGCATTTTCTCTGGCCACGGGACAGGCCGGCGCCCAGGTCGCGCAGAACGCGCCCGGGACCTCGGCTCTCGCTCCCCGGCCCGGCGCGCCGATGTCTTTCGCCGACCTTGTCGCCAAACTCCAGCCGGCCGTGGTGAACATTTCGACCAAGCAGCGCGTCCCGGTGCGCGCTCAGGCCGATCCGTTCGAGGAATTCTTCCGCCGCTTCGATCCGACGAACCCGCAGGGAGGACAGGGTCAGCAGCAGCAGCAACAGCAGCAGCAGGGGCGCACCCGCGAAGCAGGCTCGCTAGGCTCCGGGTTCATCATCTCGCCCGACGGCTACATCGTCACCAACAACCACCTGATCCAGGGCGTGACCGGTACGGGGACCGTCGACACCGTCACCGTCACCACGATTGACCGCAAGGAATATCCGGCACGAATCGTCGGCCGCGACGAAACGTCGGACCTCGCGCTGCTCAAGATCGACGGCGCCAACCTGCCGTTCGTTCAGTGGGGCGACAGCACCCGCGCGCGCGTCGGCGACTGGGTCATCGCCATCGGCGACCCCTATGGCGTCGGCAGCACCGTGACCGCGGGTATTATCTCGGCCTTGCACCGCGCAATCACCAACCAAGGCGCCTACGACCGCTACATTCAGACCGACGCCGCCATCAATATGGGCAATTCCGGCGGCCCGATGTTCGATCTCAACGGCAATGTCATCGGCATCAATTCGGCGCTGATTTCGCCGACCGGTGCGTCGGTCGGCATCGGCCTCGCCATTCCAACGGAGCTCGCCAAGCCCGTGATCGATTCGCTGCGCCGCGGACAGCGTCCGTCGCGCGGCTATCTCGGCGTCGGCCTCCAGGCGCTGGACGAGGACCTCGCGCCCAGCCTTGGCTTGCCGAAGGACAGCGGCGAGATCGTCCGCTCGGTCGTCGCCGGCGGGCCGGGCGCACGCGCCGGACTGCAGCAGGGCGACGTGATCGTGAAGGTCAACGGCCAGCCCGTGACTCCGGACCAGACCGTGTCTTACCTGGTCGCGAACACCCAGGCCGGCTCGCGCGTCCCGCTTGAGATTATCCGCGGCGGCAAGCGCGCGACGTTGACGGTGCAAGTCGGTGAGCGTCCGCCCGAGGACCAGCTTGCGCAGATCGGCGGCGGGGCGACGCCCAACGGCACGCCGGGCGGCGGTGACGCGGTCCCGCAGCGTGCGCTCGGCCTGTCACTGACGCCGCTCACTCCGGATCTTGCCCGCGCCGCCAACCTGCCGGCGGGCGCGCGCGGCGTGATCATCACGGCGGTCGATCCGAACAGCGATGCCGCGGAAAAGGGCTTCCAGCGCGGCGACCTCATCATCTCGGTCAACAACCAGGTGGTGACGACGCCCGCGCAGGTCGTTGCCGCCGTCGACGCTGCGCGCCGAGCCGGCCGGACGAGCGTTCTTCTGCTCGTCAAGCGTGGCAACTCTCCCGAGGCTTTCGTCGGAGTTGGCATCGGCGCCCGTTGATCGGGCATCGCTCCAATCCACGGAGCGCGGCCCGAGGATCAGCTGGTGTTATCCCGCCACGTTCTCCGTGGCCGCGCGGGTCTCGGCAGCAGCGAATCCGCACTGCTTCTGTTCCATCGGGATTTGCTTGGTGATGCGCGTCGCGTTCTCTGAATACGCCTGCGTCACCGATCCCTGGTTCACGGTCTTGCCGCGCAGCGGGCTGACGCCCTGGCAGATGTGGAAGACGTGCGGGGTCGCCGACTTCTTCGCGCCGTTTTCGGGCGCGATCCAGTAGACGACATCCAGACCGTTCGGGTTCGCGGCGTTCTTGGTGGCCTCGGCTACGGTGGCCGAATCCTCGGCGATGGCCTTGGCCTGCTCGGCGACTTCCGGCGAACAATCCGTGGTCGGCTGGCCGCCTTTGATCTCGGCCGCGCACTTGTTCATGTCCTGCGTATATTGCTCCGTGGAAGGCGGGCTGAAGTCGATCCCGATGAAGGTCGCCGCCGCGGCCAAAACGATGCCGATGCCGCCCGCGATCTTCTTGTTCTTGGGATCCATGTCCTTATCCATGAAGATCAGGACAATGAGCGGCAGGAAAGCGATCACGGTGATGATCGCGCCGAGCTGGTTCTGGAAGAAGAACCGCGCGGTGTCGGCCTTGCTGGCCGGATCGTGCTTGTTAGCGGCCTTCCACATTAGGCTTCCGGCGATCGCGAAAACGGCGATGACGACCAGCAGGCCAATCAACAGCGGCAGGTTGCCGTGATCGAACTTGTGTTGGCGCAGTAAGACGATGCCGGCGACCTCGGTGCCGATGGCAATGATCCATGAGATCGCGGCGAAAATGCGAAGGCGGGTAGCGGCAGATTTCTGGCCATGCGTCGCACGCCATTCCTTGGTGACGTCTACGTCTTCGGCGGGTTTGTCATCGGCCATATTTCATTCCCTCGCGACCTTGTGCATGACGGACGTCGAGCCACAAGCCTAACTCTTTACGCACCAACTTCAAAGCGCGCTTCGATGCAGTTACCGTGCTGAAAATTTGGCGTCCCGCGCGTCACGTGGAATTACTGAAGTAAAAGGGATTCGGCTTGGGATGGTATCGTTGGAAGAGTCTGCAAGCCGGCTCGATGCCGCGATTCGCTTTGTTTGCGTGGAGCCTTAAAGGGGTGCTCGAGAAGAGGGGACAGTGGCGGAAAAATCCCACGGCGTGATTGAAGCACTCGAACATGAGTGGCGCGATGCATTGTGCACGCGCGACCTCGATCGCCTTCGCGGCCTCGTCCACGACGACTTCGTGCTGATCGGCTCGCGCGCCAGCGGCGCGTTCATGATGGGCCGTGAGGAATGGCTTGATGCGATCCAGCGCCGCGACGTCGACGCTATCGATCTCGAGATTCGGGATGCGACAGCGCTCGACAACGTGATGGTCGGTACAATCCTTGCTCGTTGGCGGGTCAAATATCTCGGGCGGATCATTGAGGACTGCGTTCTGTTGACCGACGTTTGGGTGCACGACGACGGGCGCTGGCAGGTGCTTCGCCGTCATTCGACGCCGGCGCCGGCGGGCGAATGCGCGAAGGGTTCATGAAG
>Ga0070664_100004924_pt1 | contig 10695 bp, 9 predicted proteins | sample KBSC73metaG_FD_65863 | JGI IMG/M metagenome (GOLD analysis project Ga0070664, IMG submission 65863) | Corn rhizosphere microbial communities from Kellogg Biological Station, Michigan, USA - KBS C7-3 metaG | ecosystem: Host-associated > Plants > Roots > Rhizosphere > Soil ... | reverse complement strand
TCATCCTGCAAATTGTTAACGCAAACATTTGCCGAGGTACCCCCCGCCACCAACCGAAAGTCGTCCACCCCCCGCGCCTGGCGTGGCCGCTCGCCGTACGACTTGTGGCTCGACGCGGAGGATGCTGCGGCGGCTGGTGCGCGCCCCCGGACGCCACCGCATCCGTCCACAGAGGAGCAGCGATGATCAGCAGAAGATCCTTCCTATCCGGCCTGACCGGCGGCGCCGGTGTCGTCGTGGTCGGCGGCGCCCTGGCCGCCTGCGGCAAGAAGGACACCGGGGGCAGTGGGTCCTCCGGCAACGGTGCCAGCAAAACCATCACTTTGGGCTTCTCGCAGGTGGGCTCCGAGTCGGGCTGGCGCTCGGCCAACACCACGTCGATCAAGGAGGCGGCCGCCGCCGCCGGTATCAACCTCAAGTTCTCCGACGCGCAGCAGAAGCAGGAGAACCAGATCGGCGCCATCCGCGACTACATCGCGCAGAAGGTCGACATCATCTCCTTCTCCCCCGTGGTCAGCAGCGGCTGGGACACCGTCCTCAAGGAAGCCCAGGCCGCGAAGATCCCGGTCGTCCTGACCGACCGCCAGGTCGACTCCGACCAGTCCCTGTGGGTGTCGCTGGTCGGCTCGGACTTCGAGGCCGAGGGCGAGCGCGCGGGCAAGATTCTGGAGAAGGTCCTGCAGGCCTCGCCGGTCAACCCGGTCAACATCGCCGTGCTCGAAGGCACGACCGGCTCGGCGCCGGCCCTGCAGCGGGCGGCCGGCTTCAAGAAGGTCATGGACGCCTCGCACCCGGAGTGGAAGATCGTGGTCAGCCAGACCGGCGACTTCACCCGCGACGGCGGCAAGCAGGTCATGGCCGCCTTCCTGCAGTCGCACCCGGAGGCCAACGTCCTCTACGCGCACAACGACGACATGGCGCTCGGCGCGATCCAGTCGATCGAGGCGGCCGGCAAGAAGCCCGGCACCGACATCAAGATCGTCTCGGTGGACGGCGTGCACGACGGCTTCGTGGCGATGAGCCAGGGCAAGATCAACGCGATCGTCGAGTGCAACCCATTGCTCGGCCCGCAGTTGATGGAGACCATCAAGGCGGTACTGGGTGGCCAGACGGTGGAGAAGTGGATCAAGACGAAGGAGAGCGACTTCCTCGCCGCCGACGCGGCCGCCGCGCTGCCCAACCGCAAGTACTGAGACAGACGCACAGGAGCCCGTATGGCAGAGCAACCGCCCGTACTTCGGATGACGGGAATCAGCAAGCGGTTCACCGCGGTACGGGCCCTGTCGGAGGTCGACTTCCGACTGTTTCCTGGGGAGATCCACGCACTGCTCGGTGAGAACGGTGCCGGCAAGTCCACGCTGATCAAGGTCTTGACCGGGGTGTACTCGCGCGATGCCGGCACCGTCGAGCTCGAGGGCCAGCCGGTGGAGATCACCAGCCCGCACCACGCCCAGCAGCTCGGCATCAGCACCGTCTACCAGGAAGTCAACCTCTGCCCTAACCTGACCGTGGCCGAGAACATCTTCCTCGGCCGCGAACTGACCAGCGCGGGCAAGACGATCAGCTGGCGCAAGACCCGCCGCACCGCGCAGAGCCTGGTCGCCCGCTTCGGCCTGGACATCGACGTCGGACTGCCGCTGCAGTCCTACCCGCTGGCCGTCCAGCAGCTCGTGGCGATCGTCCGGGCGGTCGGCCCGGCCGACGCCCAGACGAAGGTGCTGATCCTCGACGAGCCGACGTCGAGCCTGGACCGAGAAGAGGTCCTGACCCTCTTCTCGGTCATGCGGCGGCTCCGCGAGGAGGGCGTGGCGATCGTGTTCGTCTCGCACTTCCTCGAGCAGATCTACGAGATCTGCGACCGAATCACCGTGCTGCGCAACGGTGAGCGCGTCGGCGAGCACCCGGTCAGCGAGCTCGACCGGGTCGCGCTCGTTCGGCTCATGCTCGGCCGGGAACTGCGGGGCCTCGACGCGCTGGCCGAGGCCGACCGGGCCGAGCCCGACAAGACCGTGCTGTTGGCGTCGGGGGTCGGCCGGCGCGGCAGCATCGCGCCCTTCGATCTCAAGCTGCGCTCGCGCGAGGTGGTCGGGCTGGCCGGACTCCTCGGCTCCGGCCGCACCGAGCTCGCCCGGCTGCTCTTCGGGGCCGACCAGGCCGACACCGGCACGATCGAGGTGAACGGCGCGCCGGCCAGCATCCACGGGCCGCCGGACGCAATCGGCAAGGGCATCGCGTTCTGCTCGGAGAACCGGCGCACCGAGGGCCTCGTGCCGGATCTGACCGTCCGCGAGAACATCATCCTCGCTCTGCAGGCGTCGCGCGGCTGGACCCGGCCGCTGTCCCGCACGCAGGTCGACAAGCTGGCCGCGCAGTACATCAAGGCGCTGGACATCCGCCCGTCGGACCCGGAGACCAAGGCCAGCGCGCTGTCGGGCGGCAACCAGCAGAAGGTCGTGCTGGCCCGCTGGCTGATCACGGCGCCCAAGCTGCTCATCCTCGACGAGCCGACCCGCGGGATCGACGTGGGCGCCAAGGCCGAGATCCAGAAGCTGGTCGCCCGCCTCGCCGACGACGGCCTGGCCGTGCTGTACATCTCGGCCGAGCTGGAAGAGGTTCTTCGGGTCAGCCACACAGTCGGCGTCCTGCGCGATCGAACGCTCGTGGCGCACCTGGACAACGGCCCCGAGCTCACCGAGGACGTCATCATGGGCACCATCGCCAGTGGAGCAAGTGGAGCAAGCCAGTGACCGAGTCGATGTGGCGCAACGTGGTCCGGCACCACCTGTTCTGGCCGGCCGCCATCCTCGTCACGCTGCTGTTGGTGAACCTGCCGTTCACGCCCGGCTTCTTCGCGATCCACGTACGCAACGGGCACCTCTACGGCAGCCTCGTGTCGATCCTCATCTTCGGCACGCCACTGATCCTGGTCGCGATCGGCATGACGCTGGTCATCGCGACCGGCGGCATCGACCTCTCGGTCGGCGCCGTGATGGCCATCGCCGGCGCCATCGCCTGCTGGTACATCGATCGCCAGAGCGACCAGAGCTCGGTGGTCGGCGTGCTGGTCGCGGTCGTGCTCGCGCTCGCCGCGTGTTCCGTCTTAGGGCTCTGGAACGGTTTCCTGGTCGCCCGCATCGGCGTCCAGCCGATCATCGCGACCCTCATCCTGATGGTGGCCGGCCGGGGCATCGCGCAGCTCATCACCGGCGGGTTCATCATCACCGTCCAGTCCAAGCCGTACTCGACCATCGGCGGCTATATCTGGGTCGTGCCGACGGGCGTGCTCATCGCCGCTGTCGCGGTCACCTCGATGGCCACGCTGACCCGCCGCACCGCCCTGGGATTGCTCGTCGAATCGGTCGGCGGCAACGCCGAGGCGAGCCGGCTGGCCGGCATCCGTTCCCGGCGCATCAAGATCATCGTGTACGTGCTGTGCGCCGTCTTCGCCGGCATCGCCGGGCTGATGAACAGCTCGAACCTGTCCAACGCCGACGCCAACAACGCGGGCCTCTGGATCGAGCTCGACGCGATCCTCGCCGTGGTGATCGGCGGAACCCCGCTGACCGGCGGCCGGTTCAGCATCGGCGGCACCGTGCTCGGCGCGCTGATCCTGCAGACGCTCAAGACGACCATCTTCACGATCGGCATACCCTCACAGGCCAACATGGTCTTCGAGGCGGCCGTGGTCATCACCGTCTGCCTGATCCAGTCGCCGGCGTTCCGGGCCCGCGTGATGGCCCCCTTCCGGCGGCGACGGCCGCCACCACCGGCAACGCCGGTACGCGTGGAAACGACGGAGACCCCGGCGGAGGTCGCGTCATGAGTGCGCAGCGTAGCGGAGCACGAATTGGACGCGGATTTTGGCGGGTGGCTGCGCAATGACGACTATCTCGGCTCGGCCGACCATCGCACGCGCCGGTCGGCTGGTGCGCGACCGCCGGCTGCCGGTCGTCGTGACCGCGACGCTCTTCGCGGTGATGTTCGGCTACGGCTCCTACCGGTACTCGTTCGACGCCCAGGTCGGCCCGAACCTCCTCGTCAACAACGGGTACCTGGTGATCGCCGCGGTCGGCGCGACGTTCGTCATCCTGGCCGGCGGCATCGATCTGTCGATCGGCTCGGTCATCGGGTTCAGCGGGATGCTCTTCGCCGAACTCGTGATGCGGGCCCACCTGCCGGTCCCGCTGGCCGCGCTCGTCGTGCTGGTGACCGGCTGCGCCGGCGGGGCGCTGATGGGCTGCATGATCCACTTCTTCAACGTCCAGCCGTTCATCGCCACGTTGACCGGGCTCTTCCTCTTCCGCGGGTTGAGCCTGGTCCTGAGCAAGGCCGCCATCTCGGTGCGCGCGCCGATGGTGGACAGCCTCGCCCAGTACCACCTCCCGCTGTTGTCGGACACGTTCCTGTCCACCGGCGCGATCGTCGCCATCCTCGTCGCGCTCGTCGCCGCCTACGTCCTGCACCTCACGCCGTTCGGGCGCCGGGTCTACGCGATCGGCGGCAACGAGCAGTCGGCCATGCTCATGGGCCTTCCCGTGGGCCGGACCAAGATCACGCTGTACGCGATCAGCGGCACCTGCTCGGCTCTCGCCGGACTCGTGTTCGTGCTCTACATCCAGTCCGGCGATCCGCTGCACGGCATCGGCATGGAGCTCGACGCCATCGCCGCCGTGGTCATCGGCGGCACGCTGCTCACCGGCGGCGCCGGCTACGTGCTCGGGTCGGTGCTCGGCGTGCTGGTCCTCGGCCTCATCAAGACGATGATCAGCGCCGAAGGCACGCTGAGCTCCTGGTGGATCAAGATCTTCACCGGGGTACTGGTGCTGATCTTCATCCTGCTGCAGCGGGTTATTGCCGTTCGTCGGGCGTGAACTGGGCCTTTGCCATCTGGACCGCGGCGGCGATCTCGTCGGCCGTCGCGGTGCCCGACCCCTCGACGGCGGCCTTCCACGCCTCGATGGAGTGCCCGGAGAACTCGATGACCTCGGGTTCATTGGCGGCCTTCACGGGATCCTCGGGCGCCTCGCCGGCCAGATACAGCGCCAGCCCCAGCAGGGCGCCGTCCCAGCCGGGCCCCACGTAGAGGGCGCCAGCGCCGCTGCCCGCCATCGCGAGCGGCACGGTGTGGGTCATTTGCAGCGTGGTCTTCTCGCCCCCGTCGTCGGCGAGGGCCACCTCGACGATGCTGGTCGGACCACCGAACGCCAGGCGGAGCAACGTCGGCGGCTCGCACCCGAGGATCTCCCCGCCGGCGTTGCCTTCGAGCTGGAACTTGCCGCCGGCCTGCAGGTCGCCGCTGACCGGCAGGAACCAGCGCTTGATGCGGTCGGGCTCGGTCAGGGCGCTCCACACGTCGCCGATCGCCGCGTCGTACTGCCGGCGCAGCACCACGGTGACCTCGTCGCCGTCGGCGCCCTCGTGCCGGCTGACCTGGCGATGGATCGCGTTGAGCTGGTTCACTATGTCGATCATGGGTGCGTCCCTTCTGGATTTGTGCCACCCAGAATGCCGTTCACCGCTTATATAAGTCAACCCTGGTACTCGTATCGTCAGACCGACATCGGACCGTGACAATGGACGAGTAACGCGGCCGGTCGCAGCGCCGTCCCTTTGATCGACAACGCAGCTGCGGAGGACGCTGGTCCCTGAATCGCCACTCAGGACGTCCTCCCGACCGCGCCGCGAGGGGAGCGGCGCCATGGAAGAGGGCGGCCCGCTTCTCCTCCCCCTGGGTCCGGGCCGCCCTCGCCCGTGGCGAGGCACTACCTGTGCGACTTCTTCGGTCCCGGGCTGGGTTTACCGGGCTTGTCATGGCCCGTCGACAACGACGGAGCCGGCGCCGGATCGAGCAGTCCCGCGCAGAACTCGTCGATCTGCTTCTTCCCGCTGCCGCCGGCCGCGTCCGCGAGTGCGTGCCGTTCGTCGGCCGTCGGCGGACGCGACTTGGGGTCGTTCTCGAACACTCGCCAGGTCACGCAGAGGTCATGCAAGCGGAAAGGCGACGGCGGCCCGATCGGCGCACCACGCGAAAGCGAAGGCGACGGGGAAGGCGAAGGACTGGGCGACGGCGAAGGCGACGCGTGATCGGGCGCCGGCACGCCGACGGCCGAGAACAGGTCGTGCGCCGTCCGCTGCAGCGACTCCGGCAGGTGACCGCTGCCGGCCGCATACGCCGTTCCGCCGAGCAGCACGGCCGCCGCCGAAGCGGTCAGGATCGCGCCGACCCGGCGCGGACCGCGGCGCGAAGCGCGGCCAGAAGCCCCGTACGCCTGCCGGAACCGCCGTACTGCGGCCCGCTCCCCCTTCGTCTCGTGCGGCAGCGGCGGGCCGGCCGCGGCGTTGAGCAGGTCAGCAAGGGCGTGGTGAGACGAACCACCAGAACGGTCGAGCAAAAGCTCGGCGTCCCGGCGGCTGATCTCGTGGCGTCCACGGAATGGGTTTCTCATCGTCGGCCATCCACTCCGGTAGACGACAACGACTGCACATCGGGGTGCGCCGCGAGCCGGCGCAGGCCACGCATCGCGGCGATCCGCACCGCTCCCGGGCGCTTGCCCAGGACCCGGGCGGTGCCGGCCACGTCGAGCCCGACCACCGCCCGCAGCATGACGGCTTCGGCCTGGTCCGGCGGCAGCGTGCGGATCAGGGCAAGCGCCCGCTCGGTCTCGTTGGCCTCGATCACGTCGAGGGAGACATCACGCGTCACCGAGCCCTCACGCAACGCATCGATCGCCTCGTGCGCCTGCTCCTTGCGCCGCCAGGCCCGGCGGTTCTCGTCGATGCCGCGGTGTCGCGCGATCCGGAACAGCCAGACGCGGAACGACACCGCGTCGCCGCGGAACGCGTGCAGATCGCGCGACGCGTGCAGCCACGTCTCGGAGGCGACGTCCTCGGCCGCGTCGGCGCACACCACGGTGAGGTAGCGGAGCAGGGACGGCTGCAGGGCACGCCATAACACCGCGAAACCGTGTGCGTCCCCGCCGATGGCAGCCTGAAGAGCGTCCGAAAGGTCCTCGTCTGCCAACAGCGCTGTCCCCATAGGAAAGGTCATAGTGGTCATGGCCCGGCCACCACCGCCCCGCCGACGGTACTCTCTTCCAGCCCCGAGCGCGCCATGGGCGCCCACCGCTGCCGCCCGCCGAGCAATGCCGCGACCGCGGACTGAACGACGACGAGGTACAGCAGCTGCCGATACAGGCGTTGCTGCAGCGGAACCACCCACAGCGGCGCCAGGCGCCAGCGGTTGACCGGCGAACCGATCACGAAGAACGTGGCGTGTGCGTGCGCGGCCTTCAGAGCGTCGGGGATCTGCGGGGCCCACCGCGGGTCGGACCCGTCGTCGTAGGTGAGCGCGACCGTCTGCGGCGGCATCGCCGCTCGAACGACCTTTCTGCCGTCGATGCGCAGCACCGGCCCCGACCCGGCTGGCAGGGCCGGGTCGGGGCCGTCGGCGGCCGGCTGGCGTGGCCCCTCACCAGCGGCCCGATTCACGTATCCGGAGAAGCACAGCTCGACCTGCAGCACGAGGCACACCGGCAGGAGCAGCGGCCAGTGGGTGCGGGGCAGGCGGTTGGGCACGGCTATTTGGTCCTCGAGGGCTTGGGGTTGCCGGGGTGCGCGGTGCGGCGGTGTCCGGGCGGCCCGGTGGGCGACGGTGAGGGCGACGGCGATGGCGTGCGAGCAGCCGACCGCGTCGGGCTCGGCTGCGCGAGAGAAGGCGACGGCCGCCGAGACGAGTGCGGCGCAGACGGCTTGACCGCCCCGGCCTCACCCCGCACGACTTGTTGCCGATCCGACCCAGGAAGCCCCGGAATTGGTACCGGCGAAGCACCGGTCAAGGCGGCGACCAGCAGCGCGATCGCACCAAGCAGGACGACCGCGACCCCGAGCCCGAGCCCGAGCACCAGCCAGCGCCGCCGCCCGGTCCGGTCGACGAACACGGCGTCCGCCTCGGGCCGCGTCTGCTGCTCGAACGATGACCGCACCCCGAAGGGACGGGGCGGCCGGTGCCCGCGTTACCGGGTCAGTAGCGGAACCGGGACACCAGCGTCTGCAGCTGGCCCGCCGTCGTGGTGAGCTCGGTGGCCGCCTGGCGCGTCTCGCCGACGGTGTCGGTCGTCCGGCGGGCCGCCGCCGAGACGCCGTTGATCGTCGCCGCGATGTTGCCGGCGCCGTCGGCTGCGTCCGACAGCGTACGGTTCATCTCCTGGGTCGTCGCCGTCTGCTCCTCCACCGCCGAGGCGATCGTGCCCTGGATGTGGTTGATCCGCTCGATGATCGCCGAGATCTCGCCGATCGCGATCACCGCGTTGTCGGTGTCCGCGTTGATCGCCTGGACCCGCTGCGAGATGTCCTCGGTGGCCTTGGCCGTCTCCTGGGCCAGGTCCTTGACCTCGCCGGCGACGACCGCGAACCCCTTGCCGGCGTCGCCGGCCCGGGCCGCCTCGATGGTCGCGTTGAGCGCGAGCAGGTTGGTCTGCTCGGCGATCGCGGTGATCACCTTCACGACCGTGGCGATCTCGCTGGACGACTCGCCGAGCCGGGACACGACCGTGTTCGTGCTCGAGGCCATGTCGACGGCCTGGGCTGCCACCTGGGACGCCTCCGTGGTCGACGCCGAGATCTCCCGGATCGACGAGCCCATCTCCCGCGAGCCGCCGGAGACGACCTGCAGGTTGTTCGACACGACCGAGGCGGCCTGGGCGACCGAGGCAGCCTGGACCGACGCCTCGCTGGCCGCCGCGTCGACGGCACCCGACACGGCGGTGAGCCGGCCGGCGGCGGCTTGCAGGGTACCGGCGTTGCCGGCCAGCTGGACCACGTCCTCGCGCAGCCGGGCGATCGCCCGGTCCAGCGCGTCGGCCATCTGCCCGACCTCGTCGCGGCTGGTGACGCCCGAGGTGCCGGTGAGGTTGCCGTTGGCCAGGCCCTCGGCCAGCTTGGCCACCCGCCGCACGGCCGCCCGCACCCGGTTGGCCACGCGGAACCCGATGAGCAGGCTCAGCAGTACCCCCACGGCCAGGAGGACGCCGATGAGCCAGATGGCCGTGGTGGCGCGGGCGGCGGAGCTGCTGATCCGGGACTGCGCCCGGGCGGTCGCGCGGGCCTGCAGGTCGTTCTCGTCCTGGCCGAGCGCGCCGTAGAGCGTGTTGTACTGCTCGAGGATCTGGTTCCACTCCGCCGGGGTGACGTTCGTGGTGCCGGCCGACATGAACTTCTGGTACGCCAGCCAGTCCTGCTCGGCCTTGGCCACCGTGCGCGCACCGGCCGGGTCGTCGGCCAGGAGGGTCTTCAGGCGGCTCAGGGCGTCCGCGATCGCCGCCTTCTGCTCCTGCATGCCCTTGGCGATCGCGTCGGCGATGACCGGGTAGAGCTGCAGAGCCGAGACGCTCCCGCCGAACGCCTCAATGTTCTTGCTGAACGAACCGACCGCGGTCTCCAGGGCCAGTGTCTGCTGCTGGGAGGCCGCCGCGTCGTCGTTGAGCCGGTGCACCGTGTTGATCGCCAGCCCGCCGACGATCAGGCCGCTGACCGTCGCGATCAGCACCGCCACGCCGATCTTCGTCCGCAAGGAACGGTTGTCGAACGCCCCGCCAACAGCCATGGCTCGCCCTTCCCGATCACAGTCCACCCACCTGATCGGCTCGCCCGGCGAGCACTTGAGGACTGGTGGGCTCACCGATTCGAACGCCTCGGCCCCGCGCCGACAAGTCCCCACATATCCACATCATTTGCCAATTCTCGAACCGGAGTCGTAGATCGGCCGCCGACTGGGTAATCCGTCTGCATGACCGCTCAGGTGGAACGCTTCGCCGGCCGTACCCTCGCCGGTTTCGCCGTGGTGAGTGCCGGCGGTGTCGTGTTCGCCCTCCTGGCACTGCTCGTGCGGACCCACTTCGGCCCGATGTACACACTCGATCAGGGCATCGCCGTGGGCTTGAACCACGCGGTCGCCCACCACCCGCTGATCGTCCGCATCCTCGCCGCGGTCACCAAGCTGGGCGCCCGCCAGCAGCTCATCGGCATCGTCGCCGTCGTCGTGACCGGGCTGCTGATCCGCCGGCAGTACCGCCTCGCGCTGTACCTCGTGGTGACCGGCCTCGGCGCGATCATCCTGGATCCGGCGCTGAAGCTGATCGTCGGCCGGCTGCGGCCGGTCGTCCCGGATCCGGTCGCCCACGGTGGCGGCGACAGCTTCCCCAGTGGACATTCGTTGAGCTCATTCATCGTGTACGGGGCGCTGCTGCTGATCTTCCTGCCGGTCATCCGCCGGCGCTGGCGCCCGTTCGCGATCGCGCTGGTGGCCCTGCTCATCGTGGCCGTCGGGCTGACCCGGATCGCGCTCGGCGTGCACTTCGTGTCGGACGTGGTCGGCGCGTGGTGCCTGGGCGTCGCCTGGCTGGGCATCACCGGGTACGCGTTCCAGCTCTGGCGGCAGGAGACCGGGCGCGAGCCGGTATCGCCCGACGAGGGCCTCGAACCCGAGGCGCGGTCCCAGATCCGGCCCGGTCAGGTACCGGCGAACGACGACCGCCGCCGGCGCGCACTGGCCGCCGAGTTGCTGGTCGGGTTCGTGCTCATCTACGGCGCACTGTTCGGCCTCGGCCTGCTGGTCACCAAGACGCACATCACCGACCACCTGGGCGACGTGTCGGTCAACCGCTGGTTCGCGGCCCACCGCACGCCGCGGCAGAACGG
>Ga0070664_100004921_pt1 | contig 10699 bp, 8 predicted proteins | sample KBSC73metaG_FD_65863 | JGI IMG/M metagenome (GOLD analysis project Ga0070664, IMG submission 65863) | Corn rhizosphere microbial communities from Kellogg Biological Station, Michigan, USA - KBS C7-3 metaG | ecosystem: Host-associated > Plants > Roots > Rhizosphere > Soil ... | reverse complement strand
AGAGCCAGGTGTCCCCGAACACTGCGGCCCCGACCAGCATCACCGCGAAGTAAGCCGCGAGCCAGATCCGCACGGGGCCGAGGTATGCCGAGTGCGGGTCGACCAGCTCGAGCCAGACGAACGCGAACAGACTGACCGCGGCGGGCCACAGGCCGAGCCAGGCCGGGTACGCCGTGACGCCGCGCGCCGGGTCACCGCCGGTGGCCCTGGCGAAGAGCAGGTTGAGCGTGCGCATCGGGCTGAGTGCCCGGAAGATGCGGCCGAACAGCAGCGACGCCGGAACGATGCCGACCCAGAGCAGCACGTAGAACGAGCCGAAGACCGGGTTCGTCACCAGGTCAGGGCCGGCAACGAGCGCCCAGACGAACCATCCCGCGAGCAGCAGGCCGAGCAGCCGCAGCGCCCACGCCCAGCCGTCGCTGTCGATGACTCCGGCGAGCCCGGCGGGGATCGGGCGCCCGGCACGCGGACCCGCCGGATCGGCGTACCGGGGCCGGCGCCAGGCCAGCACCAGCACGCAGAACGAGACGATCAGTGCGGCGGTGCCGCCGGCGATCGCCAGAGGGGCCGGGACGGGGAGGTCCTTGGCGCCGCCGAGGCCGTGCAGGGGCGCGGCCGGGCCGACGATGAGTCCCGGCATCGACTACTTGACCTCGAGCTGCACGATCAGCTTGTCGAGGCTGTGGTCCTCGACGTCGACGACGCCCGGCTTGTCGATGCTGATCTGCACCTTCGACTTGCCCGCCGGGAACTCGATGTGCATCTCCGGGGTGCTGTGCACGTGCAGCTCGCCCGCCGCCGCGGCGTCGATCTCGAGCACGACCGGCTGGTTGCGCTTGACCTCGATGCGGGTGCCACTGGGGGAGACGGAGTCCGCGGTGATCGTGATCCCGATGACCTTGGCGTCCGAGGGCGGAGCGGCTGTGGCCTGCGCGGCCGGGGTCGCACTCAGGTCGTCGCCCGCTTCCGCCTCGGTGCCACCGTTCGAGCTGCTGCCGCAGCCGGCGAGCGCGAAGGTCACGCAGCTGATGAGCGCAGCCGCGACCACGCGGCGGGGACGGTTGCCCATGCTTCCTCCATCGAGCAAGACGATGCGGCGACCGCCGCGGGTGCTTCTGCCAGAATCCCATGCCAGGGAGCGCTGTCGGGCGCTGGGGCCTTCATCCAAGACGATGGTGCTGAGATCGGGCTGAGAGGTCGAGACGATGAGTGAGCGGTTGCGATCGAGCGACCTGGCCCTCCTGGGCGAGGAGACGTCGCGCACACCGATGCACAACGTGACGCTGGAGATCTTCGATCCGGGGGAGTCGGGACTCGACTACGACGCGCTCATCGCCCACATCGAGGACCGGATCACGTTCGTCCCGCGCTACCGCCAGCACCTGCGGCGCGTGCCGGGCAGGCTCGCGAACCCGGTCTGGGTCGACGATCCGGACTTCGACCTCGCCTACCACGTACGCCGCTCAGCGTTGCCCCGCCCGGGCAACGCCGACCAGCTGCGCGAGCTGACCGCACGCATCATGTCCCGGCGGCTCGACCCGAGCCGGCCGCTGTGGGAGATGTACGTCGTCGAGGGCGTCGAGGGCGGCCGGATCGCGCTGTTGTCGAAGTCCCACCAGATCCTCGTCGACGGCATCTCGACCGTCGACCTCGGCCAGGTGCTGCTCGACGTGGACCCCGGTCCACGGCAGGTGGTGCAGGAGGACTGGCGGCCCGAGCCGGAGCCCTCCGCAGCCACGTTGGTTGCCGACGCCCTCGCCGAGAACCTGCGCAGTCCCCACACGCTGCTGACCACCGTGCGCCACGGCGCCGAGGCCGCCCTGCGCACGGCGGGCGACGTCGCCGACCGGCTCGGGTCGCTCGCCGGTGCGCTGTCGAACCGGCGCGCGACCCCCGACGGACCCTTCAACCTCGACCCCTCCGAGCAGCGTCGCGTCGTGCTCGTGCGCACCGCGCTGAAGGACTACCGGCGCGTCCGGCGGGTGCACGGCGGCACCGTCAACGACGTCATCCTGTCGACGCTGACCGGGGCGATCCGGGCCTGGCTGCTGACGCGCGGTGAGCCGGTCGGCAACGGGCGCAAGATCAAGGCGCTCGTGCCGATGAGCGTCATCGACGAGGACCTCGAGCCGACCTCGCTCGGCTCCCAGGTCGTCGGGCACCGGCTCAACCTTCCGATCGGGGAGTCCTCGCCCGTGGTCCGCCTGCACCAGGTCTCCTACGCGCTCCGCGCGCACAGCGAGACCGGTCGGGCGGTGGCGGCCGACCGCATCGCCGGGGTGGCCGGCTTCGCGCCGACCACGTTCCACGCGCTCGGCTCACGCGTCGCCGCCCAGGAGGCCCAGGGAGCCAACCTGGTGATCACGAACGTCCCCGGGCCGCAGTTCCCGATGTACCTGGCCGGGGCGGAGATGGTCGAGACCTACCCGGTGCCGCCGCTTCAGCCCGGCTTCGGCGTGGCGATCGGCGTGACGTCGTACGACGGCGGTGTGTACTACGGCATCACCGCGGACCGTGATGCCCTGCCCGACATCGACGTCTTCGGCCAGTGCGTGCGCGACGCGCTCGACGAGCTGGTCGACAGCGCCAGCGACAGCCGCCCCCGCGCGCCGCGAGGGCGGAAGAAGTGAGGGTCTACGTCCCGGCGACGCTGACGGTGTTGGCCGAGCTGGCCGAGCGTGGCGAGCTTCCGCCCGCGAATGACCGGTTCGTCGCTGCCGAGGACTCCGAGGAGGCAGAGTACGACGCGCTCACAGCGGCTGCGGCGGCATCGGCAAGCATGCTCGGCGCCACTGGCCGACGGGTGGTGATCGTGGCCGACATCCCGGATCCCGACGGCCCGGTACCGGTCAACCTCGTCGCGGCGGTCCACGCCGATCCGGAGCCGGTCGACGCGGCGCAGGAGGACCTTCCCGACCTCGGCTGGTACGCCGTGCAGGAGATCCCCGACCTGCTGGGCTGAGGTGGGTCGAGACGCGTTCACATCGTCGCCAGCGGGCTTGCCCGTGGAGTACTCGAGTGGTGGAAAGACCGAGCAGTCGGCGGCAGGGGCGGGACGGGGCGGTGACGTTCCAAGCCGGAGGCGACCTTGGCAACACCCGCTCATCGGGTGATCGTGGCTCCGAGCGACCGCAACGGCCATGCTGCCCCCAGCGACGCGCAGTGCGGCCCAGACGCAATAGAACATATATGCGATTGTGTGCTATACTGGCTCCAGCTCGTTCGACCGAAGTGCTCCGTGATCGGAGCGAAGGTCGGCGGGGTGAGCCTCGCGAAACGGTTTCGTGATAGCACCGGGTGCGGTGCCTCCGGCGAGACGACTGGCCTGACGACCTGTCGATCCGGAGTGAGTGATGACCGCGCTTCCCGTTCCGCAGCACCCGATCCTGGGATGCGTCGCGGAGCTCGAGGGTGCGCTCGACGCGGTCGCCGACGCCCAGGCGATCTACCTCTCGACCGCCGAGAAGGGCGATGCCCTGCAGCGCCTCGCCGCGATCGAGGCCCGGGTGGCCGCGCTCCGCCTGGGCGTGATGGCTGCCGCCGGCGACGTGGCCGAGGCCACGGGCGCCCGTGACGTCGCGGCGTGGTTCAGCCACCACGCGCTGACCGAGCCGGAAGTCGCCCGGGCCGACGAGCGGCTCGCACGCAGTCTCGACCGGGATCGCCCGGAGGTGGCTGCGGCACTCGCCGCCGGCCGGTGCTCGGTGGCGCAGGCGCGGGTGATCGTGCAGGCGCTCGACGATCTGCCCGATCGGGTTGGTCCCGACGTGATCGAGAGCGCCGAGGTGACGCTCGTCGGCCATGCCGCTCGGTTCCGGCCGAGCCAGCTGCGCCGCCTCGGTCGACGGATCCTGGACGTGGTCGCGCCCGAGATCGCCGAGGCCGAAGAGGCCCGCCGGTTGGCCGACGAGGAGCGGCACGCCCAGGAGTTGACCCGGCTGTCCCTGCGCCCGCTCGGGGACGGCACGACCCGGATCACCGGCAGGTTGCCTGATGTCGCAGCGTCCCGGCTACGGACCTACCTCGAGGCCTTCACCTCGCCGCGAGCCGCGGGCCCGACCGGCGCCGAGGCGCAGCTGCCACCGGTCGACCGGATGCCGTACTCGCGCCGCCTCGGCTTGGCGCTCTGCTCACTCCTGGAGCACCTGGACCCGGCGAAGCTGCCGCACCACGGCGGCGACGCGACCACGGTCATGGTGACCATGACCCTCGAGCAGCTCCGCACCGAGCTCGCGACCGCCGGAGTGCTCGGCGCAGACGGCACCATGATCAGCGCCGGTGAGCTGCGCCGGCTGGCCTGCACCGCCCAGGTCATCCCCGCGGTGCTCGGCGGGAAGTCGGAGGTCCTCGACCTCGGTCGCACCCAGCGCCTCTTCAATGCCGCCCAGCGCAAGGCGCTCCGGCTGCGCGACCGGCAGTGCCGGGCCGAGGGCTGCACCATCCCGGCGACCTGGTGCGAGGCCCACCACCTCACCGCGTGGTTCCTCGGCGGGCGGACTGATCTGGCCGACGGCGTGCTGCTGTGCGGGCATCACCACCACCGAGCCCACGACCGGCGTTACGCCGCCGATCGGATGCCCAATGGCGACGTCCGCTTCAGCCGACGCACGTGAGCCGAGCCCACGCCGGCGGCGACCGTTGACGTTTCGCCGGCGCCCGACCGTCTGACAACATCGCAGGCATGGACGCGATCACGCACACCCCGGTTCCCACGAACGAGCCGAACCTGCACTACGCCCCGGGCAGCCCCGAACGGGATGCCGTCGAGGCCGAGCTGAAGCGTCTCCAGTCCCGCACCCTCAACCTGCCCGCCACGATCGGCGGGCGCAGGCGGATGGGCGGCGGCGCGGAGTTCACCGTCGTGCAGCCGCACGACCACGCCTCGGTGCTCGGCGTGGCGAAGCACGCGACGAAGGCTGATGCCGAGGCCGCCGTACGCGCGGCTGCGAAGGCGGCGCCCGCGTGGCGGGCGCTTCCGTTCGACGAGCGTGCCGCGATCCTGCTCAAGGCGGCCGACCTGCTCGCCGGCCCGTGGCGGGCTCGGCTCAACGCCGCCACCATGCTCGGCCAGTCGAAGACCGCGTGGCAGGCGGAGATCGACAGCGCCTGCGAGCTCATCGACTTCTGGCGCTTCAACGTGCACTACGCGCGTCAGATCCTGGCCGAGCAGCCGATCGCGAACAGCCCCGGCGTCTGGAACCGCACCGACCACCGGCCGCTCGAGGGCTTCGTCTACGCGATCACGCCGTTCAACTTCACCGCGATCGCCGGCAACCTCCCGACGGCGCCCGCGCTGATGGGCAACACGGTGATCTGGAAGCCGTCGCCGACCCAGCAGCTCGCCGCGAGCCTGACGATGCAGCTGCTCGAGGAGGCGGGGATGCCGCCGGGGGTGATCAACATGCTGCCCGGCGACGGCATCGAGGTCTCGCAGGTGCTGCTCAACCACCCCGACCTCGCCGGCATCCACTTCACCGGCTCCACTGCGACCTTCCAGCGCCTGTGGCAGGAGGTCGGCACCAACCTGACGTCGTACCGGTCCTACCCACGGATCGTGGGTGAGACGGGAGGCAAGGACTTCATCGTGGCGCACCCCTCGGCCGACGTGGACGTGCTGCGGGTGGCGATGATCCGGGGGGCGTTCGAGTACCAGGGCCAGAAGTGCTCGGCGGCGTCGCGCGCCTACGTGCCGAAGTCGGTGTGGGCCAAGCTCCAGGACAGGCTCGTCGCGGACACCGAGGGGCTTTCCATGGGCAACGTCTCGGACTTCTCCAACTTCATGGGCGCCGTCATCGACGCTCGCGCCTTCGCCAAGCACAAGGCGGCCATCGCGCGAGCGAAGCGGTCACCCAAGGCCACGATCCTCGCCGGCGGGCAGGTCGACGACTCCGTCGGCTACTTCGTCCGACCCACGATCGTCCGGTCCACCGACCCGACCGACGCGATGTTCAAGGAGGAGTACTTCGGCCCGATCCTCGCCGTCCACGTGTACGACGACGCGCGTTTCGAGAAGGTCGTCGACCAGATGGAGTCGTTCGCGCCGTACGCCCTGACCGGCGCGGTGATCGCGCAGGACCGGCAGGCGATCGACTGGGCCTCGCAGCGGTTGCGCTTCGCGGCCGGCAACTTCTACGTCAACGACAAGCCGACCGGCGCAGTCGTGGGCCAGCAGCCGTTCGGTGGCGCCCGAGCCTCCGGCACCAATGACAAGGCCGGTGCCGCGGCGAACCTCAGCCGCTGGACCTCGCCGCGCTCGATCAAGGAGACGTTCGCGCCGCCGACGGACCATCGCTACCCGCACATGGGCTGAGGCCGGGCGCTTGCGACACTGTCCGGGTGACCGGCCAGATCATCCTCGAGCACCTGGGCAAGCTGCACCCCTACGAGCACGTGCTGGTGCTGGTGCTCGCGTTCGGTCCGCTCTTGTTGCTCGGCGTCACGATCCGGATCGCGCGCCGCCGGGCAGAGCACGACGACCAGGGTTGAGTGCTCAGGTGGTCGCCATGACAGCCACCTGAGCACTCGACTCGCTCAGCGCTTTCCGGCCAGCCACTCCTGTCCGACGGTGTGCTCGGAGCGGAGCGCCTTGGTGAGCATGTCCGCGATCAGGCCCTCCACCTTGCCGCCGACAAGGGGGACGTGGACGGTGACGGTCATGTCGACCTTCTCCGTGACTCCGTCTCCGTCGGGCACCAGGGTGGCGGTGCCGGTCATCTCGCCCGGCTTGCCGGGGACGGTGACGGTGATCCGACCCTGGGACCCCTCGGTCCAGGACTCCGCCTGCACGATGTTGATCTGTCCGCCGACGATCTTCTTGGCGAAGCCGGGCAGCCGGTCCGTGCCGTGGCCCTGGTCGATGGTCACGCTCATCGAGGCGCCGTCCCGGTCCACGGTGACGGTGCGGTGCAGCACCCGCTGGTGGTCGCACACGGCCTCACGAAACTCCTGGGTGCCGAGCATCTCGAAGACCTGGTCGACGGTGGCGCCGTCGTACCGGAGGTCCTGCTGCACGCGCTTCATCGGCGCTCACCTGCCAGCCAGGCGGCGCCGACGACCTGCTCCTTGTCGAAGCCCTCGGTGGTGAGCTCGACGACGAGCTTCTCCAGCTTGCCCCCGACGAGCGGGACGCTCGCCTTCACCTCGAGGTCGTAGGTGAGCGTGCTGCCGGTGCCGTTGGGGGTGAGCGTGGCAGTACCGCTGATGCTGGTCGGCTTGCCCGGCGTCTCGACCTCGTACGCCGCCTCGGTGCCGTGCCACACCTGTGTCGTGATCGCCTGCGTGGAGTCACCCACGAACTTCTTCGCGAACGAGGGGACCCCGACCACTTCCTGCTCCTGGTCGATGACGACCCGGGTGCTGTCGCCTGCCGTGCTCACCGTCGCCTTGCTGGAGAGGGCACCGGTCGCTTCTCCGACGCGGTCCCAGAACAGCGGATCGCTGAGCATGGCGAGCACGTCGGCCGGTGGCGCGGCGTAGGCGAGTTCGTGGCGCAGTCTCATGGCGGACATCATGCCCGGTCCGTCGGCATGCATGAGCGCCGAGACTCGGCGTGCCGTGGCCCGACGGGTTTCGCGGCCGAGGTCGTTCTCGAGGCGTGCCAAGTTGTGACGGTCGTGTCGACGGTCCTAGGCTCGAACGGGTGGCACAACGGCGTGCTACCGATGTGACGAAGGTGGTCCCGAGTGCCGACGACGCTGGAGGACAGCAAGTCCGAGCTGCTGGCCAGGTTGTGTGCCCACGCCGAGCGGCGCAATGCCGAGAAGGGGGCCGCCGGCATCCACGACGGACCGTCGATCCCCACGCTGCTGCGTGAGTACTACAAGCACGCTGCACCCGAGGACCTGCTCGAGCGCAACGAGGCCGACCTCTACGGCGCGGTGATGCACCACCTCAAGTCCGGGACGGAGCGACCGCAGGGCACCGCCATCGTGCGGATCTTCACCCCGACCGTCGACTCCGAGGGCTGGTCGGCCGAGGGGCACACGGTCGTCGAGGTGGTCACCGACGACATGCCCTTCCTGGTGGACTCCGTGACGATGGCCCTCGACGGGCTCGGGCACAACGTGCACCTGGTGCTGCACCCGCAGCTCGTCGTACGCCGTGACGTCGCCGGGGAGCTCCACGAGGTGCTCGACGACCACGCCGACCTGAGCCCTCACGACGTGGGCCGTGAGTCGTGGATGCACCTCGAGATCGACCGCATCGCCCCCGAGGAGATCGCGCCGGTGCAGCAGCAGCTGGACAAGGTGCTCAGCGACGTGCGCGAGGCGGTCGAGGACTGGCCGCGCATGCACGACCGGGTGGAGGTCATCCTCCAGGACCTCGAGGAGCACCCGCCTCCGCTCGCCGCCGACGAGCTCGCGGAGGGCAAGGCCTTCCTGCGCTGGCTGGCCGACAACCACTTCACCTTCCTCGGCTACCGCGAGTACAGCCTCGAGCGCCGCGGGGACGACGAGGTGCTCGTCGCCGTGCCCGGCACCGGCTTCGGGATCCTCCGTGCCGACCCCGGTGCGGCGACCGCGCTGCCACAGCCGGCCGCGCACAAGGCGCGTGAGAAGACCCTGCTGGTGCTGGCCAAGGCGAACTCCCGTGCGACCGTGCACCGCCCGGTCCACCTCGACTACATCGGCGTGAAGAAGTTCGACGAGCAGGGTGAGGTCGTCGGTGAGCGCCGATTCCTCGGGCTGTTCTCCTCGGCGGCGTACACCGAGTCGGTCACCCGCATCCCGCTCGCCCGGGACAAGGCCCGCCGCGTGCTGGAGCTCTCGGGGTACGAGCCGATGAGCCACGCCGGCAAGGCGATGCTGGACGTGCTCGAGACCTACCCGCGCGACGAGATCTTCCAGACCTCGGTCGAGGAGCTCGCCCCGATCGCAGCATCGGTGATGCATGCCCGCGAGCGGCGGCAGCTCAAGCTGTTCCTGCGCAAGGACGCCTACAACCGGTTCTGGTCCTGCCTGGTCTACCTTCCCCGCGACCGCTACAACACGACGGTCCGTGAGCGGATCGCCGCGATCCTCAAGGAACACCTGCACGGCGACTCCATCGAGTACACCGCGAACGTCGGCGCATCCTCCGCCGCCCGGTTGCACTTCGTCGTGCGGCCGGCGCCCGGCGAGGCCATCACCGAGCCCGATGTCGCCGACCTCGAGCGCCGGTGCGCCGAGGCCGCGCGCTCGTGGCGCGACGACTTCACCTCTGCGGTCGTCGCCGAGTACGGCGAGGAGCAGGGCAGCCGGCTCGCACGCAGGTACGCCAACAGCTTCCCGGAGGCCTACAAGGAGGACTACACGCCGCGCGCCGGGGCCGCCGACCTCGGCCGACTGGAGGAGATCCAGGACGAGGCCACGATCGGGCTGTCGCTCTACGAGACCCCGGACTCGGCGCCCGGCGAGGCGCGACTGAAGATCTACCGCGTCGGCTCGCCGCTCTCGCTGTCGCAGGTGCTGCCCACGCTCTCGGCGATGGGCGTCGAGGTCGTCGACGAGCGTCCGTACGTCCTGGAGGACCTGCCGCGCCCTTCGCACATCTACGACTTCGGTCTCCGGTACGCCGGCGGCCTGCCGGACAACGCCCGCGACCTCTTCCAGGACGCCGTGCTGTCCGTGTGGGGAGGCCGCAACGAGAGCGACGGCTTCAACGCGCTGGTGCTCGCGGTGGGTCTCACCTGGCGCAAGGCGTTGCTGCTGCGCGCGTACGCCCGACACATGCGCCAGGGCGGCACACCGTTCGCGCAGGACTACATCGAGGACGCGCTGCGCATCAACGTCGACATCACCCGGCTGCTGGTGCGCCTGTTCGAGGCCCGCTTCGATCCGGGCCGCAACGGTGACATCGCGGCCGACAGCGAGTCACGCACCGCCAAGTGCGTCGACCTCGAGGAGCGGATCCTGCGTGCGCTCGACGACGTGTCCAGCCTCGACCACGACCGCATCCTGCGGTCCTACCTGACCGCGATCAAGGCCACGCTGCGCACGAACTTCTTCCAGCAGGCCGCGGACGGAGGCGACCACCCGTACGTGTCGCTGAAGCTGGACCCCTCGGCGATGCCGGAGCTGCCGGAGCCGCGGCCGAAGTTCGAGATCTTCGTGTACTCCCCACGGGTGGAGGGCGTGCACCTGCGCTTCGGCCCGGTGGCGCGCGGCGGGCTGCGCTGGTCCGACCGCCGTGACGACTTCCGCTCCGAGGTGCTCGGCCTGGTGAAGGCCCAGATGGTCAAGAACACCGTGATCGTGCCGGTCGGGGCGAAGGGCGGGTTCTTCGCCAAGATGCTGCCCGACCCCGCCGACCGCGACGCCTGGATGGCGGAGGGCATCGCCTGCTACAAGACCTTCATCTCCGCGCTCCTCGACGTCACGGACAACCTGGTCGACGGCGAGGTCGTGCCGCCGCGCCAGGTCGTCCGCCACGACGGTGACGACCCCTACCTGGTGGTCGCGGCCGACAAGGGCACCGCGACCTTCAGCGACATCGCCAACGCGGTCTCCGCGGAGTACAACTTCTGGCTCGGCGACGCCTTCGCCTCCGGGGGCTCCGCCGGCTACGACCACAAGGCGATGGGCATCACGGCGCGGGGGGCCTGGGTCTCGGTGCGACGGCACTTCCGCGAGCTCGGCGTGGACTGCCAGGAGGAGGACTTCACCTGTGTCGGCGTCGGCGACATGTCCGGCGACGTCTTCGGCAACGGGATGCTCTGCTC